>Ga0265798_10008926_pt1 | contig 12674 bp, 12 predicted proteins | sample P3T30metagenome_FD_192430 | JGI IMG/M metagenome (GOLD analysis project Ga0265798, IMG submission 192430) | Plant litter microbial communities from East Loma Ridge, Irvine, California - P3 T30 | ecosystem: Environmental > Terrestrial > Plant litter > Unclassified | place: USA: California...
TCCGCCCTGGCCGAGTTGAACTACACCCCGGAAGACAAGGACGGCAAGGTCCAGATCGCCAAGGCGATCGAGATCAACGAAGCGTTCCAGATTTCCCGTCAGTTCTGGGCCCATCAGGTCACGGCCGGTGTGTTGAAGAACCCGCGCACGTTCATCAATTCCACGCCGCACATGAGCTTCGTCTGGGGCGACAACAACATCGAGTTCCTGAAGAAGCGCTATGAAGCGCTGAAGGCGAGCCCGCTGTTCGCCGGCATGCAGTTCTCCCAGGACAACGAGCAGATCAAGAAGTGGGTACCGTTGATGATGGAGGGTCGCGACCCCAATCAGAAGCTGGCCGTCACCTGGAGCCCGCTGGGTACCGACATGAACTTCGGCGAGATCACTCGTCAATATGTCGGTCACTTGAAAGGCCAGAAGGGCTTCGATCTGAAGCTGTCCAGCGAAGTTGAAGACATCACGCGCAATGCCGATGGTTCGTGGCGCGTCAGCTACAAGAATTTGAAAGACGGCACCAAGACCGAAACCGATGCCAAATTCGTGTTCATCGGCGCGGGTGGTGCGGCGCTGCACTTGCTGCAGGATTCGGGTATTCCTGAAGCCAAGGAATACGGCGGCTTCCCGGTGGGTGGCTCGTTCCTGGTGACTGAGAATCCAACCGTGGCCATGCAGCATATGGCCAAGGCCTACGGCATTGCGTCGACCGGCGCGCCGCCCATGTCGGTTCCGCACCTGGATACCCGTGTTCTGGACGGCAAGCGCGTGGTCTTGTTTGGCCCATTCGCCACCTTCTCGACCAAGTTCCTGAAGAACGGTTCGTACCTGGACCTGCTGACCAGCACCAACCTGCACAACGTATGGCCAATGACCAAGGTCGGTATCGAGCAGTACCCGCTGATCGAATACCTGGCCGGTCAGGTCATGCTGTCGGATGACGATCGCTACGAAGCGCTGAAGCAGTACTTCCCCAACGCCAAGAAAGAAGACTGGCGCCTGTGGCAGGCTGGCCAGCGTGTGCAGATCATCAAGCGTGACGCAGACAAGGGCGGCGTGCTGAAACTGGGTACTGAAATCGTCGTCTCCAAGGACAACAGCATTGCCGGTTTGCTGGGCGCATCGCCAGGCGCATCGACGGCTGCACCGATCATGATCAACGTGCTGGAAAAGGCGTTCAAGGACAAGGTCGCGACGCCCGAGTGGCAAGCCAAGCTGCGTCAGATTGTGCCTAGCTACGGTACCGCGCTGAACAACTCGCCGGAAGCTGTGCAGAAAGAGTGGAACTACACTGCCAAAATCCTGCAGTTGGCCGTTGCTCCTCCCGTGATCGACCAGGCCGCTGCTGCTGCCAACCCGATCGAGGGCCAGGCTGCTCCGAAGGCTGAAAGCAATCCAGCGGCCGATATGGCGCTGTAAGTCCGGGCCCCGGCCCTGGGGCATCTGGCTATAGCTGTACCGTTTCCGCTGAGCCTTGCACCGATGCGACACTCAGGTGCACTCAGTGGACACTTCGCACTACAACAGTGCGAGGGGCGCTGGATTTCATATACTCTACGCGCCATTTTGCCAGGCTCGCCCACAAGGCCAATGCTTGCGCATCCAGTCCAGCCTCATCCGGTTGGCCGTGTTTCCCTCAATCCATGAGGAAAACCTCTCTCAATTCCCATCTATTGACGTGGTTTCCTTCCAATGAAAGTGCTTAAAGGCCAGGATATTCTGGCACTTGGTTTCATGACGTTCGCTTTGTTCGTAGGCGCGGGCAACATCATCTTTCCACCCTTCGTTGGCCTGCAAGCAGGGCCGAACGTATGGATGGCCGCATTGGGTTTTCTGGTGACGGCGGTCGGTCTGCCAGTGATCACAGTGGTAGCGCTGGCACGGGTCGGCGGTTCGATGGATGCGCTGAGCAGCCCGATCGGCAAAGTGGCGGGTGGTCTACTTGCTGCTGTGTGCTACTTGGCCGTGGGGCCGTTGTTCGCTACGCCGCGCACGGCTACCGTTTCGTTCGCCGTAGGCATGGCACCGCTGACTGGCGAAACGCCGCTCGCGCTGTTCCTCTACAGTGCGGTGTACTTCCTGCTGGTGTTTTTCGTTTCGCTGTACCCGGGTCGCCTGCTCGATACGGTAGGGCGGTTTCTGGCGCCGCTGAAAATCATTGCGCTGGCCGTGTTGGGTATTGCCGCGTTTGCCTTGCCAGTAGGTCCAAGCGGCGATGCGGTTCCCGAGTACGTTGCCGCGCCGTTCTCCCTGGGGTTCATCAATGGTTACCTGACCATGGATACGCTGGGCGCGCTGGTATTCGGCATCGTCATCGTCAATGCCATCCGTTCCAGAGGTGTGGAGTCGCCCAAGCTGATCACGCGTTATGCGATTATCGCGGGCTTGATCGCAGGCGTAGGTCTGGCTCTGGTATATGTCAGCCTGTTCCGGCTGGGCTCGGGCAGCCATGCGGTTGCGGCAGGTGCTACCAACGGCGCGGCGGTTCTGCATGCCTACGTTCAGCACACCTTCGGCAGCCTGGGCAGTGGTTTTCTCGCCGTGCTGATATCGCTGGCGTGCCTGGTGACCGCGGTGGGCCTGACCTGCGCCTGTGCGGAATATTTCAGCCGAGTGCTGCCATTGTCCTATAGGACACTGGTACTGTTGTTGGCATTATTCTCGTTGCTGGTCTCCAACCTGGGCTTGACCAAGCTGATCGCATTTTCCATTCCGGTGCTGACGGCCATCTACCCGCCGTGCATTGTATTGGTAGCCTTGAGCTTCTGCGCAGGGCTTTGGCATTCGCAGTCGCGCATCCTGGGGCCCGTAATGTTCGTCTCGTTGTTGTTCGGCCTTATCGATGCGATCAAGGGCGCGGGTTTCGCGCACTGGTTGCCGACGTCCTTGCTCGACCTTCCGCTGAGCGAGCAAGGTCTGGCCTGGCTGGTACCATCGGTGGCGATGCTGTTGGTGGCCGTGGTGATCGATCGCATGCTGGGGGCTCGCGCTCACGCAGCGGCTTGAGCCATACCACACCCACAAAAAAGCCAGCTCTAGAGCTGGCTTTTTTGCGCGGCGGTGTTGTTCATGACGCTTCGGCTGCGGCCTCGACGTCATGGGCAATCAGGGACACCAGCGCATTCTGCTGTCGGTGAGACAACTGACGGAAACGCTGCAGCAACTCGCGCTCATGCAACGACAGTTCCGGGCTGTCCATCTTCATGCTCAACTCTTCACCCAAGGCACCTTCTTGGATCAGGCTCTGTTCCAGGCGTGCGATGATCTCGGAGTTCATGCTTCGGTGATGGTTACGAGCCACCTCAGCAATCTGCTCACGCATCCCGTCGGGAAGACGTACTACAAATTTGTCAGCCGTGCGGCTGGAGTAAACAGCCTGTTTGAGTGGGCGCATAGTGATGACCGATAAGTTCAGGGGGAGCGGTTCTCGAAGTAGGCCGCAGGATGTCGGTTAGGACACGCCGATCGGCAAATTGTTCCAGCCTGCCGATGCCGCGCTATGATGCCCTAGTTGCGACATAGTCTTGACGCCAAATCTGTGACAAATAATGATCCGAATCGTGGCATTTGGCCAGTCCCCAGTAGTCTGTATTCTACAAGACTGATACCCATTTGCGATAACCCGATTCGAAAAGGTCATGGATTTCTTCAAGAGGTGCTCTGACTTGTCTTGTGCACACCGCGCACAGCACGTGCGAGCTACCCTTGGGCTAGCATAGTGACATTTGGGCCATTTGCTAGCATTGATTTCTACCGTGGATTAATTGATCGAAAAATCAGCGCAACAGCGGATCGAATTTGATCCTGCGTCCTTTGATCAGCGCCAGCAGGAACGCAATGCTGCTGACACCGCCTGCGATTTGCAGCGCGATGCCTGTGCCAGATGCGCTTTGCCCGATCATGAACGTACTGGCCCAGCACGCTAGGGCTATCAGCATGAATGCCAGGGCATATCTCGACATCTGCAACTCCTCAAAAAATGTAACGTTCGGTTCGCTGGGGCGTAGCGTTTTCGTTGACCTCTTGCGCAGCCAGCACTGGCTCATGAGCATTGGCTGAAGCTACGCGAGCGACGGGCGACGGCACGAACCGAGCTGTATCGATGTGAACAAGTGCAGGATCGTCGACTTGAGTGTGGAACTGAAAACCAATGAAGATGACCAATACCACAGCGTTGAGCATCACGAGGACGGTGTTCATTGGAGAAATCCTCATTGGCAGGGCTGCGCAGTTGGCTGATCGGAACGTTGTTCAGCCTTGGTTATAGCAGAGCGCGTGCCAAGTTGTGATTCTCTTCAAAACCCTTTGTTTTCAGTCACATAAAAAAGATGTAAGGCAATTTGATATTGCATTCTGCACTTCTTGCATTCTTTTCCCATTGCAAAATGCCCGACGTTGCGCGTCGGGCTATTGCTGTGTTTCGCGCGGAGAAAACCTTGGGCCGGGCATGACAAATCGACTTTGGCTGGGTAACATGCAGGCCGTTCGTCGTGCCGCCTGGCAAGGCGCTGTGTGTCTCAGTAGCTCAATTGGATAGAGCATCCCCCTCCTAAGGGGAAGGTTGCAGGTTCGAACCCCGCCTGGGACACCATTATTGCATTTCACGGCTATCTGGATGCACTGTCCGGAGCCTGCCAAACCGGCGCGCTTATTTCGTGGCCGATATTTGGAGCGCCGATGCACGAATAGCCACTCGCCCCGCCAGAGCGGCGAGAATCGCGGCCAGCCCGAGCAATCCGGCGCTTGACTCGAAGGTCGCCTGATAGCCTTTGGTGTCGAAAACCAGCCCTCCGACGATGGCGCCAGAGGCGATGGCGAACTGGATGATCGCAACCATCAGGCCACCGCCGGCATCGGCGTCGTTCGGCAGTGTCCTTGCGAGCCAGGTCCACCAGCCCACTGGTGCGGCCGTCGCCACCAGTCCCCAAAAACCCAGCAGTACAGCGGTCACCGTCGTTGAGCTGCCGAAGGCAACCAGCGCCAGGGCCACCGCTGACATCAGCAGGGGAATGACGATCAGCGTGCGGTGCAGCCCATGCTTCAGGAAGGCTTCGATCAGGAATGTTCCGGCCAACCCGGCCAGGCCCAGCACCAGGAGCATCAATGAGAGAGTGGAAACGCTGACGTGCGTGACCGTTTCCAGAAACGGACGCAGGTAGGTGAACAGCATGAACTGGCCCATGAAAAACACGCTGATCGCGAGCATGCCCAAGGCGACGGGTGCAGTTTTCAGCAAGATGAACACATTGCTGCCGTTCGATCCGCCTTGCGGTTTCATGGAGGGAAGGCTTGCCAGCAGCCATGCGCAGGCCATGACCGCAATGGGGAGCAGCGACAGGAACGCGCCGCGCCAGCCGATCAGGGCCCCAAGAAAGCTGCCCAAAGGGGCTGCGACTACGGTTGCCAGCGCGTTGCCACCGTTGACGATGGCCATGGCCCGAGTGATCTGCTCTTCAGGCACCAGGCGCATGGCAGTGGCTGCCGACAAGGACCAGAATCCGCCAATCGCGACGCCGATCACGCCCCGGCCAATCATGAACACCCAATAGTTGGGGGCGAACGCCACCACTGCGCCGGAGACGATCATCAGCACGGTGAGGGCAACCAGCAGTGGTCTGCGGTCCACCCGTGCGGCGACCGATGCGATCAAGAGGCTGGTGAACAGGGCAAACAGCCCCGATACGGAAATGCCCTGACCCGCCTGGCCCTCGGTGATGTGCAGGTCCGAGGCGATGGGGGTGAGCAGGCTGACGGGCATGAATTCCGAAGCTACCAGTACGAAGGCAGCCAGCGACATGGCGAATACCGCGCCCCAGGATTGAGGGGGCTCGGTGACAGGTGTCAAAGACCTTTCCATCCGATGTTGCCTCTCCAATGAGTGTTGGGATGTGCATTCTCCTGTGCTCATGAGACGGTCTGTAGCGCATTTCACTGGATTACTTGCCTGATTCGATGAGTGTTCAGGGCGGGGCAGGACGGACAGTCGAGGGCGGGTTAAAGTCGCTGCAGGAGCCCGAGGTGCATATGACCCACACAGTCGACACAGTTTTCCAGCCGGCATCGGCGCCAGAAAGGCTGGCCCGCATGATCGCTTCACGCATCGCCAGCCCAGGTGATTACCCCACGGACATTGCCGGCCTCGGGCTTTTCAGGCGTGATCATCCCGCACCGCCGGTGACCTGCATGGTGGAGCCGAGCATCATCCTGGTGGCGCAGGGCGAGAAGCGTCTGTGGGTGGGCGGCGAGGGTTACGAATACAGTACGTCGAGGTTCTTGATCACGTCTCTGGATCTGCCGGCCAACTCCGAAGTGCTCGTCGCAAGCCCCGACAAGCCGTGCCTGGGGCTGACGTTGAGGCTCGATGTGCGCATGCTCGCCGAGCTGATCGCGCTGAGCGATCTGCCTGCGGCCCGCGATCGGACCCGGGTCAGGGGCGTGGGTATCGGGTCGGTGACCGTGCAGATGCTCGGTTCGCTGGAGCGTTTGCTGGCGTTGCTCGATGAACCCGAATCCACTGCGGTACTCGCACCGTTGATACAACGCGAAATCCACTACCGCCTGCTGCAGAGCGATCAAACCGGAAGGCTCAGGCAGATCACTTCGGTGGATGGGCAGGGGTATCGAATCGGCAAGGCCATCGATTGGTTGAAACTCAACTATACCTCGCCGCTGCGTGTCGACGACCTGGCGGCAAGGGTCCAGATGAGCACCCCGACCTTTCACCATCATTTCCGGCAACTTACCTTGATGAGTCCGTTGCAGTATCAAAAATGGCTGCGACTCAACGAAGCCAAGCGTTTGATGCTCAATGAACATCAGGATGTATCAAGCGCGGCGTTCAAGGTCGGCTATGAGAGTCCATCACAGTTCAGTCGTGAATACCGACGTCTGTTCGGCGCGCCGCCCAAGCGTGACATCGCTGTCCTGCGTGGCGAGGGCTAGCCCGGCGCTGCGCGAGTATCGCTGCTTCCTTTCATTGGAATAGGCAAGAACGCGCTTCGATTGGGCAAGGGCCTTGTTGTGGCCGAATGCATACTGAAGGTCTTTGTGCTGATTGCGTTCGCAGGCCTGTGACAGGCGTGGTCCCCTCGGCAGTGCGTGACGTGCGACACGCTTTGAAACCAAAGCGCAGACCGACCTGACGTACGACATCAACCAATGGTGCCCTGCAGATGTCTGCACTAGGCACAGCAAGACCGTGATTCGTGACATAAAAAAATAGATGAGGACCGCTACATGACCGATCCGACCGAAAAGACTTCCTCAGATCCTGAAGGCGCAAGCGAGCTGTTCAAGGAGCTGACCACGCCGTCGCGCCGCAATTTTCTGCGGACCATGGGCATATCGGGCATGGCGGCTGCGACCGCGCCGGTCTGGGCCCAGGCCGCGCAACTGGCGCCCATCGACGACAGCGAGAAGCCGCTGGCCAAGGGCGAGCAGCGGATCACGCTCAAGGTCAATGGTCAGCCGCATACGCTCAATGTGCCCGGCAACGCCGTGCTGCTCGACGTGTTGCGCGACCGTCTGAAACTGACCGGCACCAAGAAGGGCTGTGACCATGGCCAGTGCGGCGCTTGCACTTTGCACATCAATGGTCAGCCGGTGAACAGCTGCCTGTCCCTGGCAGCCATGCACCAGGGTGATGAAATCACCACCATCGAAGGGCTGGAGCGCAACGGTCAACTGCATCCCATCCAGGAAGCCTTCTGGGCTCATGACGCGTTCCAGTGTGGTTACTGCACCTCGGGCCAGATGATGACTGCCGCGGCGATCATCAAGGACCCGAACATCGGTGCCGACGACGCCAGCGTGCGCGAGGCCATGAGCGGCAACATCTGCCGGTGTGGCGCGTACAAGAACATCCTCGCCGCTGTGCAGGATGCCCGTGGCAAAGTACAGGGAGCCAGCTGATGAGAGCTTTGGAATATACGCGCGCAACCAGCCCCGAGCAGGCCGTTGCCACCCATGCCCGCAATGAAGCCACGGCGTTTCTAGCCGGTGGTACGACCCTGCTGGACCTGGTCAAGATCGACATCATGCAGCCCGATCGGGTCATCGATGTGCACGCCTTGGCGCTGGATCAGGTCGAGACCTTGAGTGATGGCCGGACCCGCATTGGCGCCATGGTCACCAATACCGGGTTGGCCAACCACCCGCGCATCAAGAGTGATTATGCGGTGTTGTCCCAGGCGCTTCTGTCCGGGGCGACCACGCAGTTGCGCAACAAGGCCACTACGGCCGGCAATGTCATGCAGCGAGTGCGTTGCAACTATTTCCGCGATGGCGTTTCTGCCTGCAACAAGCGTACGCCCGGATCAGGCTGCGCTGCCATTGGCGGACACAACCGCAGCGTGCACGCCGTGCTGGGCACCAGCGACCAGTGCATTGCCACCCATCCCTCGGACATGTGCGTGGCCATGGCGGCCATCGGCGCGAGCGTCCAGGTGCAGGGCCCCAACGGCAAGCGCGACATCGACTTCCAGGATTTTCATCTGCTGCCTGGGGCGACGCCTTGGAAAGAACACGCCTTGCAACCTGATGAGTTGATCACCCACGTGACGTTGAACGCGCCTCTGCCCGGCGGCAAGTCCGCCTACCTGAAGCTGCGTGACCGTGCCTCCTACCAGTTCGCCCTGGCTTCCAGTGCGGTCATTCTGGTGATGGACGGCCAGGTCATCCGTGAGGCGCGCATTGCGCTGGGCGGCGTCGGCACCAAGCCGTGGCGAGCCCTCGAGGCGGAGCGTGCGCTACGTGGCGCAGCCGCGACTCCAGAGAACTTTGCCAAGGCCGCAGCCATCGCCCTGCAAGGCGCCAAACCGTATGCGCACAATGCCTACAAGATTCCCCTGGGGCAGCAGGCCATCGTGCGCAACCTCACCACACTGGGTACAGGAGCCATCGCATGAGCGAGTCAATCATGGGGGCATCCCCACGCCGCATCGACGGTCGCCTGAAGGTCACCGGCGCTGCGCACTATGCCGCCGACCATCAGCCCAAGAACATGGTGTTCGCCTATGGTGTCTACAGCACCGTAGCAAGCGGTTCGGTCAAATCCCTGGACATCGAGGCGGCGCGTCGTTCGCCTGGTGTACTGGAGATCCTGCACCACGGCAACTTTCCTCAGGCCTTCCATACCTCGCCCGTGCCGTTTTCATTGGCTGGCGTGCTGTCGGGATCGCGCACGGACGAAAAAAGGCTGCCTTTCGAAGACAACGTGGTGCGTTATGCCGGTCAGTTCGTTGCGCTGGTGGTGGCCGACACGTTCGAGCACGCCCGCGAGGCGGCCTACAAGGTCAAGGTCAGCTACAACGAGAGCGCTGCTGCGGCCAATCTGGAGCAGGGCCTCAAGCGCAAGGCGGCTGCCGATGGTGGGCAGGGTCACAAGCGTGGCGATCCGGCTGGCGCGTTCGACGGTGGTGCGCAGACGGTCGATGCCACCTATACGACGCCGGTGGAAACCCATAACCCGATGGAGATGCATGCCACCGTGGCCATGTGGGACAACGGCAAGTTGGTGGTGTACGAATCCACTCAATCGGTCGTGGTTCATCGTAATACGCTGGCGCAGATTTTCGGCTTGCCAACCGAGCGCGTCGAAGTCCGGGCGCCGTTCATTGGTTCGGGTTTCGGCGGCAAGCTGTGGATCTGGCCGCACTCGATCGCAGCCTGTGCCGCGGCCAAGGTCGTGGGTCGACCGGTGCAACTTGTAGTGCCCCGGGCGCAGATGTTCACTACGGTAGGGCATCGTCCGGAAACTCGGCAGCGCATGCGCCTGGCCGCCGATGGCAAGGGCAAGCTGGTCTCCTTGCGCCATGAGTCGCTCAACACCACCGGTATTGGCGACCAGTACGTCGAGAACTGCGGTGGCATGAGTGCCAGCCTGTATTCGTGCGCCAATGTCGAGGTCACCCACGGCACGGTGCAGGTCAACCGTGGCGCGCCAACGTCAATGCGGGCACCGGGTGCTGCACCTGGCCTGTTCGCGCTGGAATCCGCCATCGATGAGCTGGCCGATCGCTGCAAGATGGACCCACTCGCATTTCGCCAGTTGAATTGGGCCGAGCAGAACGAGCAAGAGAATCTGCCGTGGTCGGGCAATCACTTGCGTGAAGCGCTGGCTCAAGGCGCCGAGCGCTTTGGCTGGGCCAATCGCAAGCCCGGTGTCGGCAGCATGCGTGATGGTCATGAGATCATTGGCTACGGCATGGCGCAGTGCAACTGGGATGCCTTCCGTACGCCTTGTGAAGCACGCGTGACCTTGACCGCCGATGGCCGCGCCGTGGTGTATTGCGGTGCCCAGGATATCGGTACCGGCACCTACACGGTGATCGCCCAGTGCGTGAGCGATATCACCGGCCTGCCTCTGGAAAGGATCGTCGTGGAGCTGGGCAACTCGTCCTATCCACCGGCGCCGGTATCGGGCGGCTCGTGGATGACCGCCAGCGTCTTGCCCGCCGTGGCCGAGGCAACACGCGCCGCGCTCACGCAACTCAAGAGCTTTGCAGCGTCGGAGGAGGGCGGTCTGCCCAATGCCAAGGCGGAAGCGATCACGGTGAACAACGGCCGTTTGCAGGACGGCGCGACCAGCCTGGAATTTGCCGAAGTACTCAAGAAGCTGAAGATCGCCAGCGCCGAGGGCGAAGCCCACACGGGTATGGCGGACACCAAGAAGCACGCCTTCAGCTCGTTCGGGGCGCATTTCGTCGAGGTTCGCTGGGATCCGGGCATCTCTCGCCTGCGCGTCTCGCGGGTGGTCAGCGCCATCGACGTTGGCAAGATCATCAACGCGAAAACGGCACGCAATCAGGTGGAAGGGGCCATCGTCATGGCTATCGGCATGGCTTTGTTCGAGTCGACCGACTACGACGAGCGCAACGCCATGCCGGTGAACAACAACTATGCAGAGTATGTAGTGCCGGTGCATGCCGACCAGCCGGACATCGATGTGATCCTGCTCGATTACCCCGACTACAACCTCAACGAATACGGCGCGCGCGGCGTGGGCGAGATTGGTGTAACCGGGCTGGCGGCTGCAGTGGCCAACGCGGTTTACCATGCCACCGGCAAGCGTGTGCGTGACCTGCCGATCAGCCTTGAAAAGCTGATGGATGGGGTGCCTACCGTTAGCGTTTGATCGCAGGATGCCGCGTCGGGGTCCTCCCGGCGCGGTTGGGCGATGAAGGCCTGGATTACGTCAGCGACGCTTCATCCAGCCCCGCATACCAATCCGCATAGTCGGTATTGCGCGCCATGCGTCGGTTGAAGTCGGCGCTGCCGTCGTTCCACCAGACCTCTCCACGTTCGCCCAGAGCCTGCTTGGCTGCGTCGACCTGCGCGCGAGCTTGCTTGAGGGCTTCGGGATCTTCCACGCGCTTGGCTGACTTGACGGCTCGCCGGGCATCCATCAGGACGTTGACCCAGTGCTGGCGCACGTCTTCGGACAGCGCAGGATTGCTGCAGCGCCAGAGTCGACCTTTGACTACGAAATAGCGTCCATCGGGCGTGGTGGGGTACATCGGTGATCTTCGGAAAGGGAGTATCGAGGGGAGGGGTAAGGCGATCCGGCAAGCGGAACGAGTGTCGCCGCTTGCCGATCTGCAGGACTTAGCTCAACCAGCTTTCAACGGTGTCGGAACCGTATTCGGCTTTCCATTCTTTCAATGTCTTGTGGTTGCCGCCTTTGGTTTCGACAACTTCGCCCGAATGGGGGTTTTTGTAGGTCTTCAACGAGCGCGGCTTGCGAGTAGCTTTCTCGGGTGCCGCAGGGGCCTTGACTGTTTTGCCGCCGCTCTGCGGGTCGAGAATGGAAACGATGTCCTTGAGGCTTTTATTGTACTCGCCCAGCAGCGCGCGCAACTTGGTCTCGAATTCGATTTCCTGTTCCAGGCCCTTGTCGCCTTTCATGGCTTCGAGTGCAGCAAGTTGTTCGGCCAGATGACGCTCGAGTTGACGGTATTCAGCAAGTTTGGACATTGGTATCCCCAGGCATGGATCGTAAGTGGATCGTGGATAAGAAAGGTAAAGGTATCGAGGTACGATTCTGGCTCAGTATGCGCATTGACGCCACAACTAAATAACGTGCGTTAACACTTTAAGCAACATTGTCAGCGACATTATGGGGAGGGGTGAAGCAGGAATCTGGCCGATCCGATAAAACTTTTCAGCGCCCGGGCAGGTCAGGTCCTAAGTAGGCTGTCGAATCCACGGCAGCAGCCAAGAAATCTGGAGATACGAAATGAGCTTTTTTAGCAGCATCCTCGAGAAACTGGGTATCGGCAAGCACGCTGTTCCGGACGCAGACGCTTCTACCACTACTCCTGTCGCTCCTGCGCCTGGTGCATCGCCAACGACCACCGTCACCAATCAGCCCTCGGCTGCACCAATCACCCAGGTGGATGTGGCTCAGAAGCTCGACGCCTTGGCGGCCAGTCATGGGGAGACGCTCAACTGGCGCACTTCGATCGTCGATCTGCTTAAACTGCTGGGCCTGGACAGCAGCCTGACTTCGCGCAAGGAACTTGCCGAAGAACTGCATTACACCGGTTCGACCGATGACTCTGCAGCCATGAACACCTGGTTGCATTCGGCCGTGTTGAAGAAACTGGCCGAAAACGGCGGCACAGTGCCGGCCGAATTGCTGAACTGATAGTTCGTTCAGCTTCCGGCACTGCTTATAAGAA
>Ga0265798_10008927_pt1 | contig 12673 bp, 10 predicted proteins | sample P3T30metagenome_FD_192430 | JGI IMG/M metagenome (GOLD analysis project Ga0265798, IMG submission 192430) | Plant litter microbial communities from East Loma Ridge, Irvine, California - P3 T30 | ecosystem: Environmental > Terrestrial > Plant litter > Unclassified | place: USA: California...
CGCGTGGCGCGAAGGCGCTGGCATTCGATATCGGCGCCGGTACCGGCGTGCTGTCGGCCGTGCTGGCGCGGCGCGGCGTCGAACACGTGATCGCAACCGACATGGACCGCCGCGCCCTCTCCTGCGCGCGCGACAATATCCTGCGCCTGGAGCTGGACGAGCAGGTCGAACTGATGGAAGCGGACCTCTTCCCGCCCGGCCGCGCCGCGCTGGTCGTCTGCAACCCGCCATGGGTGCCAGCGCGTCCGTCGTCGTCGATCGAAGCGGCCGTCTTCGATCCCGACAGCCGCATGCTGAAGGGTTTCCTGGCCGGGCTGAAGGACCATCTGACGGAAGGCGGCGAAGGTTGGCTGATCCTGTCCGACCTGGCCGAGCACCTGGGCCTGCGCCCGCGCGCCCAACTGCTGGAGTGGATCGCCGCCGCCGGGCTGCAGGTCCTGGGCCGCCAGGACGTGCGCCCGGTCCACCCGCGCGCCACGGACGAAAGCGACCCGCTGCACGCCGCCCGCTCGGCCGAGCTGACGTCGCTGTGGCGCCTGGGCGCGGCCTGACGCAATACGGCCGGAAAACCGGGCCTTGCATAAATAAACTACCCGGTATATAATTCTTGCCTCAGACGCGGGGTGGAGCAGTCTGGCAGCTCGTCGGGCTCATAACCCGAAGGTCACAGGTTCAAATCCTGTCCCCGCAACCAGATTCAAAAAAGCCGCTGATTCTTTCAAGGATCAGCGGCTTTTTTCATGTCCCGTTGAATCGCATTACGGTCGAGCCCGTGTCCCACCGCGGTGTCAGGCACCGTGGTGGGACACGGACCCGGCAGGCGGGCGGGGGGCGCCTTTGCCAGGCGCACGCGCAGTGCTACACTCGGCGGTTTCAACCACCTTGCATCGAGGAGCCGCGCGTGTCGGACCATAACGATCTCCCATCCAATCCCGCCCGCCGCCGGCTGCTGCAGGCCGCTACCGCCGCCGGTGTCGTCGGCGCGATTCCAGCCTCCGCCGCGCCGGCGCAGGCGAAGACGAAAATCGTCAAGGGCTCGCTCGATGCGAAGCTGAAGGCGCACGTGAAGAACGTCGTCGTCATCTACCTGGAGAACCGCAGCTTCAACAACCTGTTCGCCAATTACCCCGGCCTCGCGTCGCCGCTGGCGGACGTGCCGGTCGAGCAGTGCCGCCAGCGCGACGTGGATGGCAGCATCCTGCCGGAACTGCCGAAGGTGTGGGGCGGCACCGTGCCCGTGCCGCAGGATATCGCCGGGGTGCGCTATGAGCTGAAGGAAGACGATATCAAGGGCCTGCCGAACGCGCCGTTCGCACTGAAGGACGCCGCCGGCAAGCCGTTGCCGGAAGCCGTCATCACGCGCGACCTGCAGCACCGCTTCTACCAGAACCAGATGCAGATCAACGGCGGCAAAAACGACGGCTTCGTCGCGTGGACCGATGCCGGCGGCCTGGTGATGGGCCACTACGGCGAGACGGAAAAGAACCTGGGCCTGTGGCAGGTGGCGCGGCAGTTCACGTTGTGCGACAACTTCTTCATGGCGGCCTTCGGCGGCTCCTACCTGAACCACCAGTTCCTGATCTCCGGCCGCACGCCCGAGTACTTCAACGCCGCCGAAACGAAGGCGAAGAAGCGCATCGCCGCGACCGCGGATGGCGTCAAGGGCACGCGCCTGGCGATCGCGCCGGATTCGCCGAAGTCGGCGCTGCTGGGTCGGACAAAATTCGTCAACGACGGCGCCATCACGCCGGACGGTTATGCCGTCAACACGATGTCGCCGCCGTACCAGCCGAGCTACGTGCGCCCTGCCCCCGGCGGCGATCCGCTGCTGGCCGATCCGGACGACGCCAGCACGCTGCCGCCGCAGACCTTCGACACCATCGGCGACCTGCTGTCGCGCAAGGGCGTGTCGTGGGCGTGGTACGGCGGCGCATGGCGGGCCGCGCTGGATACCAAAGGCGGCGGATCGAAGCCGAACTTCCAGGCCCACCACCAGCCGTTCAACTACTTCGCCAACTACGCGCCGGGTACGGAGGCGCGTGCGCGGCATCTGCGCGACGGCGGCCTTGGCGACAGCCCGATCTCCAACCGCTTCCTGGCCGACGCAGTGGCGGGCAAGCTGCCGGCCGTCAGCTTCTACAAACCGCAGGGGAACCTGAACCTCCACGCCGGCTATTCGGATATCGAGTCGGGCGACCAGCACATCGTCAACGTGCTGCAGCACCTGCGCCATTCGCCACAGTGGCAGAACATGGTGGTCGTCGTCACGTTCGACGAGAACGGCGGCTGGTGGGACCACGTGGCGCCGCCGCAGGGCGACCGCTGGGGCCCGGGTTCGCGCGTGCCGGCGCTGGTCGTGTCGCCGTTCGCCAAGCAGGGCGCCGTCGATCACAGCTTCTATGACACGACGTCGATTCTGCGCTTCATCACGCGGCTGCACGGATTGCCGCTGCTGGAGGGCCTGGCCGAGCGTAACCGCGCGTTTGCCGCGCGCGGCGCGCAGCCGCCAGGCGACCTGACCGGCGCCCTGTCTTTCCGCTGACAGCGACTGGTCCGTGTGTTACACTGCGGGCCGCTTTACATTGAGAGCCCGACTGTCACAGCCGGGCTTTTGTTTTTCGGGGCACCATCCGCCCCCACCCGGACCATGAGAGACAAAAAAGACAATGCGACGTTCGACCTGCCCGGCTTCGGCCCGGCGGAGCCGATGGAGCCGGAGCCGAAGCGCGCACCGCCCCCACGCCCACGTCGCGCCGCACTGAAGCAGGAACAGATGGAACTGCTGGAACCGACCGACGCCACGGGCCTGCCCGTATGGCAGCGTGACGAGAGCCTCGACCTGACGGGACTTCCCGTCTGGGGCGGCGGCCACTGATTTACCCCGACGGCGGTTTGCAGCGATGTGAGCCAATCCGCCCATTTTGCCAGACCACTCAATCCACTTACCGCCGCCCCGCCATGACCTCCGACTCCTTTGCCAGCCTGCCGCTGACCGACTCCTTCCTCGCGAACCTCGATTCGCTGGGCTATAAAACCATGACGCCGATCCAGGCACAGAGCCTGCCGTCCGTGCTGGAAGGGCGCGACCTGATCGCCCAGGCCAAGACGGGCAGCGGCAAGACGGCCGCTTTCGGCATTGGCCTCCTGCACAAGATCAATCCGGCGTGGTTCGCCACGCAAGCGCTGGTGCTGTGCCCCACGCGCGAGCTGGCGGATCAGGTGGCCAATGAGCTGCGGCGCCTGGCGCGCAGCGTCGGCAACGTCAAGATCCTCGTGCTGACAGGCGGCGCGCCGATGCGTCCGCAGATCGCGTCGCTGGAGCACGGCGCGCACGTCGTCGTCGGCACGCCGGGCCGTATTCGCGACCATATCGGCCGCAACACGATCGACCTGTCGACGGTACAGACGCTGGTGCTGGACGAGGCGGACCGCATGACCGACATGGGCTTCTACGACGAGATCGCGGGCATCGTCAGCGCCTGCCCGAAGCGCCGCCAGACGTTGCTGTTCTCGGCCACCTACCCGGACGATATCCGCGTGGCGACGGAAGCGTTCCTGGCCGACCCGGTGGAAGTGATCATCCAGGCGCAGCATGAAAGCAGCAAGATTGTGCAGCGCTTCTACGAGATCGGCTTCGACGAGCGCGACGCCGCCGTCGGCAAGCTGCTGAAGCACTACCAGCCGGCATCGGCCATCGTCTTCTGCAACACCAAGGTGCACTGCCGCGAACTGGTGGACGAGCTGCGCGCGCAGGGCTTCTCGGCGCTGGCGCTGTACGGCGAACTGGAACAGCGCGAGCGCGATGAAATCCTCGTGCTGTTCGCCAACCGCAGCTGCTCGATCCTGATCGCCACCGACGTCGCCGCGCGGGGCCTGGACATCCAGAACCTGGAAGCGGTCATCAATGCGGACGTGTCGAAGGACACGGAAGTGCACATCCACCGCATCGGCCGCACGGGCCGCGGCGACGAGAAGGGCCTGTCGCTGACGCTGTGCGCGCCGAACGAGAAGAAATGGGTCAAGCTGATCGAGGAGTACCAGGGCGCGCCCGTCGAGTGGTATTCGATCAAGGACCTGTCGGTCGACGAATACGCCCAGGGCGACGCGGCGCCGATGATGACCTTGTGCATCTCGGGCGGCAAGAAGGACAAGCTGCGTCCCGGCGATGTACTTGGCGCGCTGACGGGCGACGCGGGGCTCTCCAAGGAACAGGTGGGCAAGATCAACGTGACCGAGTTCCAGACCTACGTCGCCATCGACCGGCGCATCGCTTACGATGCGTTTGCCAAGCTGAATGCCGCCAGCCGCCAGGGCGGCGACTTCGGCAGCTTCAAGGGGCGCAACTTCAAGATGCGGTTTATCGAAGTGTGAGGCACCGGGGACTGGCACGTTTCACGGGGCCTCCGGCCCCGTGAAAGGTGCCTGTCCCCGACGTTTGCTTCCGATGCCGCAGAGACGCTCGCCGGAGCCGAAGCAATCGTCGATGCCTCCGGCAGCACGTCGGGGACAGGCACCTCTCCGGGCCGGGAGGCCCGAAGAGGTGCCTGTCCCCAAAGCTATCCGCGCAGCGTCACATTGACCGTGGCCGGAAACGTCGGCGCCCGCCGCAGCAGCGTCGCCTGCTCGTAGGCGTACGCCATGCCGATCAACGCGGCATCGGTCCAGGCGCTGCCGACAAACGACAGGCCAACCGGCAGCCCGCGCACGTATCCTGCCGGGACGGTGATGTGCGGATAGCCGGCCACGGCGGCCGGCGACGAGAAGCTGCCGCCGTAATGGTCGCCGTTGACGAAGTCCGTCAGCCACGCCGGGCCGCCCGTTGGCGCGACCAGCGCATCGAGGCGATATTCGCTCAGCACCTTGTCCAGCCCCTCCTCGCGCGCATAGCGGCGGCACGTCGCCAGCGCATCCAGATATTCCTTGCTGTCCAGGCCACCCTTGGCGTCGGCGTTTTCCAGGTGCTGCTGGCCGAACCAGCGCAGCTCGCGGTCGGCGTGCGTGCGGTTGAAGGCGATGACGTCGGCCATCGTCGCGATGCGCGCACCCGGCGCGTATCGGCGCAGGTAATCCGCCAGGCCGGGCTTGAATTCGTACAGCAGCACCTGCGTTTCCAGGTTGCCGTATTTGTCCGTGTTCGGCACCTGCACGTCCACCAGCTCCGCGCCCTGCGCCTTCAGCACGGCCAACGCGGCCTCGATGCGGTTGTCCACTTCATCGTTAAGGCCGAAGAAATTGCGGGCGATGCCGAGGCGCTTGCCGCGCAGGGCGTCGCGCTGCAGGCCCTGCGTGTAATCGACCGCCCTGGCCGATGCGTCGCGCGTGACGGCGTCGTCCGGATCGGTGCCGGCCAGTGCGTTCAGCAGCAGCGCGGCGTCCGTCACCGTGCGCGTCATCGGCCCGGCCGTGTCCTGCGACGCGGCGATGGGAATGATGCCGCTGCGGCTGACGAGGCCCAGAGTCGGCTTGATGCCCACCAGACCGCAAATCGACGCGGGCGAGACGATCGAGCCGTCCGTTTCCGTGCCGACGGCCAGCGAGGCCAGGCCGGCCGCGATCGCCGCCGCAGAGCCCGAACTGGACCCGCTGCAGTTGCGGTCGAGGGCATAGGGATTGCGCGTCAGGCCGCCGCGGCCGCTCCAGCCGCTGACGGACTGCGTCGAGCGCATATTGGCCCACTCGCTGAGGTTGGTCTTGCCGAGGATGACGGCGCCGGCCGCGCGCAGCCGTGCCGTCACGTGGGCGTCGCGGGCCGCACGCACGCCGTCCAGCGCCAGCGACCCGGCTGTCGTGCTCATGCGGTCGGCCGTCGCGATATTGTCCTTCAGCAGCACGGGTATGCCGTGCAGCGGGCCGCGCACCTTGCCCGCCTGCCGCTCGCGGTCCAGGTCGCGTGCGATCCGCAGCGCTTGCGGGTTGAGTTCGATGATGGAATTGATACGCGGCCCGGCCTTGTCGATCCGGCCGATGCGCGCGAGGTATTGCGTTGCCAGCGCGTGCGCCGTCAGCTTGTTGGCGGCCATCAGGGCCTGCTGCTGCGTCACACCGGCGTCGAGGATGCTTGCCGGTGCCGCCTTGTCCTTGGCGCGTGACGCCGGGAGCGCCGCAGCGCCGCTCATTGCAAGTCCCAGCCGTACAAAATGCCTGCGCTTCATTCGTCCGCTCCATTGTCGAGGATGGTGCAAGCATAGCAGCCGATGAGGATCCGGAACAGCCAGGTCGGGCTGGGAGCAGTCCGCAACATCCGGTGCGGTTACATGGCTTAGTTGCATCTAACGTCGGGGACAGGCACCTCGTCGGGCCTTCGCCCGAAGAGGAGCCAGTCCCCAAACCGTAAAAAAAAAACGCTGCCGAGGCAGCGTTCTTTCAGCAAGAGCGGATCTTAGTTACGGATCACGCGCTTGTATTCGTTGGTACGGGTGTCGATCTCGATCATGTCGTCCTGGCTGACGAACAGTGGCACCTGAACGGTGTGCTGCTTCGATTCGATCGCGTTTTCGATGCGCGCTTCTTTCAGCACGTTACCGGACGTGTTGCCCTTGACTGCTGGTTCCGAGTACACGATCTGACGGGTGATCGTCGTCGGCAGTTCGACCGAGATGGCCTTGCCGTCGTAGAAGACAGCTTCGCATTCCATGCCGTCTTTCAGGTAGTTCAGCGCGTCGCCCAGGTTTTCTTCTTCGATTTCGTACTGGTTGTACTCTTCGTCCATGAAGACGTACAGCGGATCGGCGAAGTACGAGTAGGTCACCGGCTTCTTGTCCAGAACGACCACGTCGAACTTGTCGTCGCCGCGGAAGACGTTTTCCAGCGGTGCGTTCGTCAGAAGATTCTTCATCTTCCACTTGTAGGTGAAGCCCGTGCGGCTCGAACCGTTGACGTCGGAACGCAGCACGATGAATGGCTTGGCGTCAACCATGATGATGTTGCCAACACGAATTTCTTTTGCGGGTTTCATAAGAGAGTGTCTACACTAAAAATGGGTTGCAGTAACCGCCCATCATAACATGTTCTATTGGCGGCGCCTACCGCAGCGACCGCGCGAAAGTCAGCAGATTGGCGGCGAGGTCGCCGTTTTCCAACATGCGCTTCTCCCAATGGACGGAGCGGCATGCCAATAACTTCATATCGCCCTCTAATGCCGTCCATAGTTCGGCCAGGCTGGCGTCTTCGTTATCGTTTCGGGCGCCATTCCAGCGCAGGGAAAATTCCGCCAGGCTGGCGATATCCGGACAATAAAGGCCGAGAAATGCCCGCAGCTTTTTATGGTGCAGGTTTTCGTCCTGCGGATAGATATGCCAGACGAACAGCTTGTTCGCCCACTGCGCACGGACAAATGAATCCTCGCCGCGCACGAAATTGATATCGCATGCCCACAGCAGGCGGTCGTAATCGGGCTGCGGCACGAACGGCAGTACCCGCACCGTCAGCGCGCCCTGCGTGCGGACGGTGCCGGCCACGGCCGGGCCGCCCAGGAATGCCTCGACAGCGCCCGTCGCGACGCCCTCCGGCACCAGGCAGGCGACCGGCACGGCACCGTCGCGCCACGCATCCAGCAGCGCGGAGACCGGCGCGTGCTGGTAGCAGAACAACGACACCTTCAGCGCAGCCTGCTCGACACCCGTCACGCCCAGGCTGGCGAGAAATGCCGCGGACGCTTCCTGGCCGAACGCGTCACGCGCTTCGAGCAGATCCGCCTCACGCAACAGCCCGCCCGTCCGTGCCGTAAAGCCGGGGAAGAAAAAGTGCTTCGTCAGCGGCAGGCGCGGGTGCATCGACGGCAGCCGGTGGCAGCCCTCGACCCACTCCTCCGCCGTCAGTCCCTCCAGGTTGAGCCACACGGGCTTGCGTTCGCAGCGGGCCATCGCTTCGATATAACCGGGTGGGATATCGACGGCAAAGAATTCGATGACGATATCGGCCACGTCGGCCGGCGTGAATACGCCATCCTGATCGGCCCAATGACGCACCGTTACGCCCTCGATCTGCTGCGAAGGCGCCGCGCTATCGAGCTGCGGGCAGATGCGGTGGAAGCTGCGCAGGTCGTCGACCCACAACGTGACGGCCACGCCGTGTTCGCGCGCCAGCTGGCGCGACAGGCGCCAGCAGATGCCGATATCGCCGAAGTTGTCGACGACCTTGCAAAAGATGGCCAGCGTGAGGGGAGATGGAAATGGCATGGGCTTCGGGACAAAACAAAAAAGCCGCGCTGGAACCCAGGCGGCTTGCTTGATGATCTGTGGCGTCCCCACGGGGATTCGAACCCCGGTACTCACCGTGAAAGGGTGATGTCCTAGGCCTCTAGACGATGGGGACCCTGGACTCTTCTACTGACTGCGTCGCTCACCGCGACCTTGCAACTGCAGGCTGCAACTGCAACTGCAAACCTGGCGTCCCCACGGGGATTCGAACCCCGGTACTCACCGTGAAAGGGTGATGTCCTAGGCCTCTAGACGATGGGGACGTCGTAAAAGCGTGCGCGAATTATAGCACCGCGCCTCTGGCCGTTACAAGGGCGAAACGTGTGCTGCTCTGCAATACGTCTTGCGCCGCGGGAGCCTGTGGACGGCCGTGTGCTCCTGCCAGCCTTAACCGAAATACAGCGTGCGGGCGGCGAACACGTAATCCGATTCCAGCACCATCATGCCGGCCAGCACCAGCAGCGCCAGCGGCGGGATGACGACGACGCAGATCAGCACCAGCCTTTCCCAGCGCAGATGCATGAAAACGGCAACGATGAGTGCCGCCTTGGCCATCATCAGTGCGAGGATCAGCCCCCAGCGCAGGACGCCGTGGATCTGGAACAGGTCCACCATGTACGAAAACGCACTCAGCAGGAACAGCAGCCCCCACACCTTGAAATACAGGCCGAGCGGATGCTGCTGGTGCGCGTCGGCGGCGCCCTGCCCTGCCTCCGGATGTCCCTCCTCGTGCGCCAGACTGCCGGGCGTATTCGCGATCTCGATGGATGGAGTACTCATGCTTGCCTCATTGCCGATTCACCACAGATAGAACAGCGCGAAGATGAAGACCCAGACCAGGTCGACGAAGTGCCAGTACAGGCCGGCGATTTCCACGATGTCGTAGTTGCCCGCCGCACCGCCCCTTCCTTCATAGCGCCCCGCGCGCACCCGGCGCGCCACCACCAGCAGGTAGATGACGCCGGCCGTGACGTGCATGCCGTGGAAGCCGGTGATCATGAAGAAGCACGCGCCGAACTGGGCCGACCCCATCGGGTTGCCCCACGGTCGCACGCCCTCGGCGATCAGTTTGCTCCATTCGAAGGCCTGCATGCTGACGAATAGCGCGCCGAACGCCGCCGTCGCCATCATCAGCATGGCGCACCGGCGCCGGTCGTGGCGGTAGGCAAAGTTGACGGCCATGGCCATCGTGCCGCTGCTGGTGATCAGCACGAACGTCATGATGGCGATCAGGATCAGCGGCAGATGCGTGCCGGCGATCGTCAGCGCGAAGACCTCGCTGGGATTGGGCCACTGCGTTGTCGCGGAAATCCGCACGGACATGTAACCCGTGAGGAAGCTGCCGAAGATGAACGTGTCGCTGAGCAGGAAGATCCACATCATCGCCTTGCCCCACGGGACGCGGAACATGGCGCGATCGCCCGCCAGGTCCGCGGCAGCCCCTGTCCAGCCCGCGCCGGCGGTACTGGATGCTGGCGACGAAGGCATCGCCGGCTCTTGCGCGCGGGCTTGCATCTCTGCCGGTGTCTGCGCCGGCGTCTGTGCCTGCATGTCGATCGACATGTTCACCTCGCTCCGATGCCGACGCTGGCGCAGACCGCCTGCACCAGTTCCGGCGTTACCGAAAACAGCAGGCCGAACAGCGCCAGCCAGACGATCAGCAGCAGGTGCCAGTACTGGGCGCACAGCGCCAGCCCGGAACGGCTGCGCGCGTCGCCGCCGCGCCGTCGCAACCCGGCCGTGACCACTGCCGCTGCAACCATCCCGCCCAGCACGTGCAGGCCGTGCAGGGCCGTCAGCATATAGAAGAAGCCGGCGCCGGGCGACGCCGTGGGCAGGTACTGCTGCGCCGTCAATGCCTGCCAGCCGCCGAGCTGGCTTGCCAGGAAGCCCACGGCGGACAGCCAGGCCAGCGCGCACCAGCGCAGCATCGCCGCGTTGGGTCGCGTGCCGGGCATTGCGCTGTCCGTGGCCGCCGGCGCCCCCGCAGCGGCCGGCAAGCTCGCGCGCGCCGCCATGTGCCAGCTCACGCTGCCCACGCCCAGCAGCGCTGTGGACAGCCAAAGCTGCCAAGGCACCAAGGGTGCCGGACGCCAGTCGCCATAGCCGATCCGCATCATGTAGGCGACACTGAACAGCACGAACAGCGAGCACACCACGCCCATGAACACCCACAGGCCGATCTGGGCCGCACTGTACGGCGTGCCGCCACCACCGCGCCATCCTGCGTCTCCTGGCTGGAACGACGCCGACTGTGCTCCCGTCGCCAGTCCGGCCAGCGAAGCGCGGTTCATGATGCGCCTCCACCGTCCGGCGCCAGCGTGCGCCCGGGTGGCGCCTGCGCAGTCGAGGGCGACGGCGCATCCTCGTCGTCCGGCTCGTCCGGACCGATGTTCTGCGGCAGGAAGTCGCCTTCCGGCCCCGTGCGGCCATACGCGTACGGGCCACGGTAGACGACCGGCAGTTGCGGCCCCCAGTTGCCGTGCGTGGGCGGTGTTTCCGGCGTCTGCCATTCCAGGCTGACGGCGCGCCACGGATTGCCGCCCGCCGCCCGCCCGCGCGCGGCGCTCCACCCGAGGTTGACCAGGAACAGCAGCTGGGCGACACCCACCACCAGCGCCGCCACCGTGATGAAGGCGTTCAGCTGATGAGCCGACTCGGGAATGAACGCATAGCTGTCGTAGCTGTAATAGCGGCGCGGCATGCCCAGCAGACCCAGGTAGTGCATCGGGAAGAAGATCGCATAGGCGCCGAGGAACGTGATCCAGAAGTGCCAGCGAGCCAGCCCTTCGTGATACATCCGCCCCGTGACCTTCGGGTACCAGTGATAGAGGCCGCCGAAGACAGCCAGCACGGGCGAGACGCCCATCACCATGTGGAAATGCGCCACGACAAAATACGTATTCGACAGCGGAATGTCGACGCTGACGTTGCCCAGGAACAGCCCCGTCAACCCGCCGATCAGAAACGTGCTGATGAAGCCCAGCGCGAACAGCATCGGCACCGTCATGTGGATGTCGCCGCGCCACAACGTCAAGGTCCAGTTGTAGACCTTCAGCGCTGTCGGCACGGCGATGACCAGGGTGGTGACGGCAAAGAAGAAGCCGAACAGCGGATGCATGCCGCTGACGTACATGTGGTGGGCCCAGACGACAAAGCTGAGTGCGCCGATGATGACGATCGCCCACACCATCATGCGGTAGCCGAAGATCGCCTTGCGCGCATGCACGCTGATCAGGTCGGAAATGATGCCGAACGCGGGCAGCGCGACGATGTACACCTCCGGGTGGCCGAAGAACCAGAACAGGTGCTGGAACAGCAGCGGGCTGCCGCCGCTGTAGCCGGTCGCCTGGCCCATCGAGACGAGCGCCGGCATGAAGAAGCTCGTGCCCAGCACGCGGTCCAGCAGCATCATGATGCCGCTGACGAACAGCGCCGGAAACGCCAGCAGCGCGAGGATCGTGGCGACAAAGATGCCCCAGACCGTCAGCGGCATCCGCATCAGCGTCATGCCGCGCGTGCGCGCCTGCAATACCGTCGTCACGTAGTTCAGGCCGCCCATGGTGGCCGCCGCGATGAACACCAGCAGCGACACCAGCATGACGATGATGCCGGATTCCACCCCCGGCGTGCCGGGCAGGATCGCCTGCGGCGGATACAGCGTCCAGCCCGCGCCCGTCGGCCCGCCCGTCACGAAGAAGCTGGCGACCAGGATCAGCACGGCTGCCAGGTAGAACCAGTAGCTCAGCATGTTCAGGAACGGGAACACCATATCGCGCGCGCCCACCATCAGCGGAATCAGGTAATTGCCGAAGCCGCCCAGGAAGATCGCCGTCAGCAGGTACACCACCATGATCATGCCGTGCATCGTGATGTACTGGTAATAGCTGGTGGGGTCGATGAACTGGAACTTGCCGGGAAAGCCCAGCTGCAGCCGCATCAGGTCGGACAGCACGATGGCGATGACGCCCACGAACAGCGCCGTCAGCGTGTACTGGATGGCGATGACCTTGTGGTCCTGGCTCCAGATGTAGCGGGTCAGAAAGCTGTGCGGTTCGTGGCCGTAGCCGTGCTTGCCCTCGCCGTGCTGCGCGACAGCGCTTTCCTGGTTGTCGCTTCCCGGGTCCATTCTGCCTCCTGAAAGTTCGGGATGAATGCCGCGATGAATGCCGCATACATGCCGCGATGAACCTCGCGCTGAATGTCGCGATGGTGTCGTTACCCCTTGCGCCCGGCATGGGCCGACATCGCCCCGTTTGCCAGGCACCGCCGGCCCGGTCGCCGCACGTCCACGTGCCGCGCCGGCAAAGCGCCTACCGCAATGATTTGATGTAGTCCACCAGCGCCGCCAGCTCCGCATCGCTAACCTGCCCCGGCGGCATCACGGGCGGATAACCTTTTACCGTGTGTGCCTGCGGCGCCTTGATCGACTGACGCAGGTAGGCTTCGTTGGCCGCGGTCTGCGTGCCATCCTC
>Ga0265798_10008928_pt1 | contig 12672 bp, 9 predicted proteins | sample P3T30metagenome_FD_192430 | JGI IMG/M metagenome (GOLD analysis project Ga0265798, IMG submission 192430) | Plant litter microbial communities from East Loma Ridge, Irvine, California - P3 T30 | ecosystem: Environmental > Terrestrial > Plant litter > Unclassified | place: USA: California...
TCCGTCCGGTCACCATCCCGCCGCTGGAAGAAGTCAAGCAGCAAGTCGCAGAGTCGCTGCAGCAGCGCAAGCTCGCCACCTTCCGCGACGACTTGATGAAGAAAGCCAAGATCCAGTAATCTGGATGGCCCGAAGAAAGCGCTCCCCATCGGAGCGCTTTTTTTTCCTCAAGCCAGGTAGACGCCGAGCGCGAGCAGCCAGCCGCCCATCAGCACCAGCGCCCACAGCACCAACACGGGCGCCAGGGCGCGCTCCCAGCGCCCCTGCGCACCCTCGGGTGCCAGCAGGCTCAACAGCGCCTGCGTGCCGTTCGACCCCACGTACGGCAACAGGTTGAAGGCGGCAAGCTTGCACCACAGGACAGCCGCTGTGGTGACGGCCGCCTGGCGCGAGGCCAGCCGCGCGGCATCCGCCAGCAGCGCCTGCCCCACCGACAGCGGCTGCAGCGCACCGGACACGATCTGGGCGAAGCCGTGCAGCAGCTTGCCCAGTGCCGCCGGCCCCAGCACCCCAGCCGCCACCAGCCAGGCGGCAGCGACGCCGGTCAAGGCAGCAGCGTTCGCTTCCAGCGCGGCTGCGTATCGTAATAGCCGCCCGGGCCGGGTGGCGCCAGGAAACCTTCTTCCGAGGCCTTCATCTTCACGTAGCCGCCCAAGGGCAAGACGCCGAGCCGGAATATGCCATGGCGGAACCAGCTTCGCCCCATGCCGAGGCTGACGGCAATCACACCAATCCCCAGCGCCCGCGCACAGAGCGCCATGACAGCGAGATGAACCAGCGAGAACAGCACGGCGGCAATGGCGACAACGAGGATAGCGGTCATGGCTCGGCAGGCGGGTGGCAAAGACCCAGATTCTACTTCAGCCTCCGGATACATGGCTGGGCTGGTCATCGCGCGCGCGGCCTGCTCGTCTTTACGCCGTTTTACCGACCTTGACCGCGCTTAACGCCTGGTCAACGGACAATCCGCATCAGCCTTGACGGCCATATTTACACGACGACGCACCGCCTCCCCGGACAGTTGCGGACGTCCCAGGTGAAACGGACAGAGACATGAACCACGACCATACCAGCCTTGCCGACGACCTCGAGCGCATGCTCGCCACCCAATCGAACCGCCGCCAGTCGCTGCGCTGGCTGCTGGCGGGCGCCGCCACCCTGCCCCTCGCCAGCTGCGGTGGCGGCAGCGGCGACATCACGGCGGCATCGACCGCGGCCGCGACCGGCGCCACGGGCAGCACCGGCAGCACTGGCAGCGCGACAGGAACCGGCACCACCACCGGCACCGGTAGCAACGGAGGCTGCGCGGTCATCCCCGAGGAAACCGGCGGCCCCTATCCCGGCGACGGCACCAACAGCAACGGCAGCGGCATCGCCAACGCGCTGACGCTGTCGGGGATCGTGCGCAGCGACATCCGTACCAGCGTCTCCCCAGGTAGCGCCACCGCGGCCGGCATCCCGACCACGCTCAAGCTGCAGATCGTGAACGTCGGCGCCAGTTGCGCCAGCGCGGCCGGCGCCGCCGTCTACCTGTGGCACTGCGACCGCGACGGCAACTACTCGATGTACGCGACCGGCCTCACCAGGGAGAATTACCTGCGCGGCGTGCAGGAAGCGGACAGCACCGGCACGATCACCTTCACCACCATCTTCCCCGGTTGCTACGCGGGCCGCATGCCGCACATCCACTTCGAGGTCTACCCGAGCCTGGCGAAAGCCAGCAGCGCCGCCAACCGGGTCAAGACCTCGCAATTCACCTTCCCGATGGCGACGCTGAACCAAGCCTACGCCACGACCGCGTACGCCACCAGTTCGCGCAACCTGGCCAGCATCAGCTATGCCACCGACAACGTCTTCAGCGACGGCACCTCGCTGCAGATGGCCTCGGTCAGCGGCGACGCGGTCAACGGCTACGTCGTCACCCTGACCATCGGCGTGTCACTCTGAGCCGGCGGCCAGCGCCTTGACCGTGCGTTCCAGCGTACGGATCTTTTCACGCATGGCCGTCAGGTTGCGCAGCAGCGCCGCGTTGCGCTCCCAGTCGGCGTTCGGCGCGATCGGATAGAAGCCGGTATAGCGCCCCGGCGCCAGGATCGAATTCGCCACCAGCGTGCCGGCCGTGATGTGCACGTGGTCGGCGATCTCGATATGCCCGTTGACCATGGCGGCCCCGCCGAAGGTGCAGTACTTGCCGATCCGGGCGCTGCCGGCCACGCCGACGCAACCGGCCATCGCCGTGTGGGCGCCGATGTGGCAGTTGTGGCCGATCTGGATCTGGTTGTCGAGCTTCACGCCATCCTCGATCACGGTGTCGTCCAGCGCCCCGCGGTCGACCGTGGTGTTGGCGCCGATGTCGACGTCGTCGCCCATCACCACGCGCCCGATTTGCGGCACCTTGATGTAGACGCCATCCTCCACGGCGAAGCCGAAGCCGTCGCCGCCGATCACGGCGCCGGCATGCAGGATGCCGCGCGCGCCGACGATGCAGCGCGCGTGGAAGCTGACGTTGGCGAACAGGTGGGTGTCTTCGCCGATGAAGGCGTCGCGGCCGACGAAGCAGCCGGCCTCGATGATGGCGCCGGCCTTGACCACGGCGCCCGCCTCCACCGTGACCTGCGGGCCGATGCAGGCGGTTTCGTCGATCCAGGCGCTCCGGTCGACCACGGCCGACGGGTGGATGCCGGGCACGTGTCCGCCCTCCCGCGTGCCGAGCAGGGCTTGCGCCACGCGCGCAAAATAGGCGTGCGGGTTGCCTGTGACGATGCACGCGCCGCCGTACGTGGCGCTCACCACTGCCGCATCCTGTGGCGCGAGTATCAATGCGCCGGCATGCGACTGCGCTGCCTGGGCGCGCAGCCTGACATTGTTCAGGAAGCTGACGTCGGCTGTGCCGGCACGTTCGAGCGATGCGATGCCGGTGACGTCGTGCTCGGGATCGCCCTCCAGTTGCCCACCGAAACGCCTGACCAGTTCACCCAATCGCATGCTGTTTCCTTTCGCTTTATGCGGTGATCATCCGTTGGACAGATGAGCGAGCGAGACGGTTCCGGATCCTCGAAACGTTCGGCCGCCTTGCTGTTGCGCCTCAAGCTTTGCTTCAGTCCTTGTACTGCATCAGCTCCTCGCGGTTGCCTGGCCACTGCGCCGGCATACTGGTATGGCTCAGCTCATCCGCATGCAGTTCCAACAGCGCGTCGATCGCCTCGACGTAGCGGCGCGTGCGGCTGGCGTGCGAGCGCTCGATCAATTCGAAGATCAGGATGTAGGTGTTCGTGACGTAGGGCGGCGGCGGCATGATGCGGGAATGCCGTGTGTAGACTTCCGGGCGCGCACGCTGCAGAAGCCTCAGCGCTGCGTTGCCGATCAAGCGGCAAGCGCCGTCGTAGCCCAGGTCCTCCAGCTCGGTCAGGGGCCAGGCGACTTCATTCAGGACCTCGTCGTCGTGGCGCCGGATCTGCAAGAGCGTGGCGTCATCGTTGAATGCGACCGTCAGGATCGGATTCCTCATCGTATGCTCCCTTTGCACATTGTGTTCAGGCTTCAATCGTCGAAGTCCATCAGTTCTTTCCGAAGAGACGGCCACTGTGTCGGTAGGCTAGTGTGGCCAATCTCGTCCGCGTGCAAGGCCAGCAGCGCGTCGATCGCGCTGACATAGCGACAGGTTTTGCTGCGGCGTGAACGCTCAATCAATTCGGAGATCACGATGGAGGCGTTCGTGGGGGCCGGCGGCGGAGGCAAGATGCGCGGGTGGCGGCGGTAGACTTCGCCATGCGCCCGCTCGAGAAGGCGCAGCACGGCGTTACCCATCAACAGGCACGCGCCGTCGTAGCCAAGGTCGTCCAGTTTACCGAGAGGCCAGTTCACTTCGTTCAGGACCTCGTCATCGTGACGCCGGAGTTGCAAGATTGTGGCGTCATCGTCAAACGCGGCCGTCAGGACCGGATCCTTCATCATGGTCTCCTTGTCAGGGTTCGGGTCACGGCGCCGGATGGGCGCCGTCGTCGGTCAGGTCGCGTGCGCGCGTCACGCAGGTTGCATGTTCGTCCGTGGCGGCCTGAAGGCATTCCGCGTAGCGCTGCAAGTTGGATTCCACGATATCGTCGATTTTGCAGAGATCGAACTTGACGCGGACCGTGAAGCCGCAATCGGCAACCAGCTCGACCAACGTCTTCCCGCTCTCCGCACTCTTCTGGATCTGCCCGTTACTGCAGAACAGGCTCGCGAAATCGCACCAGCTCTGCGGGAACCACGGCCTCGGGCCCGAGGGCAGCGGCGCCTCGTCGACCGGCGGCGGTGGGCGCTGGGCGCGGATGCAGATCGAGATGATGCCGGGGATGACGGCGTCGCACGGCGTCAGGTCGGCGGTGTCGGTGTCCGGGTCGCGCGGCAGCGGGGGGATCATCGCCGGGATGTCGTCGCCGAAGCCGGGGCATGGTCCGTTATCGCAGTTCGGATCGGTCCAGGGCGGCGTGTCCGGCAGGGGGTTGTCGTCCCAGCCGTCGCCCGGGTCCGTCGGCGGGCCGGCGGGACCCGGCCCATTGTCCCAGCCCTCGTTGGGGTCGAAGGGCGGCGCGTCCCAAGGGCCGGGGCCATTGTCCCAGCCCCAGTCGCCACCCAGGCCGTCGCCGTTGTTATCACCGGGCTCAGGCCCCTCTTCCAGATCGCAGTCGCCGGTTTGCTCGACGCTGGCGTCGCAGCTGCTCACGCGCGACGTCGTGCCCGGCCTGACGGCATGGGCGGTAGCGGTCGTGAGGAAGTGGCGCACTTCGGCGGCGGCCGCTTCCAGCGCGCGCTGGAAGGTGTTCGTGACCTGCGCGCCCGGATCGAGCACGACCGGGGTGCCGGGCGTGTGCGTGTAGGTGACCACGCGGTAGTCGCCGGGCATGTTCCAGAACTGGATGTCCATGTTCTGCGGCGCCGGCGCCGCCACCGGCACGCAGCGCACGCCGTTCCAGTCGAACAGGCACAGCCAGGCGTGGCGGTCGGCGTCGACGATCAAGGTCATCGCGCTGTCGATCGCTTCGAAGGAGGCCGGCCCCGCGCTCACGACCCGGCCGACCCTGGCCGGGAGCATGGCGCTGCGGCACAGCGGCAGGCGGGTGCCCGGCAGCAGCGCGCAGGATTCGAGCTTGCGCCCAGAGAGCCGCAGCGGCGCCGCGCTTGACGGCCGGGCACTGGCGGCGGGCACGGGATCTGCGGATGGCAATGCGCGGGCGGGCGGGCCGATACCGAGCGCAATCAGGCAGGTGAACAACAACGCAGTCAACACGTGCTTCATGGGTCTCCTCTGGCAACCGTGGCTCGACGAATCGGACACGGCATCATCGGCGACCCGGGTCACTCCCGGCTTGCGCGCACTCAGCACTGCGTTGAAGGTACATCAAGCGCCATCGGCGGCGCATAAAAAAAGCGCTCCCGAGGGAGCGCTTCCATATGAACCTATTATGCGTGACGCATCACATCAAATCAACCCACCCACTTGCGAGCGTTCTGGAACATGCGCGCCCAGGGCGAATTCTCGCCCCAGCCATCCGGATGCCACGACATGGTCACGGACCGCTGCACACGCTCGGCATGCGGCATCATCACCGTGAAGCGGCCGTCCGGCGTGGTGACCGCGGTCAGGCCGCCCGGCGAGCCGTTCGGGTTGAACGGATACGCCTCGGTGGCGGCGCCGCGATTGTCGACGTAGCGCAGCGTCTGCACCACCTTCGACAAATCGCCGGTCTGCGAGAAATCGGCGAAGCCTTCGCCGTGGGCGATCGCCAGCGGCGCGTGGGTGCCGGCCAGGTCCGCAAAGAAGATCGACGGCGAATCCAGCACTTCGACCATGCCGAAGCGCGCCTCGAACTGCTCGGACTTGTTGCGGGTGAACTTCGGCCAGGCCTCGGCGCCCGGGATGATGGACTTCAGGTTGCTCATCATCTGGCAGCCGTTGCACACGCCCATGCCGAAGGTGTCCTGGCGCGCGAAGAAGGCCGCGAACTGCTCTTTCAACTGGGCGTTGAACAGGATGGTCTTGGCCCAGCCTTCGCCGGCGCCCAGCACGTCGCCGTAGGAGAAGCCGCCGACCGCGATCAGGCCCTTGAACTGCTCCAGGGACACGCGTCCGGCGATCAGGTCGCTCATGTGGACGTCCACCGCCTGGAAGCCGGCCTGGTGCATGCCCCAGGCGGTCTCGATATGCGAGTTGACGCCCTGCTCGCGCAGGATGGCCACGCTCGGACGCGCGCCCGTTGCGATGAACGGTGCCGCGATGTTCACGTCCGTGTCGTGTACCAGCTTCGGCGTGAAGCCCGGATCGGTTTCGTCCAGCAGGCGCTCGTATTCCTGGTCGACGCATGCCGGGTTGTCGCGCAGGCGGGCGATGCGCCAGCTGGTCTCGCTCCACAGGCGGTGCAGCTCGCTGCGGCGCTTCTGGTAGATGACCTTGGTGTCGCGCGTGAATTCGACCACGCCGCGGTCGTTGACCTTGCCGATGATGTGGCTGCAGGCGCCCAGCTCGAACGAACGCAGCACGTTCATGACGGCAGAGCGCTCCTCGTGGCGCACCTGGATCACGGCGCCCAGCTCTTCGCTGAACAGGGCGCGCAGCGTCATTTCGTTGCGGCGTTCGCCGACCTGCGCCGCCCAGTTCTTGGCGTCGCCGTGGTCGGAGGCGTGCTCGCCTTCCATGGTGAGGATGTCAAGGTTGACCGACACGCCCGCGCGGCCGGCAAAGGCCATCTCGCAAAGGGTCGCGTACAGGCCGCCGTCGGAACGGTCGTGGTAGGCCAGCAGCTTGCCGTCCGCATTGAGTTTTTGAATGGCGCTGAAGAAGGCCTTCAGGTCATCCGCCGAATCCACGTCCGGCGTGTCGTTGCCCAGCTGCCCGGTCACCTGCGCCAGGGCCGAGGCACCGAGGCGGTTCTTGCCGCGGCCCAGGTCGACCAGGATCAGCGAGGTGTCGCCGAGGTCGGTGCGCAACTGCGGGGTCAGGGTCTTGCGCACATCGGTGACGGGCGCGAAGCTCGACACGATCAGCGAGACCGGCGAGACCACGGCTTTCGATTGCCCGTCCTCGTTCCAGGTGGTGCGCATCGACAGCGAATCCTTGCCGACCGGGATCGACACGCCCAGCGCCGGGCACAGTTCCATGCCGACGGCTTTCACGGTATCGAACAGCGCGGCATCCTGGCCCGGCTGGCCGCAGGCCGCCATCCAGTTGGCCGACAGCTTGATGTCCGAGATGTCGGCGATCGGGCTTGCTGCGATGTTGGTGATCGCCTCGCCGACGGCCATGCGGCCCGAGGCCGGGGCGTCGATCACGGCCAGCGGGGTGCGCTCGCCCATCGCCATCGCTTCGCCTTTGTAGCCTTCGAAGCTCAGCGTGGTGACGGCGCAATCGGCCACCGGCACCTGCCACGGGCCGACCATCTGGTCGCGCACGCTCATGCCGCCCACGCTCCTGTCGCCGATGGTGATCAGGAAGGATTTGTCGGCCACGGCCGGCAGCAGCAGCACGCGGCGCGCGACTTCTTCGAGATCCAGGCCGGTGACGTCGACCGGCTTGAAGTCATTGCGCACGTGTTCGACGTTGCGCGACATCTTCGGCGGTTTGCCGAGCAGGACGTCCATCGGCATGTCGACCGGCGAGGTCTCCGTGAGCGGATCGATCAGGCGCAGCTGGCGCTCTTCGGTGGCGACGCCGACGGCGGCGAACAGGCAGCGTTCGCGTTCGCAGATGGCCGCGAAGCGTCCCAGGTCCTCGGGCGAGATCGCCAGCACGTAGCGCTCCTGCGACTCGTTGCTCCAGATTTCGCGCGGCGACATGCCGCTTTCCTCGAGCGGCACCTTGCGCAAATCAAAGGTCGCGCCGCGCTTGGCGTCGTTGGTGATTTCCGGGAAGGCGTTCGAGATGCCGCCGGCGCCGACGTCGTGGATCGAGATGATCGGGTTGTCGCTGCCCAGCTGCCAGCAGCTGTTGATGACTTCCTGGGCGCGGCGTTCCATTTCCGGGTTGCCGCGCTGGACCGAGTCGAAGTCCAGGTCGGCGGTGTTGGTGCCGGTCGCCATCGACGATGCCGCCGCGCCGGCCATGCCGATGCGCATGCCGGGGCCGCCCAGCTGGATCAAGAGGCTGCCGGGCGGGATGTCGTTCTTGTGGGTGTGCTCGGCCGAGATATTGCCGATGCCGCCGGCGATCATGATCGGCTTGTGGTAGCCGAACACGGTGTTCTCACCGAGCGCGGTGGCGCCGACGTTCTGCTCGTAGGTGCGGAAGTAGCCGCCCAGGACCGGGCGCCCGAATTCATTGGAAAACGCGGCGCCGCCCAGCGGACCGTCGATCATGATCTGCAGCGGCGAGGCGATGCGTTCCGGCTTGCCGTAGGCCGGGTTTTCCCAGGCTTGGCTAGCGCCCGGGATGTTCAGGTTCGAGACCGTGAAGCCGGTCAGGCCCGCCTTCGGCTTGGCGCCGCGGCCGGTCGCCCCCTCGTCGCGGATCTCGCCGCCGGCGCCGGTGGAGGCGCCCGGGAACGGCGAGATCGCGGTCGGGTGGTTGTGGGTTTCCACCTTCATCAGGGTATGGGTCAACCCGGTCGTGGGCGCGTAGGCCTGCCCTTCGCCCTGCGGGAAGAAGCGCATCGCCTCGGCGCCTTCCATGATCGCCGAGTTGTCGCTGTAGGCGACGATGGTCCCTTTCGGCTGCAGCTGGTGGGTGTTCTTGATCATGCCGAACAGGGACTTGTCCTGCTTGACGCCGTCGACGGTCCACTCGGCGTTGAAGATCTTGTGGCGGCAGTGTTCGCTGTTGGCCTGGGCAAACATCATCAGTTCGACGTCGGTCGGGTTGCGCTGCACGCGGGTGAAGGCCTCGAACAGGTAGTCGATTTCGTCGTCCGCCAGGGCCAGGCCCATGTCGACGTTGGCCCGCACCAGCGCGGCGCGGCCGGTGCTGCCCAGGATGTCGATCGATTCGAGCGGACGGCCCTCGAGCTCATCGAACAGGGCGCTGGCCTGGTCGGCGCTGCGCAGGACGGTCTCGGTCATGCGGTCGTGCAGCAGCGCGGCCACCGCCGCGAGTTCGTTTTCCGCGAGCTTCTTCGGTGCTCCGAAGCCGGTGCCCAGGATGCCGCTTTTCAGCACCACCGTGTAGGCCACGCCGCGCTCGATGCGGTGGATGTGGGCCATGCCGCAGTTGCGGGCGATGTCGGTGGCTTTCGAGGCCCAGGGCGAGATCGTGCCCAGGCGCGGGATCACGAAGAACTCCTCGGTCACGCCTTCGTACTGCGTTTGCGGCACCGGCTCGCCGTAGGTGAGCAGGGCCGACAGGCGCTCGCTGTCGTCAAGCGACAGGGGCGCGCCGGCATCGATGAAATGGTAGAAACGGGCTTGCACGGCGGCGATCGTCGGGGCGACGGCTTGCAACTGCGCGAGGAGGCGTTGGCTACGGAAGGCGGAGAGGGCGTTGGAACCCGGCAGAATCAACATGGCTTGGAAGTCGGTTGATGCAGCGTGGCTGCGGGTGGAAGATAGCCCGCTATTATACAGTGTTGCCCTGCACCCGGTCTTGCAGCTTATGCACGGTTGCTAGAGGGACAAGTAAGCGTTATCGTAGCGCCGACAAACACGCTGCCCGGGCGGAGACGAGAGAAGCATGCCAGACCCCAACCAACAGAACAATCCGCTGAGCAATCCACTGAGCAGCCAGCTCACCGTACTGGTCGTGGACCCGAATCCGGTCATCCGCACCAACGTCCAGAACATGCTCAACCAGTCCGGCATCTCGCGCGTCGAGTTCGCGGTCAACGCCGGCGGCGCCGTCAAGCAGCTGGCGCGCAAGAGCTACGACGTGATCCTGTGCGAATACGACCTGGGCGGCCCCGGCGCCGGCGGCGAGGGCCAGGACGGCCAGCAGCTGCTGGAAGACCTGCGCCACCACAAGCTGGTCCCGCCCTGGGCCATCTTCATCATGATCACCAGCGAAGGCGCCGAGGACAAGGTGCTGGGCGCGGCCGAACTGGCGCCCACCGACTACGTGCTCAAACCCTTCACCGCCGGCATGCTGGGCGAGCGCATCGCGCGCGCCCTGGCGCGCCGTTCCGCCCTGCTCCCGGCTTACCAGCTGGTCGCGCAGGGGGAGGCGCGCGCCGCCATCCAGGCCTGCACCGAAGGCGCCAGGGCCAAGCCGCGCTACGCCTTTGACTTCGCGCGCCTGCGCGCGGAGCTGCACGCGTCGCTGAAGGAGCCGGCCCAGGCCGAGGGCGTGTACCGCCAGGTGCTGGCCGCGCGGCCGCTGGGTTGGGCCAGGCTGGGCCTGGCGCGCGCGCTGGTGGCGCAAGGACGGGTGCCGGACGCCATCGAGCAGCTCGATGCGCTGATCGCCGACAACCCGCGCCTGATGGCCGCCTACGACCTGCTGGCCCAGTGCCGCGCCGGACGCGGCGAGCACGCGCAGGCGCAGAAGACGCTCGAAGACGCGGTGGCGATCTCGCCCCACATGGTGCGGCGCCAGCGCCGCCTGGGCGAGGTGGCGTTCGAAACCGGCGACGCCGCGCAAGCCGAAAAATCCTTCCGCCAGGTCGTGGCGCGCTCGCGCTATTCCGAATTCCGCAGTCCCGAAGACCATGTGCAACTGGTGAAGGCGCTGGTGCGCAAGGGCGATCCGGTCGGCGCGGCCGGCGTGATCCGCGACCTCGATCGTTCGCTGCGCGGCTCGCCGGAACTGGCCGCCTGCAAGGCGATCGCCACCGCGCTGCTGCACGACGCGGCCGGCAACAAGGCGGGCGTGGTCGGCGAATTGAAGGGGGCGGCCGACGCCGTGCGCGGCGGCGGTGCGCTCTCGTCCGGGATGCGCATCGACCTGGCGCGCGCCTGCCTGGCCCAGCGTCTCGACGACGAAGCTTCGAACGTCCTGATGACCAGCATGAACGGCGGCAGCGACGGCGACGGCATCTCGGCGCGCCAGGCGCTTGACGTCTTCGTGCAGGCCGGCCGCCCGGAACTGGCCGACGGCATGAACAAGCAGCTGCGCGCCCAGGCCCAGATCCTGCTCGGCGTGGCCGACGAAAAGCGCAACATGGGCGACGTGCGCGGCGCCGTGCAGACCCTGCTGGACGCGCTGCGCATGGCGCCGAACAACCTGCAGGTGATGATCGCGGTGGCCGGCGGCGTCCTGCGCCAGGTGATGGAGATGGGCTGGGACGAAGACCTGGCTGCCACCTGCGCGGAGCAGCTCGAGCATATCCGGGCACTGGACCCGGCCCACCCGAGGCTGCAGGCGCTCGATGCGGAATTGTCGGCCGCCAAGCGCAAGTACGGTATTTCGACCTGATCCACGGCGCGCGAATAGATCCACGTCTATCGCGCGTTTGATACTTCTCAAATCCTTGGCTATCAAGGCTCCCAATCTGCAGGCAAGCGGTCCACCGCGCGTCCCTGAACGATGAGGAGGAGCATCATGCCTGATACCAAAGAATCGATGCAGGAATCGAAGCAAGCGGCCGGCGCCCTGGCCGACGCCCTGCAGGACCTGCTGCGGCAGCTGATCGACAGGATCGTCGGCACGCCGACGCAGGGCCGCGGCGGCGAACCGCTGCGCGACGTCTGCTACCTGGTCATGCCGATGGGCGAGCCGATCGATCCGCGCGACGTCTCCTTCCCCTGGGATCCGTCCGGCGGATCCTCCAGCGGCGAAATCCAGGACGACGGCAAGTTCGGCGCCGCCGAAGCGCAGGCCGCCGCCCAGCCTGCGCCCGCCACGCCACCCGCCACGCCGGCGCCCGACGGTGCGGGCACCCCGGCCACGCCGCCGCCGCCGCAGATCGACATCAAGCTCCAGCATGCCTTCATGGCGGCACGCAAGACGGCCGAGAAGTTCGACCGCATGCTGCGCGTGACCAGCGACGGCAGCTACCGCACCAGCCGCATCGGCGGGGGCAAGGTCAGCAGCGCCTACGAGGCGGTGATCACCAAGGCCCAGGGCATTCCGGCGCCGCCGCCGCCCGAGATCCAGAAGCAGATCGACGAGGCCATGCGCATCCTGTACGTGTTCGACGAGAACGGCAAGCAGAAAGGCAAGACCAAGGAATTCAAGAATTACCAGATGCTGAAGGAAGCCTACGCCGACGCCGAGGCCGAATACGCGAACGCCAATTCGGCGGCCATGACCAACGCCGCGCTGGGCCAGTCCTGGCCGGTGACCTCGAAACCCCTGCGCGCCCGCGTCGACAACGCCTATGACGACTGGCGTTCGGCACGCCAGCTGGCCGCGCCCGCCACGGCGACCCTGGCCACTCCAGTCGCAAGTACGGCCGCGGTCTCGGAGCTACGCGCCGACCTGCGCCTGCTGCGGCCCGACGAGCGCATCGCCGCGCCGGACGCGCAAGTGTTCGCGATCGAACGCGCGCCCACCGTGCTGATCGGCGAAGCCGTGGACCGGCGCACCAGCATCGCCAAGGCTGTGTTCGCGTTCGTTATGCTTTTTCAGATGTTTGAACTAACTTTGTCGTACCGCAGCACACAGCCATTGCGCCGGTGTTTGCAATTCATGCCCGTCGAGTAACCGCTGCCAGCCAGAGTAATGCACCAGATAGCGGCTGGCCACGCCCTTGAACCGCGCAAGCCAGCCTTTGAAGCGGCTGTGCCAGCCATTGACGTTTTGGATGTGGATGGCACCCCGCGCGCGCCGCC
>Ga0265798_10008929_pt1 | contig 12672 bp, 9 predicted proteins | sample P3T30metagenome_FD_192430 | JGI IMG/M metagenome (GOLD analysis project Ga0265798, IMG submission 192430) | Plant litter microbial communities from East Loma Ridge, Irvine, California - P3 T30 | ecosystem: Environmental > Terrestrial > Plant litter > Unclassified | place: USA: California...
AAAAGGGATTCTGCTCGGAGGCTACACCCAGGCAGAGGGAAGGATTGAAACGGATGACGAGACGTTCTGGATGCTGTATCTGGACCAGAATGGAAATGAGCAGTGGCGCAAGCATGTGAAGGGAGAATCCAGTAAAAGAGAAGAAAGGTTATCGGATATAAAGCTGAACCGCGATGGCTCTATTATTTTAGCCGGAACCAGCGCAGAGGAACTCGGGAAAGAGAACTGGAAGATTGTAAAACTAGGGGATCAGCAGATTGACCAGCTGATCGAAAAGCAGGACATCAGGATCTACCCGAACCCGGTGAATGATTATGCGTATGTGGAGATCGGTCTGGAGGATGGAAGCGGAAAGCTGGGTGACGGAAAATCGGAAGCTGAGATCACGGTGTATGATATGGGCGGAAGACAGCTGCAAAGCATTAAAACAAAGAATAAAGTAACGAAGATCAATACGCAGCCGCTGGTGCAGGGGGCTTACCTGGTAAGTGTAAAAACGGCTGAAGGAAAAACGGCGAGTGCGAAACTGATAAAAAAATAAAAACAAACCATGAAGAACATTAAGTCAATTATATTTTTCCTATTTGCTGTTCTACAGTCCGTTGTGCTGTATGGTCAGGAAACAGGATTTATCCCGCCAAGCCCTCAATCTTTTTCTTTTATAAAAGCCACTGGGGTAGTTTCCGAAAATGAACATACAGGAAGTGCAAATGTAAATATTCCATTATTTAGTTATAAGGCTAATAAACTGAGTACTGATATCAGTCTTATATATAGCGGAGCGGGTGTAAAGGTTGATGACCTGCCGAATGATACAGGAATGACCTGGGTTTTAGATGCCGGAGGAGTAATTACCCGAACAGTAAACGGCCTTATTGATGAAAAAGCGACCATGAGGATGAATAAATCTGAGACTGAGCTTATTCAAAAAACAGCTTCAGATTGTGCTGCTGATGAAGAAATCCGGACGGCATGTTATACCCCTTTTCAGATGGATACCGAGCGTGATGTATTTGATTTCAGGTTTTCAGGAGTTTCAGGTTCATTTTATTTTGATCAAAATTTTCTTCCTGTATTTCTTAAAAATGAAAACGACGTCAAAATAAAAAACATTCTTCCTTCCGGAGAAACAAATAACAGGAAGTTTACCGGTTTTGAAATAACAACTAAAGAAGGAGTAAAATACCTGTTTGGCGGAAGTATCCAACATTGGGAAACTACAGCTTCAAAAGCAATGCCCGCAAATCCTCCCGGAGATTATGCCGTAACCTCATTTTTCCTGAGAGAAATCCAATATATGAGTGGAGAAAAAATTTATTTTTCTTATGAAGAGACTTCTCTAGTAACCAATAAAATCAGTGAAATTCATTTGCTTTATTTATACTCCTGCTGCCTGAGTGGAGGTAATGCAGAACTTGATCCGGATTTAAGAATATCTACCCAAACCCATTACTCTAAAAATAAGAAAAGGCTTCAGGTCATTAGCAGTAATGAAAATTCTAATACAATTAATTTTTTATATTCTGACCGATTAGATTCCGATTTTAAAAAATATCTTTCAGGAATTGAATACAGGGTAAATAATGAGGTATTCCAAAAAGTAAGCTTTGATTATCTTTTTGAAGACTCTACCAATATATTGAGTATCCAAAGGTTTTACCTTACCCAGTTGAATTTCTATAACAAGAATGTATTTGAAAAGAAATACCGGTTTGATTATAATGAGCCTTTATCATTGCCAAGCAGGATGGCTTATAGCCAGGATATGTACGGCTATTTTAATGGTAAGGGGAATAATTCCTTGATTGCCGGATTTTTTGGGAACACACTTCCTCCAAGTTCTTCTTATAATCAATATATATTATCATTATTCGGAAACCGCCGCCCGGATTTTTCATACGCATCAAAAGGTACGTTGACCGAAGTGATTTATCCGACAGGCGGAAAAACAAAGTTTGAGTACGAATCTCCAAAAACAAAAGCTGTATTTAAAACGAATGTGAGCATGCCCGATGGTCCTGATCCAATTCCTCTTGCTGGGACTTCAACCAAAATTATTGAAAATCTTCATTTTGATCAAGGAATCGAGTATACATTGACGACCTACTCAAGTCCTACCAGCCAGAATCATATGAAGCAAGCGAAATTTAAAGTAGAAGATATGGATACTGGACAGCAGATCTATTATAATACTAAAACATATGGTTATGCGCCTATTGATTCTATAAACGGTAATTTTCTTCTTCAGAAAGACAGAAGATACCTTATATCCTTTACACAGAACGGAGTAGCGGACCTTAAATTTTCATATAAGCATAGAGATCCTATCGATAATTTTGGTATCCGGTTAAAATCGGTGACTCATTCTGAAAATGGGCAGGTCAGTGAATATAAACGTTTTTATTATTGTCCTGTAGAATTATTCCTTGCTAAGGAAGAAAATCTTGTTGCCGTTGACATGGCAATCATCCCAGATATACAGTATGCCACGTTTGAGGAATTTCACGAAGGGATGAGTCATGCAGTAACTTATTCGGCACATAGCTCCAATAATACCAGTGCTTTATATAACAGCCGCTTACAGGAACGCTATAGGTTTGTCACCTGTAGTTTGGGAGGAGATAATTTTGAAAACGGAGGGTATCAGAAAACCTTCAGAAAAGATTCCAATGACCCCTTAGTAAGAATCCAACCGGCGTCTGCACCAGGGAGTCTTGCAGGCCCTCCGTCATCGGGCTCCGGATATTTTGGTACTTTTAATGGCTTACCTAATTTCTTTGGAGTTATTTTGAAAAGTTTATATTTTCAGGCAAAAGGAAACCGGCTGTCATTCAGCGGGACTTTGAACAAAATAAGATATTTCCAGAAAAAAGGGAATGCTATTTTAAAAAACAAGCAGGTAGAATATCATAATAAATATAATATTACCAGTACAAGCCCTAATCTTTTTGTTTCCCAGCCATTTAGAGATATCACTTATGGAAACTGCGGGCCGAACAGTGTTCAACGTATTGCAAACTTTTATATTTCGATCTATAAGAATTATACAATTGACACAAAGTTGGAATGGGAAAAAGTTACGGATTATATTGATGAAGTTCCTGTAACTTTTTATAACAATTATGATGATTATTTATCTGTTGACAGTTTAGGGACTGCAGAATCTGCTTACCGTAAGCTAATTACGACAACAGATTATGATTATTCAGGAATGCCGGTACACAGTCAAGTTACCAAACAGGCAATTAAGAGCCCTGAGCGTGGAATTACCGAAACCACCTACGCTTACGCCCACGAGAAGGGCAACCAGCTGATGATCGACAGGAATATGATAGGCATTCCTCTGGAAACCACGACTATTCAGAAGCAGGGTCCTGCTGATCCCGGAAAAACAATTGCGAAAACCGAAATCCTTTATCCTACTTCACTTCCCACGGCTCAGTCCGGCAGCCTGGTACTGCCTTTGTCTGTAAAATCAGCTGACCAGCTTACGGGGGTAATGTCTACGGATGTTACTTACGATAAATACGATGATAAAGGCAATATTGTGCAGTACACCACCAAGGATGGTATTCCGGTAACCATTGTCTGGGGGTACAACAAGACCCAGCCGATTGCCAAAGTTGAGGGGATGACTTATGACCAGCTTCTTTCCCTTGCTTCCCCGACAGCTATTATCGCGGCTTCCGATAACGATGCGGCAGACCCTTCCAAAGAAGGTTTGCTTCTGACCGCTTTAAATACATTCAGGAAAAACACCCAGCTTGCGGACAGAAAAGTAACGACCTATACCTATGACCCATTGATCGGGGTAACCTCGATTACCCCTCCTTCAGGAATACGCCAGACCTTTACCTATGATGCCGCGAACAGGCTGAAGGAAACGAAAGTAAGAAGCAAAAACAGTACGGGAGCCTACAGCGATAAAAAGGCTGCCGAGTACAAATATAACTATAAGCCATAACCAACCATGAGAACCTATATATTAACAAAAGCATTTCCGGTCCTTGCCACAGTCCTGGCATCCATGTCCTATGCCCAGACAAATACGGAGAATTATGTGCAGTCCAGAACCTGCCTTAATGAGGACTGTACCAGGGTCTCCGAGGCCATTACCTATTTTGACGGATTGGGAAGGCCCAAACAGATCGTCAGCGTAAAATCCACCCCGGGTGGAAAAGACCTGGTAACCCCGGTAACCTATGACGGGTTCGGAAGAAAAGTAAAGGATATCCTTCCGGTCCCTGCCGATACCCAGAACTCGATGATCCATACCGGGATCATGAATGAAAGTGCTGCCAATACCTATTACGGGGTAAGCAATGCCTACTTGGAAAAAGAGGTGGAGAACTCACCGCTGGATAGGGTCCTGCAGCAGGCTTCGCCGGGAGAGCCCTGGAAGATGAGCTCGGGGAAGACGCAGAAGCTTTCCTATGATGCCAATTCGGGAAGCGAGGTAAAGAAGTTTATGGTGGTAACGAGTCCCAATACGGTAAACAATGTCTCCACGGGTATTTCCGCACTGTCTTTATCAACAGAGAATTCAGGGTATTACCCGGCATCCACCCTGTACAAGAACACGGTAAGGGATGAAGACGGGAACCCGGTGACGGAGTTTAAGAATGGCCAGGGGCAGACGCTGTTGGTCAGAAGGAATGACGGCTCACAGAATGTGGATACCTATTACGTGTACAACAACTACAACCAGCTGTCCTATGTGCTTTCCCCGAAAGCCATCCAGCAGATTGAGCAGAACAATAACCTGATAACGGATGTTATTTTAAACGAGCTGTGTTACCAGTACCGCTATGACGGGAGGAGCCGCCTGGTAGAGAAGAAGCTTCCGGGCAAGGACTGGGAATGGATGGTGTATGATAAGCAGGACCGTCTGGTCTTGACCCAGGACGGGATGCTGAGGACTGCTGCCAATACCTTCAGCACCAGGGGCTGGATGTTCACCAAGTATGATGAATACAACAGGGTTGTGCTTACCGGGTTCTATCCCAATACCGAATCGCGTACGGCGGTTCAGTATTCTTTGGATAACCTGACTTCCGGAGCCTTAAATAATGAAAACCGTGTTCCGAATCCCTCGGTAATCAGTGGCATGAATGTGTATTACAGGAACCTGGCGTTTCCCTCAACCGGGACGGTTCTTCTTGGAATCAACTATTATGACACCTATCCGCCTGAGGCCCCTGCTGTTCCGGCAACGGTCTTAGGTCAGCATATCCTGGCTCAGGGAACCGATGCAGCGAATGATGCCTCTACCAACAGCCTTCCTACGGCTTCCTATGTAAGAAATATTGAGGATACCAACTGGACGAAGAACTATACCTGGTACGATACGATGGGAAGAGTGGTATCCACCCATTCCATCAACCACTTGGGGGGCCGTACCCAGACAGAATCAAGGCTTGATTTTGCAGGGGCGGTGCAGCAGAGCGTTACCCGTCATAAAAGACTGGATGCCGATACCGACAGGTTGATTGCGGAAAACTTCACCTATGACAACCAGAACCGGTTATTGATGCATATCCATAAAGTTGATAATAATCCTTCGGAAATTTTAGCTCAGAATACCTACAATGAGCTTTCACAGCTGAGTAATAAAAAAGTGGGGGGATATCCTTCACTAACGGGTGGTGGTTTTCTGCAGAGTATCGATTATAGTTACAACATCCGTGGCTGGATGACCAAAATCAATGACCCGGCTGATCTTAACGGTAAGCTTTTCGGGTATGAACTGAAATATAACAACCCGGAAAATGCTGCGCCTAAATTTAATGGGAATATCGCTGAAATAGATTGGAGGACGGAAACAGCGCCCAATGACACCAAACGCCGGTATTCTTATCAATATGACAGGCTTAACAGGCTTATGCAGGGAATATATTCAGAGCCGGGATCATCATTGGTAAGCAATGATTATTATAATGAGATCCTTACTTACGACTTAAATGGAAACATTGGTACTCTGAAAAGATTTTCAAAACCAAATTCAGGGACCACTGCCGAAAAAATTGATGACCTGGTTTACAATTATACAGGCAATCAGCTGGATAAAATCACACTGCCTTCCGGTGTAGCCAATAACCCATCAGGATATGATGCTTTGCAAAATGTGTTTACGTATGATTTTAATGGAAATATGAAAAGCCATATGGATAAAGGAATAAGTTTAATAACATACAATTATCTCAATCTTCCTTCAATAATAACCAGTGGAATAGGAAAAAAGAAAAGTCAGATAAATTATATCTACAGGGCTGATGGTACTAAGCTGAAAAAATATACAGACGGCAGCTTAATCGTTAATCATCAAACTGTAGACTATTTGGACGGATTTCAGTATTTAGCTGTTAATAACCTCATAATCTGTATAGATTGTCCTATAGTTCCGCCTTCCGTAACCCTGCAATTTGTTTCTACTTCGGAAGGGTATTTTGATTTTGTGAAAAATAAGTATATTTACAACTATGTGGACCATCTGGGAAATGTTAGGTTAAGTTATTTCAACAATGGGAGCAGCACAGAAGTTATTGAAGAGAATAATTACTATCCGTTCGGTTTGAAGCATGAAGGCTATAATCCTTTAACAGCAAACCCTTCTTATCAGTATAAATACAACGGAAAGGAATTGCAGACGGAAAGCGGTATGTACGATTACGGAGCGAGATTTTATATGCCGGATATTGGAAGATGGGGAGTGGTGGATCCGCTGGCGGAGAAGTATTTTAGTGACTCTCCATTCAGCTATGTGCTTAATAATCCAATTAGTTACATTGATCCATTTGGAATGGATGTATATAGATTAGGTACTAATGGTTCTATAGAAAGAATTTCTGATTCTAAAGAAGATCAAATATATGCTGCAAACCAATTCAATAAGGATAATTCTTTAATAAAAAATGCGAAAGGTTTTACTGTTGGTGAACAGGGATATATTTCTAAAAATATAATATCAGGGAGTTTTAAAGATTCAAAAGGCAATGAACAACAGTATAGTATGATAACTTTTCAAAACGAAGATATTGCACTTGGTTTACATGAATATATATCAAATAATGCAGAAGTTGAATTTGCTATTGGATCTGGAATGAAAGACGGGCAAGAACAATCAATCGTAGGGAAAAATGGAGCCTTAAATGAACCTGCTAGTGCAGGTAGAGTAACTATTAATCAATACCTTGATTATTTTGATCAAAATACAATAACATTATTTGGACATAACCATCCTGATAATAAGTATGAGATAGAGCCTAGTGGATATGAGATAAAATTAAAAGATTGGAAAACGAATGAGTTTACTAATATGAGTGTCGGAAAACAATTGAACAACGGAGATTATAAAGCAAGTAGCTATTTCCCGCAAAACAGTACATTGTTTATGTACAATCCTAAATATCACGGTGGACCAAAAACTGCAATATATAATGCTCAAGGAGTAAAAGCGATAAATAATGGATATTATAAAAAAAATAAAAATTAGTATTATTAGTAAATTTTTCTATTTCTTTTGCATATTTATCTTCCATAATTATTGTGCACAAGATTATGAAAGCTTAGGAAAAGTTACAAAAGATGTCATTAAACTATATATGACTGAACCAATTGAAGCTCAAAATTATATAGGTGTAACTATTTATGAAGATACTATTTCAAAAGGTATTACAATTGAAACGCTAACAGAGGATTTTAGCTTGTACAAAAAAGCTCCATTTTATAAATGGTTTCAATATAATAAAAGTAAGATTATAGTTTTTTGTGATTTTCCCTCAAAGAATAAATGTGATAAAATATTTAACGCTATCAAATTAGATCATAATAATTCTAACATAGAAATATTAGATAACGAGTCTATTTCCTATGAATTAGATGGAGGTATTAAACAATGGTCAGTTAGAATAAACAATAGATTTAAAGTGGATAGAATTAATGGAAAAATAATTGAATCAGAAATAGTAAATCCCAAAGTATTTAAAAGATTTTTAAAAAAGCATTCAGTGCTAAAGCTTTATCAATTAGAGGAAGGAGGTCCTATTATTTCCATAGAAAAATGATTAATCACGCCACATGATTTATGATCTAGTAGATAAGAAAAAATTCTTGCGATTAGAGTACACACAAAAGTTTAGACAATATTAAATAATCTTCCGATGTCGCGGACTTGTAGTCCGTGATTAATAACCTTTCGCAACGCAAGGGGTTATATGTTATCGGAAAAGTGTATTTACCAGTATAAATACCACTTGGGAAATACTAGGGTGAGCTTTGGCAGAAACAGCACAGGCGCTCTTGATATTACAGATGCTAATGATTATTATCCTTTCGGCATGAACCATCTGAAAAGCGGGAATTCTTTCTTTGGAATAAATTCATACAAGAATTACAAATACAATGGAAAGGAATTGCAGGAGAGTGGAATGTATGATTATGGAGTGCGGATGTATATGAGTGATATCGGAAGATGGGGTGTTGTGGATCCATTGGCAGAGAAGGCTCCAAATTTATCTCCATTTAGATATGGATACAATAATCCTATAACTTTTACAGATCCGACAGGAATGCTTGAGGATATTTACGAGGTTGATAATGATGGGAATTTAGCATGGAAAGCAGCATCAGAAAGGGATGTAATTTATGCTTCTAAAAATTTCGATAGTAGTGGAAATTTAAAAGCAGAGAATGATGGTGGTGTTGATGTGGGCGAGAAAGGATTTATTGCAAAAAATTCAGGTTCTGAGAAAGCAGAAGTTAAAGATGCTTCTGGCAATACTACTGAAAAAGATTATAACTATATAAAATTTGGAAGTAATGGTGAAAAAGCACAAAAAGTTTTTGACTATTTAGCTGAAAATACTAATGTGGAATTTAATAAAAATGTATTTACAAATGACACAACTGATAGATTTAGTTTTGTAGGAACAATGCATATGGAAGATAAGGTTCCTTTAATTATGTTTGGGACTACACTAATAGAATCAGAACATAACCATCCTGATTCTTATTCAAATTCACCCAGTGGCTTCAATGTGGACTATTCGTCAGAAACTGGAAAATTTAGCTACACTCATGGCTTGCGAAGTGGCGATATGAAAGTAGCAGGAAATCATTCAGGTGCAAAATTTATTATGTATTCTCCAAAGTATATACAAGGAGCACTTAGGATACATTATGATGGTCAAAAGATTATATCAATAACAAATCAAGGCAAAAAATAACATGAAAAGTATAATTTTAGTTTTAACACTATCTTTAATTAGCTCTTGTAAATCTCAACAAAAAACTATTAAATCAGTAAATGATACTAAATTGACTGAAAATATTATTTATCAATTTTCTAATAAAGCAAAAATAAAAATTGACAATTCTATTTTTGTACTGTATTTTCAGGAAAAACCAGATATTACAGAAGTTTATAATGATAACATAAATAAGTACATTTATAATGGTCTAACAATTACTATTTATAGATTTGAAAGTCAAAGTCAAATAAATGAATTTCGTAAAGATTATGATGTTTATAGGAAATCTGAAAATACATTTTATATTTTTGACAAAAAAAGTAACCCCAAATTATTAGAGAAATTAAGGATAAATAAATTAGAGCAAGTAAATAGTGAAAATTCTTATGAAAGTTATGATCCCAAATCATGGGTACTTAACTTTAATTCAACAGGTGATTTAGAAAAATGCTATCCATATAATTGTAATTAAATCTTATATTGAAGCACTCTGGAATAAGAATTCAGAGTGCTTATAATTACAAGTATAATGGGAAAGAGTTGGAGTAAAGTGGAATGTATGATTATGGGGCAAGATTTTATATGCCTGACTTGGGAAGATGGGGTGTTGTAGATCCGTTGGCGGAGAAGATGACGAGACATAGTCCTTATAACTATGCATTTAACAATCCAATAAGATTTGTTGATCCTGATGGGAGGATGGCAGTTCCGCCTGATGATTATATTGATGCTTCAACAGGAAGATATTTAGGGAGCGACGGAGCAGTAACTAGGAATGTTCGCGTTATATATAGAAATGAATGGAATAATATAACATCAGAGATAAATGGTTCCACATCAGCCGCCGCGACTCAAGTTTTACAGGCAAGTAGTTCAATAGTTACAGTTAATGATACTAAAATAAGTTCTGATATTAATAATGCTAATACTGAGACTATCGCTGATCAGACAAAAGAAAGGCAGGTTTGGGTCGGTATTGAAGTTACAAGAGGAGACATTCCCACAGCACAGGTTACATCTGTTAGAGGACCATCTGGTACAGACGGCAACACAACAATATCTATGGCAGATCGTTCTGATGCTTCAGGGAATTTGGTTAAACGAACATTTAATGGTACTAATTTGTTGCCTACAGCTCAAGTTCACACTCATAATTTAACCCAAGAAGCAAATAAAGTAAATATACCAGGTACATCTACTTCAGATAGAAATACTTCTAATAGTTTTCAAATACCAGTATATGCTGTTGATTCTTATACTGGAGCGAATGCAAATGGGAACGCAATACATAGAGTTATGCCAAATGGTACTCAAACCAATAATATAGGGACAACCACCACCAATAATATCGGACAGGAATCCTTAAATCATTTTATTAACAGACAAAAAAATCCATAATGAGAAAATTTTTATTATTACTATTAAACTTTGTTATACTGAGTTGTTATTCACAAAATAAGAGTTCAGATATAATATATTTTTTGCCTACATCTGTTAATGATATTCTTATTAAAGAGCTTCAAAAAAAACAGGATAACAATTTTTATCTGGTCTTGGATAAAGAGAGTACAGATACCTATATAGTGTATTTAAATCAGCTTTCTTCTGATTCTCCAAAAAATATTTGGGTCGAGTGTAGCAATAGATCTGTTTTTTTACAAGGCAATCTAATACCTCTTTATTTTTATGCGGATGAATATTTTTCCTATGCGGAAAAAGGAGAAGAAGTATTGAAAAAATTAGGCACTGATAAAGAGATAAGAAAAACCATCAATATCAGAGATAATATTTTTAATATAAAATTTAATCTCAATGGAGAAATAATTAAATAAAATAAATCAAGAAAGTTTTCTACTTATGCTTTAGACAACCCGATCATGTTTGTGGATCTGGATGGAGGTTCTATATGCCGGATATCGGACGATGGGGAGTGGTGGATCCGCTGGCGGAAACTTCCAGACGTTGGTCAACTTATACTTATGCATTCAATAATCCAATAAGGTTTATTGATACGGATGGAATGCAGAATCAAGATATAATATTTGGAAAAAGTGTTTCCGCTGAGACCCAAAATAAAATCGTAGGTGATTTAGAAAAAGAAACAGGATTGAAATTATCGGTTGGAGATGATGGGAAATTAAGTTACCAAGAGTCTGCTGATGCAGGAGGAAGTAAAACGGCTCGTGATATGTTAAAGGGAGCTATTGATAATCATCGAACAGAATATCAAGTCAATTCGGATAATTCTAAAGGAACATCTATTGACCCTACAGGTTCTCGTGGAGAGGTAATTGATGGAGTTTATAGTGCAACTGTAACATATGATCTAAATATTAATACTGATCAGATTGATAAATTTATAGCAGGAACGAGTGAAGCTCTTAATCCTTTAACCATGGGCTATGGAATGTCTACTTTACATGAAATAAGCCATAAATATAATAAATTGGAAGATCAAAACTATATTTACGGATTATCTGGTGACAATGAAAAAGTTATAAATACTATTAGAACAGAATTAGACTCTTCTGGGCAATTTACTTTGCCATTTGGACAAAGAAAGTCATATAGCCCAATGGAAACTTTATATAAGGGAAAATCACATTATTTCACTCCATTTGAAAGCACTCCTGCCGTTATGCAATATGATTTTAATAAAATCAATATGAAGAAGAATTTATTTATACTAACTCCAAAAACTAAATAATGAAATATCTAATAATAATTTTATTCTTATGCTTCAATATAATATCTGCTCAATGTGATTGTGAAAGGTATGAAAAGGGAACTGGATATATAAAACAGGATTTTAAAGATAAAGGTATAGAAAAAAACTTTAAAAATATTTTAAATCCAAAAGCTTATGGAATAGCCATCTATGATAGTTTTTTTCCTATATATAAATCGGATAATTATTTTACTTGGTTAAATATTGAAAAAACAAAACCAAATAAAAAAAACGATTGCTTATATAAATTGAATAAAAAATATTGGGAAAAGTATTGGAAATTATCAGACTACTATAAAACACCAAATGTGTTCACAAAGAATAAATTTAAAGGACCTTCTCATATAGCAGTTTTTAATGAATTAAGAAATGATTCTCTAAGGATTGATGTTATATCAAATTCAAATGAGGGTTTAAAATATTGTGGTACTATTAATAAGTATTTATTAATTTTTGATACAAAAAATAATATTATAGAAGCAAAAAATTGGACATCTCATTATGAGTGCATGTAATTTTTGACCATGTCCAAAACATATTGATAATAAAATATGGTGTTGAAATTCAGTACTATATTTTTAAAAACTAAAAAAAAAGCACAGAAGTTCTTGAAGAGAATAATTACTATCCGTTCGGTTTGAAGCATGAAGGGTACAACCCTCTGGCAGGGAATCCTTCTTATCAGTATAAGTACAA
>Ga0265798_10008934_pt1 | contig 12662 bp, 10 predicted proteins | sample P3T30metagenome_FD_192430 | JGI IMG/M metagenome (GOLD analysis project Ga0265798, IMG submission 192430) | Plant litter microbial communities from East Loma Ridge, Irvine, California - P3 T30 | ecosystem: Environmental > Terrestrial > Plant litter > Unclassified | place: USA: California...
ACAGGCCGGCGCGGATGATCTGCTTGCCGTCGTACAGGTACTCCGGCCCGATGAAGCCGACGACGGAGTTCACCAGCAGCGGGTCAAAAGCGCGCGCCACCGCATAGGCGCGCGCTTCGGCGGTCTGCTGGTCGAGGCCGTGGTTGGCGTTGGCGGACAAGGCGCTGCCCTGGCCAGTCTCGAAGTACATGACGTTGCTGCCAAGCGTGCCGCGGCGCAGCGAGAGGGCGGCCTCGCGCGCCTCGCGCAGCAGCGCCAGGTTGATGCCGAAGGCGGCGTTGGCCGCCTGGGTGCCGGCAATCGACTGGAACACGAGGTCGACCGGTGCGCCGCGTTCGATGGCGGCGATGGTGTTGGTCACGTGGGTCAGCACGCAGGACTGGGTGGGAATGGCGTAGCGGCCGATGATCTCGTCGAGCATATTGAGGAGCTTGATCACCTGCTGCACATTGTCGGTGGCCGGGTTGATGCCGATGACGGCGTCGCCGCTGCCGTACATCAGGCCGTCGAACAGGCTCGCCGCGATGCCGGATGCGTCGTCCAGCGGGTGGTTCGGCTGCAGCCGGGTCGACAGGGTGCCGGCCAGGCCGATCGTGTTGCGAAAGCGGGTGACGACGCGGCACTTGCGGGCCACCAGCACCAGGTCCTGGATGCGCATGATCTTCGACACGGCGGCCGCCATCTCCGGCGTGATGCCCGGCGCCACCTGCGCCAGCCGCGCGTCGTTGGCCTCGTTACCGAGCAGCCAGTCGCGAAAATCGCCGACGGTCAGGTGGCGGATCTGCGCAAAGGCGGCGGCGTCGACCCCGTCGACGATCAGGCGCGTCACCTCGTCCGTTTCGTACGGCACCACCGCCTCGTTCAGGAAGGTCGTGAGCGGCAGTTCGGCCAGGGCCATTTGCGCCGCCACGCGCTCTTCGCCGCTGCCTGCCGCCACGCCGGCCAGGTAGTCGCCGGAGCGCGCGGGCGAGGCCTTGGCCAGCAGTTCGCGCAGGTCGGCGAAAACATAGGTCCGGCTGCCGACAAGGTGGGTGATCCGACTCATGGCGCGCTCCGCTGTGCTTGCACAAAAAAGCTGGGATCGTCGTGCCGCATTCCCTCGGCAGGACGACTTATCCTGCCACATTTTCGCGCCGGGTGAACAGTGCCTTGCGCCGGGCCGGCTGTTGTTCTTCGTGTCCCGGCCTCGCACGCCCTCGAAAATTCGCCTTGCAAGGTCAATACTTTACCCTATAGTGAAGTAATGCAAACGGACCGGCTGGATACCATCTACCGTGCGCTGGGCGACCCCTCGCGGCGCGCGATGCTGCAGCGGCTGGCGGATGCGCAGTCGCTTACGGTCAGCGAGCTGGCGGCGCCCTTGCCGCTGGCGATGCCGACCGTGCTCAAGCACCTGGACGTGCTGGAGCGCGCAGCGCTGGTGTCCCGCCACAAGACCGGCCGCACGGTCAGCGTGACCTTGCAGCCGGGCGCGCTGGCCGAGGCGATGACCTGGCTGCAGCGCACCGAAACATTCTGGACGAGCCGCCTCGACCGGCTTGCCGTTGTCGTCGCACCCGCGCGGCCGTCCGGGCCGCCCGGTTCAACTATATCCGAGGAGGAACCGCCGTGACCAGCTTGAGCATCGTTCGCGTCATCGAGGCGCCACCCGCGGCCGTCTTCGCCGCCTTCGTCGAACCCGACAAGATCGCCCTGTGGTGGGGCCCCGACGACGGGCCCGTCACGCTCGCGGAAGTCGACGCCCGTCCCGGCGGCCGCTTCCATGTGCGATTTCGCATGCTGGACGGCAGCGAGCACGGCTGCTTCGGCAACTTCGAGGTGTTCGAGCCGCCGCACCGCCTGGCCATGAGCTGGTCGTGGGAGGGCGAGGACACACCGGCCTCCTACGTGCAGGCAACGTTCAAGCCATCGGGCGCGCAACACACCGAGCTCACCTTCGTGCATGACAGACTCCTGGACGACGCCACGCGCAGCAGCCACGAACAAGGCTGGAACGGCGCCCTCGACAAGCTGCAGCGCAAGGCAGGGAGGCTGGCATGATCACGGTCACCGCGATGAAGTGGGCGCCGCCCTTTGCCGCCGGCCAGGTACGCGACCACCGCGTGCGCTGGATACTCAACGAAGTGGGCTGGCCCTACGAAATCAAGCTGGTCGATTCGCCCACCATGAAATCAAGCAGTTACAGCCAAGAGTTGCAGCCCTTCGGCCAGCTGCCGGTGCTGGAGGAGGAGGGCCGGCCGCCGGTCTTCGAGAGCGGCGCCATCGTGCTCGACGTCGCCATGCGCGCCGGCCGCTGCATCGGCGCCGAAGGCACGCCCGAGCGTGCCGCTGCGCTGCAATGGGTGATCGCCGGCCTGAACACGATCGAGCCCGTGCTGTTCAACGTGTCCGAGGTCGAGTACTTCATGGACGACGAAGCCGCCAGGAACGCGCGGCGTCCGGTCGTCGTGAAAATGGCAAAAGAGCGGCTGGCGATGCTGGAAAGTGCGCGCGCCGGGCGCGACTGGTTCGTGGGCGACGGCTTCACCGTTGCCGACCTGATGCTCGCCTCGATCCTCAAGATTGCCGACCGGCTGGCGCTGCTCGACGAACTGCAGGCCCTGGCGGCGTGGCAGCGGACCGTCCTGGCCCGTCCCGCGCATGTGCGGGCCGAGCAGGACCAGCGGGACGATATCGCCCGCCATACGCTGGATGACATGCGCTACGACGCACTGGCACGCGAGGCTGTGCCCTGAGCGCCCCCGTCGTCCACCCGAAAAGGAGCCCGACATGACGATCGACAACGCATTGGCCAGCATGGCCGTGAAAGACCTCGACAAGTCCGCCGCATGGTACGCCGAACTGCTGGGTTCCACAGGCCAGCGGCCCATGCCCGAAGTCGCGGAGTGGATGTTCCCCCGTGGCGGCGGGCTGCAGGTCTATCACGGCCCCGAACGCGCCGGGAACTGCTCGTTCACGCTGGTGGTCAGCGACATCGAGACGGTCGCGCGCCGGCTGGAAGCGATGGGCGTGCAGCCCGGCGCTCGGACCGACGGCGAGCGGGTCAGGACGTTGATGATCAAAGACCCGGACGGCAACAGCATCGCCATTGCCGAGGCGCTCGATCCAGGGCTGGCGCGCTAGGCAGCCTGCTACGCAGTCATAAGCGCCCCGGGTAATCTCGTTCTGGAACGTCCTCAACCCCGAAACGGGCAGGGTAGGGATCTTCCAGCACAGACTTGGCCATGGGCTGCCGCAGGAAATCCTGCCAGCCAGGCCGCGTCAAACGTACTTCCCTGTCAAAACTGCCTTGAACGCAACGGTCCATTTTTTCCTCGACCGCGTGCTTGCGCTCGATGAATGAACCGACCTGGTCCTCGTCGAAGCTGTTCTTCAGGTAGGGATAGTTGATCTCCAGCGTATTCATGCCCGCGGCAGATGCCGGCTCCTTCAGGAGCTGGTTGACCTTGCCGAACAGCCGGTCGATGCGTCCGACCCGTTGCTCGTTGTCGCCCGGTGTCCATGCAATGCCGTAGTGGTGCACCTTCCTGCACTGGAGATGAAGGTTGATGCCTTCCTGGAAGACCGATGTCGCCACCAGCGTGTTCGGATAGAACGGGCTGTTAAAGCCGAGGATCAAATGCTGTCGATGGCTGGACTCGCCGCTGGCAAACCAGGCAGGGCTGGACAGCGTCGTCAGCGTCCGCCAGCCCTTTTGCCAGTCGTCGGCCTTGTGCTTGACGATCTTGCGGCAGAGTTGTTCAAAGGTGTCGAGCGCTGCGCTGAAATACTTCAGGAGCAAGGAATCGGCGATCCGTTCGCGCACGTAGGCGACGAAATCCTGGTAGCGCTGGTGGACATTCGCGTGCTGTTTCCTGGGCGGCAGCGCGCGCTGGAAGCGCGTATGCCAGCAGTAAAGCTCGACGATGACGGGACTGGCGAAGAGGAACCCGGCCTGGATATAGTTGCCGAAGTTCTCCGCGACCTTCGGTTTGCTGGCCGCCCAGTGCCGCAAGATTGCCTGCTGCTTGGGGTGCAGGTGCGGGAAGACCAGCGACCACAGCGTCTCGATCTCGGCCCCGCCATCGTAGCGGTGCGTCTCGGCATTGGCCGGCCGCATCTTCGCCAGTTCCTTGTCTGTGAGTAGGCCATGTGCGGCGAGGCGCTGCGCCCGCGCCGCCTTGATGTAGTCGGCACGCAGCTTGTCGCCCTGGTGGACTTCATAGTATTCGGTATAGCCGCCCGTCAAATAGTCGGACGCAGGCTCCATGAACATGGCGTGGATGCTGGTCGACCGGCGCAAGGAGAGACTGAAGCGGGAACAATCCGTTGGCGGTGGCGGCGGCGCCTGCTTGTCCTTGGCTTTTTTCGTCACGAACAAGTCGGCGATCCTCGAACTCAGGTAAGCATCCTGTTCAAGATCCTCCTTATCCTTGCCCTCGTCCTCGGTATCGCCGTCACCTTCGCCGTCACCAGCATCTTCCGGCACGGCAGCGCCCGTACTGGCCCCGGCGTCCTGGACCAGTTCATTGAAGCCGTCGCGCGACCAGCGCTGGGTCTTGCTCCAGCGCCGGACCCGCGGATCGTCCTCGTCCAGGCCCCACGCCTGGCAAAGCTGGCGCGCGAATACCTCGTCGTAATGTTCATTGATGCGTTTGGTCAGCTCGCGCACGGACGGGATACGCCGTACGAAGACGAGGTGCTTGTCTTCGTGCAGAGGGTGCTGCCGGTCCGCGGCAAACAGACCCCGGGGCGCACATTGCTCGATCAGCCTGTCATATTTCGGATGACCCGGGGCACGGCCGAACATGCCGTAGTATTCCTTGCCCATGTCACGCAGCAGCTGTGTGTCGGGAGCGACGGAAAAGTCGTCCGTGCCTTCCTTGTCGGACGGCTGGGTATGGCCAGTGGTTTCCGCATGCTCGAACTTGTCAGGCCCGGACGACTCGAACGCCTCCAGGAAGCCGTAGAGCATGCGGCGATTCTCTTTCACCCCCTCGGGTTTGTGCACGAGCCTGTGCTGGTACAGCGCGAAGAACATTTCGGCTTCCGGGCGGTCCGTGAAGTCGCAGGGCGTGGCGATTTCATTGCGGTACTGGTGCTTCGTATATCCGGCATCGACGCCGGTCATGATGCGGAAGCGGCGCAGCGCGTACTTCTGCATCAGTTCCTCGGCAGGCGGCCTTTGCTTCGTCTCGCCGAGGTCGGTGAAATAGCTCAGGATATTGCCGATGTCGGCCAGCTGGGTATGGCTGGGGGTGGCGGTAAGAACCAGCGTGCGCTGGCCGATGCGGCTGTCCGGCCCACCGAAAAACGCGCGTGCCGCGGCTGCGCGTTGCGAGCCGCCGTCCGTGTTACGGAAATAGTGCGCCTCGTCGACGATGACGAGGTCGAAGCCGGCACCGCCGAGTGCGGCCTGGATCTGCTCGTGCACCTCGCCGCCGGCCCTGCGTGCGGCGCCCTGCTTGTCCTTCTCGCCGTTATCGCCCACGAGTCCGCTGAGCGAATGTATCGTGGTCAGATACAGCTGCGCGGGTTGCTCTTCTGCCGAGCGCTGCGCGATTGCCTTGGCCAACTCGCGTAGCTGGAAGTGGAGTGCTTCCCGCGGCACCGGTTTGCCGTCGGCGCTGGACTTGACGCGGTCGTCGGCCTGGCGGTAGTGCCGGTCGACGAAGGCGTCACGTTCGATGAGCCAGTGGTCGCAGATATCGCGGTTTGGCGCCATCACGAGGATTTTCGCGTCGGGTTTCATGCGCCACAGCAGGGTGGCGACGCCGAGCGCCTGGAAGGTCTTGCCCATGCCGACTTCATCGGCAAGAAGGGCAACGCGCTGCGTCGACAACAGGTTCCAGAGGCGCGCGACCCCTTCGGCCTGGAGCGAAGCCATGCTGGGCACGGCGTGCGCGTCATAGTCCCATGCGGCATCCTCCTCATCGAAGTTGATGAGTTTCGCTACTTGACCCGGCTGCAAGCCTCCCCACTGCTCACTCATAATGGCATTGATCCCTAACAAGATTGACATAGTCGCCGCGCACTGCGGCGGGAGCGGCAGGCACTTCGATGCGAAGGCCGCGCCATCGCGACGGGGGCACTGGCGTGTAGCCTTTCGCACGCTTGGGCGCGCTGTGCAACAGCGATGCGTGCCGCGCCTGTACGCATTCGCACAGCGAGCGCACTTCGTTCGCCAGGAACCAGTTGAACACCTCACGTCCGGTTTTCTTGATTTCGTCGCGCATCTTGTCGACCAGCTCCAGCAGGCACCCGGGCCATGAAAACACGTGATTCTCAAGATCATCGAGTTTCTCCAGTCGCAGCAGCCGCTGGCGGTACAAATGCATCGCATGGAACAGCCGGAAGTAGCTCACCCCGACCCGATCCGGTGCATCGCTGTCGGGAGCGGCATCCGGCTCCGGGAGCGCGTCACCGGGCAAGGACAGGGTATCGTTGTCGAGCGGCGTGCGCAAGGGCAGGTCGTGGAGCGACTGTGGATCGTCCCCTTGCACGACGGCTTCGAGCAGGTCCTGCAGCGTGTCGAAGGCCTGGGCACGGCGCGACCGCAGGTTCGTTTCCTGCACCAGCGCGCGATGGATTTCCACGTCGCCGCGATACACGATAAACACACGGTCCCGCAACAATGCGCGATCGTCCACCGCCAGGTCGCCGGGATTCCTGGGCAGGCACGGCGCGTCCCATTCGAGCCTGACCGGCTCGCTTACCCCGGGCAGCCGGACCGAAAAGCCGTCCTGTGCTTCAGTTCCGAGCCATTGTCCATCGAACATGTACGCGTGCGCGTGCCAGTCGAAGCGTACGTGCAGGTCGAAAGGCGGCAGCTGGTCGACCGTGAGGCTTTCCTCATCGAGCTGTTCGGATGAGGCGAAATCGGTGGCGCCCAGCGCGAGTCGCTTGCCGTGGGCCTTCTGCCAGCCATGGTCGTCCTCGACAATGAATCCAGCCTCGACATTGTTATCGGGACTCCATTCGCCGCGCTCGTCGCGCACGCTGTTCGAGCCAGGGCCCGTAAAGTTCCAGGATCCGATGGCGAGCTTCCCCGGCAGCTTCCAGAGCTTGGCGTGACACAGCTCGGTTCTCTCGTGGCGCGGAGCGGGATTGTCGTAGGCCGCCAGCTGGCCTTGCGCCAGCATCCGTTCCAGCGCGTCGCTCCACTCGGTGCGCAGGTACTTTCCTTCGAGACGGTCCGGTACCAGGTGAATGCGCAGATCCTCGATGCCGGCGGCGGCCTGCAGCTTGCCGACGAAGCCGGCAAGGTCGCGCGGCAGGTAAGGGGACCAGACGGCCAAGTCGCTGCCGGCCGCACCGGCGAGCAGCTGTTCCGGGAAAGTTTTGTCCTGGTAGCTGTGTACGAAGGACCAGTTCTCGGTTTCGTCGGTCAAGCCTCGACCGTCGCGCAGCGTGCAGGGAATGTCGGCAGCCCGGCACAGGCGCTTGAAGAAGTCGCGGATTTCGTGATGGTTTTTCCGGGTCGTGACCTCGTAGAACTGGAAGGCCTCGAGATTGCGTCCCCAGCCGGACAGCGTGAGGTTGGCGCTGCCGGCGCCGATGACCCGCTTGCCGTTGGTGTCTTCCAGATAGATCACCTTCGGATGAAACAGGCTGGTGTCGGAAAAGTAGTCCGCCGTGCGCGTGGGCCGCACCCCGTGCACCGGTATGCAGGTGCGCTTCACATGCCGGGTCTCGAGGAAACGTGGGTCGCAAAATATCCGGAAATCGGTGCCGCTGGATGTCAGTTCCTGCTGCAGCTGCTCGTACTCCAGCCGGCTGCGCGGTGGATTCGCGCCTAGCGCCATGGGCAGCACATAGGTTTCCACGAACTCGATATCGGCGTTGAAGCTGGTGAACCAGGCATGGCGCAGCTTGCCCATGCCGCTGACTTGTTTCTGGAGTTCTGCAAGAAGCTTCATGCGGCAGCGCCTTTCAAACCGTTCACGAAATTCCTGAACTGCGGCAGGTAATATTCGTTGTACCAGGCGCCTGGCGGCCAGGCTGCCGGGTCGGGGCGGGGCAAGGTACGCGCATTGACCTTGATCGTGCCGTCCTGCTGGACCGACAGCCACGGCGCCTGGCCGCGCGCCTGCATGACGCGCGCGTGGTAGTCGGACAGCAGCCGGATCTGCTGGCCCAGGTCCCCGGTATTCGCCACATGCTGCAGTTGCGTGAGCCGTTGCGCAGCCGCGCTGCCCCGCACAGCCGGCAGGCCGGCATGGTTCTTTACGCCCTCGGCGAGCCCGCCCAGGCGTGCGCTGTCCCTTCCGAACCGTTGCCAGTGCCCGGCAACGTCGGCAACGGTGTGCGTCCGCTGGGACGCCATCAGGGTGAACAGCAAGGCGCAGTCGGAAAGGAAGGGTTCCAGCTGCGTGATGTGCTGCAGCTTGGCTTGGTCTTCAGGGGCCAGGCCTGCGTGCAAGGCTTGCTCCAGCGTGGCCTGTGGGGCCAGCTCGTCTGCGTGCCCGGCTTCGAGCACACCCAGCAGTGCGCCCGCCGCGCCGCTATCGAGTTCCGTTTGCGACAGCCAGAAACCGCGGGCGTAGGCGCCCACCACGGTTGGCGAAGCAAAGGCGCGGGCATACGCATGCGAGAGTTCGTCCGGCACCTTGTCCGCGAAATCCAATGTGCCCTCGTGGTGCAGCCTTCCAACGCATTCCTTGAGGTAGGGATAGAGCTGGCTCGCGAGCTTGTTGAGCAGCGTGTTCTTTTCCCCGGTGATGAACTGTTCGGCAGCGGTCCAGCGCGGCTGGGACGCGGGCTTGTTGTAGTTGTAGCTGCCGTCAAAGAAACCGATGTTCATCAGCGGCGACTTGTAGCGGCCGCTGACACCCAAGCCCAGCTGGCGCACCAGGATGTGTCCCGCGGGTCCATGGGTGAAGATGAGCGTCGGGTTGCCGTTGTCCTTTTCCCAGCTAGCGCGCGCCTTCGATATGCCGAGGATGCCACCCGTGACCAGCGTGCCGGTCTGTTCATGGCGGAGCATGGAATAGACGAACAGGTTCTCGAGGAACACCAGGCAGGCTTGCTTGAAATGCAGCGAGTCCTTGTCCTGGTATTTCTTTTGCAGAGACGTGCTGAGCAGGGCCGCGTCGTCGTTGACCAGTTTCCGGATGAGGAAATGATGAAACAGGTTCAGGGTGTAATTTCGAACGTCGTTCGATACGGAATTGATCCGGTTGCTGAATACCTGACGGCCAAAGGCCGACCAGATGATCAGGGTGCCGATCGGGTCGATATACGAGTCGCCCGACAGGCTCTCATCGAATTCGGTGAGATACTGCTCTAAAAACAAGCTCATGCTGGTGGCTCGAAAGATGGTCTGGATGTGAAACGCCTGCTTATTCGCTGACGGCCAGGTAGGCCTCGTCCACCGACAGGCCTTTCATGATCAGCTTGACCATCGCTTCCTTCTGGTACAGATCGACCTTGTATTTGCCGGAACTGGCCTTGTCCGCTTTGTAGAGCATGTCGCGTGCTTCCGTCTCGGACACGGTTTTTACCAGCTTCTTCTCCGCGCGCTGTGCAGCGTCCCTTGCCTCGATATCGAAGGCGTTGGCAATGTCCGCGCTGACGTCGTCCCAGTCGTAGGCCAGCACCGCCGCCTTGTCGTGTTCCCAGTCCCGTGCTTCTTGATAGGCGATGCCAGGCTCGCCGGTGGCGTTGACACCCAGGCAGGCCAGGTTGGGCAAGCCCAGTTTTTCGCAGATCAGCTGCACGACCAGGAGCCGGGTACCGATATTCGTGGGAATCGCCGCCTCGATATACGGCGCCTTGGCGTGGTCCTTCTTGGTCTGCTCGACGAGTTTTCCGTAGCGGATCGTGATGTCGCGTTCCGCCTCCGGTTTCCTGAGCTCTTCCTTCAGATGCGCGAGCAAGACGGCAAAATAGAGGCGCGCAAGCGCAACGCTGATCACGGTAATGTTGGTAGATGGCATCTGAAATATCGTTATAGAATTTATTGCAATCTCGCAATAATACCCGAAGCGGGCGTGCGCCGGAGGCAAAGACCAGCGCATCGGCGATCAGTGCCGCCGTGGCGTTGCGACCGCCTTTAGCCCCCGGTCCTGGCGTCGTCTCCCACCTCGCCCAGCCAGGCAATGAATTCCTCGGCCAACACCGGTTCGCTCATCTCCTGCCCGGACGCCAGGATGCGCGCAACCAGCTCCCCGTTCTGCAGGATGCGCCGCTCCAGGTCGCAGACTCCCTCCCGCCCAGAGAAGAATTCCCACAGCCGCACCATGGCCAGCGTATCGAGGTGGCAGTAGTCGAGCAGCTGGCCTTCGATCCGGCGCTTGCGTGCAGGCTCGGTATCCGGCGCGATCGCTTCCAGGAAGGCGTGCATCGCCGCGCCGCCGTCCTGTACCCCGTCGAGCTGGTCGTAGCGCAGGTCGGGTGCGATGGCCGGCAGCACGCGCTTGATGCTCCAGCTGCCTTCCTGCGCAGGATGGTAGTAGCGCTGGCGCGCCACCGGCAGCAAATCCACCACGCGCGCGTTGATCGCCAGCAGGGCAGGGGCCAGGCCGGGGAAGCGCACCGCCAGTTCGCCGATGCGCGCGGTCTCGAATCCGGCGTTGTAGACGAAGACCGGACCCTCGCCGCGGCAGGCGTCGACCAGCGCTTCGGCAAAGGCGCGCGAAGGATCGTTCCCGGACAAATCGAGGAAGGCGCGGTGATCCAGTTCGCCCGTCTCGTCCAGCCGGTGCACGCTGAACTGGAACGGGATCATCTGGAACGGGCGGGTGCCGGCCCAGACCGGCACCGCGAAGGCGATGGTCTCGAAGTCGATGAACCAGGCCGGCGGCGGGTAGGGAGCCAGGTCGGCGGCGGCGCCCTGGGCATCGACGTAGGCCGTGCCGGCCAGGGTGTGCTGCTTGACGCGCAGCTGCATGGCGTTGAGGAGGGCGTCCGGGACCTCGCGCATGTCGGCGCCGCCCTCGTCGATGTGCTGCTTCAGGGCGCGGCTGGCGATGCGCGGCAGCCAGCGTACCGGATAGTCGGCCTGCGGCATGCCGGCAGTGCAGTGCGCGGTGAAGCCGCATGCATGCGGGCTGGCGCAGTGGTCCCCGGGCCGGACGGCCGGCTCCTGCTCCTGCGCCGCCACCTCCCCGGCGCGCGCGACCCAGGCCGCGACTTCGGCGCTGCGCCCGAATGCTTCCGCGCTCAGGTCTTCCTCGACCAGCAAGCCGCGGTAGTCGCCGTTCCCGGGATACACCCAGCTGCTGTCGATGCGGGCCAGCGCGATGCCGTCGAGCGCGACGCCGGCCGCGCGCGCCACGAAGGCCTGGATGGCCGCATCGTCGCGGTGGTAGTCCTTGAGTTTGGTGGCGGACTTGACTTCGACCATGCGCCAGCGCTCTGCATTGGAGGCGAGGTCGGAAGCGAGCGGCAGCAGGATGTCGGCAAAGGCGAGGGCGCCATCGGCCTCGAAGCCGGCTTCGAAGACCGGCTGCGCGCCGGCGAGCAGGTCGCGGCTGCGTGCCAGCGCGGCGTCGATGCCGTCGCCCATGGGATCGAGCAGCACGCCCTGGCGCTCGGGGTCGTACAGCCGGCGCGCCAGCTCGCCAACCCGGTGCCCGTTCGCGAACACAGCCTGGCTGGCGTCGTCGTCCTGGCGCAGGCCGGGGCGGTGCAGTTCGAGCCAGAGGCGGCGCTCGCACTGGCGGAAGGCCAGCAGCTTGGACTTGGACAGGCGCGGCATGGACGTACCCTCATGATGAAAGATTATGTCAATATTATTGCTTATTTGAAATAAAATGTCATGGCGCTGATTGCTGTCTCCCAGTGTTGCCGGCGGCGGCGGAGGTAGAGGCAGCGCAGCGCGCCAGGAAGGCGCCGAACAGTTCGCACAGCAGGGGAATCTGGGTATCGAGGCGATGGCCGCCCGGCACCAGGTGCAGGGTGCAGCCGCGCAGCCGCGCAAATGTAACCGAGTTCTCGCAGGGGATGATGTCGTCGTCCCAGCCGTGCACGATCTCCGCCTGGGTGGCCAGGATGGCGGGGGCCGGGACCGGGTAGTCCGGCATGTAGAGCGCGGGCGCGAGCAGGAATACGCCGTCGGCGTCGACCCACACCGAGGCTTCGGCGGCAACCCAGCCGCCCATGCTCGACCCCACCAGCAGCAGCGGCTGGTCTACGCCCTTGCAGGCATCGCGCAGCTGGTCCAGGCGTACGCGCGGATCGGTGGTATGCGAGTAATCGAGACTCAGCACGTCCCAACCGTGCTGCCGCGCCACGTCGGCCAGCGCGACGATCTTGCTGCCATTCGGGCCGCTTTCTTTTCCGTGCACGAAATGCACCAGTCCTTTGCTCATTGTGGTTCTCCGTTGACATGACCGGTCGCCAGCGGCGCCGGCGGTGTCCAGTGGCGGCAAGTATACGGGCGAGGGCGACAGGCGCCGTCGCAGCGCTGTCGCAGTCCCTGCGGCCCGGGGCGGCGCGACGATCGCGAGCGCGCCTGGTGACATTTCTTATTGACAATATCTTTGCTAAGATGGAATGGTGAACCACTACCCGTGGCCGCCGCCCGGCTGCCCTCGCACATGCCTGCACTGATCGAACACATCGACGCCATCGCGCGCAAGAAGGGCCGCGCGGTCCTCTACCTCGAATTCCATCCGCAGCCGTATCGGGAGTGGCGCGCCTACCGCTTCGATGGCGACCCGATGCGCGCCGAGGTGCTG
>Ga0265798_10008936_pt1 | contig 12662 bp, 14 predicted proteins | sample P3T30metagenome_FD_192430 | JGI IMG/M metagenome (GOLD analysis project Ga0265798, IMG submission 192430) | Plant litter microbial communities from East Loma Ridge, Irvine, California - P3 T30 | ecosystem: Environmental > Terrestrial > Plant litter > Unclassified | place: USA: California...
GGTTCGCTGACGATCTTGTCGATCAGGCCGATGGCCTTCAGGCGGTGCGCGGTCAGGCCCAGTGCGTCGGCGGCTTCAGCCGCGCGCTCCGAGGTCTTCCACAGGATCGAGGCGCAGCCTTCCGGCGAGATCACCGAGTAGGTCGCGTACTGCAGCATCAGCACGGCGTCGCCGACGGCGATCGCCAGTGCGCCGCCCGAGCCGCCTTCGCCGATGATGGTGGCGATCAGCGGCACTTTCAGTTCGGCCATGACGTACAGGTTATGGCCGATCGCTTCGGACTGGCCGCGCTCTTCGGCGTCGATGCCCGGGAAGGCGCCCGGCGTGTCGACGAAGGTGAAGATCGGCAGGTTGAACTTCTCGGCCAGCTTCATCAGGCGCATCGCCTTGCGGTAGCCTTCCGGCTTGGGCATGCCGAAGTTGCGCATCGCGCGCTCTTTGGTATCGCGGCCCTTCTGGTGGCCGATCACCATGCAGGACTGGCCGTTGAAACGGGCCAGGCCGCCGATGATGGACTGGTCGTCCGCGAAGCTGCGGTCGCCGTGCAGTTCGTGGAAGTCGGTGAAGATCGCGTTCACGTAGTCCATCGTGTACGGACGCTGCGGGTGGCGCGCGATCTGGGAGACCTGCCATGGCGTCAGCTTGGCATAGATGTCTTTCGTCAGTTGCTGGCTCTTCTTGGCCAGGCGGTCGATCTCTTCCGAGATGTCGACTGCCGAATCGTCCTGCACGAAGCGAAGCTCTTCAATTTTGGAATCGAGCTCGGCGATCGGCTGCTCAAAACTGAGGAAAGTTGTTTTACTCATCGTAACTCCGATTATTCTTGTGGCCCCGCACCAGCCTGGGCGCGGCAGCAAATGCGCATTTTAACCCGGAATCGGGTCCAAACTGCGCCATAAGTACCAAGTGGCAACTGTTCGCCAGGGCTCCCAGTTGGCGGCGACCTCGCGCGCATCGCTGCGCGACACGGGTTCGCCCGAGAAATAGTTCTGGCTGATGCCCTGGATCAGGCCGGCGTCGTCGAGCGGCAGCACATTTGGCCTGAGCAGATTAAATATCAAAAACATCTCTGCTGTCCAGCGGGTGATGCCGCGGATCTGGACCAGTTCGGCGATCACCGCCTCGTCGTCCATCTCCGACCACTGGTCGGCGTGGACGCGTTTCGCCTTGAAGTGGTCGGCCAGGTCGAGGATGTATTCGGTCTTGCGCTTCGAGAGGCCGCAGGCGGACAGTTCCTCGGCGCCGGCCTTGATCACCTGCGAAGGCAGCATCTTCGGGCACAGCACGCGCAGCTTGCCCCAGGCGGCTTCCGCGGCCTTGACCGTGACCTGCTGGCCGACGATCGAGCGTGCGAGGGTGGTGAACGGATCCGGATGGCCGCGCAGGTGCATGTCCCCGAACTGCGGGATCAGCTTGTTCATGATGCGGTCCCGCCGCATGAGCTCGGCCTTCGCCTCCGCCCAGTAGGGAGGAAGGTCAGGCAATGCCGGTGCCGCGCCCATGAGGTCCTTGGAAAGTGCCATGCCGGATGACTTCGCTCAGGCGCGGCGCCAGTTGGTCGTGCCGTCGGGCTTGTCTTCGAGCACGATGCCGGCCGCCGTCAGCGCGGCGCGGATGGCGTCGGCCTCGGCGAAATTGCGCGCCTTCTTGGCGGCGGCGCGGCGGGCGATGGCCTCAACGATACCCGCCTCGTCCATGCCCCCCTCGCCCGGGGTGCCGGCCTGCAGGAATTGCTGCGGCGAGCGCTCGAGCAGGCCCAGCACGCCGGCCAGGGCCTTCAGCTGGCGCGCGGTGTCCAGCGATTTCGTGCGGTTGACTTCGGATGCCAGGTCGAACAGCTCGGCCACCGCCAGCGGGGTGTTGAAGTCGTCGTCCATCGCTTCGCGGAAGCGGATCGCGTGCGCCTCGTCCCAGTCCACCTCGACCTGCTCCTTGCCCAGGTCGACATCGGCCAGCGCCGTGTACAGGCGGGTCAGCGCGCCCTTGGCATCGTCGATGTGGGCGTCGGAGTAATTCAGCGGGCTGCGATAGTGGGCGCGCAGGATGAAGAAGCGCACCACTTCGGCATCGTATTGCTTCAGCACGTCGCGGATCGTGAAGAAATTGCCCAGCGATTTGGACATCTTCTCGTTATCGACGCGGACGAAACCGTTGTGGATCCAGTAGTTCGCCATCGGCGCACCGAAAGCGCCTTCCGATTGCGCGATCTCGTTCTCGTGGTGCGGGAACTGCAGGTCGGCACCGCCGCCATGGATGTCGAAGTGTTCGCCCAGCAGCGCGCAGGACATGGCCGAGCATTCGATGTGCCAGCCCGGGCGGCCGATGCCCCACTTCGAATCCCATTTCGCTTCCGCCGGTTCGGATTCCTTGCCGGCCTTCCACAGCACGAAGTCGAGCGGATCGCGCTTGCCGGTATTGACGTCGACGCGCTCGCCGGCGCGCAGGTCGTCGAGCGACTTGCCGGACAGCTTGCCGTAGCCGTCGAAGCCGCGCACGGCGTAGTTCACGTCGCCGTCCTCGCCCTGGTAGGCCAGGCCCTTCCCTTCCAGCTTCTCGATGATCGAGAGCATGTGCGGCACGTGATCGGTGGCGCGCGGCGCGAAGTCCGGCGGCAGGATGCCCAGGGCGGCCGTGTCCTCGTCCATCGCCTTGATGAAGCGGGTGGTCAGCTGGGACATGGTCTCGCCGTTCTCGACCGCGCGCTTGATGATCTTGTCGTCGATGTCGGTGATGTTGCGGACGTACTTGACCTCGTAGCCCAAGGCCTTGAACCAGCGGTAGATGACGTCGAAAGCCATCATCATCCTCGCGTGACCGACGTGGCAGTAATCGTAGACCGTCATCCCGCACACGTACATGTTGATCTTGCCGGGCTGGAGGGGAACGAATACCTGCTTGTCACGCGCGAGCGTGTTGTAGATCTTTAGTTGGCTCATCGGATGGTGTTCTGGATGGTTGGAGCTTGACGCTCGGACGCACAGGCTGCAAGGCAGCGTGCCGGGTGTGACCCAAGTCGCGACCGTCAGGACCGTTTAAACTACCAAGCATGCTACTTTGATAAAATCAACAGTCCGTCGCAAAGTATAGCATTGATAAAATCCTGACTGGCCGCATATGCCACAGGTTTATTTTTCTGCAAAACTCTTGACATGACTTTGCGTTTGCCCACAGAGAGGAAGCCACGATGCACACCATGAAACCGTCCCGTCCCCGCCTGCTGACCCGCGCACTGGCCAACGCTACAGTTGCCGCCGGCGCCCTGCTGCTCTCGGCGGCGGCCTGGGCGGCCGACCCGCAGGTCGCGCTGAAAACCTCGATGGGCGAGATTGTCCTCGAACTGAACCAGGAAAAAGCGCCGATCACCGTCGCCAACTTCCTGCAGTACGTGAAATCGGGCTTCTACAAGGGCACCATCTTCCACCGCGTGATCGACGGCTTCATGATCCAGGGCGGCGGCATGGACGCACAGTTGAAGGGCCGCAAGACCCGTCCGCCGATCAAGAACGAAGGGGACAACGGCCTGTCCAACGCCGCGTACACGGTCGCGATGGCACGCGAAGACAACCCGGATTCGGCCACCTCGCAGTTCTTCATCAACGTGGTCGACAATGCCGGCCTCGACGCCGTCAACCGGATGGGCGGGGGCTACACCGTGTTCGGCAAGGTCGTGAAGGGCCAGGAAGTGGTCGACAAGATCAAGGGCGTGCTGGTCGACGACGTGAAGGGCATGCAGAACGTGCCGGTGACACCGGTGGTGATCCAGTCCGCGACGATCGTCAAAGCGAAGTAAAATACCGAACTCTTAACAATAAGGCACAGGACAAACCATGACCACCGTACTCATGACCACCAACAAGGGCAACATCAAGATCGAACTCGACGACGCGAAAGCGCCGAAGACCGTTGCCAACTTCGTGGAATACGTCAACGCGGGCCACTTCAGCAACACGATCTTCCACCGCGTGATCAAGGACTTCATGATCCAGGGCGGCGGCTTCTCGCCGGACATGTCGCAAAAGCCGACCGACAAGACCGTCGAGAACGAAGCCAAGAACGGCCTGAAGAACGACAAGTACACCATCGCGATGGCCCGTACCATGGCCCCGCACTCGGCCTCGGCCCAGTTCTTCATCAACACCAAGAACAACGACTTCCTGAACTACCCGGGCCAGGACGGCTGGGGCTATGCCGTGTTCGGCAAGGTCGTCGAAGGCCAGGACGTGGTCGACCAGATCAACACCGTCAAGACCGGCCGCTCGGGCATGCACTCGGACGTGCCGAGCGAAGCCGTGATCATCGAAAAAGCCGAAATCGTCTAATCGTTTTTATTCAAGCAAGGCGCGTGGGACCTGTCCATCCACCGTTGAACCGATGAACAGTCCCGCGCGCATGCTTGCGCTCTTCATTTCCGACCTGCATCTGCAGGAATCGCACCCGCGCACGGCCGAAGCCTTTTTTCGCTTCCTGGCCGAGCGCGCCTCCCAGGCCGACGCGCTCTACCTGCTCGGCGACATCTTCGAATACTGGGCCGGCGACGACGACCTCGACACGCCCTTCCACCAGCGCATCGCCGGCGACTTGCGCACACTTGCCGACAAAGGCATCGCCGTGTACTGGATGGCGGGCAACCGCGACTTCCTGGTCGGCCAGGACTTCGCCCGCGCGGCCGGCCTGAGCATCCTGCCCGACCCCACCGTGGTCAATATCGGCGGCCAGCGGATTGCCCTCGTCCACGGCGACGCCCAGTGCACCGGCGACCTCAAATACATGGCCTTCCGCGCCCAGGTCCGCGACCCGGCCTGGCAGCAGCAGTTCCTGGGGATGCCGCTGTCCCAGCGCAAGGCCATCATCGCCGGCCTGCGCGAAGGCAGCCGCCAGGCGCATGGCGAAAAGTCCTATGAAATCATGGACGTGACTGCGGAAGCAGTGAACGCGCTGCACGAGACCACCCAGGCCGAGGTCATCATCCACGGCCATACCCACCGCCCCGCCCTGCATGTCGATGAACAGAGCGGCCGCCGCCGCTACGTGCTGCCCGACTGGGAGCTGGATGCCGAGCCGCCGCGCGGCGGCTGGATTGCGATCGATGCCGACGGCGGCATTACCCGTCATGATCTCGCGGGCCTGCCGGCCTGACCCGCCCCTGACATAATTCCCAGCTTGCATGAAGGGCAACAGCCTCCTTACACTGTGCCTTTCATGACAGATCGCCCGACAGTGGGCGAAGGGATATTTTATGCGGCTGTGCAAACTTATCGCGTCGGCCAGATGGATGCTGCTGTGCGGCGCATTGGCAGTGCTGTCCGACCAGGGAGCGGTAGCCGCCGACGCGCTGCCCAAACACCGGCTTTGCCAGCCTTGCACCATGCCCGCGCTTCCTATCGCCCTGCCGCGCCATGGCATGGTGTTAGCGTACGGTTCTTTCCTGAGCAGCGGCTCGCTGTGGTATGTCGTCGACTTCGAACGCGGCGAGGCCACTCGCATCCAGGCCCGTGCCGAACGCAATGCCGACCGAAAGCGCCAGGAACTGGTCATCGTCGAGCAGGCGACCCGCGCCATACCCAGCCACGAATTGTCCAGACTCAAGCAAATCGACAAGGAAATATGGGCGCTCGAGAACAGGTTGCCGATGCACTTTGCAACGGACGTGGTCTGGGACCTCTGGCTGCTCGATGGTCCTGACGTCCGCCGCGAGTCAGCGCCTGGCGTTCCGGCCGGCCCGGCGAAAGAAGTCGAGCTGATGATGCAGCGCGTGCTGGAGCGCACCGCCCCTTCCGAATAAGCCGTTCAAATTCCGTGTTGACGCGCTCAGAACTGGTGTTATACTTCACTACAACACCACTTCAATACTACGCTGAAGTAGTGCCCCATCAACGAGGAGGCAGGCATGGATAGCCCAGGCTGCACCACCAAAAAGAGGAGCCGGCAATGACAATCGGCTGGAACGACAACGCGCCGATCTATCGGCAATTGAAGGAAAGAGTGATCGGCATGATGCTCGACGGGGTCCTGAAGGCCGGCGACGCCCTGCCCTCGGTACGCCAGATCGCGGCCGAGTACCAGCTGAACCCGATCACGGTCTCGAAGGCTTACCAGGAACTGGTCGACGAAAACTTAGTAGAAAAAAGAAGGGGGATCGGTATGTATGTCACTGAAGGGGCCAGCGAAAAGCTGCTGGCAAGCGAACGCGAGCGTTTCCTGCGCGAAGAATGGCCGGCGATGCTGGAGCGCATCCGCCTGCTGGGTCTGAATGTGGATCAGCTGCTGGCCAGCGAGCACGGAGGCCAGTCATGAGCACCGTCCTCTCCGCCAAAGGCTTGAGCAAACGCTACGGCAAGCGCGTGGCCGTCGACGGCATCGACTTCGAAGTCCCCGCCGGCCGCATCGTCGGCCTGATCGGCCCGAACGGTTCGGGCAAGACCACCACCCTGAAGGCCGCCCTCGGCCTGATCCCCTTCGACGGCCAGTTGAGCGTGCTGGGCTTCGATCCGCGCACCCAGCGCGACGACCTGATGCAGGACGTCTGCTTCATTGCCGACGTCGCGATCCTGCCGCGCTGGATGCGCGTCAAGGATGCGATCGACTTCGTGCAGGGCGTGCACCCGCGTTTCAACCGCGAGAAGGCCGAGCGCTACATCGCCAACACCAAGCTGAAGCCGAGCATGAAGGTCAAGGAGATGTCCAAGGGCATGATCGTGCAGCTGCATCTGGCACTCGTCATGGCCATCGACGCCAAGCTCCTCGTGCTGGACGAACCGACCCTGGGCCTGGACATCATCTACCGCAAGCAGTTCTACCAGAACCTGCTGGAAGACTATTTTGACGAGCACAAGACCATCGTCATCACCACCCACCAGGTCGAGGAAGTCGAGCACATCCTGACTGACCTGATGTTCATCCGCGACGGCAAGATCGTGCTGGCCGCTTCGATGGAGGAGATCGGCGAGCGCTACGTGGAAGTGATGGTCTCGCACGACAAGATCAGCGCCGCCAACGCCCTGCAGCCGATCGACCGCCGTACCGTGTTCGGCAAGGCCGTGATGCTGTTCGATTCGGCCGCGCCGGGCAGCGCTTCGCGCCAGCAGCTCGCCGCGCTCGGCGAAACCCGCAACCCCAGCGTCGCCGACCTGTTCGTCGCGACCATGAAAGGAACCTACGCATGAACACCCTGACCATGAAGTGGCTGCTCCGCCGCGAGTTCTGGGAGCACAAGGGGTCGATGTTCTGGGCCCCGGCGATCGTCGCCGCGCTGCTGGTGCTGCTGGTGGGCGGCACCATGATCTACGGCCTGGCGGCGCATGGGGTGCCGAATACCGTCCACATCAACGGCCGGCTCGTGACCCATGACGCACTGTCCGCCGCGCTGCCGCCGGAGATGCAGAGCAAGGTATCGCGGCTTGCCGGCGCCATGTACCTGCTGGGCGGCGCGCCGCTGTTCATCGTGATGGCCGGCGTGATGTTCTTCTACTGCCTGGGCGCGCTGTACGACGAGCGCCGCGACCGCAGCATTCTGTTCTGGAAATCGCTGCCGGTGTCGGATGCCACGACCGTGCTGTCGAAGGTCATCACCGCGCTGTGCGTGGCGCCGGTGATCGTGCTGGTCCTGGACGTCATCGCTTCGCTGGCCCTGCTGTTCATCGGCACCCTCGGCCTGTCGCTCAACGGCATCCATCTGTTCGGCACCCTGCTCACCCAGCCCGACCTCTATCTGCAGCCGCTGCGCCTGCTCGCCCTGCTGCCGGTGTACGCCATCTGGGCCCTGCCGACCATCGGCTGGCTGCTGCTGGTGTCGAGCTGGGCCAAGACCAAGCCCTTCCTGTGGGCCGTCGGCGTGCCGCTGATCGTCCTGCTGCTCGTGAAGTGGATCAGCTACACGCTGGAGAACTTCTCGGGCATGCCGCTGAACATCATGCCGGTGGCCCAGGAAGTCGTCGCCCGCCTGCTGGGAGGTAGCGTGCCGGGCATCTGGTTCAGCTTCACCGAAGGCATCCCGGCGGCCATCCGCGAATCCGCCCGCGACCAGGGCCCGGACATGGGCGCCCTGTTCGAAGCTTCCTGGATGACGCTGCTGACGGTGCAGGCCTGGATCGGCGCGCTGGCCGGCGCCGCGATGATCTTCGCCGCGATGCGCCTGCGCCGCTGGCGCGACGAGGGCTGAGGCGCGCCATGCGAGGCAGCCCATCCGCCCTGCTGCTGGGTCTTGTCCTCTGCTGCAGCGCTGCCGCCGGCGGCGCTGCGCAGGACAAGGAAGGCGGCACGGTCCACATCAGCGGTATCCGCAATCCGGAGACGCATACCTACCGCGCCATTGCCGCCGGCCTCGACACCTTCGACGCCCTGCACGCGCTGGCGCCGAAGGTCCCGCAACTGCTGTTCCAGGCCCGCACCCGCGCCGGCCAGCCGCTCGCCGAGGCCCTGCTGAAGGGCGCGCCGGGCGCTGAGCCGCTACGCGCCGTGCTGGCCGGCGACGACAATTACGCGCTGACGCTGGCGCTCGACGGCGAAGGCCGCTTCCAGGTGCCGCGCAGCCAGCCGGCCTGGGATGCGCACGCCGATCTGCGGCTCAGCAAGCAGCGCAGCGACGTCCGGGTCTGGCCCTATGTGCGTTCGCCCGGCCTGCCTGACAACCAGCGCCGCCTGGGCGACATCCGCCTCGAGTGCCAGGTCTTCGTCGCCATCGCGAAAAAGGAAGCGCCGCTGCACATCGTCCTGCTCGGGAACGCCGTTATGCTGGGCAGCGACTGGTGCGCCTTCATGAAGGACCAGGACCGCGCCTGGGATGCCATGACACCGGCCCCGCTGCGCAGCGCCGTCCTGCGCGACGGCCAGCGCAGCATGGCGCTGCGCGTCAAGGGCGCCCGCTTCGAAGTCCCGGTCGGCGACACCGCCTGGAGCGACGACGCCATCGTCGAACTGGCCTTCGCGTCCGCCGAGGTCCTGCCATCCAACCCCTTATCGAAAGACGCCGCACCGTGAAGATCACTGCATGTTTGCTGCCGGCCGTGCTGGCCCTGTCCGCCATCCCCGCCCTGGCCGCCGAGCCGGACAAGGCCAAGCAACTGGACGAACGCGGCACCGTCCACATCAACGCCATGAAGAACCCGGAGCTGAAGAGCTATCGCGCCATCATGGCCGGGTTGGATAAATTCGACGATCTGCATGCGCTGGCGCCCGCCATACCGCAGCTGCGCTTCCAGGTCGAGTCCAGGGCAAAGGCGGACGGACCGCCGGCAGCCGAGCCGCTGGCCGCGCGCATCGCCGCCGACGACTTCTCGATTCCGCTTGGCCTCGACGGCGACGCACGCTTTTCGGTGCCGCGCAGCCAGGCAGCCTACGACGCCAGGGCGGAGCTGATCCTGAACCGCAAGCAGCGCGCAGCGCGCGTCGAGACCTATGTGCGCACGCCCGGCCTGGCGGACGACCGCTACCGGATGGGCGACGTCCGCCTCGACTGCCAGGTGAAGGTCGCGATCGGCAAGGAAGAGATTCCGTTCTGGGCCAACGCCCTCGTCAACAGCATTCTGCTCACCACCGACTGGTGCTCGTGGTTCAAGGGTGAGACGCCGAAGGGCGGCGACCGCAACTGGCCGCACAAGGCCAGCGCGGCGTTGAGCGCGGCGACCCTGCGCGAGGGCGAGCGCAGCATGCCGCTGAAGGTCGACGGCAAAACCTTCCGCCTGCCGATCGGCGATACCAGCTGGGGCAACGACGCCATGGTCGAGCTGGTGTTCGCGCCCGACGGCGAGACGCCGCCCGAGGCGGCGCCGGGCGCGCCGGCAGCCATGGAGGCATTGAGCGGCAGGCGTGCCGCGCGATGAGGCGCGCCGCCTTGCTGCTACTGGCGGCGCTGGCGGGCGCCGGCCTTCCCGGCGCGGCTGCCGCTGCCGAAGAGCCGCCGAGCGTGAGCGTCAACGGCATCAGGAACCCGGAAATGCGCTCCTACCGCAGCGTCTGGGCAGGCCTCGACAGCTTCGACGAATACCGGGCACTGGCGCCCGCGGCGCCGCTGCGCTTTCGCATCCTGCGTGCCGACGGCAGCCCCGCCGGCAGCGCCGACGGCCTGGCGCTGCGGCTGGCAAGCGACGAGGGCTCGGTGCCGGTTCCGGTCGGCGCCGACGGCTTGCTGAGCATCGAGCGCAACCGTGCAGCCTACGAGGCCGATGCCACTTTCATCCTGAACCAGAAGGATGGCGTGTTCAGCGCGCGTCCCGAGATCCGCACGCCCGGCCTGCCGGCAGACGTGCGCCGCCTCGGTGACCTGCGCCTCGAATGCCGCGTGATGGTGGCGATCGCCAAGGAACGCATGTCCTTCATGGCCAAGGCTGCGCTGAATACCCTGATGCTGGGCGGCGACTGGTGCGGCAGGAAGAACATGAACCTGGCCTTTCCCGTGCCGCCGGGACTGGAAAGCGCGCGCATCAGCCACGACGGACGCGCGGTGGAACTGACGCTGCACGACACGGACTTCATGGCCCCGATCGGCGACCGCAGCTGGCCGGACGACGCCCTCATCAAGCTGAAGTTTGCGCAGCCGGGGCCTTGATTATTCGAACTGCTGGCGGAAGGCCGCGAACTGGGCCTTGAGCTCGTCGACCTCGGCACGCAGCGCAGCGACTTCCTGCTCCAGCTGCGCGGTACGCCCGCCGCCCGAGGAAGCAGACGACGGCGCCGCATCCACCCGCGCCACGTCGATCTCGCCGCCCAGCAGCTGGCCGTAGCGCGGCTCCTTGGTACCCGGCGCACGCTCCAGGCGCGCGACCAGCGGCGGGTATTTGTCGATCAGGAACTGCAGCGCGCTCTCCGCCTCGGCCACCGACTTGAACTCGTGCAGGCGCCCGCTGCGGGTGCGGATTTCGCCGGCGGTCTGCAGGCCGCGCAGCATCAGCACCGTCAGCACGGCCAGCTTGTCCTGCTCCAGCGACCACTTGATGCGCATGCGGTGCTCGTACTTGATCGTGCGGGCGCCTGCCTGCGACATGCTGCCGACCAGCTTGCGCTGCATCAGGCGCTGCAGGGTGTCGTGAACCACGTCCTCGGGCAGCTGCATGATCGGATCGCGGCTGGACAGCTGGTTGCAGCCGTTCATGATCGCGTTCAGCGTCATCGGATAATTGTCCGGGGTAAGCGACTCTTTTTCGGCCAGCACGGCCAGTACGCGGATCTCGTTCGGGTCCAGATCGGATGCCGGATCGAAGCTGCCGGGGATGTCGTCTTGGCTCATCGCTTGGTTCGTCTGCTCATTTGATTATTTAAATTGCTCATTCGACCAGGCGGTTCAGCTGCGCCTCGTCGAGCCTGTCGTTCTCGGCCAGGTTCGCGCAGGAGATGCCTGCCGCCTTGATGGTCGAGCACAGGCGCTCGATCTGTTCGTCCTGCTGGGCCACGTGGCTGATCAGGTTGCGCAGGGCTTTCGACAGAGGATCGTCGCCGTTCGGGGTCACGCCGTAGGCCGCGAACATCTGCGCGCTGCGCACCTGGTCTTCCTTGCGTACGATGTGGGCCGGGTTGCCGACCGCGGTGGCGCCGCCTGGCACTGGCTTGACCACGACCGCGTTCGAGCCGATCTTGGCGTACTCGCCGACCGTGAACGCACCCAGCACCTGGGCGCCGGCGCCGACGATCACGCCGCGCTCGAGCGTCGGGTGGCGCTTGGTGCCGGCCACCAGGGTGGTGCCGCCCAGGGTCACGCCCTGGTAGATGGTGCAGTCGTCGCCGACCACGGCGGTCTCGCCGATCACGACGCCGAAGCCGTGGTCGATGAAGACCCGCCGGCCGATGGTCGCGCCGGGGTGGATTTCGATGCCGGTGATGATGCGGGCGATGTAGGAAATGAAGCGGCCGGGCCACTTCAGGCCGGCCTGCCAGCAGGCATGCGCCCAGCCGTGCATGACGACCGCGTGCAGGCCGGGGTAGCAGGTGAGCACCTCCCAGCCGTTGCGGGCGGCCGGGTCACGTTCGATGATGCTCTGGATATCTTCGCGCAGCTTGGAGAAAAACATAGGCCGAATGGTAACGTATCCGCTCCGTCCGCGCTTGACCCGCCCCTCGCTTACTGCTTCGGTTCCAGCGCCAGGCGCTGGCGGCGCGCCTCGTACAGGCAGACGCCCGAGGCGACCGAGACGTTCAGGCTCTCGACCGAGCCGAACATCGGGATATTGACCAGCACGTCGCAGGTTTCGCGGGTGAGGCGGCGCATGCCCTCGCCTTCCGAACCCATGACCAGCGCTGTGGGGCCGGTGAAATCGCCTTCGTACAGGCCCTTGTCGGCGTCGTCGGAAGTGCCGATCAGCCAGATGCCGCGTTCCTTCAGGTCGCGCATGGTGCGCGCCAGGTTGGTCACGGTGATGTACGGGACGGTCTCGGCGGCGCCGCTGGCGACCTTGGCGGCGGTGGCGTTCAGGCCGACCGAGCGGTCCTTCGGGGCGATGACGGCATGCGCGCCGACGCCGTCGGCCACGCGCAGGCAGGCGCCCAGGTTGTGCGGATCGGTGATGCCGTCCAAGATCAGCAGCAGCGGCGGGCCATCCACCGCATCCAGCAGCTCATCCAGGTTGCGCGCCAGCGACAGCTGGCTGGCGAAGGCGATCACGCCCTGGTGGCGGCGGGTGCCGACGATCTTGTCGAGGCGCTCGGCATCGACCGGCATCACGCGCACGCCGTGC
>Ga0265798_10008937_pt1 | contig 12660 bp, 11 predicted proteins | sample P3T30metagenome_FD_192430 | JGI IMG/M metagenome (GOLD analysis project Ga0265798, IMG submission 192430) | Plant litter microbial communities from East Loma Ridge, Irvine, California - P3 T30 | ecosystem: Environmental > Terrestrial > Plant litter > Unclassified | place: USA: California...
CGCGCGGCGTCATCTTGGTGAGATAGTCGGCATAGGCGCGGCGGCCGTTTTCCGACAGGAAGGGCACGGCCTCGACGTCGTCCAGCGTTGCGTAGTTGGTACGCGCCGGGGTCGGCGGCGGCGGCACATTGTAGAGCACCTCGGTCGGCATGCCGACGCCTTTCAGGAAGGCGATCGTATCCTCCAGCCAGATCTTTTCGCCATCGCGGCTGGCCAGCATGCCGTGGGCGTCGCGCTTGAACGAGGGGAACTCGACCAGGCGGCCCTTGCCGCCGGCTTCCGCATAGGCTTCATGCATGCGGTTCGCCAGGTCCGGTCCGAACAGCGAATCGTTTTCGCCATACATCCACAGGCTCGGGATCTTGTTGTTGGCGCCGTATTCGGCCATGGCCGAGACCAGCGACGAGCGCCAGCCGCAGCCGGCGCTGTCGTCGCGCAGGCCGCCGGCGAAGTTGATCAGGCCGCGTACGCCGGCAAGCTGCTCGGTGCCGAGCGCCATGGTGGCCAGGCCGCCGTAGGACTGGCCGGCGACGACGATGTGGCCGCTGTCGATCCAGGGCTGGGTGCGGGCGTATTCGACTGCCGAGCGGATGTCCTCGGCCTGCAGGTAGCCGTTGGTGGTCATGTCGCAGCCACGGTCGCGATAGCGCCCGGTCGAGTTGGCGAAGCCCTGGCGCATCGGCACCATCACGGCGTAGCCGCGCTTCACAAAAGCCGCGGCCATGTAATAGAAGCGATCGCGCGGCTGGGCGTTGGGGCTGCCCGGGTCCTTGCCGTGGTTGATGATCAGGAGCGGGAAGGGGCCCTGGCCGTTCGGCTGGAACACGGTGGTTTCCAGCATGGCGCGGTTGTCGCGGCCGGCAGGCACCTGCACGACGCGTTCGTTCATGCGGTAGTCGAGCTGGAGCTCTTGTTCGATTGCCACGCCCGGCAACATGACGAGGGCGGCGAGAAGGGCGGTGACGGTCTTGCGGACTGCGGCGGTGCGGACTCGGAACATGGGCGACTCTGGAAAAGTGTCTGCCGGTGCGACAGCATTGCTTGAAGGAATAAATTGATTCTAGGCACCGAAAACACTGAGAGCAATATCCGTTTACGCAATTCCAGAGGTAAATTTTTGTGTGTGGTAAAGATGCTTACGTATATCAATGACGAATGTTCAAGATGTTGGAAAAAGTGCAGCGAAAAGCATGAGCAGGTGGGCAAGCTTGCCTCTTGTATAATCGGATAAGCCGGTTTTTCCGCGGCACTTGTTTGTAATCCATCCGCGGTTCAGGAGGACCCAGCACCAATGCGTTTCCGGAACCGGCTGTTGATCCTTGTTGTCGCCCTGCTCGTGCCCTCGTTCATCGGCGCGGCGCTGGCGGTCGCCTACGTCTACGTCGAGCAGCAAAAGGACCAGGAGCGCACCATTGCCGAGACCGGCCGCGCGTTTGCCCTGCTGATCGATAACGAGATGCGTACCCAGGAAGGCATCCTGCGCACCCTGGCCGCGTCGCCGGCGCTGGCGGCCGGCGAATTCGACGAGTTCTACCGGCACGCCCGCGCTGCCGCCGATGCCGTGGATGCGGTGGCGGTGCTGTACGGCCTGGACGGTAAGCCGATCCTGAACACGCGCCGCCCGCTGGGCGTGGCGCTGAAGGGACGCGATCCCTCGAACCTGCCGGTGCTGATGGAGCACTACGGCGCGGCGCGCACGCTGGTGTCGGACGTGTTCTATGCGCCTCCGGTGCAGCGCTATGACTTCATGATGCAGGTGCCGGTGCTGGTCGACGGCAAGCCGCGCTATCTCCTGACGCTCGGCCTGCATGTGGGCATCCTGCAGCAACTGCTGGAGCGCCAGCAGTTTCCGAAGGCCTGGATTGCCACCGTGTTCGACCGCAACGGCCGCATTGCCGCCCGCTCCAGCGAGCCGAAGCACTACGTCGGCACCCTGCTGCGCGAACGCACCCGCAAGCTGGCGGCCACCACCGACCGCGACCTGGTCTTTTCCAGCCATACCCTGACCGGCATCCCGGTGCGGGCCCAGGTCACGACGGTGCCGAATGCCGGCTGGAAGGTCCTGATTGCCATCCCGAGCGCCGAGATCCGCCGCGTGCCGATGGAGGCCGCCGCGCTGCTGGCGGGGATGATGGCGGTGCTGCTGGTGCTGGCGGTTGCCGCCGGCCGCTGGTTCGCCAGCCGCGCGGTGGCCCCGATCGAATACCTTGGCCGCTGCGCCGACCGCCTGGCCGACGGCGAGGAAATTCCCTACAGTCCGCACGGGCTGGAAGAAATCGACACCGTGGCCTGGCGCATGGTCGAAGCGAGCAAGCAGATCCGCCGCTCGACGCGCGACCTCGAACACCGCGTCAATGAAGCCATCCTTGCCACCGAACAGGCACAGGGAGCTTTGCTGCGCAGCCAGAAGCTCGAATCGCTGGGGCGCCTGACGGCCGGCATCGCGCACGAGTTCAACAACCTGCTGCAAACCCTGACGACGGCGCTGCAGCTGGCCGCGATGCAGGCGAAGGAACCGAACCTGCAGCGCCTGATCGACACCTGCAAGCGCACCGTCACCCGCGCCACCACGCTCACCGGCCAGCTCGGCTCCTTCGGCCGGGTGCAGGAAGGGCGGCTGGTGACGGTGGACACCGCCGCGCAGCTGGAGAGCGCGCTGCAACTGATCCGCGGCGCCGTGGCCGAGAGCATCGTCATCGACACCGCATTCGACAGCCAATCATGGCCGGTGCGGGTCGAGCCCCTGCAATTCGACCTGGCGCTGCTGAACCTGGCGATCAATGCGCGCGATGCCATGGGCGGCAGCGGCCGCCTTGTGATTACCGCGCGCAACGTCACGCTGGAGCAGCCTCCTGAAGGCCTGGCGCCGGGTGACTACCTGCAGCTGAGCGTGAGCGACGACGGCGTGGGCATGGCGCCCGACGTGATGGCGCGCGCCCTCGATCCTTTCTTCACAACCAAGTCGCCGGGGCAGGGTACCGGGCTTGGCCTGCCGCAGGCCTATGCCTTCGCCAGGCAGGCGCAGGGACTGCTGACCCTGCACAGCACGCCAGGCAAGGGGACCCGGGTGCATATCTACCTGCCGCGTGCGCACGGCGCCGATCCTGTTGCGCCAGGCGCTGCCGGCGATGTGTCGCGCGGTGCAGCGGCGCCGGACGTAGTCGCGCCGCCGCTGCACCAGCCGGTTGAAACGGGCGCGGCAGCGGCGCCCGCGGCTGCCGGCGTGAGCGTGCTGTTCGTCGAGGACGACGTGCTGGTGCGCGAAGCCGTGGTCGAAGCGCTCGGCGCCGCCGGCTTCGCGGTGCGCGTGGCCGTCAGCGGCGACGATGCGCTGGCCCAGCTGGACGGCGGGGAGGCCGTGGACATCGTGTTTTCCGACATCGTCATGCCGGGCAGCGTCAGCGGTATCGACCTGGCTGCGGCAATCCGCGAACGCTGGCCGGCGCTGCCGGTCGTGCTGGCCACCGGCTACACCGAACGGCGCGTGTCGATTCCCGGCGTCAAGATCCTGGCCAAGCCTTATGACGTCGAGCAATTGATTGGGTTGTTGGGCAGATTGAGCGGACGGCGCTGATTTTTTCGCGCTGCAAGGCGGGCGCGCCTTTCCTTTGCGGCTGACTAGAATGGGCGCAGGACTCTTCCGGGACACGCACAAGGAGACTTCAATGGTCAGGATCGCGGTGATCGTGGGCAGTACCCGCCCGGGGCGCAAGGCGCTCGACGTGGCGCGCTGGGTGATGGGCATGACGCAGGGGCGCCGTGACGCGCACTACGAGCTGGTCGATATTCAGGATTTCAATCTGCCCCTGCTCGACGAGCCGGTGCCGCCCTCGATGGGGCAATATTCGCAGCCGCACACGCTGGCCTGGGCGGCGAAGATCGCCGGGTTCGATGGCTTCGTCTTCGTCACGCCCGAGTACAACCATGCCACCTCGGGCGCGCTGAAGAACGCCATCGATTTCCTGTACAAGGAATGGAACAACAAGGCGGCCGGCTTCGTCGGCTACGGCAGCGCCGGCGGCGCGCGCGCCATCGAGAACCTGCGCCTGGTGATGGGCGAGCTGATGGTGGCCGACGTACGGGCCCAGGTGATGCTGTCGCTGTTCACCGACTTCGAAGACATGCATACCTTCAAGCCGGCCGCGCACCACGAAAAATCGGTGCACGCCATGCTGGACCAGGTGGAGGCGTGGAGCGGGGCACTGGCCGGGCTGCGCAAGGCGCCGGGGTAAGGAGTTCATAGCTCACCGGACGGCTGCTACAATCGGCGCCTTTTTCAAGCCACGCCGCCGATGAACCAGCCTTTGCCGTCCCGCCGCGCGACCTGCGCCGCCTGCCTGCGTGCGCAGTCGGCCTGCATCTGCGCCTGGGTGCGGCCCGTGACGTCGCCCGTCGAGCTGCTGATCCTGCAGCATCCGCTGGAAGTGGCGAATGCCAAGAACAGCGCGCGCCTGCTGCACCTGAGCCTGGCAGGCAGCGTGCTGGCGGTGGGCGAGGCCTTCGATGCCGGCGAACTCGATGCGCTCCTGCATGGCGGCGGACGCACGCCGCTGCTGCTGTATCCCGACACGCCGGGCGTCGCTGCGATGCGGGCCGATGCCTTGCCGCCGCCGGCGCGCCTGCGCCTGGTCGTGCTCGATGCCACGTGGCGCAAGAGCCGCAAGATGCTCCATCTGAATCCGCCCCTGCAGAGGTTGCCGCGGCTGGCGCTGCGCGATATGCCGGCGTCGAACTACCGTATCCGCAAGGCGCACGCGCCGGACCAATTGTCCACGCTCGAGGCGAGCGCGCATGCGCTGGGCCAGCTCGACGGCGACGCGGCGCGCTATGCCGCCCTGTTTGCCGCCTTCGACGGTTTTGTCGGGCAGCAAGCTGCGTATTTGCCACACGATCTGCCACTCAGCTAGTCAAATACGGACAAGGCTTGAATTGACGGGAAGAGCGGCGTACCATACTGTATAAATATACAGTCATTGGGTGCCGCATGGCCAACTTCGAAAGAACCATCGACCGGGAATACAGCGCGGAAGAAATCGTCCTGCCGCCGCGTCCGCTCGCCGCCACGAAAGGGCGGGGCGCGGTATCGAACCTGCAGGGCCGCTACGAACTGAACGGCCGCGAGCGCTTCGACGACGGCTGGGCCGGCGTGGAAGACGGTATCGCTTCGCCGCTCAAGACCGTGGTCACTGACGAGATCGCCAAGTCCATCCTGTCGCGCAATACCTCGCCCGACATTCCCTTCAAGGTCTCGCTGAATCCCTACCGCGGCTGCGAGCACGGCTGCATCTACTGCTTCGCCCGCCCCACGCACAGTTACCTCGGCCTGTCGCCGGGGCTGGACTTCGAAACCCGCATCTTCGCCAAGGTGAACGCGGCCGAGCTGCTGCGCCGCGAGCTGGCGCATCCGGGTTACCAGCCCGAGCACATCGCGATTGGCGTGAACACCGACGCCTACCAGCCCTGCGAGCGCGAGCGCCGCCTCACGCGCGAGGTGCTGGAAGTGCTGCACGAATGCCGGCATCCGGTCGGGCTGGTCACCAAGTCCGCGCTGATCGAGCGCGACATCGATTTGCTGGCGCCGATGGCCGAGCGTTCGCTGGCCTGCGCCGCCATCACCCTCACCACGCTCGACTCCGACATCTCGCGCACCCTGGAGCCGCGCGCGGCGGCCCCGGCGCGGCGCCTGCGCGCCATCCGCACGCTCACCGATGCCGGCATTCCGGTCAGCGTCAGCGTGGCCCCGATCATCCCTTTTGTGACCGAACCGGAAATCGAACGGATCCTGGAAGCAGCGCGCGACGCCGGCGCCGTCAGCGCCCATTACACGGTGCTGCGCCTGCCCTGGGAGGTCAACCCGCTGTTCCAGCAATGGCTGGAGGCCCACTTCCCGGAACGCGCCGGGCGCGTGATGAACCGCATCCGCGAAATGCGCGGCGGTAAGGATTACGACGCCGACTTTTCCAAGCGCATGCATGGGGAGGGTGTCTGGTCCGACCTGATCCGCCAGCGCTTCAATAAAACCGTCGAGCGCATGGGGCTGGGGGCGCTGCGCGGGCGTTTCGAGCGGCTCGATACTTCGCAATTCCGGCGTCCGCTGGTAGTGCCGGCGGCGGTGGGCAAGGGCGCTGCAAAGGGTGTTGCAAAGGGAGCTGGACAGCTGGACTTGTTCTGATGAGCGGCCTATATTGGTACAGGCTGGTGCCTGGCGGATGTTCAGCTGATAGTCAGATGATGTTCAGCCGATGAGCGGCTGATGGTTGATAAGGGCTGATGCGCCTGGCGAGTTGCGGAACTGCCGGGTTGGGCTGCGTGTCCAATCTGGATTGATACATGATCAATCTGCGAGGAGCGTGACAGTGGCGAACAACATGGCTATCCGTCTGGGCGAACTGGTAGAACGTTTCGGCGGCCAGCTGACAGGCGACCCCGGCATCGACGTCACGGCCATCGCGCCGCTCGACCGTGCCGGCGCGTCCGAGATCAGCTTCCTGAGCAACAGCAAGCTGCGTGGCCTGGCGGCGCGCAGCCAGGCCGCGGCGCTGATCCTCGCACCGGGCGACGAGCCCGAGGTGGCGGTCAGCTACGAAGGCGCGCGCATCGTCACCGCCAATCCCTACGCCTGGTTTGCGCGCGCGGCGCAATTCTTCGTCGCCCTGCGCACGCCTGTGCCCGAACCCGGCGTGCATCCAACGGCGTTCGTGCACCCCAGCGCCCGGGTCGACGCCAGCGCCCACGTCGGCCCGCACGTCACGGTCGAGGCAGGGGCGGTCATCAAGACAGGCGCCGTCATCGACGCCGGCTGCTACATCGGGCGCGATGCCGTCGTCGGAGAAGATACGCATTTCTTCGCCAACGTGAGTTTCCACGCCCGCTGCATCATCGGCGCGCGCGGCATCGTCCACTCGGGCGCCGTCATCGGCGGCGACGGCTTCGGCTTTGCGGTCGACGGCGGCAGCTATATCAAGATTCCACAAACCGGGCGCGTGGTGATCGGCGACGACGTCGACATCGGCTCGAATACCACGGTCGACCGCGGCGCGCTGGACGACACCGTGATCGAAGACGGGGTCAAGCTCGACAATCTTATCCAGATCGGCCACAACTGCCGCATCGGCGCCCACACGGCCATGGCCGGCTGCGTGGGCGTGGCCGGTAGCGCCAACATCGGCAAGCACTGCACCTTCGGCGGCGCCGCCATGATCAATGGCCACATCGAGATCGTCGACAACGTCCACGTGACCGCCGCCACCATGGTGCCGAACTCGCTCACCGAGCCAGGTCGGTATACCGGCTACTTCCCGGTTGCCAGGAATGCGGAGTGGGAACGCAATGCGGTGTTGGTTCGCAATTTGTCGGCCATGCGCGAGAAAGTGCGTGCGCTCGAAAAGGCGGTAAAGGCGCTGGGTGCGGAGCGGCAGAACGAATAAGCAAGCTGCCAGCTACCGGCAGCACGCCGGCTGTCAGGCCGCGGCCAGTTCGATCAGGTGCCGCTCGATCTCGAACACGTGTGGATCGTCCTTGCCCAGTTCGCGCAAGGCCTTGGCCAGTTCCAGCAGGTATTCGCTGTTTGGCCCGCTCGGTCCGCGCGACTCGGCGATCTGGCGCGCAATCGCCTGCTCGCTGGCCGGCCCGAGGAAGGCAGCGTTTTCGTGGGTGGCGATGTAGACCAGCCCCTCGGCGCTGCTGCCGTCCTCGAAGCGGATCTCGGTGGCAAGACGCAGGTAGCCGTTCTTTTCGCGGTGGTCGAGGTGCGCGAATTCCTCGGGCGTGACCAGGTAGGCCATGCCGTGGCAGACCGCATCCGCATCGGGCACCAGCGTGACCACGCGCCCGGGCGCGCTTTCGGTGCCGCGGTGGTCATGCGACCCCTGCCAAAAACGGCGCGTCCAGCCGCCGATGCTGGCCGGACGCCGTTCGAGGAAGGGGAAATCGGCCTTATAGATCAGCGAGCCGTAGCCGAACAGCCAGACGCTGGCGTGGCTGTTGAACCTGTCCATGCGCTGGTTGATGGCGATGGTGTTGTTGGACATCGGTACGAACCTGGTAAAACGACGATCGCTCGATTCTAGCGCAGCTGCGCAATGCGGGCAGGCAGGCCCTCAGTTGCCCTGGGCCTGGCGACGTTTCGACGCCACATACGGAAACAGGAAATCGATGAAGCTTTCCGCCGCCGGCGACAGCGAACGCCCGGCGCGGGTGTAGACATAAAAGCGCCGCGTCAGCACCGGTTCTTCGAGCGGACGCATGCGCAGCTGGTAGAGGCGCGCCAGCGGTTCCGCATACGGCAGGCAGACCGTGATGCCCAGGCCGGCGCTGACCATGGCCAGCGCCGTGGTCATGAAGGTGACTTCGTTCGCCGGTTTCAGCGGCACCTCGCGCAGCACGGCGTGCATGTCGGCCAGCAGGCGCTCGGTAAATTGCCCTTGCAGGGCGATGAAGGGGTAGCGCGTCACGTCCTGCCAGGTCACGCGTTCGGCGCTATCGAGCGGATGGCCCTGCGGGAAGACCAGGGCGAAGGGCATCTCGAACAGCTCGCGCGCTTCCAGCTGGGGCAGCGGTTCGCGCTCGGGGCCGATGCCGATGTCGGATTCGCCCGAGAGCACGCGCGCGATCACGCTGTCGACCTCGCTATCGGCGAGGCGCACCTGGATGTCGGGCTGATTTGTCCGGTAGGCGGCGATGGCTTCTGGCAGCAGGGTGCAGCACATCAGTTGCGGCGCAGTAATGCGGACGATGCCTTTTCGCAGCTGCGTGTGGTCCGCCACGTTCGCCAGCGCACCGTCGAGATCGTCGATCATCTGGCTAAATAGCGGATACAGCTCGCGGCCGATGTCGGTGAGGGTGATCTTGCGCGTGGAGCGGTCGACAACGCGGGCGTTCAGGGTTTGTTCGAGTTCCTTGATCAAACCGGACAACGCCGATTGCGTGACGTGCATGTACTGCGCCGCCAGCGTAAAGTTGCCTGTCTTGGCCAGCGCCACGAAGGCCCGCATCTGGCGCAGGGTGGGATTCATAAGATAATCCGATAAATGAGCCGGAAAATATTGTTTGTATGATAGTCCGTTTTCATCTTTAATGGCGGCAACTATGCAACGACAAAGGAAATCGCCATGAAACTCGCCACACTCAAGACCGGCGGCCGCGACGGCACGCTGGTCGTCGTCAGCCGCGACCTGGTTACCTGCCAGGCCGTCCCGGAGATTGCCCGCACCCTGCAGGCTGCGCTGGACGACTGGGACCGCGCTGCCCCGCAATTGCAAGCTGTTTACCAGCAGCTGAACGACGGTACCGCCGACCAGGCCGACTCCTTTATCGAGATGGAATGCCACTCGCCGCTGCCGCGCGCCTACCAGTGGGCCGACGGTTCGGCCTACATCAACCACGTCGAACTGGTGCGCAAGGCGCGCAATGCCGATGTGCCGGCATCCTTCTACACCGACCCGCTGATGTACCAGGGCGGCGGCGACGCCTTCATCGGCCCCTGCGACCCGATCGCGGCGCTGTCGGAAGACTGGGGCATCGATCTGGAGGCGGAAGTCGCGGTCGTGACCGGCGACGTGACGATGGGCGCCAGCATCGAGCAGGCGGCGCAATCGATCCGCCTCGTGATGCTGGTCAACGATGTGTCGCTGCGTAACCTGATTCCGGGCGAACTGGCCAAGGGCTTCGGTTTCTACCAGTCGAAGCCGGCCAGCGCCTTCTCGCCGGTGGCGGTTACGCCGGACGAGCTGGGCGAGGCCTGGGCTGACTCCAAGCTGCATCTGCCGCTGCGCGTCACCCTGAACGACCAATTGTTCGGCAAACCGAACGCTGGCGAAGACATGACCTTCAGCTTTGCCCAGCTGATCGCCCACGCTGCGAAAACGCGCGAACTGGGCGCGGGCAGCATCATCGGTTCCGGCACGGTGTCGAACAAACAGGGCAATCTGCACGGCTCCAGCATCGCGAATGGCGGCGTCGGCTATTGCTGCCTGGCCGAGGTGCGCATGTACGAAACCATCGAACACGGCGCGCCGAAGACGCCGTTCCTGCGCTTTGGCGACAGCGTCCGCATCGAAATGCTGGACGTTACCGGTGCGAGCATCTTCGGCGCCATCGACCACGAAGTCGCGCATTATCACGGGAGGAAGGAATGAAGCTCTACACGTATTTCCGCAGCTCGGCAGCCTACCGGGTGCGGATCGCGCTGAACCTGAAGGGCCTGAGCTACGACGCGGTGCCGGTGCACCTGCTCAAGGACGGCGGCCAGCAGCGCCAGGAGGAATACCGCCAGATCAATCCGAGCGGCCTGGTGCCAACCTTCCAGGACGACCGCATCACGCTGACCCAGTCGATGGCGATCATCGAATACCTCGACGAGCGCTTCCCGGCCGTGCCGCTGATGCCGAGCGATGCCCCGGGCCGCGCCCGCGTGCGCGAGCTGGCGCAAATCATCGCCTGCGACATCCACCCGCTGAACAATTTGCGCGTGCTGCGCCATCTGGTGGGTGAGCTGAAACTGAGCGAGGAAGCCAAGACCGAATGGATCCGGCACTGGATCCGCGAAGGCCTGGCCGGCCTCGAAGCCCACCTGGCGCGCGACCCGGCTGCCGGCCCCTTCAGCCACGGCGCCTCGCCGACCATGGCCGACTGCTTCCTGGTGCCGCAGGTGTTCAATGCCGAGCGCTTCGGCATCGAGGTGAGCGATTACCCGAACATCGCGCGCATCCACGCCCACTGCATCGATCTGCCGGCCTTCGACGCCGCGCATCCGTCGAAGCAGCCCGACGCGGAATAACCCGCGTCTCATCCGTAGGGTGGTCGGCTCCACCCGGCTCGAAGATCATTCGTCCCGCTGGCGCCGCCCACGCGTCGATCGCCGCAGTCCGCGCCTTCGTACACGCACCGGCACAGTCACGACCGGTCCGGCTCCGACGGCGTCGAAATCTCGTCCAGCGTCTGCTCCACATCGGCCGGCGCCTTGGTCACCACGTCGCCCAGCGACACGATGCCGATCACCTGGCCATTCCCGTCGACCACCGGCACGCGGCGGATCTGCACGTCGGCCATCTGCGCCAGCACGTCTTCCACGCTCTGCTCGATCGTGCAGGTGCGCACGTCGGTGCTCATCACGTCGTTCACGCGGGTAGTGGTCGGGTCCTGGCCGATAGCCACCGAGCGCACGGTGATGTCGCGGTCGGTGACCATGCCGACCAGCTTGCCGTCGTCCACCACCGGGATCGCCCCCACGTTCAGCTCGTCCATCAGCTGGGCCGCACGCTGTACGCTGTCCTGCGTGGAAATGGTCTGCACGTCGCGCGTCATCACCTCTTGAATCGTTTGCATCCTTGAACTCCTTGTAATCGGATTGGCGGACCAGGCCGCGGGAAGGACATCCTGCCCTGAATCGCCGCCGCGCTGCGCCAGATTGAAGCGCGGAATCACAGCCTGCCGCTGCGCCTCCTGCTCGCGGGCTGGGCTACAATCCGTTCCTTTTCGCGCCCGCCCGATATGAACAAGACGATGACCGAGACCACCATCCCCGCTGCCATCCTCGATGCCCTCGGCCTTGCCGACGCCTCCTGGCGCCCGCACCTGCTGCGCGGGCTGGAAGCGGTGGCGCGCGCCAATCCCGGCTACCTGCCGGCGCTGGCGATCGATGACTACCTGCCGACCGAGGGCCGCCTGTTCGCCGCCTTTGCCCAGCCATTGCAAAAGGTGCGCTACGTGCTGGTAGGGGAGGGGCCGTATCCGCGCGCCGAGAGCGCGACCGGGGTCTGCTTCATGGATGGGGCCGTTGGCGATCTGTGGAGCGCGGGTGGGCTGTCGAAGCCGGTAAACCGGGCGACGTCGCTGCGCAATTTCATGAAGATGCTGCTGGTGGCGGATGGGCAACTCCAGCCGGAGGCAACCGGCGGCGAGGCGATGGCGCCGGTGGCGGCTGCGGCCATGTCGAACGGGTCGATCCAGACGCTGCCGGAGTTGCAGGCGAACCTGACTGCCGAGGGTTTCCTGCTGCTGAATGCGTCGCTGGTATTCAGGTCGCATGTGAAGCCGGTGATCGATGCGCGGGCCTGGCTGCCTTTCCTGCAAGTCGTACTGGAAGTGCTGGCGCAACAAGCCGAGCCGCCGACGCTGGTGTTGTGGGGGAAGATTGCGGAGGAATTACGGAAGCTACCGGAAACAAGCAGGTTCCCGCAGGCGGTGGCGGAGCATCCTTATAACCTGACGTTTATTGCCAACCAGGGGATGCAGGACTTGTTTGGGCCGATGCGCTTGTTGCGCAGGCGGTGATTCTGGGTGGCGGTGCGGGCGCGACTGGCTGGCGTCGCGTATCACCGCGTGGGCAGCGCATGCTGATCGACGGCTCGACGGGTAGTGGTGGAGCTGTCCACCCTACGGTCCAGGCCGCTAGCTCCGGCGGAATGCTGCCAGCCGGATGCTGGCGGTTTTTGGGGGTGCCAAGACAAGCACACCGGAATTTGCTATACTTGACTAAATCGTTCAACTAATCCGGTTTTCAGCAAGCTGCATCGAAGAGATGTGCTGCAAAGTGATTAGTGAACAAGAGCAATATTTTAACATTAACCGGGGTTGTGATGCGTCTGACCACCAAAGGCCGCTTTGCTGTTACTGCGATGATCGATCTTGCCCTGCGCCAGGGCAATGGTCCGGTCACGC
>Ga0265798_10008938_pt1 | contig 12658 bp, 16 predicted proteins | sample P3T30metagenome_FD_192430 | JGI IMG/M metagenome (GOLD analysis project Ga0265798, IMG submission 192430) | Plant litter microbial communities from East Loma Ridge, Irvine, California - P3 T30 | ecosystem: Environmental > Terrestrial > Plant litter > Unclassified | place: USA: California...
GCACCAAGGATTACATCACCGGTCGGTACGGCTGAGACGGGACGGAATGGGCAGCATGGAACATACGGTCAAAGCCTTCGACGCCGACATCGGGCAGTTGCGCGGGCTTATCGCGCAAATGGGCGGGCTCGCCGAACAGGCGATCGGCGCCGCGATGGAGGCTTTGCGGCTCCACGACCTTGAGGGCGCGCGGCGCATCATCGACGGCGACAAGCAGATCGACGCGCTTGAGATGGAAGTCGAACAGCTCGCGGTGCGGATCATCGCGCTGCGCGCGCCGTTGGCGGACGATCTGCGCGAAGTCGTCGCCGCGCTAAAGATCGCGGGCGTGGTCGAGCGGATCGGCGATTACGCCAAGAACATCGCCAAGCGCGTACCCACGATCGAAAGCCACGGCGAGATTGAGCCGCTGTCGGTGCTGCCCGCCATGTCGGTGCTCGCGGTGCAGATGGTCCACGACGCGCTCGACGCCTTTGCCGCGCGCGATGCGGCGGCGGCCGAGGAAGTCTGCGCGCGCGACCGGCAGGTCGACGATTTTTACAACAGCCTGTTCCGCGTGCTCGTCACGCACATGATGGAAAACCCCAAGACGATCGGTCAGGTCGCGCAACTGCTGTTCGTTGCCAAGAACCTGGAACGCGTCGGCGACCATGCCACCAACGTTGCCGAGATGGTCTATTTCTCGGCGACTGGCACGCACATGGCCGAACGCGATCGCGGACCGAATTCCTATTTAACGCCGACCGCTTGAAGGAATACACGCCATGGCGCGCGCGAAAATGTTGCTGGTTGAAGACGATGCGGCGCTTGCCGAACTGCTGATCTGGCATTTCAAGCGCGAGGACTTCGAGATTGCCCAAACGCCCGATGGCGAGGAGGCATTGTTGCTGGCCAAGGAGAACACGCCCGACATCGTCCTGCTCGACTGGATGGTCGAGGGGTTGTCCGGGATCGAGGTCTGCCGCCGCCTGCGCCGGATGCCGGAGACCGCCAACGTGCCGATCATCATGCTCACCGCGCGCGGCGAGGAAGAGGACCGGGTCCGCGGGCTCGAGACCGGCGCGGACGACTATGTCACCAAGCCCTTCTCCCCGCGCGAACTGGTGGCACGAGTCGGCGCGGTGCTCCGCCGCGTGCGGCCCGCGCTTGCAGGCGAACAGCTGACCTATTCCGACATCGAGATGGACACGGTCGGCCACAAGGTCCGCCGCTCGGGCGAGGTCATTCCGCTTGGCCCCACCGAATTCCGTCTGCTCAAGCACTTCCTCGAGCATCCCGGCTGGGTCTTCTCGCGCGAGCGGTTGCTGGACGCGGTGTGGGGGCATGACAGCGACATCGAAAGCCGCACCGTCGACGTGCATATCCGGCGGCTGCGCAAGGCGATCAATCGCGGCGATCGGCCCGATATCATCCGCACGGTGCGCTCGGCGGGCTACGCACTCGATTCGGGAGCGTAAAGATTTTTGGGAGCCATGATCGGACATGCGCGTTTGTCCGACCGTGCAGTACGCAATGCTGCCCTGTTTGTAGGAGTTCCTATATGAAGTTCACGATTCTCGCAGCGCTCGCTGCCACGGTCGCAATGCCCGCCCTCGCGCAGACGACCCCGACGACGCCCGACACGTCGATGCAGCAGCCCGCGCCCGCAGCGCCCGCAGGGGACGCCGGTATGCAGCAGGCACCGGCCGACCCCGCAATGGCCCCCGCAGCACCGGCCGCTCCGGCCGCACCGGCAGCCGATCCCGCGATGGCGCAGCCCGCCGCGCCTGCCGCACCCGCGGCACCCGCAGCAGACCCCGCGATGGCACCGCAGGGTGGCCAGCCTCCGATGGCAGCACCGGCAGCAGCCGCACCAATGCCCGCGACCGCCGACTATCCGGCATGCTCTGCCTCGGTGAAGGACCAGTGCATCGACAAGCGCGGCACCGGATCGCGCAAGGCGATGCGTCGCAAGCGCTAATAATCGTACCGGCGGCGTGTGACACGCCGCCGCCACGAGCGATCAAGGCCGACATAGGGGAAAGTCCCTGCGTCGGCTTTTTCGTGTCTGCGGTTTGGCCCCGGTCGAGGCATATCTGGGGGATTCCCGCCCTTGCGCGCCCTGCGCATTGGCTTAGGACGCGCCCAACCATATTAGAGGAGCCAGTATGACCATCCGTTTCGACGACAAGGTTGCGATTGTCACCGGTGCAGGCGGTGGCCTCGGCCGTGCCTATGCGCTCGAGCTCGCCCGGCGTGGGGCGAAAGTCGTGGTCAACGACCTCGGCGGATCGCGCGACGGCACCGGCCACAGCGATGCCGCGCTCAAGGTCGTCGAAGAGATCGAGGCGGCGGGCGGCACCGCCATGTCCGACGGCGGCAGCGTCACCGACTATGCGCAGATGGTCGCGATGGTCGCCAAGGCGAAGGATGCCTGGGGCGGCGTCCACATCGTCATCAACAACGCAGGCGTGTTGCGCGACAAGAGCTTCACCAAGATGGAGCCCGCCGACTTCGAATTCGTCGTCGACGTCCATCTCAACGGCTCGGCCAACGTCACCAAGGCGGTGTGGGACCTCATGCGCGCGCAGAATTACGGTCGCGTGCTGATGACCGCCTCGTCGACCGGGTTGTTCGGCAACTTCGGCCAGGCGAATTACGGCGCGGCGAAGCTCGGCCTTGCCGGCCTCACCAAGACGCTCGCGATCGAAGGAGCCAAGAACAACATCAAGGTCAACACGATCGCGCCGACCGCAGGCACACGGATGACCGAGGACCTGTTCCCCGCCGAAGCGTTCGCCGCCTTCGCGCCCGAGAAGGTCGCGCCTGCCGCGCTGTATCTGGTATCCGAGGACGCACCGACCAACATGATCGTCGGTGCGGGCGCGGGCGTGTTCCAGGCGTCCTATGTCACGCTGACGCAGGGCAAGCTGCTCACCGGCGACGATCTCTCGCCCGAGGGTATCGCCGCGCACTGGGCCGAGATCACCGACCGTACGGGGGAACTCACGCCGCAGAACGGCATGGAACAGTCGATGAGCATTTTGAAGAAGCTGCAGGGCGGCTGATTCACCTTGGGGTCGAAGCTTGCGTCCGGCGCAAGCTTCGACGTCGCTCAGCCCGAACGGTGTCTGGAGCGGGGGGACATCCCCCCGTTCGCCCTGAGCGAAGTCGAAGGGCCCACGCAACGCCTGCGTCAGTCCTCGACCACCTTCATCAACCGCCGCTCGACCGGGGCCAGTACCGGCCCCAGTTCATGCCCGCGCTTGAGCACGACACCCTGTTCATTGATCAGCGCCCACATCCCCTGCCGATTGCGCAAGGCGGGGCGTTTCTCGATCCGCACCTCGGGCCGTTCCGCCGCGCGCCGGAAGGCCGCGAAGATCGCGACCTCGCGCCCGAACTCCATCGCGTAATCGCGCCAGATTCCCGCGGCGACCATCCGCCCGTACAGGTCGAGGATGCGATTGAGTTCGAGCCGTTCGAATCCGATCTGCTCGAGCGCACCCCGCGGCGCGGGGAATGGCGTAACCGTCCCCATCAGGCGCGGTCGCGCACGTCCTGATCCGCGAGCAGCGCATCGAGCCGCTTGCGCATCGTTTCCAGTTCGCAGCGAAGCAATTCGACTTTCTGCGTCTGCGGGTCGAACGCGTCGGAGCACGGCGTACCGTAAGCGAGGAATTGCGCGGGCTGCTTGCCGCCCTCGACCATTGTCGCGCGCGCGGGAATGCCGACCATCGTCGCGCCCTGCGGCACGTCGCGCGTGACGACCGCGTTCGCGCCGACGCGGGCGCCCTGCCCGACATTGATCGGCCCGAGCACTTGCGCGCCCGAACCGATGATGACCCCGTCGGACAAAGTCGGGTGCCGCTTGCCGGGGACGCCATTGTCCGGGCTCGTCCCGCCCAGCGTGACGCACTGGTAGATGGTCACGTTGTCGCCAATCTCGGCGGTCTCCCCGATCACGACGAAGCCGTGGTCGATGAAGAAGTTGCGGCCGATCTGCGCGCCGGGGTGGATATCGATCGCGGTCAGGAAGCGGCTCAGATGATTGACCGCGCGCGCCGGGAGGAACAGGCCGGCCTTGAACAGTCGGTGCGCGACGCGGTGATAGGCAAGCGCCCAGACGCCGGGATAGGTCAGAATCTCCCACCGCGAGCGCGGTGACGGGTCTCTCGCCTTGATCGAGTCGAGATAGGCGACCAGCCGTCCCATCATCTGAAAAATCCCTTTAATTCGTCCGGCTATTTAGGCCTTCGCGCGCGCGAATTAAAGGTCCGCGGGATGATGATCGACAGTGGCAATACCCGATCGACTCTGTAGGATATGCCGGTGACCGCGCTGTGAATGCGTCCAAGGACCTGAGAGTACACGCTTATGCCCGATTTCGCACAGATGGATTTCGCGTCGGTGTTCTGGACGATGCTGCCGTTCATTGCGGTCGGCTTCGGTGCGCAGATGGTCGATGGCGCGCTCGGCATGGCGTTCGGGGTCATCACCAATACGGCGCTGGTGGTATTCCTCGGGTTGCCGCCGCGCCTAGCCTCGGCGACGGTCCATGCGGTCGAGACCTTCACGACCGCCGCGTCCGGCGTGAGTCATATCCTGCACCGCAACGTGGACTGGAAACTGTTCGTGCGGCTGGTGATCCCGGGGATGATCGGCGGGGCGTTGGGGGCCTATGTCCTGAGCTCGATCGACGCCGAAATCGCCAAGCCGTTCGTGATGATCTATCTCGCGGCGATCGGACTGTACTTGCTGTACCGCGCTTGGCGCGGGCGGGTCGAACCGCGCGAACCACGGATCGTCGAGCCGCTCGGGTTAGTCGGGGGGTTTCTCGATGCGGCGGGTGGCGGAGGCTGGGGGCCGGTGGTGACGTCCAACCTGCTCGTCCAGGGTGCGCAGCCGCGCAAGACGATCGGGACGGTGAACACGTCCGAATTTTTCCTCACCGCGACGATTTCCGCGACGTTCATCGCAACGATCGGGTTCGAGGCGTTCACGGTGCAGGCGATCGGGATCCTGATCGGCGGGGTGGCCGCAGCGCCGTTCGGCGCGGTGCTGGCGAAACGCGTGCCGGCGCGGCCCCTGATGGGGCTGATCGGCGGGCTGCTGACGGTGACGAGCGCCTACTCGGTATGGGCGGCGCTGACCTGAAGTTTGGGTCGCGCTCTCCATTCCCCAAGTCCGTCATTCCCGCGAAGGCGGGAATCCATTGTCTGGCCAGTCTGCTGGAGACAGCGACGCCAGCCATTATGGATCCCCGCCTGCGCGGGGATGACGAATAAGGAAGCGAAAGCTTAGTTGATCGCGGCGTGGACCGTTGCAACGGCCTTCATCACCGCACCGATCCGGACCGACGTCTGGATCGCCTCTGCGGTGGCGCCGGCCTTCTTCAGAATCTGCTCGTGCGAATCGATGCACATGCCGCAGCCGTTGATCGCGCTGACCGCGAGGCTGAACAGCTCGAAATCGATCTTGTCGATCCCCGGCTGACCGATCACGTTCATCCGCAGCTTGGCGGGCATGTTCTGGTACTCGGCGTTCCCGGCGAGATGCGTGAAGCGATAATAGACGTTGTTCATCGCCATCACTGCTGCGGCCGCGCGTGATGCGTTGGCCGCCTCCGGGGTCAGCTTGCCCGCGACTTCGGCTTCGGCGGCATCGACCAGCGGCTTGTAGCCGGTGGCGTGCGCGCAGGCGAGGAACAGGCCGAACTTCTGCTGGTCGGGCAGATGCGCCTCATTGAGCAGCGAGCCGACGTTGAGGCGGATGTCCTTGGCGAAATCCGGGAGCGTCCCGGCGAAATCCTTGAGTGACATGGGTTCTACTTTCTAGCTCCCCTCCCGGTTGCGGGAGGGGCTGGTGGAGTTGGCAAAGAAAAGGGGCGTCCGATCGCGGCACGCCCCTCCCCTGGCCCCTCCCGCAAGCGGGAGGGGAATGTAGCTGGCTTAGGCTGCGAGCTGGAGGACGTCGTCGCCCTTGTTCCAGTTGCACGGGCACAGCTCGTCGGTCTGCAGCGCGTCGAGCACGCGGAGCGTCTCGGCGGGGTTACGGCCGACGTTCAGGCCGTTGACCTGGACCGCCTGGATGACGTTGTCCGGATCGACGATGAAGGTCGCACGGAACGCGACATGCTCGTTCTTGTCGAGAATGCCGAGCTGCGAGGCGAGCACGCCGCCATTATCCGCAAGCCACGGGAAGTCCGCTGCCGCCAGATCGGGGTCCGACTTGCGCCATGCCAGGTGGACGTGCGCGGTGTCGGTCGATGCGCCGATGAGAACCGCATCGCGATCCTCGAAGTCGCCCTTCAGGCCGGCATAGCCGACGATCTCGGTCGGGCAGACGAAGGTGAAATCCTTCGGCCAGTAAAACAGCACCTTCCACTTGCCGGGGAATGCGTCCTGGCTGAGCGTCTCGCCTGCCGGAAGCGCGCTGGTGCCCTGCTGGACGGGAACGGTGAAGTCGGGGAGCTTGTCGCCGATGGTCAACATGATGGTGGCCTCCTGGTTGAATTGGGGCCTCTCATCGACATCCTCAATAAGCACCGCTTTTACCGCGGCGTCTCGTTGCCATCTTCATATAGGGCCTAGTTTAATCGATCCAAGTGGTTATTTACCCAAAAGTGATCGATTGGAGCGATGAGTGGCGACCTACCTACCGACGTTGAAACAGTTGCAATATCTCGTGGCCTTGCAGGACCACGGCCATTTCGGGCGCGCGGCGGAATCGTGTTTCGTGACCCAATCGACCTTGTCCGCGGGCCTGCGCGAGCTCGAAACGCTGATCGGCGTGACGCTGGTGGAGCGGACGCGGCGAGTCGTCCGTTTTACCCCGCTCGGCGAACGGATCGCGGAAAAGGCGCGGCGCGTGCTGCGCGAGGCGGACGAACTCGGCGACATGGCACGCGCGGCGGGTCGGCCCTTGTCGGGCGAGATGCGGATGAGCGTCATCCCGACGATCGCGCCGTTCATGCTCCCGCGGATCCTGCCGCGGCTCAGGCGCGACTATCCCGACCTCAAGCTGTTCCTCCGCGAGGAGCCCAGCGGACCTGCGTGCGAAGGACTGCATCACGGCCGGGCGGATTGCGTCCTGCTCGCGCTGCCGTTCGCGTGTGGCGAGGTCGATTCCGAAGTCCTGTTCGAGGACCGGTTGTTCGTGGCGGGTGCGCCAGACGAAATGGGCGATGCGACGCTCGCGATGCCGGCGGGCGAAATCGACGAGACGCGGCTGCTGCTGCTCGAGGACGGGCATTGCCTCAAGGACCATGCGCTGTCCGCCTGCGCGCGACCAGAACTGCGCGCCGAAGCGACGATGCTCGGCACCTCGCTCCACACGATCGTCCAGATGATCGACAATGGATTGGGGCTGACGATGCTGCCCGAAATGGCGCTCAAGGCGGGGATCCTCGACCACACCGGGCTCATTGCCCGACCGCTCGACGCGAGCAGTCCATCGCGCAAGATCGCGCTGGTCTGGCGGCGGGGATCGCCGCGCGAAAAGGACTTCCAGCTGCTTGCCACGGCACTGGCGGACGCGGCCTGAGGAAACCATTTCGTTGCTCAACCGTATTTATGCTGCGCCGCCCCCAGGGGTCGCCATCATTTTCACGGAGAGCCTTATGACCCTCAAGAACAGTTTCTATGCCACCGCAATGGTCAGCGCGCTTGCAATCAGCACCGCCGCTATTGCGCAGACGGCAACGCCCCCGGGCGCACCCGCAACCGGTATGCAGCAGGCTCCGACCGCGCCCGCGACCGGCACGCAGACCGCCCCGACGCAGGGTACCCCTGCTCAGGGCACACCCGCGCAGGCCGCTCCGAATGCCGGCGCGCCCGCAGCAGGCACGCCCGCCGCGCCCGCCGCGACGACCAACCCGACCGTTGGCGGCGCCGCAATGGACGCAACCAAGACGATCACGGACAACGCCTCGGCTGCCCCGAACCTCAGCACGCTGGTGAGCGCAGTCAAGGCAGCCGGCCTTGCGACGACGCTGTCGGGCACCGGTCCGTTCACCGTATTCGCGCCGACCAACGATGCGTTCACGCGTCTTGCACCGGGCACGGTCGACACGCTGATGAAGCCCGCCAACAAGGCGACGCTGGCCAAGGTCCTGACCTATCACGTCGTCCCGGGCACGATCACGCTCGCCGACCTGCAGCAGCGCGCGACCGCGGGCGGCGGCAAGGTCGTGCTGACCACGGTCGAGGGTGAGCCGCTGACGATTGAGATCGCCAACGGTGCAGTCGCGCTGACCGATGTCAACGGCAACAAGAGCTATGTCGAGACGCCGGACGTCCGCCAGTCGAACGGCGTCGTCCATGTTGTCAACGGCGTGGTCCTGCCGAAGCTGAACTAAGCCTTCCACCGCGCGGCGGCGGCATCGTCGCTGTCGCGCGGTTCTACCCAACTGGTCTCGCCCCCGCGCGTTTCCTTCTTCCAGAAGGGCGCTTCGGTCTTCAGGCGATCGATCAGGAACGCGCAGGCCTCGAGCGCTGCGCCCCGGTGCCGCGCCGCGGTTCCCACGAACACCACGATCTCCCCCGGATGCATGTCGCCAACGCGGTGCGTGATCCTTGCACCGATCAGGTCCCACCGTGCGATCGCGCCATCGGCGAGCGCCTCGAGCGCTGCTTCCGTGGCACCCGGATAATGTTCGAGCGACAGCGTGGCGACATTGTCGTCGCTGCGGACGAGCCCGACGAACGTCGCAATGCCCCCCGCCCCGCTCGCAGAGATAGCAGCGAACTCCGCACCCGCGTCGATGATCGCTTCGCTGACAGTGACTGTCATCATGCGCCCCTCACCCCCCCGTTACCGGGGGAAAGATCGCGACCTCACGGGCGTTGCCAAGCGGTGCGTCGAGCGCGACGAACACCTGGTCCACCGCCGCGCGCAACCGTTGCCGATCGACGAAGGCGGCGGCGTGCGCCGGGCTGTCCGCTGCCAGCCAGTCGATCAGTTGTGCGACCGTAGAGACATTCTCCGGTGGCGAAACGGTTTCGCTCGCTTTCCCGATCCGTTCGCGCACCCAAGCGAAATACAGCAACTCTATCGTCAAGGCTCAGTCCATATGCTTCAGGCCGACGCGCAGGTAATCCCAGCCCGTCACCAGGGTGAGCGCAGCCGCGCCCCATAATGTGATCAACCCGATTTGATCGACCCACGGATAGGCGGTGAGCGCCCCGCCGAGAATCAGCGCGCCGAGCGACACGAGCTGCAACGTCGTCTTCCACTTGGCGAGCTTCGACACCGGCACGGAAACCTGCAACTGCGCAAGGAACTCGCGCAAACCCGACACCGCGATCTCGCGCAGCAGGATCACGAGCGCCGCGATCTGGTGGATACCGGGGATGATCGCGGGTTCCGCGCCCCGGGTGCCGACCAACAGCAGGATGACCGCAGCGACCATGATCTTGTCCGCAATCGGATCAAGGAACACGCCGAGCTTCGACACAGTCCCCTGCGTACGCGCCAGATATCCGTCGAAATAATCGGTGATTCCCATCAGGCAGTACAGCACGAAGCCAGCCGCATAGCCGTCCAACCAGTCGGGCCACCACAGGAACCACGCGAGCAAAGGGATCGCGACGATGCGCGACAGGGTGAGGAGGTTGGGAAGCGTCAACACCCGCCCGCTCTAGCCCTGCGGCGCGCGCGGCGAAAGCCCGCGCGGGTAAATCGTGCTGCCCAAAGGGTTTTCAGATTGGGGGTTTGCAGAATGGCGGGTTGCCGCTTGGCGGGAGGGTGGGCTATGGACGGACCTTATTCCCGCCACATCGAGGCAACGATCCCATCATGCACAACGCGCTCGGCTTGCTGAAGGAGCGCCGTTTTCTCCCGTTGTTCGTCACCCAGTTCCTCGGCGCGTTCAACGACAATCTGTTCAAGACGGTGATGGTGCAATTCGCGATCTACAAGATCTTCGCGGACCCCAAGCTGGAACAGAATTTTACGGCATTGGCGACGGCCCTCGGCATCCTTCCGTTTTTCCTCTTTTCCGCGCTCGCGGGGCAGCTGGCGGACACCAACGACAAGGCCAGGATCATCCGCATCGTGAAGACGGCGGAAATCCTGATCATGATCGTGGGCGCAGGCGGGCTGATGCTGGCGTGGACCGGTTATTCGACCGTCGGGCTGGTGCTGATGCTGTTCGCGACGCTGTGTCTCGGCGTTCACTCGGCGTTCTTCGGGCCAATCAAATATGCGATCCTGCCGCAGCATCTGCATGAGGACGAAGTTCTCGGCGGCACCGGCCTGGTCGAATCGGCGACCTATATCGCGATCCTGCTGGGCACGATCCTCGGCGGGTTCATGGCGGTGCAACATGCCGCGATCGCGGTGCTGACGGTCGCGGTGCTGGGCTGGGTGGTGTCGTTCAAGGTCCCGCCCGCGGCGCGCGAGGGCAAGGAACTCGTCGTCAACTACAACCCGTTCACGTCGTCCTGGCGGCTGATCTCGGGGACGATGCACATCCGTCGGCTGTTCCTCGCGATCTGCGCGATCAGCTTCTTCTGGACGATGGGGTCGATCCTGATCATCGTGTTCCTGCCGCTGGCAAAGAACGTGCTGACCGCGAACAACCATGTCTTCACGCTGATGACCGCCTTGTTCTCGATCGGCGTGGCGGTCGGATCGGTGCTGATCAATTCGCTGCTCAAGGGCCATACCTCGGCCAAATACGCGCCTGCCTCGGTGCTCGCGATGGGCGGGTTCGTCGTGCTCTTCTCGCTGCTGGTGCGCGGCTGGCCCGAGGCGCCCGTCGGCACGCTGTACGATCTGGCGGGCTTCATCGCGATCCCGCGCGCGATCCTGCTGGTGTCGGTGCTGATGGGGATCGCGATCACCGGCGGGATGTTCGTCGTGCCGCTCTACGCGTTCCTGACGACGACGGTGTCGAAGGACGAGACCGCGCGGACCGTGGCGGCGAACAACGTCGTCAACGCAGGCGCGATGACGATCGGTGCGCTTGGCGTACAGGGGCTGACGATGCTGGGCGTGACGCCCGACAACATGCTGTTGGTGGTCGCCGCGATGTGCCCGGTTTCGGCGTGGATCGCATGGAAGCTCCACGTCGCCTGCGACTGACCGGGCCGGACGCTGCCTAGAAGATGAACGTGTAGAAACAGACGAAGAAGGCGGAGAAGCTCAGCACGAAGAGCTTCACGTCCTCCTCGTCGCGCACGCGCGTCCGCGCGATGCGCTGGGCGGCGACGGCCTGTCGGAACGGATGGCGGGCGCCAGGGGCGGAAAGTGCGAGGGAGCGTTGCATTCCGCACGTTAACGCTTTGTTTACGATGGCCGCCAGCATCGGTTGCGGTTAACGGGTGTGCCATTCCGGGAAGCGATAGCCCAGAGCATCCGCGGCGCGTGCGGCAGCAACGGTACAGCATGCGATAGTTTCCAGCCGGATCAGCTCGTTAAGACGGCGTTGACCAACGGTAGTGCTAATTGGTGGCATGAGTATGCGGCGTATCCCCTCCGATCACCGGGTGGCGTTCCTGTTGGGCGTCGTGTTTTTCGCGGTCGCGGCGGCGTCGGTCAGATTCGCGCGGTTCGACGGCGGGGTCGCCTATGTCTGGGGTGCCGCCGGCCTGTTGCTTGGGCGGCTGGTGACCTTGCCGGTCCACCGCTGGCACGTACCGATCCTGTGGTGCGGGCTGGGCTGCGTGCTGGAGATCGCGCTGTTCGGGCTCGGCTGGCGCGCGATTCCGGCGCTGGCACCGGTGCTCTTGCTCGAACCGATCCTCGCGGCGGTGCTGCTGCGCCGTGTGCTGGGACCGGGGCTGCACATCGGAACCGTCCGCGGGATGCTGTGGTTCATCGGGCTCGCCGGGATCGCCGGGCCGCTGGTGTCGGGGGTGTTCGCGGGCGGAATCGTCGTGTTTTTCGCGAATGCGCCCTATTGGGCCAACCTGGTCCACTGGGTCGTCGCGCATGGGCTGGGCGCGGTGCTCGTCACCCCGATTGCCTATGCGGCGTTCAATCCGGACTGGATCGGCCGGATCAGCCATTGGAAACGCCGCGACCTGATCGCCAATGCCGCTCTGTTGGCGGTGGTGGCGGTGACCGCCGCGCTCGTCTTTTACCAGAAGACCGCGCCGATCCTGTTCCTGCCGCTGCTGCCGATGGTGCTGGCGACGGTCCGCGGTGGACGGATGGCGGCGATCGCCAGCGTCGTCATCGTCGGTGCGATCGGTGCCGTACTGACCGCGCACGGACGCGGGCCGATCAACCTGATGCCGGGTTCGACGGGCGAGAAAATTCTGCTGTTGCAGGGATTCATCGCCTGCGCGGTGGTGCTCGTCCTGCCGGTCGCGTCGCTGCTGACGCAACGCCGGATCATCGCGGAGCGCTGGCGCGAGAGCGAGGCGCGCTATCGCACGATCGCCGACAGCCTGGGGGATGCGATCATCGACGTCGCCGCGGATGGGACGATCCGCTACGCATCGTCGGCGATCGCGGGGATCACCGGCCTGCCGTCCGACGCGGTGGTGGGCAGCAACGCGCGCGACTTCATCTACGCCGACGACGCCCCGACCGTGGCCGAAGCCTATCGCAAGGCGCTGGAGACCCCGGGCCGGGCGGTCATCGTGCAATATCGCGGCGCACGCGTGGAGCATGGCGAGCAACGCTGGTTCGAGGCGTCGATCCGCGCCGTTACCGCGCAGGGCGAGGG
>Ga0265798_10008942_pt1 | contig 12652 bp, 12 predicted proteins | sample P3T30metagenome_FD_192430 | JGI IMG/M metagenome (GOLD analysis project Ga0265798, IMG submission 192430) | Plant litter microbial communities from East Loma Ridge, Irvine, California - P3 T30 | ecosystem: Environmental > Terrestrial > Plant litter > Unclassified | place: USA: California...
GCGCTGCCTTCCTGAGCGCGGATGCAGCCAGCAAAGTAGCGGAAATGATCGGCGGCCAGCGGCACGTCGGCATTGAGGGTTTCGCGCACGGCCTTGCCGTTGTCCCAGGTTTCCGCCACGGCGAGCAGTTCGAGGTTGGCTTCGATGCGGTCGGCGATCTTCAGCAACACCAGCGCACGGTCCTGCACGGAGGTTTTACCCCAGGCATCGGCGGCGGCATGGGCGGCGTCCAGGGCCTTGTCGATGTCCTTGGCGTCGGAACGGGGAAATTCACCGATCACCGACGCATCCACCGGGCTGGTGTTGGTGAAGTACTGACCAGAGACCGGCGCGACGAACTCGCCGCCGATGTAATTGCCGTAACGCGGCTTGAGGGTGACGACGGCGCCTGCGGTACCGGGTTTGGCGTAAATCATGACGGTGACCTCTATTTATTGTGAATGCCTGTCCTCTGAGGCGAGCGACAAGACAAGGTTCGATTCGGGAGTGCGCCTGTATCTATCGGAATCCATCCTGCGCCCGCAGGGGTTTGGACAAGCGTCCCAGACAGAGGTTACAGAGCGCGGGGATGCCGACCTGCTAACAGGGTAGACACTGGGCAACGCTTTCGCTGTCAGCGCGGCAGAGGATTTGTATCTGGAGGCGATTCACCTTTCAGAAGATTCACTGAACATTGCCGTAAGGCAGCCAGTCACCTGATCACGCAATCAGCATGTGGGAGACGATGAAGATGAAAATACTTACTGGATCAGCAGCCGCGTTGCTCGCCTTGCTCAGCATTGGCGTTCAGGCTGACGACAACGGGCTGTCGTTGCAGCAACAACGCGAGAGAATTGGCGACGAGATGGTGCGTGACCGTACCGGGACTCCGCCTGTGGGTGAAGGCACCGTCGGCCAACCAGCTACAAACCAAAATCAGCAGCAACAGCCCAACCAGGTTCCTGGTCAGCAGGCCCCGCGCAGCACCGTCAACTCTCCAGCCCGGCAAGACTCCTCAAGCAACCCGGCCGGCGGCGCAACAGGCGGGCAATCGCCCAGTGGTCAAACGCCTGCCTCGAGCCCCAGTGGGCAACCAAGCTCTCCGACCATTCAGCGTGGCTCCATTGGCAACCAGCCTGCCCCCAGCGCGCCGGGTTCTGGCAGCAGCAACGGCGGAGCGGCTGGTGGAAGTATGAATAATTAAGGCGATAACTCGCCATTGTTACTGTTCATATCGCCAAATGACGGCGGAAAGCCGCCACCTGATTCTGCTAAATGTGACGGAAATGTTAATCCGGCAGACCAAACAGGCGAACTGCAGCAGTAGGCATCCATTTTGCTTACTGCCCCGCCGCCTGCGACGAAAGCGCGCATTTGAAGGTACATCGCCTGGCGTTTCACAAAAATGCCTAGCCTGATTGGTTTCGCAGAACGAAACCCGATAGCACCCGACAAGCGATGCAGCCCAGCTATCCGGAGCTGTACCGAGCGGTCGTGCTGTCATGCATACATTTATGGAAGTGGTCTGCCTAATGAAAAAACTCCTGCTGTCCCTACTGTGCTTGAGCGCCCTCGGCTGCGCCAAGGAGCCTGAACCGGAAAAATCCGTGGACGTCCTGCTGATTGGCGGGGGCATCATGAGTGCAAGCCTCGGCACCTATCTCAACGAGTTGGAGCCGACTTGGAAAATCGACCTGTACGAGCGTCTGCCGCAAGTCGCTGAAGAAAGCTCGAATGCCTGGAACAACGCTGGCACCGGCCATTCCGCCCTCGCGGAACTGAACTACACGCCGGAAAAAAGCGATGGCAGCATCGATATCAGCAAGGCCATCACGATCAACGAGTCGTTCGAAATATCCAAGCAGTTCTGGGCCTATCAGGTCGAACAGGGTGTTCTGAATAACCCGAAATCGTTCATCAATAACGTGTCGCACATGAGCTTCGTCTGGGGCGACAAGAACACCGAGTTCCTGAAAAAGCGCTATGAGGCCTTGGTGCGCAGCCCGCTGTTCAGCAACATGGAGTTCTCTGACGATCCGCAGCAGATCAAGCAGTGGATTCCGCTGGCGATGGAAGGCCGCGAGCCCGGCGAAAAACTTGCCGCCACCCGCGTGCAGACGGGCACCGACGTCAACTTCGGCGAAATCACCAACCAGCTGATTGACTCGCTGTCGCAGAAAGACACCTTTAACGTGCATGTGCAGCAGGAAGTCCGTGACATCACCCGCGCCGATGACGGCAGCTGGAACGTCACCATGGCTGACCTGGCCAATGGCGAAGAGCTGAGTACCGTAAACGCCAAGTTCGTATTCATCGGCGCTGGCGGCGGCGCTCTCAAGCTGCTGCAGAAATCAGGCATCCCCGAGGCGAATGGCTACGCAGGCTTCCCCGTTGGTGGCTCGTGGCTGGTAACTCATAACCAGGACGTGATCCAGCAGCATCAGGCCAAAGTGTATGGCATGGCCTCGGTTGGCTCGCCACCCATGTCGGTACCGCATCTGGACACGCGCGTGATCAATGGCAAGAAAGCCCTGCTGTTCGGGCCGTTCGCCACGTTTTCGACCAAGTACCTGAAAAACGGCTCGCTGCTGGACATGTTCAGCACCATGACTACCAGCAACATCATGCCGATGGCCCATGCCGGTCTCGACAACCTGTCCCTGAGCACCTACCTGATCGGCCAATTGATGCTCGACCAGAAAGACCGCATGGACTCGTTGCGTGAGTATTACCCGCAAGCGCAGGACAAGGACTGGGAAATGCTCCAGGCCGGCCAGCGCGTGCAGATCATCAAGAAGGACGAGAAAGCCGGCGGCATTCTGCAGTTCGGTACCGAAGTTGTCAGCTCGCAGGACGGTTCAATCGCCGCGCTGCTGGGTGCCTCACCGGGTGCCTCGACTGCCGCACCGATCATGCTTCACCTGATGGAAAAGACCTTCAAAGACAAAGTCGCCTCGCCCGAGTGGCAGGCCAAGCTCAAGGAAATCATTCCGTCTTACGGTCAGACTCTCAATGACAACGTGGCGCTGGCCAACAAGACCCGCGCCTGGAGCAGCGAGCGCCTGCAGCTCAGCTTTGTCGAGGTCAAATCCGAGCAGGAGCAAGCCGAACAGGCGCCAGAGGCAGAAACAAACGCCGAAGCGCTGTAACACTTGTCGAAAAGCGCCTCCATGCGAGGCGCCTTCAGCAAAACAGCGGCCCGCAAGGGCCGTTGTCGTTTCTGGCGGTTATACCAGCGCGGCACTTCGCCCATTAGCGACGAAACGCAGCATCCATTCGCCGACCGTACGCCCGTGGTGGGCTTCATGCAGGCTATCCACCGCTACGCGATAGACCGCCTCGCCGATATGCTGCTGGCGGATATCGAGCAAGGCACGCGAGTACTCGGGCACGAATTCCGGGTGGCCCTGGAAGCACAGCACCTGATCACCAATGCGGTATGCGGCATGCGCACAGAACGGGCTGGACGCCAGTAACGTGGCGTTTTCCGGCAGGCGGGTGACTTGATCCTGATGACTGATCAGCAAGGTCAGTTCTTCCAGCGAAGGTGTCATCCAGTCAGGCTGCTCGGCCAGTTGATAGCGATGAATCCCCACACCCCAGCCACCGCTTGCGCGCTCAGCCTTACCACCCAGCAGCAAGGCCAGCAGTTGGTGGCCAAAGCAAATGCCGAGCAGCTTGTCGCCGGCCTGATAGCGCTCGAGCAGGTAGGCTTTGAGCGTTTCGATCCAAGGGTCGGTCGCGAAAGAATCGGCTTTGCTCCCGGTGACCAGATAGGCATCGAAACGCGCATCGGCCGGCGGGTATTCCCCGCTCATGACATTGAATACGCTGAAGGTGGCAGCGATGGCCTGGCCGTCAAATAGCCGCTCGAACATTCTGCCGTAACCCTGATACTGATCGACCAGCTCGGGGCGCAGGATGTCGGTTTCCAAAATGCAGATCTGCAACGACATGGCGATACCTGAAAGAAAATGGCGCTGCTAAAGCGTGCCTGCGCTCGGCCAGCAAGACAAGAGGTCACCCAGCAAAGGCTCATCAACCATCTTGATAGCAGCTATATGGATCATTAACTTCCCGCGCTCGGCAGCGGCGAGCATGCTTTGCACATCAAGCACCAGCCAGCCATGTTGAGAGCAGCATCATGCACAGCCAAACCGTTAGGTATGCCCGCAACGGCGCCCTTACCGCTATCGGCCTTTACCTGGCTATTACCGTGCCGTTGCTGGGCCTCAGCATGCAACACGGATCGCCCGTTGTCAGCGATGCCGAGCCTCCGATGAGTTCGCTCACGCCGCAGGCGAGTCGCTGAGCCAGAGTTTTCTTGAACCCAAAGCGCAACGTCGGGCTCCAAGCGTTAACGCTTTAGAAGCGTAATCGTCCGAATACCAAGGAGTTCCACGATGCTCAAGAAGACCCTGACCGCTCTCACCGCTGCCGCCGCACTGAGCGCCGGCTTCGCCATGGCCGACCGTCCTGGCGCTGACTGGATCAGTATCGAGAAGGCGCTGAGCAGCGCCAAGCAGGCTGGTTTCACCCAGATTCATAAGATCGAAGCTGACGATGCCGGTTATTGGGAAGGTGAAGGCACCAAACAGGACAATCGCCTGTACGAATTCCGTATTGATGGCAAATCCGGCAAGGTAATCCGCGAACAGCTGGATGACTGACTCTGTCCTGCAAAAAAACCGGCCCAAGAGCCGGTTTTTTTATGCCTTGAAACTTAGCGCTGTCAATCCTGACGAACGGTATGTCTCGTTTGCCAGGCGCGCGTAAACCCGCGTTGCGTCTGGCACAGGGAGTGCGCAGAACCTTGAAAGGGTTCCATAACTGTGTGATAGCTCAAGGCGCCTCTTTAGAAACCAACGGGTCTATTAAGAAACGAGTTGCCAACCTACAGTGAAGTCATACGTCGCCGGGTCTTGCCGGGGCGATTATGGGGATACGGCATACACCGGCCCACCACAACAATCAAAAAGGCAACGGCCATGTTCAAGACACCCAAATTCCGTCAGGCAGGGATGATTCTCTTCGCCACTGCTGTACTGCTGATTCTGCCCAACCTGAGCCGGATGATCGGCTGAGCTGGCCTTCAGTTCACCAAGGGCATCCACCACGCCAGAATCAGCGGCAGCAAACCAATGGCCAAGATGGTAGAGCACAACACCAGGCTGGCAACTTGCTCGGGCGAACGGTTAGCGCGCACAGCAAACAGATAGTTGAACACCGCCACCGGCATCGCTGACTGCACCACCAAGACCGCGTGGGTGAGCGGCTCGAGTGCCAGAGCAGCGCCGATACCCCACCCGACTGCAGCGCCCAGCAAAATACGCAGCGCTCCCAACCCGAGCCCAGAGCCCAGGTGGCGCAAGCGAATGCTGGCCAGCGACACGCCCAGCGTCAGCAGCATCAGTGGAATGGTCATACCGCCCAGCAGGCTGACAGTGTTGCCCAGCCAGCGCGGCAGCTGCAGATCGAAGAAAATGATCGGCAGCGCCAAAAACAGACTGATCAGGATTGGGTTACGCAGCAGGTCACGCATCGACGCGGCATTGCCCGAAAGTGCGATGCCTACAGTGAACTGGAAAATCGACAGCGTCAGAAAGAACCCAACAGCCAGTGCCAGGCCATGCTCACCGAATGCGTAGAGGCTGATGGGCAACCCCATGTTGCCTGTGTTGGGAAAAAGAAAAGCCGGTACCAGGACTTTCCATTGCTGGCGAAACAAGCGGCTGAACAGTAAACCAATCAACCCCATGCACCCGGTAACCAACACACAGCCTAGCGCTATGCTGATGAACGCCTGAGGATCAAGATCGGTGCGGCTCAGAGTTGCCAGCACCAGACTGGGCGTACCGATGGAGAGCACCAGCCGGGCAATGAACTCAGTGGGGTAATTCTGGCCGCTACGCGCCCAGGCATAGCCGATGCCCGCGACGATGATCACCGGCGACAGTACAGCGAACAACTCAGCCAGCATGGCCATCCCTCGGATAAAAGCAGTCATCGTGAAGCGGTGGGTAGTTGGCTGCAAGCCATAACAGGGCCATGCGCAAACCTTCAGCCCTTACATCTACAGGATGGGACGCCAGAATACGCAGCGCTATAGGGCTAGGCAGGCGGTGGGGCACCACCCGTCCACCAAGCTACGAGTCGCGAAACATCGAGGCTAAACGGCGCTCTCACTTCAATAGAAGCTGCGCGTTTGTGCAGCCCTCCTTTCTCTGCTTGCGCAGAAGGAGCATTGGATGGACCGCAGCGTCATACCCCCGTACATCCTCGATCGCATCATTGGTCACGGCTCCGAGCGCCAGCGCGCCAGCGCACGTGGCACCCTCAATCATGTTCAGGCCCTGCGCCAAAATCCCGGTGCGCCACAGCTGGCCAAGCCGCAGACCGCCAGTGAAAGCGCCGCACCAGGGCAACCAAATCGCAGCATTCACGATGCCGAGCAACAGATGCTTCTACCCGGTGTACTGCGCAGGCGTGAAGGCCAGGACGACAGCGGCGACGCGGCAGTCGATGAAGCCTATACGGCGCTCGGTGCCACCTATGCGTTCTTCTGGGACGTATTTGGGCGGCACTCCATGGACGGCCAAGGCTTCCCACTGATTGGTACCGTGCATTATGGCAAGGCTTACGAAAACGCTTTCTGGAATGGCGAGCAGATGGTATTTGGCGACGGTGACGGTGAAATCTTCAACCGCTTCACTGTCGCGCTTGAGGTGGTTGCCCATGAGCTGGCCCACGGCGTTATCGAAAGCGAGGCCGCTCTGGTTTATGTCAATCAATCAGGGGCGCTGAATGAATCGGTGTCTGATGTCTTTGGCATTCTTACCAAGCAATACGCCCTCAAACAGACCGTTCAGCAAGCCGACTGGCTGATCGGCGCCGGGCTGCTGACCGATGCCGTGAATGGCAGTGCGCTGCGCTCCATGTCAGCGCCGGGCAGCGCCTATGACGACCCGCTACTTGGCAAGGATCCACAGCCTGGCCACATGCGAGAATTCGTCGAAACGCGGGACGATAACGGCGGCGTACATATCAACTCCGGCATTCCCAATCGTGCGTTCTACCTTGCCGCCATGGCGATGGGCGGCTACGCCTGGGAAAAAGCCGGGCAGATCTGGTACGACACCTTGTGTGATGCGCGCTTGGCCAACGATGCGCAATTTTTCGATTTCGCCCAGCTGTGCGTCGACAACGCAGCACAGCGTTTCGGCAAAGCGTCGGCAGAGGTTCTAGCGGTCGCAAGGGCCTGGGAAGACGTTGGCGTTGGAGTTGAATCATGAAGCGCCTGCCTGAACTCGGCACCGACGCCATCGTAAGAATCTCCCGGCAAGGAGGATTCGCCGCCGTCACTGCGCTCAGTCGTCCACGCGAAATCGACTTCGCACAATGCAACCCTGATCAGCGGGACCAGGTCTGCTCAGTGCTGCAAACGTGTCTACCAGTAACCACGGAGGGAAATGCCGGTGCCGCAGACCGGCGTTTCTACCGCATCGAATTGCAGTTTGGTCAGCAAAATACCCAGCGCGATCTCGTCCTGCAGGTTCCCGAAGAGGGAGCCCCTGATGATCTGGTGCAGTTGTGGAAGGAAGGTACCTGACTGCCCTGCCCGATCAGGCGGGACAGTCAGAAGCCCGTGCTGGCGTGATGCCTGGGCTCAACATCTGGAATACCGGGCCTAGAGCTCCTGCGTCACGCCCCAGCCGTCGAGCTTGCCGCCCAGCGGGCTGACCACGGACTCCATGTCCTGCTCGAAATCACCGATACCGATCTGGGTGACATGCATCACCTTGCTCACCTGCAAGTACCAGCCTCCGTCATCGCGCTCGGTCACCAGCGCGTGCAGCGACTCACCGCGAAAGTTGCGGGTGGCCCTGACGGCACCTTCTTCATCGGGAAATATCGCGTAGAACTCGATGGGATGAACGCTGGCAAAATCGAACCCGCCTTCTTTCATCCTGCGCAGAACGCCACCACCGACTTCATCGTGCATGATTGTGCTCATAACGTTGATCTCCATCAGGCGAAGGACTGGATCACCGGCGGTGCCGTGATCCGACTCAACATGCCACCAGGGCACGCCGTGATGACACCGGGCACAAGCCCGCGACTCGAGCAACTTCTCGTCGGCATGACCGCTCCGACGAACGCGGCACGCCATCGGCGATAGCCGCGTCATGCTCAGAATAGACCTGCAATCGTCTCGAGGTCAGTAGCTTGCGTGAAGAAACTTTCACGTTCGTCTGCTCGCCTTACCACCAGACGCCTGTGTGATATACCGAAGAAGCAAACCACGCTCGTCAGCGGGCCGTATTCGAAGAGAGATTCGGGCGGCCGCTGCGAGCCCGATACGCGAGGTATCCGCTATGAGTACGTTACAGTGCACCCACCGTGACCACCGTATCAGCGCCGAGGTGATGGAACATCCTGGCATACCAACGCCCTGGGCAGGCGGTTGCCGGATCACCGCGCCGGATGGGCGAACCACTCGGCGCATGGCATTACCGGTCAATGGCGCCTTTCTGGATGACCTGAGCAAAGCCCAGCACGCCTCCCTCGCCCACGGCAAATGGCTGGTCGATCAGCACCTTGATAAAAATCGGGACCTTTTTCCCGATCACGCGGCCAAACACCACGCAGCATGAGGCCGTAACGAGTGGCCCGCATACGCAGCGGGCCACTCCACTCCTACGCTAAGGCGCGCAAACGCCCCACTTCAGCCGGTCTCATGCCCAGCAGACCCGGTCGCACATTGATGCGCCCGTTCTCATTCAAGACGAAGGTTGGATTTCATGGCGAGACGCACGCTTTTCATTTCTACGATGTTGATGACCAGCATTCTGGCGCTCAGCGCCTGCAGCGACGCCGACAAGACCCCTGCCAAGACTGCCTCCGCTGCCCAGAGCAGCCCACCAAAGCTGCAGGAAATTGTGGACCTGAGCCCTTTTGCCGGTTTCGCCAGTGCTCGCTTCGGCGCAGACGAAGCGGCCGTGCGGGCGGCCTGGAAAGGTGCCCTGCGCGACGGGGGCGGTACCTCAGACAGCTGCCGTCAGCTGTTTCAAGACCCGCGACCGGCCAATGACTTCGGCATCTCGTTCATGCTGGAGAACGGGGCTTTTGTGCGTTACGACGTTGCCAGTCGTGAGCGCAAAGCACCACGCGGGCTGCAGGTCGGCAGCAGTGCCCAACAGATACGCGCCACATTCCCAGGCCACTACGAAGAACAGCCGAACAAGTACGACGAAGGCGCTCGCGACTTTATCGTCAAGCCTTACGCCGATACCGAAGCGCGCCTGATTTTCCAGGTTGATAAGGACGGCATCGTGACGCGCTGGCGTATCGGCATGCCGCCGGCCGTGTTCTATGTGGAAGGCTGCAGCTGACACGACGATGGGCGAGCAGTTGATCTCGCCTATCGCGGTACCTGTGGCTGTATCGCCAGGTCGGAGGCTCGGCAGCCATTCGCCAGCAAATCGGTTGGAGTAGCCCGGGTCGAGCGCAGCGACCCGATGGTCGCAATCGCGTTATGCCTGCGATCCCGGGTTACGCCTTCGGCTAACCCAGGCTACAGAAGCCAACCTCTGTCAGCCTCTGCCCGCGCCATTTCGGTAGCCTGGGTCGAGCGCAGCGACACCCAGGGGCCGCACTCACGCCGTGCCTGCGATCCCGGGTTACGCCTTCGGCTAACCCACGCTGCAGGAGCCAACCTCTGTCAGCCTCGGCCCGCGCCATTTCGGTAGCCTGGGTCGAGCGCAGCGACCCCCGGGGTTGCACTCGCGTTGTACCTGCGGCTAACACGTGCAGGCCGGTGCATCGGCGCTATGGCTTGTCCGGCATCCCATCTACCACACCCGCCGTGTTGTCCAGCAAGCTCTTGGTAGCCGTCTGCAGGAAACCTTCAAGGCGCTGCTTCAGAAGCTCGTCAACCGGCCCTTCGATACGCTCGGCAGTCGGTTTGGCGCCCAGGCTGTAGCGATAGAAACGCGGCTCGAAATCCTTGGGCTGCACCAGCACATGGTCGGCAGTCACGATCGCCACTGTCTGATCACCGCCCGAGGGCTTGATCACACCGATCCCTCCGTCGCCCTCGGGCAGATTGAGCAGATCCCTTCCCCAGCACTGGTGACGAACTTCACCACCAAGACGGCCCATGATGGTCGGCACGATGTCGACCTGGGTGCCGACGGTATGGCTGACCTTGCCGAACTTCTCCTGGATTCCCGGAGCGATCAACAGCAGCGGCACGTTGAAGCGCTGCAGGTCCATTTCGGTGACCTGATCGAAGCCGCCAAAGCCGTGATCACCCACCACCACGAACAGGGTTTCGTTGAAATACGGCTCCTTGCGCGCCTTCTCGAAGAACTGCCCCAACGCCCAGTCCGAATAACGCATGGCAGTGCGATGCAGGTCTTCCTTGCCGTTAATCAGAACTGGCTCCACGGGCAGGTCCTTGGGCAATGCATAAGGCGTGTGATTGGAGAGTGTCTGCAGCAGCGCATAAAAGGGCTTGTCACCGTAATTGGTCTTCAGCTCGAGCGCGCCACGGTCAAACATGTCCTGATCGGACACGCCCCAGGTCGGGTCCATGAACACCGGGTCGACGAAATCCTCACGGCCGATGAAATTGGTCATGCCCTGGTTGCTGAAGAACCCGGACTGGTTGTCCCACTGGAAATTGCCGTTGTAGACATACAGGTTGTCGAAGCCACGGCCACCCAGCAGTTGCGGCAAGCCAGAAAACTTGTGCGCGCCCTCGGGTGTGCGCATCAGGTACTCGAAACCGGGCAGGTTGGGAAAGCAGGCCATGGTCGCGAACATGCCCTGATGGGTATGCGTGCCGTTGGAGAAGAAGCGGTCGAACAGCAGCCCCTCCTGACTCAGCTTGTCGAAATACGGCGTGATGTTGCCTGGCGCGCCGAGCGCACCCACCGAGTGCCCGGCGAAACTCTCCATCAGAATGACCACCACGTTGCGAATTGGCAGCGTGCCGTCGGCAGGCGGTGTGTAGACGCGACGCATGGCGGCGCTGTCTGCGTCGACCAGCTTATCGTCCGGCGTCAGCAGCATGTCGCGGGTGATCTGCCGGGCCTGCGCGTCCTCCATGGTCGACTGCCAAGTGTTGTCGCGGTGCGGCCCGAAGGTCGCCTGGGCGGCGGTAAACAGGGTCAGCGTGCCGTTCAGGCCCAACTGGTTGGCGAACATCGACTCGGTGGTATAGGCATCACCCCAGCGCAACGGCGGGCCCTGGCGCAGGTGACCGCGGGCGGCGATCACCGCGATCAACAGGCACAGGAAAAACACCGAAACACGCCAGTACCAGGCCACCTTAGGGCGGTGGCTGGCAGCGCCGCGCGGGGGCTGCGCACGGCTGGCGCGATCGAGGCGGCTGAACATCCACCAGAACAGGCCGGTGATGACGAACCAGGCGACCAGGTAGCGCGCCACCGGAAAACCGTTCCAGAGCATGCTCATGACCGTTGCCTGATCTTCCTGCAAGTACTGGAACACCAGGCTGTTCAGGCGCTGGTGGAATTCCTTGTAGAAGTCCAGTTCGGCGAGGCCGAGAAACAGCGTGACACTGGCGAAGAATGTCAGCCAGATCCGCTGCCATACGCGAGCGAGCATGGCCCGCGTGCTCAACAAGGCGAACAGCAAAGGCGCGCAGGCGTACACCACCACACGGAGATCGAAGCGCAGGCCGTTGAAAAAAGCTTCGGCAAATACCGCTGCCGGCGTGTCGCCGATGAGGTCGCGGTTATAGGCCAACAAGCCGGCGCGCAGCAGGGTGTACATCACCAGCAACGCCAGGGCGCTGAATAGAGTGAAGAGCAATTGGCTGCGTAACGGCTGGAACGAGTGCGTAGCGTTGGAAGGGGTGCCCTGAACTGCTGAAGGGGTCATGTTCAATCATCCACTAAATACATATGCCGCCCGGCTCACCACGAACCGCGGCGACCGGAGCGCGCGAGTGTGGCCATGTGGATGTGAAAATTTTGTCGACAAGAATTCTCGATACGCCAATACCCTGCGTGCATACGGCAACCGAGCCGTCTGTTTGAAAGTCATTTTCCACGCTGACAAGAGCTGGTCTGGCGGTTATCGTCATCGGCATGACCCAGAACGAAACCATTAGACTGCCCTATCAAGCGCCTTGGAGCTGGCTGCAGTTCCATGAGCACTTCAAACTCCGCGCCATCGCCGGGCAGGAGCGCCTGGGCGAGCGCGACTACTGCCGCAGCTTTCGCCTCGCAGGCGTCACCGGCTGGTTTCGCGTTACTGCCCTGCCCGACCAGGATGCGCTGCTACTGGCCTGCAGCGCTTCAGCCAGCGCCTGCCTGCCAGCGCTGGTCCAGCGTGTGCGGCGGATGTTCGATCTGGATGCCGACCCTGCCGTTATCGCCGCTCACTTCGCTGCCGACCTGCGCCTGGCGCCGATGCTTGCGCGCAACCCCGGCCTGCGGCTGCCCACCGCGTTCGATGCGTTCGAGCAGGCCGTGAGGGCCATCGTCGGCCAGCAGGTCACGGTCAAAGCGGCCGTGACCATTACGGGCCGTCTGGTCAATCGCCTCGGCGAGCCGCTGGATGGCGGGCCGACAGGAATCGACCGGCTGTTTCCGACTCCTGCCGCGCTGGCTGCGGCCAACCTCGACGGCATCGGCATGCC
>Ga0265798_10008943_pt1 | contig 12652 bp, 13 predicted proteins | sample P3T30metagenome_FD_192430 | JGI IMG/M metagenome (GOLD analysis project Ga0265798, IMG submission 192430) | Plant litter microbial communities from East Loma Ridge, Irvine, California - P3 T30 | ecosystem: Environmental > Terrestrial > Plant litter > Unclassified | place: USA: California...
GGCAAACGGCGTAGGCTGCATGCCCTGCCCGGTGCGCACGAACAGCTCGTCGCCGAACACACGGCGCAGGCGCGCCAGCGCATTGCTGACCGCCGATTGCGTAAGGCCGAGCCGTTTGGCCGCGCCCGAAATCTGGCGCTCACGGTAGACTTCCTGGAACACGGCAAGCAGGTTCAAGTCGATTTGGTGCGGTTCCATCGGCGCTCCGGTATTGATGACGTGAATAGTCTACATTCATCTATTCATGTCGTAAAATACCAACGGCTGGCTTAGAGTGCAGGTAAACACACTTGAACAAGACCCATTCGCGCATCGCGAGGAGACACGCATGACCCAGCACATCGGCACGGAAACCGGATACCAGTCTGCGCATTACCAATCTGGATTTGGCAACGAATTCGCCACTGAAGCCCTGCCCGGCGCCCTGCCCCAGCACCGCAATTCGCCGCAGCAGGTTGCCTACGGCCTCTACGCCGAGCAGATTTCCGGCACCGCCTTCACGGCCCCGCGCAGCCACAACCGCCGCTCCTGGCTGTACCGCATCCGGCCCGCCGCGATGCACGGCTCTTTCCAGGAAATGGGCAACGGCCGCATCGTGGCCGGCTTTACCGGCGTGGCGCCGCCGCCGAACCAGCTGCGCTGGAGCCCACTGCCCATGCCCGCGGCGCCCACCGATTTCGTCGACGGCCTGGTGACCATGGCCGGCAATGGCTCGCCGGAAAGCATGAGCGGCTGCGCCATCTACCTGTACGCCGCCAACCGCTCGATGACGGAGCGCTTCTTCTACAGCGCCGACGGCGAGTTGCTGATCGTGCCGCAGCAGGGCCGCCTCGAACTGGCGACCGAACTCGGCACCATCGAACTCGAACCACAGGAGATCGCCGTGATCCCGCGCGGCATCCGTTTCCAGGTGCGCCTGCCGGATGGCGAGGCGCGCGGCTATGTGTGCGAGAACTTCGGCGCCCTGCTGCGCCTGCCCGACCTGGGCCCGATCGGCTCGAACGGCCTGGCCAATCCGCGCGACTTCCTCACGCCGGTGGCGCGCTACGAGGACCGCGAAGGCGACTTCGAGCTGGTGGCCAAGTTCTGCGGCAATTTGTGGCGTGCGACGATCGGGCATTCGCCGCTGGACGTGGTGGCCTGGCACGGCAACTACGCGCCCTATAAGTACGACCTGCGCCACTTCAACACCATCGGCTCGATCAGCTACGACCACCCGGACCCGTCGATCTTCCTGGTGCTGCAATCGCCGAGCGACACGCCGGGCGTAGACACGCTCGACTTCGTGATCTTCCCGCCGCGCTGGCTGGCCGGCGAAGATACTTTCCGTCCGCCCTGGTTCCACCGCAACGTGGCCAGCGAGTTCATGGGTCTGGTGCACGGCGCCTACGATGCCAAGGCCGAAGGCTTTGTTCCCGGCGGCGCCAGCCTGCACAACTGCATGAGCGGGCACGGGCCGGATGCGGCGACCTTCGAAAAAGCCAGCAATGCCGACACCAGCGCGCCTTCCAAGGTGGCGAACACCATGGCCTTCATGTTCGAGACCCGGAATGTGCTGTGCCCGACCGCCCAGGCCTTGGGTTTGCCGCAGCTGCAGGGCAGCTACCAGGATTGCTGGGCCAGCATCCGCAAGAACTTCCGCACCACGCCATAGAGAGGAAACGGAGCATGGCGTACCAGACCATCCTCGAATTCGCCACGACCGGCCGCGGCACGCGCGACATCACCGGCGCGGTGGCGCAGGTGGTGGCGCAATCCGGCATCGAGTGCGGCCTGGTGCAGGTGTTCGTCCAGCACACCAGCTGCTCGCTGACGATCACGGAAAACGCCAGCCCGGACGTGCGGCGCGACCTGGAGACCGTCGTCAAGCGCCTGGCGCCGGATGGCGACCCGGCCTACCGCCACGACGAGGAAGGTCCGGACGACATGTCGGCGCACGCACGCTGCGTGCTCACCGATACCGGCTTGACGGTGCCGGTGGGCGGCGGCCGGCTGCTGCTCGGCACCTGGCAAGGCATCTATTTGTGGGAACACCGCACGGCGCCGCACCGGCGCAAGGTGGTGGTGACGGTGCTCTAGCGGCGGCTCAGCGCTGTGCGCCCGCCTTGGGCGTGAATTCCAGGTAACCCGGGAAACGCGTCGCAGGACCAGGCCGGAATGGCCAGAGCGGGTCGGCCTGCGCCGCCTCGATCGTCACCGGACCCTCCCACCAGTCGGCGCCTTTCAGGCGGACATCGCGCATGCGCCCGGCAGAGTGGAGATTGATCAGGTGATAGCGGAACTGGGATTGCAGCGGCGCGCCCTCGTGCAGGGGCGTCGAGGTGATGTCGGTATCGGTTTCCCATCCGGCCTGGGCATGGCCCATGCAGCCCACCAGCAGCAGCGCGAGCATGGCGCCGCGCAGGGACTTATCGTCCATCAGGGAGCTCGATCTTGCCATCTTCCTGGATACGTTTCGCATAGCGGTCGAAGTTGAGGGCGAGCGTTTCGCCGGACAGCACCTTCAGGAACACCAGCATGCAGTAATCCCGGCTCGATTTTTCCGTGACAAAGTAGAAAGCAAGCTGCTCCTGGACTGCCGGCTCCTGCATTTGCTTGAGCATCTGCTCGCCCTTCGGTCCGGCTGCCGTGAAGGACTGTTCCACGAATTGCCTGACCGTCGCCTGTTGCGGCAGGTGGACATCCCGGAAGCTCCGGTAGGCGGTGCGCAAGGTGGCCCGGTCATCATCGCTCAGGGGCATGCGTTCGCACACGGCCATGGTGTCGCCGGCCAGCTTGTCCACGTCCATGAACGAGAGTGCCGCCGCCTGCATGGCGCGCCAGTCGGCGCACCTGGCCAATGGCGAGGACATCAACAGGCAGAGCAGGATCAGCAGTCGTATCGGCATGGCGTCGCTATATCGTTCGGGTCGTATGAACTGAGCAGCAGCAAGGCTGCGCTGGCAATGTAGCCGTGTACAGCTTGCCATGTCAACAATACCCGCCGTGCATGCGCAGCGGTGCGCGCTTACCCGGCGTGCATGCGCCGTTACCGGCAGTACGGCGGGACATTCCCGGCGATCTGCCGCAGTTCCGCCTCGCCCAGCGGCAGCTTGCGGAAAACGGCCCAGGCCTCGCGCGGACGCAGGTTGCCGCCCTGGGCGCTGTCGCTGCCGTACAGCACCCGCGCTGTGCCGATCTGGCGGATGCGTTGCACCATCAGCGCCGCCGCCTCGGGCATGAGCGCAGGGTCCGCAACCGAGGCCACGTCGAACCACAGCTGGCGCGTGGCCGGGTGCTTGCGCTGCATGGCTTGCGCCAGCACGGCCAGCACGTCTCGCGCCGGCGGGTCCTCGAAACCGGGCCCGGTGCCGGCCAGGTGCGCCACCTGCACCACCACGTCCGGCGCCGCCGGCAGCACCTGCTCCAGGAAGATGTTCGCTTCGCGCGCACCGTAGGGCCGCTTCTTGCCGATGTTGGCGCGCAGGTGCACGACGATCGCCATGCCCCTGGCATTCGCTGCAGCGAACACCTGGCGCAGGCGCGCCACATGGTCAGGCCGGCCCAGCTGCACATCCGAATTCCCGAGATGCAGCTTGATGCCGCGTTTCAGGTGGGGCTGGCCGGCGCAGCGGGCGATTTCCTTCAGTGCATAGTCCTTCAGGGGTGCGATGCCGCAAAAGGCCAGCAGGCGGTCCGGATACAACGCGGCCTGGGCGCCGGTCCAGTCGTTCTCTTTCCGCACGCGCGCGTATTCGTCCTCGACCTGGCGCTGTGGACTCCCATACATGTAGGCCGTTGACAGCAGCACGGCCTTGCGGATGCCGGCGGCGTCGAGCAGGGCCACCAGGCCGGGTGCGGACAGCGGCTTCAGGCCGGCCGCCGGACCCGCGAGCGCCACGATCGGTTCGCTGAAGAGATGCTGGTGGAAGTCGCCAGCGGGCGCCAGTTGCGCCCTTGCCGGTGCCACTGCCATGCTTCCGAGACTGGCCAGGAAGATGAGCCGCAAAGCGAACGCGATCATATTGGACCTCCGCCGAACCGATACCGCAGTGTAGCGCCGCCGGCGTGCAATTGGGCGGTCCGCGATAAGCCGAGCGCCGCCGCGAAGATGTCTGCCAGGCTTCCCGACTTCGCTATACTGCCGGTTTTCCGGCACACTCATTCCATGCACCCTCTCCTCTCCCGTTGCGCCGCGCTCTGCGCATTCACCCTGCTCGGCGCCTGCGCGATCAGCGCGCCCCGCTACCAGGCCGTCGACAGCAATGTCGCGCTGCTGAAAGCCGCCCCCGGCGCCCGGGCCGGCGTCGGCACGGTCACGGCCAGTCCGGCGCTCGGCCAGTCGCGCATCGACCTGCACGCCATCGACATGCGCGCGCCCGAGGGCGATTACGCGGCCTACCTGAGGGCGGCGCTGGAGGCCGACCTGTCGGCGGCCGGCCTGCTCGACCCGGCGGCGCCGGCCCAGGTGAGCGCCACCCTGCTGCGCAACGAGATCAACGCCGTGCGCATGCAGACCCATTCCGGCGCGGTGGAAGCGCGCTTCGTGGTCACGCGCGGCGGAAAGATCGTGTACGACAAGCTCAAGCGCGCCAGCGCGAGCTGGGAGACGCATGTCGTCAGTGGTATGGACACGGTGACTGCGCGCGGGCAGTATCCGAAGCTGGTCGGCGCACTGCTGGCGGAGCTGTACGGCGATCCGGATTTTGTGGGGGCGCTGCAGCGCTGAAAGACCGCGGGCCTGGCACGTTTCCGGTACGGTGGGCACCCTGTGCCCACGCGGAACGTGGCCCTGTGTTGGCATCGTTTGTAACGAATGCCGTGGCCTTCCGCCGGCGCTTCCAAATGATCGTTCGATGCGTTTCGACTGGCGCGCTGGGCGTCTGCAATCCTGCCGCCGCTGCGCCACGTTCCGCGTGGGCACGGGGTGCCCACCGTACGGGATGCTCCCCTGGCCAGATCACATCGCCTTGTGGAAGCGCGCTCAGCGCATGTGCGCGTAGTTCAGCGCCAGATGCGGCTCGGGCGCGGGCGTTGGATGGCCCATCTCGGCGAGCTTGAAGACGGCCAGCGCCTCTGTCAGCTGCGCCGTCTGCCCGGTCAGCGATTCGGCTGCGGCCGAGGCTTCCTCGACCAGGGCCGCGTTCTGCTGGGTCATGTGGTCCATGGCGTCGATCGCCTCGCCGATCTGCTCGATGCCCACGCGCTGGCGCTGCCCGGCTTCGCTGATCTCGGCCATGATGTCGTGCACCTTGCGCACCGAGGCGACGATCTGTTCCATCGTCACGCCGGCCTGGCCAACCAGCACGCTGCCGGCGTCGACCTTGGCCACCGAGTCGCCGATCAGTTCCTTGATTTCCTTGGCGGCCGCCGCGCTGCGCTGGGCCAGGTTGCGCACTTCGCTCGCGACCACGGCAAAGCCGCGGCCCTGCTCGCCGGCGCGGGCCGCTTCCACGGCGGCGTTCAGGGCCAGGATGTTGGTCTGGAAGGCGATGCCGTCGATCACCGCGATGATCTCGACGATGCGGCGCGCCGAGGCGTTGATGTCGCCCATGGTCGTGACCACGCTGCCGACCACTTCGCCGCCGCGGGTGGCGATGCCCGACGCGGCCACCACCAGGGCATTCGCCTGGTTCGTGTTCTCGGCATTCGCACGCACGGTATCGGTCAGCGCCTCCACGGCGCGCGTGGTGTGTTCCAGGCTGCCGGCCTGGGCTTCGGTGCGGATGGCCATCGACAGATCGCCGGCGGCCACGGCGCGCGTGATGCCGCGCGCGTATTCCGGCTCGCCGCCCAGCTGGCGCCAGATGGTGCGCACCACGAACCAGGACACGAGCGCCAGCACGGCGATCACGGCCAGGGCGGTGGCGATGGTGACGACCAGCACCCGGCGCACGCTCGACGCGCTGCGCTCGATGCCGTCGGTGAATTGGGTCTGGGCCGACGCGGCGAAGCGGTCCAGCTCCTTGTTCAGCACCCCCTGCGCGCTTTGCATGCGCGCCACGGTGGCCTGGGCGTCGCCCTTTTCCACCTCGAGCATGATGCGGGCGGCGGACACGGCCGGAGCGTAATAGGCGTCGAACATGGCCGACAGATTCTTGCCGGTGGCGCCCATGCCGGCCAGCGTGCCCAGTTTGGCGAGGCGCTCGCGCACCTTGGCGGCTTGCCCGTCGAGCTGGTCGATGCGCGTCTTGTCGCCTTCGCTGACGGCGTCGCGCAGGCCGTCGGTGATGTCGCCGACTTCCGATGCCAGGGCCTTCGAGGCCGACAGCACCGGGTAATCGACTTGTTCGGTCGTGTGAATCGAATCCAGGGCACCGGTGGCAAGCCAGGCGCTGACCGCAACCCCGAGCCCGAAGATGACGGCCGAGATGACCGGAAGTGCCCAGATCCTGCGTTTGATGCTCATGTCTGCTCTCTTTTCAACATTCAAAATACAAGCGCCCCCGGCTGGCGGGGGCGGCTTGGACCAGCTGGATCGCTCGCTGGTTTGCTGGCGCCCTTTACTGGGCGGTGTAGACCGCCTTGACGCTGGCGTCGAGCGCGCTCTTCTCGATGTAGCCGATGGCTTTCGGATCGGCGGCCACCGCGCGCTTCACGGCGGCGCTGTCGCCGACTTCCTTCGGCATCGTGGCCTTGCCTGTGAAGACCAGTTTCGACCACAGGGCCTTGGCCTGCGAGGCGTCCTTGTCGGTCACCTTCTTGTAGAACTCGGCGCGCACGGCGGCGCTTTCGGCCTGGTCGACCGGCGTCATCGCGCTCGATTTACCGAGGAAGAACTGGGCGACCTGGTCCTTGGTCAGCGAGGACTCGGCGGCTTTCGGGTTCACCACCACGACCACTTCGGCCATGGCCGGGGCAGCCAGGAACAGCACGGCCGCAGCGATGCTTGCCTTGATCAGTTGTTTCATCGTGGGCTCCTTAGAAGACGAAATCGACGGCGATGGCGCCAACCAGGACCGGGCCCTTGAAGCCGGGCGCCGCCTGGACGAACAGGCCGCGGCCTTCCGGCTCGATGCGGTCGACCTGGAACTTGATGTCGGCCGAGCTGGTGACGTCCCAGCGCAGGCCGAGGCTGTCGGTGGACTGCGACTGGCCGAGCGAGCTGGTACGCAGGCTTTCCATGGTGGCGCGCAGGGTGCGCACGGTGGCGCTGCAGGCGGCCGGGGCGCCGGCGGCGCAGGCGGCCGGGATCGTGTTGGTGAACTCGGCCTTGCTGGTCAGCTTGGCGTGGCTGTAGTACGGCAGCAGCTTGCCGAAGCGGTAGCCGGCCATGGCGTACCAGGAATCGGTGGCGTTCGCGTAGTTGTCGAGCTTGCGCTTGGCGAATTCGGTCTGTGCGACCACGTTGTTCCAGTCCATGGCCAGGCCGATGGAGGTGAAGCTGCCCTTGGTCTTGTCGTTCTCGATCAGGCGCGCCATGTCGTTCAGCTGGCTGATGCCGAAGGTGGCGCCGGCGGTGTCGAAGTTCTTCACCAGGTTGTTCAGGCTGGCCGAATCGGCGATGGTGACGTCGGTTTCGGTGCGGCCGAAGCGCAGCGTGAACGGGCCGCGCTCGGCGCTCAGGTTCACGGCGCGCAGGCTGGTGGCCTTGGCATGGGCGCCGCCGGTCAGCTCGGTCTTCGAACGGCCGAGCATCACCTGGGCGGTGTAGCTGGTGCCGCCGAATGCGCGGCTCCAGGTCAGGTCGACGCCGTCGACGCTGTTGACCGGGACCTGCGAATACACTTCCGATGGCGGACGCAGGAAGGTGTTGGCGTAGCCGACGTTGCGGTAGTCCGAGATCATGAAAGCGGGCAGGCCCATGCGGCCGACGCGTACGCTCACTTCATCCGACAGCTTGACCTTGGCGAATGCCCAGCTCAGTTCGGCGCCGAAGTCGTCTTCGCCGTCCTTGCGCACCAGGCCCTGGCCGGTCAGGGACAGCCATTCGTTGACCGTGTAGTCGGCCTGCAGGCCGAGGTTCGAATCGACGCCGGTGCGTGGATCCTTCTTGACGCCGCGTGGCTGGTTCGGACGGGCGAACTCGGCTTTATCGGTGTCGCTGAAGGTCAGCGCGGCGGTGCCGAAGCCGCTGATGCGGACGCCGTTGTTGTCTTGTGCGTGGGCGGTCGACAGCGCGAATGGCAGGGCCAGCGCGGTCGCGATGATAGTCTTCTTCATTGTCGTGATCTGCATTGAAACATATTGGAATTGATGATTATTCGGCAAAACTGCACCTTGTTTTGGCGCGATATGATGAATTTGCTGAGATGATTGTATATAGACACTCTTTGTTTCTTCAACGAAATTATGTGATCTGTTCAATTTCTGTCTGGTCAGCAGGCGTTTGTTGCACTGCACATACGGACTGTGACTTTTCCGAAGCGGCGCTGGCGTGAGATTTGACAAAGGTTCGTGTCAGAACCAGCTAGCTGCTGGTCGTCGCTGCGGCCACCCGTGCGGAGCCTGCCTCGGCCGCTGTGCGATGATGGCCGCAGCGCGCTCGGCGCACCGGAAACCGGCCCGGCCCGCCGCCGGCAGCAGCGGCGTACTCCATGACCGACATCCTGATCATCCTGTTCCTGATCCTCCTGAATGGTGTCTTTGCGATGTCCGAACTGGCCCTGGTCTCGGCCAAGCGCACGCGCCTGGAAAAACAGGCTGCGCAGGGAAGCCGCGGCGCCCGCACCGCCCTGAAACTGGCGGACAACCCCAGCCATTTCCTCTCCACGGTGCAGGTCGGCATTACCGTGATCGGCATCTTCAACGGCGCCTTCGGCGAGGCCTCGCTGGTGGCGCGCATGACGCCTTGGCTGAAGACCATGCCGGCACTGGCGCCCTACGCCTACCAACTCTCGCTCGGCATCGTGGTGGCCTGCATCACGTTTGCCTCGATCATCCTGGGCGAACTGGTGCCCAAGCGCATCGCCATGCGCTATCCGGAAGCGATGGCCACCCTCATCGCCCCGCCGCTGCGCGTGCTGTCGACCGTGATGTCGCCTTTTGTGAAGGTGCTGGCCTTGAGCACCGAGGCGATCGCGCGCCTGATCGGCATCGGCCACCACAAGGCCGAGGCGCCGACCGAGGAAGACATCACCGGCATGATCAAGGAAAGCACCGACGCCGGCGTCTTCGAGAAAACCGAGTACGACATCGTCTCGCGCGCGCTGCGCCTCGACGACCGCCACCTGAAGGCGCTGATGACGCCGCGTATCGACGTCGCCTTCGTTGACCTGGAGGGCGAGCGCAACGAGGTGTTGAAACGCATCGCCGACAATAACTACAGCCGCTTTCCCGTGTGCCGCGGCGACCGTACGCAAGTGGTCGGCTTCATCCACACGCGCGACCTGTTCGCGCAGGCGGTGCGCGGCGGCTCGCTCGACGCCATCGACATCGACGCCGCCGTGCAGGACATCCTGTACGTGCCGGAAACCGTCAGCGCCATGGCCCTGCTGGAGCTGTTCAAGCAGCACGGCGCCGAACTAGCCCTGATCGTCGACGAATACGGCGACATCCAGGGCATGGTCACCCTGACCGACGTGATGAGCGCGCTGGTGGGCGACGTCAGCGTGATCGGCGAGCACCACGACGCTGATGCCGTGCAGCGCGAGGACGGCAGCTGGCTGGTCGACGGCGGCGTGGCGCTGGATCGCTTCCGCGATCTGTTCGGCCCCCATGTGCGCTTCCCGGGCGAGGAAGTGGCGGCCTACCACACGCTGGCCGGTTTCCTGCTGTACCAGCTCGGCTACATTCCGCGCGCGGCCGAGTGCGTGGAGTGGGAGGAATTCAAGTTCGAGGTGCTGGACATGGACGGCAACCGGATCGACCGTATCCTGGTCGTGCACACGCCGCGTCCGCCGGCGCCGAGCGACGACGAGGATGGCGTGGCGTCGCACGAGAGCTGACCATGCCTGCCATCCCGAGGTGCTTTGTTGTCTCGGCCCTGCTGGGCTGCCTTGCAGCGGGCGCCTGGGGAGCTGACGTGCCCAGGCATGCGCAGGAACTGCGCACCTACGCCGGTCCGGCGCAGCAGCGCGCGGGCTTGATACGGCTGCGCATCACGGTCGCCGGCGACCTGCCGCGCGTGGAGCGGGACATGCGCGTGGGCGACATGCGCGTAGGCGACATGCGCGTAGGCGACATGCGCGTAGGCGACATGCGCGTAGGCGACATGCGCGTAGGCGACGTGCTCCTGTGCGCCACTGCCGGATGCTATCGGGCACACACGGCGGGCTACGTGAAGATCGGCGACACATCGGGCGGCAAGGCGCAGGTCATCGCCGACGTCGCGATCCCGCCAGTGACGATCAGCGACGTCTACTTCACCGAGGTCGCCGGAGCTTCTGCCGCCAAGGGCCACCTGAAGCTGGAACCGGCGCTCGTCATCGAACAGGATGTGCCGGCGGTGGAGCTGATGATCGCGCTTGGCAAGGGGGCAGCCGGCAGGCGGCCGGCCTGGGCGCCGGTCGCTTCGGCGCACATGGTGTTCGCCGACGACAGCGAAATGGTGCACTATCTGCCGTCTGTCCGGACTGTCGCGCAGCTGTCGCTCGGCACGACCTTGACGCTGCCGGCCGGCGCCCTGGACCGGCCCCGGATATTCAATGTCGGTATCGCCAAGGTCGGAGAACGCTTCCCGCGGGTCGACATCTTCCCTTACCTGGGGTTGAAGAAGCCGGGGGAACTGGAGGTGCGTTCCCTGGGCAGAGGACATGGCGGCGCGCAGGCGCAGGTCATTCCGGTCGGTCCGGCGCCAGACAGGCATGCGGCAGCCACGCAGGACGCGCCGGCTGCGCAGCCCAGTGCCAGGCTGAGGTTTTGGCGGACGGCGGTGATCGAACCCGCGGTCCTGGAGCGGTCGTTGTCCGCTGGCGCCGGGACTGCTCCCCGGTAGGCGCAGTCCGGGTCTCGCCAGGCGCTTCAGGTTCGTTGTGTGACGTGGGCGTCGCGCAGCGGGCGCCAGCCGAGCCTGGAGGCGATGGCGCGCCGGTAGCGGGTGTCGATGTGGGCGGGTGTGCGGCGGATGTAGTCCTCGGCCGCCGCGCGCTGCTCGCCGCTGCGGCTGGACAGCCAGGCCACTACCTCGTCGGTGCTCGGCACGCGGCCGCTGACGCCGTCGAACTTCGGGGGCAATGCGGTCCAGACGGCGGCGTCGATCCCCTTTTCCCGCAGCCAGGCCTGGATGCGCGCATCGACGCGGGCGCCATCGAGCGGCGGGATGCTGCCGATGTAGTCGGGCCGGTCCGCAGCGATCTTTTCGCGCGTGCCGAGCATGGTGCGCGCCGTGTCGAGGTCCTGGGTGGCGAGATAGGCCCAGTAGGTCGGCATCGGGCATGCACCTTCGCACAGCACCAGGGCCAGCTCCGGGCTGTCGTCGCTCTGGCGCGTGTATTCCAGCGGCAGCCGGGGACCGCCCGGGTGCCAGCCCGAGGCAAGTTTCAGGGGCTGCGGCTTCCACAGCAGTGAGCCCCAGGCAATGCAGACGATATTCATGGCGGTGTATGTACTTAAAGTAGGAGAAACAAAACTACAGTCTAGTTCGCTAAATGAATCCGGGGTGCGCGGCTGGGTTGCACGGTCTGCGGCGCCTGGCGGCAAGCATCCTGCGCCGGAGTTCGCCTCCTTTGCGAGGTAGCGAACGGAGCGCGCGCTGCAAAGCGCGCACACTTGCGGGCAAACCTGCACTGGAGCCGATCATGACCCGCCGTTTCACGCTTGCCACCACCGTTCCCGCCTCCCCTGCCGAGGCCTGGTCCTGGTCCACATCGATCAAGGGCATCAAGCAGGAAATGTGGCCGGTGCTGAAAATGACGTTCCCGAAAGGGCTGACCCATATCGGCAAGGACACGACCCTCGACAAGCCGCTGGGCCGCTGCCAGTTCCTGCTGCTTGGCCTGTTCCCGATCGACATGTCGAAGCTGACCTTCGTGGAAATCGAGCCGGGGCGGCGCTTCGTGGAGCAGTCGCCGCTGCTGTCGATGCGGCTGTGGCGCCATGAGCGCATCGTCACGCCATCGGGCGACGGCGCCATCGTCACCGACAACGTCGAATTCACGCCGCGCTTCGCGCCGCCTATCGTCGGCTGGTTCGTCAAGCGCTTCTTCGAGCATCGCCACGCGGTGCTGTCGCGCTCGCTGCGCTGATCCTCATCCTGCCCTTCCGCTACTGCTTGCCTGCCATGCCCGGCGGGTAAGCGCGCACGTCTTACGCATGACGGTTTGACGCTCCCGCTGAATCGGCCTATATTTTTCCTCGTCGGATGGAAAGGTTTCCAGACGATGTCTGCCCAGGCTTCGATCAAGACCAACGTCACGTTGGCCAGCCGTGGAGCGGCCGTCCTGGCCGTGCCACTTTTCTTGGAGTAATACGAGGAGATAGCGTGAATAACGATAACCAATACCGCAACTTGAAGTGGAAACCTTTCCAGTCTACTGTCCAGTCTATTGCTGCAGGTCTGCTGCTGGCCTGCAGCGCCCATGCCACAGCCAGCGTCACCAATCCGGCCATCGGCCAGCTGCTGTGGTCCGAGGAATTCAACGGCAACAGCGTCAACACGGCCAACTGGACCGCGCAGGACGGCAACGGCTGCCAGATCAATCTCTGCGGCTACGGCAACGCCGAACTGCAGTACTACAGCCCGAACAACGCCAGCATCGGCACCGTGCCCTTCGAGTCCGGCACCCGGGCCCTG
>Ga0265798_10008945_pt1 | contig 12651 bp, 9 predicted proteins | sample P3T30metagenome_FD_192430 | JGI IMG/M metagenome (GOLD analysis project Ga0265798, IMG submission 192430) | Plant litter microbial communities from East Loma Ridge, Irvine, California - P3 T30 | ecosystem: Environmental > Terrestrial > Plant litter > Unclassified | place: USA: California...
CGAAGGCCTCCAGGCCATCGAGCTTTTCCGACACGCCGGCGAACTTGATCGGTTTGCCGGTGATGTGGCGGACCGACAGCGCCGCGCCGCCGCGCGAATCGCCATCGAGCTTGGTCAGCACGATACCGGTCAGCGGCAGGGCGTCGTTAAAGGCCTTGGCGGTGTTGATGGCGTCCTGGCCCAGCATCGCATCGACCACGAACAGCGTCTCGATCGGCTTCACTGCTGCGTGCACGGCGCTGATTTCCTGCATCATCGCTTCGTCGATACCGAGGCGGCCGGCGGTGTCGATGATCAGGACATCGTGGTAGTGCTTCTTCGCCCAGTCCAGCGCGGCCAGCGCGATGTCGACCGGCTTGTCGGCGCTGGTCGACGGGAAGAAGTCGGCGCCCACCTGTTTGGTCACCGATTCGAGCTGCGCGATCGCGGCCGGGCGGTAGACGTCGGCCGACACGGTCAGCACTTTTTTCTTCTTTTCTTCGCGCAGGTACTTGGCCAGCTTGCCGGTGGTGGTGGTTTTACCGACACCCTGCAGACCCGCCATCAGGATGATTGCCGGCGGCTGCTGCGCAAACGACAGCTGCGACGCTTCCGGGCCGAGATCGGCGCCCATCAGCGCGCCCAGTTCGCGCTGGACCACACCGACCAGCGCCTGGCCAGGGGAGAGTGACGCGATGACTTCTTCGCCGAGGGCTTTTTCCTTGACCTTGCCGATGAATTCACGCACCGCCGGCAGGGCGACGTCGGCCTCGAGCAGCGCCAGGCGCACTTCGCGCAGCATTTCCGCGGTATTGGCTTCGGTCAGACGCGCCTCGCCGCGCATCGTCTTGACGACCTTGGCCAGGCGTTGAGTTAAGTTATCTAGCATGTTCTACCTGACTATCAATTAGTGGGGCGCATAAAAGGGTCATTTTACCTGATGTGGCGTCGCTTCCCGACGAGGCAACTGGGTCCCCTGTCTTTTTTGCGTCCGCTTATTTCTATATCAAACTTTCCTCATGGAAATCATTTTTGATGATTGAAGTCATCGAAATTCGATGCATAATGACCCAGCCGTAAATACATCAGCGGCGACCCCTTGCGCACAGTTCAAAACAGACAGCGGAGAGACAGGCAATGAAAGCATTTGCGGCAATTACCACCCGTAGCATTCCCCTCATGACGGCAGCGCTGCTCGCGGCCAGCCCGGCGCAGGCACAGGACGTCGTCAGGCTCGGCAACCTCAAGTTCGCCCATTACGGCGCGGTCTCGTATATCAAGGAAATCGCGCCGAAATGCGGCATCCGGGTGGAAGAAAAAGTCTTCGCCAAGGGGCTCGATGTGATGCAGGCGATCATTGCCGGGGAACTCGACGTGGGCACCACCGCGTCCGAGGCCGCCATTTCCGGCCGCGCCGGCGGCGCCCCGATCTACGTCGTCGCCGGCTTTGCCAAGGGCGGCGCGCGGCTGGTCGCACGGCCCGACGCCGGCATCAAATCGGTCAAGGATTTGAAAGGCAAAAAGGTCGGCGTGACACGCGGCGGCATCCAGGAAGTGCTGATGATGGCCGAGCTGCAGAAGGCCGGCCTGTCGTCCGACAGCGCGCCAGGCAAGGATGTGCAGCTGATTTACCTGGCGTACGCCGACCTGAACCAGGCGCTGCTGGGCAAGAACATCGACGCGATGATGCAGTCCGAGCCGCAGTCGTCGCAGGCGATCAACAAGAATTTTGGCGTCGAGGTGATCAAGCCGTACGACACGCCGATTGGCGAGCCGATCCGTACGATGGTCATGACCGAAAAATTCTATAAAGAGAAGCGGCCGGTCGCCGAGAAATTCATGAAGTGTTTTGTCGAAGCCACCAAAACCTTCCTCGACAACCGCGCGCTGGCGGAAAAATACGTGCGCGAGACCGTGTTCAAGGGCCAGATCACCAAGGACGACTTCGACGACGCCATCGGCAATTCCATGTTCACCTATGACATCACGCCCGAGCACATTCAAATCACCACCGACACGATGGCGAAAACCGGCGTAGGGCGCATGGCCAAACCGCCGGTGGCGAAGGAGTGGGTCAAGACCGATTTGCTGGTCGAGGCCAAGAAAAGCCTGAACGTCAAATAACCCACGGGAGCTGCGATGGCAAAAGCAAATTGGCGCGAAATCGGGGTAGGACTGGTGGTGCCGGTGGCCGTGATCGCGCTGTGGCAGGTGGCGGCGAACCTCGGCTGGGTCAATCAGAACGTGCTGCCGTCGCCGCTGGAAGTGGTGCGCAAATGGGTCGCCTACCTGCTGCCATTGCAGGAACGCCTGCCCGAGATGGGGTGGTGGAGCTGGGCGCTGTCGGGCGAATTGATCGTCGACTCGCTGGGCAGCATGTACAGGGTGCTGACCGGCTTCGTCGTCGGCGCCGGCCTGGCGCTGCCGCTCGGACTTGCCATGGGCGCCAACAAGCATGTGTACGCGTGGTTCAACCCGCTGGTGCAGTTGCTGCGGCCGATCCCGCCGATTGCCTACATTCCGTTGTCGATCCTGTGGTTCGGCCTGGGGAATCCGCCCGCCGTGTTCCTGATCGCGCTGGGCGCCTTTTTCCCGGTGCTGATGAATACCATCGCCGGCGTGCGCCAGGTCGACAGCATCTATCTGCGCGCGGCGAGCAACCTGGGCGCCAACAACCGGACCATGTTCATGCGCGTGATCCTGCCGGCCGCGGTGCCGTACATCCTGACCGGCATGCGGATCGGCGTCGGCACCGCGTTCATCGTGGTGATCGTCTCCGAGATGATCGCCGTGAACAATGGCCTCGGGTTCCGCATCCTGGAAGCGCGCGAATATTTTTGGTCGGCCAAGATCATCGCCGGGATGATCACGATTGGTCTCTGGGGCCTGGCAATCGACCTGGCCATGAACCGCTTGAACAACCATCTGCTGCGCTGGCACCGCGGCCTGGAGGCGTGAACGCATGAGAACCTCGCACATTACCGTCCGTGGCGTGAACAAGATTTTTCCCACTGCCGGCGGTCCGCTGGTGGCGCTGCAGGATATCGACCTGGAGATCCCGCCCGGCCAGTTCACCTGCCTGCTGGGGCCTTCCGGCTGCGGCAAGTCGACGCTTCTCAACGCCGTGGCCGGCTTTGCGCTGCCAACGTCGGGCACCATCGAAGCCAATGGCCGCACCGTGACCGGGCCGGGACCGGAGCGCGGCATGGTGTTCCAGGAGTACGCGCTGTTCCCGTGGATGACGGTGGAACAGAACATCGGCTTCGGCCTCGAGATCAAGGGCATGCCGGCGCCGCAGATTCGCGCGCGCGTGGCGGACCTTTTGAAGATGCTGTCGCTGTCGGACTTCCGCCAGCGCTTTCCCAAGGACCTGTCGGGCGGCATGCGCCAGCGGGTGGCGATCGCGCGCGTGCTGGCGCTCGATTCGCCGATCATGCTGATGGACGAGCCGTTCGGCGCGCTCGACGCGCTCACGCGCCGCAACCTGCAGGACGAACTGCTGCGCATCTGGTCGGAACTGAAGAAGACCATCATTTTTGTCACGCACAGCATCGAAGAGGCGATCTACCTGGCCGACCGGATCGTCGTCATGACGTACCGCCCCGGGACCGTGAAGCGCGACCTGATCGTCGACCTGCCGCGCCCGCGCGACCCGGCGGCGGGGGAGTTCAACGCCCTCAAGCGCGAGCTGGGACAGCTGGTGATGGAGGAGCAGCAGCGGCATCATCACGATGAGCTGTGGATGGCGGCAGTGGATTAGCATCAGGCCAGCTTTTGGGGACCGCCACGGTCGTGCAACCGATGGTGTAAACTCCCCCCTCATGCAAACCATCCTCTTCTATACCGCCGCCCTGGTCTACGCCGCCTGCGCGCTGATGCCCACGCGCCAGCGCGGCGCCATCTCCGGCGCCAGCTTCGCGGCCTGGTTGATACACGGCGCGGCGCTTGGCTTCGACGTCGGCGGCCCCGGTGGCCTGCGAGTCGGTTTTGCCATCATGCTGTCGGCCGCCTTGTGGCTGTCGGTGGCCGCCTACTGGCTGGAAAACCGCAATTTCGCGCTCGACGGCCTGCGCCGCCTGGTCATGCCGTGCGCCGCCGTCGCAGCCGTGCTGCCGCCGCTGTTTCCCGGCTCGATGCTGCAGATGCAAGGCCAGTCGCCGGCCTTTGGCTGGCATATCGCCGTGGCGGTGCTGGCCTACAGCACGCTGACGATCGCCGCCTTCCACGCCATCCTGATGGCGCTGCAGGAGTCGCGCCTGCATACCCGTAGCGCCAAAGCCGGCTGGCTGAGCGGCGCGTTGGACCAGCTGCCGGCGCTGCTGACGATGGAAAAGCTGCTGTTCCGGCTGATCTGGATCGGCTTCGTGCTGCTGACCCTGACCGTGCTGTCGGGGATCGTGTTCTCGGAACAGCTGTTTGGCAAGGCGGTACGCTGGAACCATAAAAATGTGTTTGCCGTGATTTCATGGATCCTGTTCGGCGCGCTGCTGGTCGGACGCAGCTGGCGCGGCTGGCGTGGCAAGACCGCGCTGCGCTTTACCCTGGCAGGGTTTGCCACCTTGTTGCTGGCCTACGTCGGCAGCCGTTTTGTTCTGGAAGTCGTTTTACATAGAGGACTGGCATGATGATGCGCCTATTGTTCTGGCTGGCCCTGGCCGTGCTGGTGGTGTTTGCAATCCGTTCCAAGGTGCGCGCCGCCGCGGCGCAGACGCCGCCGCCAGCGCGGCGCGGCACCGACGCCGGACGCCAGCTGCCGGTGGAATCGATGACCAGCTGCGCCCATTGCGGCCTGCACTTCCCGGTGTCGGAATCGGTGCGCGCCGATGGCCACGATTACTGCAGTCCTGCCCACGTGCGCCTGCCGCCGCTGTAACTGGTGACCCGGCCGCAGGCGCTTACGCCAGCGTCGCGCGCGTCGTTCTGGCGCTCGCTGCAAACGCTGAACCTCACCCGCATCGTGATTGCGCTGGTGCTGGTGGCCTATATGACCATCGGCCTGCGCGGCAGTACGGACAACCTGCCGCCGCTGTACGCTGAAACCTGTATCGCCTACCTGCTCGTGGCGCTCCTTTTTGCCGGGGTGACCACGTACCGGCGCCAGCGCTTCCTGGTGCAATTGAGTACCCAGATCGCGTTCGACATCGCCGCCATCTCGCTGCTGTATTTTGGCGCCGGAGGCCCGCGCAGCGGCATGGGCGTGCTGTACCTGTTTCCGCTCGCCGCCGCCGCCGTGCTGGCGCCACTGCTGCTGGCGATGTTTTCGGCGGCGCTGGCGACCCTCGTTGTGCTGGCCGACAGCGTCTACCGCATCCTGGCGGGCGAGCAGGAAAGCTATCTCCTCCAGGCTGGCCTCTACGGCGCCGCGTTCATGGTGCTGGCGCTGGTGGTCAACCGCCTGGCCGCGCGCCTGATCGGCCAGGAAGAACTGGCGGCCCGCCACGGCGCCGACCTGAAAAGCCAGCAGGCGATCAACCGCATCGTGATTGCCGATGTCGACGACGGCATCCTCGTCATCGACCGCGACGGCCGGGTATTTACCAGCAACCCGGCCGCGCGCCGGATGATAGGTCTGGAAAGCGTGGGACTGGAAAACGTGGGTCTGGACGGCCAGATGGTGCTGTCCGATGTGCCGGCGCTGGCGCCGCTGGCGCTGGCGTTTGCCAACTGGCTGCGCGCGCCTGGCGACGTCGAGACCGCGTTCGTCTCCGTGAAACCGTATGACGACGATGGTGCGGCGTGGCGCGGCCGGCGCGACGCCCCGGCGCACCTGAAATTGCGTTTTGCGCGCGTGGAGATTGACAACGTGGCGGAAGAGGGCGCCGGCGATGCGCTGGAGCGCTGCGTGATCTTCATGCACGACGTGAGCGCCATCGAAAACCAGGCGCAGCAACTGAAACTCGCGTCGATGGGCCGGCTGACGGCCAGCATCGCGCACGAGGTGCGCAATCCCTTGTCTGCCATCGGCCACGCCACGGCGCTGCTGGCCGAGGATTTGCCGGGCAAGGCCGAGCAGCGCCTGCTGAAAATCGTTGGCGACAATGTGACGCGCGTGAACCGCATGGTGGAAGACATCCTGCAGCTGTCGCGCAAGGTGCAGCCAAACGCCCAGCCGGTGCAGCTGGACGTCTTCCTGGCCGAGCTGAAAACCGAATTCGAGGAAACCCATGCGCTCGGCGCCGACGTGGTGTGGATCGGGGCGGCGGGCACCGGCAGCGCCAATGAAGTGCGTTTTGATGCGCTGCACCTGCGCGAAGTGGTGGTCAACCTGCTCACCAATTCAACGCGCTACGCCAGCAAGACGCCAGGCTCGATCCGGCTGTTCGCGCTGCCCAACGGCGCCGGCCACATGGAGCTGCACGTGCAGGACGATGGCCCGGCCATCACCATGGAAGTGCGGTCGCACCTGTTCGAGCCGTTTTATACGACGTCGAGGAAGGGCACCGGCCTGGGACTGTACCTGGCGCGTGAGCTGTGCCTGAACAACGGCGCCATGCTCGATTATGAATACCGTTTCGACGACGATGCCGACGGCGTGCGCCGCGCCAGCGGGCGCTTCGTCATCACGTTTGCCGCGCCGGGTGCCCCGGCGCACCCCGTTCCCGTTACAGAAAGCCTGCCATGAGTTCACCCCGCATCCTGGTCGTCGACGATGAAGACGACCTGCGCGAACTGCTCGAGATCACCTTGATCAGGATGGGCCTGGACGTCGACAGTGCCGCCAGCCTGCAGGCCGCGCGCGACCTCTACGCCAGCCACGATTACGCGCTGGTGCTGACCGACATGCGCCTGCCCGATGGCCTGGGACTGGAACTGGTACGCGAAGTGGCGGCGTCTGGCAAAGGCACGCCGATTGCCGTGATTACCGCATTTGGCAGCGCCGACAACGCGGTGGTCGCGCTCAAGGCCGGCGCCTTCGACTATGTCTCGAAGCCGGTCGTGCTGGACGATTTGCGCGTGCTGGTGCAGTCGGCGTTGCGGTTGCCGCCAGCGGCGCCCACATCGCCAGCGCGGTCGGCGCCGGCTGCCGGGGGCGGCGGAAAATCCAGGCTGATCGGCGAATCGGCGGTGATGCAGGCGCTGCGCGCCCAGATCGACCGGTTGGCGCGCTCGATGGCGCCGATCGCCATCACCGGGGAATCGGGCAGCGGCAAGGAACTGGCCGCGCGCGAAATCCATGCGCAAAGCGCACGTGCCGCGCAGCCGTTCATTGCCGTGAACTGCGGCGCAATCCCCGAAGCGCTGATGGAAGCCGAGTTTTTTGGCTATCGGAAGGGCGCCTTTACCGGCGCGGTGGATGAACGCGACGGTTTTTTCCAGGCCGCGCACGGCGGCACGCTGATGCTCGACGAGGTGGCCGACCTGCCGCTGGCGATGCAGGTCAAGCTGCTGCGCGCGATCCAGGAACGGCGCGTGCGCAAGATCGGCGCCACGGCGGAAGAGGCGGTCGACGTGCGCATCATCAGCGCCACGCACAAGGACCTGGAACAGTGCGTGGCCCAGGGCGCGTTCCGGCAAGATCTGTTTTACCGGCTGAACGTGATCGAACTGCGCCTGCCGGCGCTGCGCGAACGGCTGGGTGACCTGGCGGTGCTGACCGACGGCATCCTGGCGCGGCTGGCCGGGCCGGGTGATCGTGCGATTCTTGGCGCGGGTGTACTGGACGCGCTGCGGGCCTACTCCTTCCCCGGCAACGTGCGTGAACTGGAAAATGTGCTCGAACGGGCACTGGCGTATGCGGATAATGGCGTCATCGAGGTGGGCGACCTGGCGTTGAAGGGAGCGAAACTTGCGCCGCCTGTGCCCACCGCGCAAGTTTCGGATAGTCCACCAGCTGTGGAAAGTGTCACCCCGCCAGCCCCGGCCTCTGTGCCGACGCCGCCTGTCGGCGCGGAGCCGCCGCTGCCGCCCAGCCTGCCCGATTACCTGAACCAGATCGAACGCGACATCATCGTGCGGGCGCTGAACCAGACCCAGTTCAACCGGACGCAGGCGGCAGCGCTGCTCGGGATTGGCGTGCGGCAGTTGCGCTACCAGATGCAGAAGCTGAACATCAACGCGCCGGAACCGTGAGCGGTTTCGCGTTGTTCCGGGACCTGGCGGACCACCCACATTGTTAGCATCCCGCTACCACTTCCGCCGCCGCCGGCCTGCATAAGTTAGTACTCGCTAACCCCCTATGCCTCATTCCTTTTGGCCTTTCAAAAGTCAAGGCCGCACGTACGGAAAAAGCATCCAAATTGAGAATTTAATCACTTGCCGTGCGCCGGTGCCGGTACTACAATTAGTCTCAGATCAAGGCAGGACACTAGATGTAGTGGTAGCAGCGTCTGGTAACCCCGATGCGTTGATGTTGTAAAGAAACTCAGAATATTGGTCGACATCCCATTTTTTTCAGCATTTTTTGCAGCATCAGCGACACTTTTTTGCACCACCCCAAAGTAACACCCCACCTTACTGAAACTGTTTTTTTGCCGGTGCTGCGTCGCCGGCCAGACCTTTTTTTGCTCGTAATACCGGCGCCAGCGCGACTGCGCGCCTTCCTGGAGGCTTCATGCACACTTCGTCAGACATTTCCATCAATTCACAGCACGCGCCTGTTACGCCTGCGGCCGACACCAGCGCCGCGGCGATCAATGCCGACCTGCTGGCGCGCGGCGACTACCGCATCATCCGCCGCAACGGCGCCGTGGTCGCGTTCGAGCCATCGAAGATCTCGGTCGCGATGACCAAGGCCTTCCTGGCAGTCGCTGGCGGCCAGGGCGCGGTCTCGGCGCGCATCCGTGAATTGGTCGAAGGCCTGACGGCAAACGTGGTGACGGCGCTGGTGCGCCGCCAGCCTACCGGCGGCACCTTCCATATTGAAGACGTGCAGGACCAGGTCGAACTGTCGCTGATGCGCTCGGGCGAGCATGACGTCGCCCGCGCCTACGTGCTGTACCGCGCCAAGCAGATGGACGAGCGCCGCGCCGCCAAGGCCGGCCAGGCGCCTGCCGCGGAAGCGCCGCAAATTTCCGTCGTTGAAAACGGCGTGCGCCGCACGCTCGACATGAACGCCGTGACCGGCCTCATCAACGCTGCCTGCGTCGGCCTGGAAAAGCACGTCGACGCTGATGCCATCCTCGCTGAAACGCTGAAAAACCTGTACGACGGCGTGCCGGTCGAAGAGCTGCACAAGTCCGCCATCCTGGCCGCCCGTGCGCTGATGGAAAAAGATCCGGCCTACAGCCAGGTCACCGCCCGCATCCTGCTGCACACGATCCGCAAGGAAGTGTTCGGCAAGGAAGTCGCCCAGGCCGCGGCTGCCGCGCAGTACCTGGAATACTTCCCTGAATACATCGCCAAGGGCATCGCCAACGACCTGCTCGATCCGGTCCTGGCGTCGTTCGACCTGCCGCGCCTGGCCAAAGCCATCGTGGCCGACCGCGACCTGCAATTCGGCTACATCGGCCTGCAGACGCTGTACGACCGCTACTTCCTGCACGTGCGCGATATCCGCATCGAAATGCCGCAGGCGTTCTACATGCGCGTCGCGATGGGTTTGGCCTTGCGTGAATCCGACCGCGAAGCGCGCGCCATCGAGTTCTACAACCTGCTGTCGTCGTTCGACTTCATGAGCTCGACGCCAACGCTGTTCAACGCCGGCACGCTGCGCTCGCAATTGTCGTCGTGCTATCTGACCACCGTGTCGGACGACCTGGAAGGCATCTACGACGCCATCAAGGACAATGCACTGCTGGCCAAATACGCAGGCGGCCTGGGCAACGACTGGACGCCAGTACGCGCCCTGGGCGCCCACATCAAGGGCACCAACGGCAAGTCGCAAGGCGTGGTGCCGTTCCTGAAAGTGGTCAACGACACCGCCGTCGCGGTCAACCAGGGCGGCAAGCGCAAGGGCGCGGTCTGCGCCTACCTGGAAACGTGGCACATGGACATCGAGGAATTCCTCGACCTGCGCAAGAACACCGGCGACGATCGCCGCCGCACGCACGACATGAACACGGCCAACTGGATTCCGGACATGTTCATGAAGCGCGTGATGGAAAAAGGCGAATGGACGCTGTTCTCGCCATCCGAAGCGCCGGACCTGCACGATAAAGTCGGCAAGGCATTCGAGACCGCTTACCTCGGCTACGAAGCCAAGGCAGCTGCTGGCGAGATGCGCGTATTCAAGAAAATCCAGGCGCTCGACCTGTGGCGCAAGATGCTGTCGATGCTGTTTGAAACCGGCCACCCATGGATCACGTTCAAGGATCCGTGCAACATCCGTTCGCCGCAGCAGCACGTGGGCGTGGTCCACAGCTCGAACCTGTGCACCGAGATCACCCTGAACACCAGCGCTGACGAAATCGCGGTCTGCAACCTGGGTTCGATCAACATGCCTGCCCATATGAAAGAGGGCAAGCTGGATGCGGTCAAGCTGCAAAAGACCGTGCGCACCGCAATGCGCATGCTGGACAACGTCATCGACATCAATTACTACGCGGTCGACAAGGCGAAGAATTCGAACATGCGCCACCGTCCGGTCGGCATGGGCATCATGGGTTTCCAGGATTGCCTGCACATGATGCGCATTCCATACTCGTCGATGGAAGCGGTGCAGTTTGCCGACACGTCGATGGAAACCGTCTGCTACTACGCCTACCTGGCATCGACCGAGCTGGCCGAAGAGCGCGGCCGTTACGAGTCGTACACCGGTTCGCTGTGGGACCGTGGCATCCTGCCGCAGGATTCGGTCCAGCTGCTGATGGACGAGCGCGGCGGCTACCTGGAGCAGGACACGTCGTCGACGATGGACTGGACCGTGGTGCGCGAGCGTATCAAACAGTTCGGCATGCGCAACTCGAACTGCGTGGCCATCGCTCCAACCGCCACCATTTCGAACATCATTGGCGTGTCGGCATGCATCGAGCCGACGTTCCAGAACCTGTACGTGAAATCGAACCTGTCGGGCGAATTCACCGACATCAATGCCTACCTGGTGCGTGACCTGAAGGCCCGCGACCTGTGGGATGAAGTGATGATTTCGGACCTGAAGTATTTCGACGGTTCGCTGGCAAAGATCGACCGCATCCCCCAGGACCTGCGCGATCTGTACGCCACCGCGTTCGAAGTCGAGCCGAAATGGCTGGTGGAAGCTGCATCGCGCCGCCAGAAATGGATCGACCAGGCCCAGTCGCTCAACATCTACATGGCGGGCGCATCGGGCAAGAAGCTGGACGAAACCTATAAGCTGGCATGGCTGCGCGGCCTGAAAACCACGTACTACCTGCGCACCATCGCTGCGACGCACATGGAAAAATCGACGTCCCGTACCGGCGCGTTGAACGCCGTGGGCGTGGATGGCGGCGCGTCCGGCCCGTTGATGAATGCACCCGCTGCTGCTCCGGTTGCTGCTGCGCCTGTTGCTGCTGCACCTGTGGCCGTGGCCCAGGAAGAAGATGGCGAAGCCTGCTACCTGCGTCCTGGCGACGATGGGTTCGAGGAATGCGAAGCCTGCCAGTAATACAAGACGCTACGTCACCCGCACGTCATCCCGGCGAACGCCGGGACCTATATCAATCCTGCCGAATCGTTGAAGATCGCGGCACTGTAAAAATAGATAAATCCCCTTGTTCGGGGAAAGGAAGTCAACATGTTGTCATGGGATGAAGAACCAACCACTGCGGCGCCAGCGCCAGCCGGTGCCAATGTGGACACCAACGACGGCGCCCCTGTCGCCGCCGAACTGATCGCCAAGCGCGTCAACGCCGACGACAAGCGCATCATCAACGGCCAGACCGACGTCAACCAGCTGGTCCCGTTCAAATACAAATGGGCGTGGGACAAGTACCTGGCCGGCTGCGCCAACCACTGGATGCCGCAGGAAGTGAACATGCAGCGCGATATCGAGCTGTGGAAGAACCCGAACGGCCTGACCGACGACGAGCGTCGCCTGGTCAAACGCAACCTGGGCTTTTTCGTCACCGCCGATTCGCTGGCCGCCAACAACATCGTGCTGGGCACCTACCGCCACATCACGGCGCCGGAGTGCCGCCAGTACCTGCTGCGCCAGGCGTTCGAAGAAGCGATCCATACGCACGCCTACCAGTACATCGTCGAGTCGCTCGGCCTGGACGAGCAGGAAATCTTCAATGCCTATAACGAAATCCCGTCGATCCGCGACAAGGACCAGTTCCTGATCCCGTTCATCGAGGTCATCAACGATCCCGAATTCAAGACCGGCACCCTGGAAAACGACCAGAAACTGCTGCGGTCGATCATCGTGTTTGCCTGCCTGATGGAAGGCCTGTTCTTTTACGTCGGCTTTACCCAGATCCTGGCGCTGGGCCGCCAGAACAAGATGATGGGCGCCGCCGAGCAGTACCAGTACATCCTGCGTGACGAATCGATGCACTGCAATTTTGGTATCGACCTGATCAACACGATCAAGATGGAAAACCCGCAGCTGTGGACCGCCGAGTTCCGTGACGAAATCCGCGCGCTGTTCATGAAGGCAGTCGAGCTGGAATATGCGTACGCCGAAGACACCATGCCACGCGGCGTGCTGGGCCTGAACGCTACCATGTTCAAGGGCTACTTGCGCTTCATCGCCAACCGCCGCGCCACGCAGATCGGCCTCGAGCCACTGTTCCCGAACGAAGAAAACCCGTTCCCGTGGATGAGCGAGATGAT
>Ga0265798_10008946_pt1 | contig 12650 bp, 9 predicted proteins | sample P3T30metagenome_FD_192430 | JGI IMG/M metagenome (GOLD analysis project Ga0265798, IMG submission 192430) | Plant litter microbial communities from East Loma Ridge, Irvine, California - P3 T30 | ecosystem: Environmental > Terrestrial > Plant litter > Unclassified | place: USA: California...
GCTAGCGCGCCATGCTGATAAGCCGCAGGGTCCGCTCGTCCCTGGGCTAACGCAATCGTCGTCTTATCGCCAGGCACGCGTTACACGTGCACCCGTCACATTCGCCCTGAGACGCCATCTGACTGGTTCCCGAGCAGCAGATCACCATCATGCCCCAAACGCGGCCCTGCGTGACCTCGCCCGGCGTGATGGCTGGTACTGCGCCTTGAGTGGCTATGTCCTCTGTCCCTTTCATCCCCCATAAACACCCATCCCCAGCGCCATCGTCGGGGTGGCCATAGTACACCTACGCACTACCCTACTTCGCCCCGAACCTGTTGCACCAGTCGAATCGTCGAGAAGACATCTCGGGCTCTCCGTTGACGCACCTACGGAAAGCAACCCGGCGGCGATAGACTAGACTAGAGAACCGACCTTCCGCATCGAGCAACAGTGTATTCGCTGCTTGCGAATCAGCGACAGCAACGTGAAGGCGTGTAATCTGAGCTGCCGTTACGGGAGGGATCGATCCGCGAAAGCTTGTGTAGTCTTGTTGCACAGCGCCAAATTATCTCCTCCGTCCTTGCAGTAGTACGAGGCAAGCGGGAACATGCCGGCCATGCTAGACTCCCTGGTGGGAGCCGCGAGGGAGAAGGTACATAACGCCGCGGCTTCCACTGCAGAGATGTTGGCAGCAGAATCAACAGCCATGCCTTCTCTCAAGACCCTCAGCAAGATCGCCCTTGGTGGTGCGCAAGTCATCCTCGGCCATGGAGGACGCGTCATGGGCGACTTTACCCAAAGCTGCCCCAATGCTCAATTGAGCTGCCACAACACTACCGCCGTGGAGAACCTGTGCTGCTTCAATGCGCCGGGCGGACAGATCCTACAGACGCAGTTCTGGGATGCTTCGCCTGCCACTGGACCAGAGGATAGCTGGACCATCCACGGTCTATGGTAACTTTGCCCTTCACCTGCAGCTACCTACTCAGGCTAATCATACTGTCCAGGCCCGACCGATGCGACGGCACCTACGATGCCAACTGCGACTCCTCGCGCGCTTACTCCAACATCACCGCCATCCTCAACTCCTTCGGCGCAACCGACCTCCTTTCCTACATGTCCACGTACTGGAAAGACTACAAGGGTGATGATGAGTCCTTCTGGTACCACGAGTGGGCCAAGCACGGCACCTGCATCTCGACGCTCGAGCCCGAATGCTATGACGACCACAAAGCCACAGAGGAGGTGGTTGACTTCTTTCAAAAGACTGTCGACCTTTTCAAGACTCTGCCAAGTTACGAGTGGTTGAGCGCAGCGGGCATCACACCCAGCACAAGCAAGACATACACTTTTGCTGCCATTCAGAGCGCCATCCAGGCCAAGCGCCCCGGTGTCGAAGTCACGCTAGGCTGCAAGTCCGGCGCGCTCAATGAAATCTGGTACCACTACGATGTTCGTGGTAGCGTACAGACTGGCGAGTTTGTTGCTTCAGACCCCGATGGCACGAAGTCGACATGCCCCCAGACGGGCATCAAGTACCTTCCCAAGAACGCTGGATCCTCCCCTCCGTCTACCACCACGACTGCCGGTGGACCCGCACCCACCTCTGCGCCTGGAACGCCTTTCAGCGGTAAGGGCTACCTTAACGTTGTCGTCAATGGCGCGAAGAAGGGATGTATCATTTCCAAGGGCACCTGGTACACGACCGGTACCTGTGCGACTTTCACCGCTACCGAGGCAGACAACGGCTTCACTTTGTCGAGCTCCAAGGGCAAGTGCGGCATCGTCGGTGGAGCGCTAGCTTGCGACGGCTCTGCCAGCGTGACCGGGTTCACAAACGCGGACGGTAACTTGGCTGCTGGCGGCAACGCGCAATGGAGTGCAGACAAAGTTGCGTCGGGCAGTACACAGCAAACTGTGTACGCTGGCGGAGATCACTCCGCTACCTTTTCGATTACCTGGCAGTCGGCGTAAATGCGACAGCCCTTAGCATAGACTTATTAGCATCCAATCCATGACATCATCACCTGTGAATACTGTGGCAGCCAAGCTTCGTGAAGTTGTGATTGACATCGTCTCTCTCGACTGTGGCTGCTTTGAGTGAAGAATGTCTTCGATCAACGGCACAGCTGCTGCGCGGACCCTAGAAGTTCACATTTGTGTAGAGCTTCATACCTAAAATAAATGGTCATTACATAATCCGCAGGGCGCAATAGTCTTGAAAGTTCAAGTCATTTGTTTTACATTTGATGATCGAGACATGCTGGTTAAGCAGCGTATCCCATCAAGAGTGCAGGGCACGCTAAGAGCATTTCATCGCGTGGAATCCTCATCTCCAGGTATCTAGTTTTTGTCGCCCTAATCATGTCATTCCTCGTAAATCCGATGGTGTGAGCTGTTGAATATGCCAGTCCAAATTTGCCTTTTTGTTGAAACACCGTAACCCGCTTGGACAAAGAAACGCCTGTGTACGCCGCCTACTCTGCAAGAAAATTGTGTGTAGACTTAGATGGGAAGAGGGAAGGTAACAGCCCAGGCCGCGATCTCCTTCTTGAGGTCGTTGATCTCCTGTACCTCGCCACTGGCAACCCTGCTCTTGAAGTCCTTGAGCTTGTTGTTCTCCTTGGGGAGCTCGCTCTGGATCTTCTTGCAGAGCTTGATGCACTGGTCGATGTAGTTGGCGATCTTCTTGAAGTCCTCCTCACCCAGGCCACGCGATGTCATGGCTGGGGCTCCGATACGGATACCCATGGGTGTGAGAGCTGACTTGTCACCAGGAGTGGTGTTCTTGTTGCAGGCAATGTTGACTTGCTCGAGAACAGCCTCAACACGGGCACCGTCAAGGGCGAAAGGCTTCAGGTCGAGAAGGACCATGTGGTTGTCGGTACCGTCAGTGACAAGCTTGTAGTCCATGCCCTTGAAGGCAACCTCAAGTGCCTTGGCGTTCTTGATGACTTGCTGCTGGTAAAGCTTGAAGTCCTCAGTCTGCGCTTGCTTGAGCGCAACCGCGAGCGCGGTGATGGTGTGGTTGTGGGGGCCACCCTGGTGACCAGGGAAGACGGAGAAGTTGATGGGTCCCTCGAGGTCGTAGAGTGTCTCCTTGCCGGTCTTGGGGTCAGTCTTGCGAACGCCCTTGCGGAAGAAGATCATAGCACCACGGGGTCCGCGAAGGGACTTGTGGGTGGTGGTAGTGACAATGTCGCAGTATTGGAAGGGCGACTTGTTGACACCAGCAGCGACCAGACCGGAGATATGAGCCATATCCATCAGTAGGTAGCAGCCGACCTTGTCAGCGATCTCGCGCATGCGGGCGTAGTCGATCTCACGGCAGTAAGCGGAGGTACCGGCGACGAGTACCTTGGGGCGGTACATGAGGGCGTTTTGCTCGAGCTGGTCGTAGTCGATGAGGCCGGTGTCGAGGTTTACGCGGTAGGGGAAAGTCTCGAAGTATGTGGAAACAGCAGAGATCCTACTTATGGTCAGCATGTCATCCCAATACATATCGCTCGATCTGTACGCACTTCCTCTGCGGTGTTTGGTAGCCGTGGCTCAAATGTCCACCGTGTGGCAGGTCAAGACCCATCAGCCTGTCGTGTGGCCTCATGATGGCCTGGTAGGCCTGGAGGTTTGCCGGGCTACCACTCAAGCACTGTACGTTGACACCCCACTTCTCTGAGTCGAGGCCGAAAGTCTCAAGGGCGCGCTTCTGGCAGAGCAACTCGATTGAGTCGATGTGCTCGTTGCCACCGTAGTAGCGGGCACCAGGGTAACCCTCGGAGTACTTGTTGGACATGGGCGAGCCGAGCGCATCGAAGACAGCGCGGGAAGTGACATTCTCGGAGGCGATGAGGAGGATGGATTCGCGCTGACGCTGGATTTCCTTCTCCTGCGGTGTTTGTTAGTACAAGTATAAAGTAAGCAGGTAATGGCATAGTCATACCATGATCTGGGCGACCTCTTGGTCGGTGTCCACCAGGGACTTTTCCATGAGCTGTGCCGCGTTAGCATTGCGCATCTTCTCTTTGACGCGGGGCAACATACGTCCTGGTGGGACTTGGGGAGTGCGTAGCTAGACATGACAGGCAATCAAATGAGGATGTGGTTTGAGGAGAGGGGGATTGAAAGAAAAAGATCGGAAGATAGCAGTAAGACTACAGCGCCTTTAAGCAGTCAGAGCACTAAATGTCCCTCTCATGCCAACCCCACCAATTTTTCTGGACGCGACAAAATGCCCTAGGCTCGCTTAGGTATGGCGCCATCGATAATTGCACTCTGCGGCCGGTCGTCGGAGGGACTCGGGCAGGCTTTGCGAGAGTGTGCAGTCAGACCTGTTCTTACAAGTTGTGTAGATGTAGCATATGAGTGCGCATTTCATGGTAAGACGAATCTTTCCCGTTTCGGGTCAAAAAGGCAGGTCGACTGGCGGCTCCGCTACTGCATTTCCCCGCGTTATGCGAGAATACCCCGGATGTCAATCGGGAGATATGAGCTATGGCGGAATTCCATCGCCCAGCGGCCATGGTTCCATTGCTACTGGACGAAAGGAGGCATTGCATTTAACTTCTTTGACTGTCACCCGTCGGGAAAGCATCGCTCAAGTTGGGGTAAAAGTTTTTGACGTATCCAATTCTCATTCTTTCATTTACTACATGAATACAGCCCATCCAAGCGTTGCTTTCAGTCGAGTCATTCCTCCTTCGTCTAACCATCGTTGGTGAAAACCAACACTCGCTCATGGATCAAATTGATCTGATGCAAACAGAATCTCCAAACGCCGGGTATGCCAGAAGAATTGTGAGCAGCAAGCTGCCACCGCGTCGCCCAAAATAAAAGGGTATGTAACTGAGCTGAAGAAGTGAAGGCCGAGTAAGCTCGGCGCCAAATTACACAATCGCGCCAACAAAATGCTCATCCTTTCGTAATTATGTTTAGAATGTATTCGCAGCCGGTTCGGTCCTCTTAGTCGTTGTCGGTGAGACGGTCGAGAACAATGATGCTGAGAATCATAACGAGCAACCCGATGGTTACTATTATGAGGAGTACGAAGCCGAACCAACCAAGGACCATGGCCGATGTACCGACACCAGACTTGACGCTGCCGTTGCCCAGATCTTGCACGATGGTTGCTGCTGCGACGGATGCTGTGTGTTGCCACAAGACTGACACCAGGACGAAGATGGATGAGATGAAGATGAGCGCAAGGGCGACTTGGGAGACGGGCCGCGACGGGAAAGGCTTGACGTCGACGTCAGATCCGGTTCGCTCGTCTCGCTCCTCGTGCCATCCGGGGAAGGTGGCGAGGAGGATGAAGGTGAAGAAGGCGAGGATGATGGCGACAATGAGCAGGTATGGGAAGACAACCGCGTCCTTGAACGTGGCGGCAACCCAGACAAGGTTGAGGGGGTCCTGGTCGACTGAAACGTTGTCGACGAGCGCAGTGGCGTTGTTGGAGCAAATGAAGCCACCGCCGTCTCTGTTGATGCAGATGCCGAAGTAGCCAACGCGCACACCGAGCTGTGCGTTGCCGACAATGTTGGCAATGGCGGCTGTGACACCGGGGTCGACTTGTTCAGGTGCGTAGGTGGGTGTGAACTTTTCGTACCACATGGAGATGAGGAAGATGCCGGGGATGAGCGGTGATGTGGATGAGCATCCTGCGAGTAGCAATGCTGCGAGAATGTTAGCTGTGCCCGTCTGCTGTGGTTTCGTCCCAACTTACATAGCAATATTATCGCAATTGCAATGAGAATCATGAGAACATGGTGAAAGCCAAGAAACGGTATTAGCCCTGGGCATTGTTAGTCGTGATCGTTCTCCTGGAAGCTGCGGTGTACTTACGTTGCATGCTAACCGCGAACCGTAAGTTCGCCATTGTGAATGTGTCTCTCCTTCAACTGCCTCTTATGGGCCTGTGTTCTCCCTGCGCCCCCAGAGGGCCGGGTGAGATGAGCGGGGAAGTGCACTCAGACTGCGGCTGGTGGTGGTCTCTCTCCTATCAGGGTACGAGAGGGGAAGCGATGGCGTCTTGTCCCAAGTGTACTGCGTCGAATGCGGGATGCGGGTCGATGTTGGTACGCTCGGCTGGATGGCTCTACAGCGGCGGTGGATGCACTGCGACGACGATGGTCAGATGTCTCCTGTGTGGAAGAATATTCAAAGTGTGGGTGGTAGCGTGGAATGTGACTTCTCTCTTTGCCTGCAGCGACGGATAGTTTTGCTGTTGCGAAAATGGTGATGGCTGGTCTGAAGTGGCTGGAGGTGGTTGGCTTAGTCCATCAACAAAGCGGGTTGTCGAGGGGACCGAACACGAGCATCCTGCCCCGGCCGCCCCCAACCGCCAATCGCACGCCGCGCTACTGCTGATCCGAGCGCGTTCCTGCGTTAGAGCCTCCTGGCAATGTCCCCGTCCAGCCTCTGCATTTCCTGCGACGACGTGGCGCCTTGCGTACGGTACCGCCTAGAGCCCTGCCGCGACCGCTCTTTCGCGTGCGCCATCGCTGTCACCGCAGAACGCGTCGTAGCGCGATGCACTGGAAGATACCCGCTTCGACAGCGCATACCGCCATGTACCGTATATAGCAGTCGGTGTGCCGCCGACAGTGCGCGGCCGGAGATTCAACAATAAAAAGCATCACGCACCTCTATGTATCTGAGCATCCTACCATGCCACTTGGTCAACATGTCGTTCTGCGCACTCCTGTATGTTGAGTCCAGGCACATGAGAAGGCGGTCGTCGACACCATCACGTGACGCTTTCTGGGAATATGTAGGCATGGAGTCAACGCGACAGCTTCAAGGCGACCTCAACTCAGGGCTGCATGTTTCCATGGCTCGGCATCGGGCCCTGAAGTATTATCCGGTGGCCCTGCAGCGACGTCTCCCAAACATGCACACGGCGGAAGCTTGCGCTGCACCCTGTTTACATGGCGGCAGACCACCTCCTTCATAGTCCCTAGACCTGCCCGTCGAGATCGCTGATCAAGTTATAGTGATTGCGCATCCAGAATCTCAACGTACGTCAGTGATCAGCAGAGTCATTTCGTGATCATGACAACGCGAGGCTAGGTGCTAAATAGAGGCAAGCATGGGGCTCCGTTGACCTGGCGATCGGACTTGAAGCTTGATTGTTACACCCTGTGCCCTTGGAAAGACGGGATGATGTCACCGCTACTACACGTGGGGTCGCGCGTCCGGCGCAGGGACGCAGGGACCTGTAGTGCCCTGCCCCACCACCCACCAGGCATCAAACTTCACCCAGCGGTTCACGATACGCATGCTCGACTACACACGACTAATCTTGATACCCACTTGATCAATAATCGCAACCTGGCAATCGCGCTCAAGGCGCAGTATAACGTCCGCAACATCAGTTGGCTAGCTCTTGTCAACACGGGTCAGCCACCGTGGAAAGCTTGCTTTCATCGTTGATCCATTCTTCCATCCCTGCTCATTCGCCTCTTATAGTGATATGCAAACAAGCGAACAAGGACGGCCTATCACGAAAGTAGATGAAATCTAGACCTACTCGGATTGCCAACTGAATGACGTCCTCGACGTGCTGGGCATACGCCGTGGTTTGTGGCTGCGCTGTTTCATTCTGGGCACATGTCAGTCAGCACTCCTGCTGAGACTGCGAACGGCAGTCACGAACCATGACGTAGCTGCTTGGGTCCGGGGAGCATATAAGCAGTGCTCACCCTGCACTGAAGATAGACCTCATCAACATCCACACCTGCAACTTCAACCAACTCGAATCATCAACCACCTACATCACACTACCTCAAACTAAACCAAACTACCACCTTCAAAATGGCCGACGCATTCCGCAAAGACACCCACACCAAGCTTGGTGAGAAGATGGTACGCCACCTTCACCTTCCATTCTCCACCACCTTCACTAACACCCCCCTCAGCAACCCCAATCTTCCAAGTCCACCGGCACCAAGATTAAGGAGTCCCTGACTGGCACCGGCGACAAGGTTGCCCGCGAGCTCCAGCCCGACTCCTCCAAGACCAACACCCAGTCCACCATGGACAAGGTCGGACGCAGCAAGGACAACAACGTTCACGGCTCCACCGGTGGTAGCATCGTCGACAAGGCCAAGAACACACTTGGAATGGGTCACCACACTACGGGAACCCATACCACCCACACCCACGGCAGCGGCTTGTAAGCGTTGTGCTTGCTGTTGACGGTGGACGAAGGAATGAGATACCCAACTGAGGCATTATGAGATACCTTGCCTACGGGCTAACGAATTAATATCCTATTACACTATGACTTGATGCCTGCGTCTATGTTCGACTGTGCCGCGTATGCTTGATCCTGGTGACCCCCTGGTGTTATGAACTTTTCACTGTCTATCAGCGCAGCGTAGCCACTGTGCAGTTCCTGAAAATCGAACGTGGTATGAGAACGAAGATGATTGAAACAATCGATGGCGTCAAGCCAAAGGGTATGCGTGATGATAGACAAACTCTCGTACAGCTTATGGGTAATCTATAATTTGCATAACATCGTAATAGTTGCGTAAGCGGCGCATATACGTGCGCAATTGCTTGCCATAGGTGTGAACATGGAGCTCGCGATCAAGTAGGCATCGCCATCACGCCATTCCACCCGCCTGATGCGCCTGCCCCTCCGCCTCTGCCACCACGCCCAGAAGGCCTCCCTGCCGTTGCGCCTCCCGATGCTCTGCTGCTACTACCCTTCGATGCCCGCTTCTTGACACCCGCAGAACCCTTACCAAAGCTCGCCCTCTTGCGAAAAGGGCCCTTCTTGTACCCTGACCCAGAGGCTTTCGATCTACCTCTTGCTGCTGGTGCCTTCGTTGCTTTGGACGTAGAAGGGGCTGCGCCGCCACCGAGCTGCGTGTATTTACTGTTGAACTCCGCCACGGCTTGGTTTGGGAATTGGCTGAAGTGATGACTCGTGTGAACTGCATCATCGTCGTCCTCGTCCTCGTCGCCAAACTCGCCATAGAAGGATTCTTCTTCAGATTCTTCTGCAATGGGTACCTCCTCTTCGTCCTCACTACACAGGTCCACGACGAGCCGATGGTTTTGGTCGACAACTTCTTCTTCTTCGTCATCATCGTCAATCTCGTGAATGACTCTGGATTGCTGGGGTCGGCGATTGCGAAGCTGTGGATTCCGAGGTACTGGTGTGTCGTCCCCGTAGAAGTTTCTTGTGTTGTCTACCAAGGCCAAAAATTGCCTGCCATATAGATCCACCATTTCCGGCCTGATACCCGGGATAGTCTTCATCTCATCCAGATCCATAGGTAGATCAAGACCCATTTCACGTAGTACTGTGTCTGTGAAGATGGCTTCACGGTGGTTTTTCTTGTCTTCTATGCCCTTCCTCAACTGCTTGGCTCCGTTCATGAAGTCTCGCAGAACATCGGACTGGAATTCGCTGAGTCCTTCGGTGCGTTGATCTGTAGTAATTGGAGCTCCGACACCCTTTGCTTTCGTGCTTCTTGATGGCTTGGCGACACGTATTGGCGCAAAATCGTCATCAACCACGAAATCGTCCGCCTCGTACCCGCGGGCGGTCTTACTGCGGGCGGGGTGTCGTGGAGCTTCGAATGCATCGTCATCGTCGTCGTCCTCTTCATTATAGGCAAACGATCGGATCTTCTGCTTCGGTGCGCGTACGGGGGAGGGAACATTGGTAGACGGAATCTGAGTTTGGGTTTTCTTTGCCTTCTTGACAGCGGGTGCTTTCGCGCGCGCTTTCTGTGGCGAAGAACGAACTTGAAGCTTGAGCTGCTTTCGTTTGCTCTCGTAGTCGTTGCGTGCCGAAGCAGGCTACAATCGTCAGTATGTAGAATACAGTCAGGGCAGTAAATACATACGTGTAAGTAGTTCGTCGCGAAGCCAACTTTGTTCACCTTGCTTCTTTCCTTGAAGGCCCCAGCGTCGAGCAGGTGTTGGAAGATGCGTTCGTTGTCACCGCGTTCCAAGTCCTTGCCGTAGCCCCATCCATACTCTTCTAATCCAGAGCGTTTGATCTTCGCACTGCCCGCGCCACGGAAAGCGTCCACGCACTGGTGCATCGTCACGTTGTCCTCGTGTACCTGGCTCACAAGTTTGATGGCCATGGCAGCGTAGTCCGTAAGGTCTTTAGTAACAAACGTCGCATCTGAGCGACAGTTGTCGCACGTCGAGTTGCACTTAGAGGCATCGAATGCTTCACTAAAGTATCCGAGTACTTGAGCGCGGCGACAGTCTGCTTTGTTTTCGCAGTACTGGATAACAGTTCTCAGCATATCGCTCAGTCGCTGTTTCTGCTCCCAGCTACCTTCGCCTTCCTCGATCATCTTGCGCAATATTCTCGAGTCGGCATATTGATAGTACAGGTAGCACTCTGAACGTTTGCCATCACGGCCAGCTCGACCGGTCTCTTGGTAGTAGCCTTCTAAACTCTTGGGCAGCGAGTGGTGGATCACATATCGTACATCAGGCTTGTCGATTCCCATACCAAAGGCGATGGTAGCCACTATGACATGATATTCGTTCTTCTGCCATTTGCGTTGGACTTCGGATCGGTCTGCGGATTCCATTCCTGCGTGGTAGTGATACGCACGGATGCCCACATCGGATAGCTTCTGGGCCACTTGCTCACAGCTCTTTCGTGACAAGCAGTATATGATGCCGGATTTCCCAACATATCTCTCTTTGATTAGATCAGCGATGCTGTCGATGACGCCTTTGGCTTTTGGCACAACCTCGTAAGACAAGTTGGGGCGGTTGAAACTCTGGGAGAATTGACGGCAACCCTGGATACCGAGGTTTGCTACTACGTCAGTGCGGACAAGCTGGGTCGCAGTCGCGGTCAGTGCAATAACGGGTACTCCTGGAAACTGACGAACGACGTCTCCAAGTGCCTTGTAATCTGGCCGGAAGTCGTGGCCCCACTGACTGACACAATGCGCTTCATCGATGACGATGCGGGCAAGATTGCCCCCAGAATGCAATTGCTGGAAAGCACTGATCATTCTCTGGTTCTTGCTGAGCATCTCGGGTGTTAGATAGAGGATCTGTATGAACTGTTGGGGATCCCGCTGACGTAGCCCATCCATTATCATGTTCTTTTGTGCTGCGGTCGATTCTCCGTTGATCAGAAAGGCCTGCATCCCAAAGCGCTGTTTGCAGGCCTCCACTTGATCCTCCATCAAACTCAGGAGCGGAGATACTACGATGGTGACTCCTCTCGTCTTGCCTGAGGTAATTACTGATGGAAGTTGGTAACAAAGAGATTTGCCACCTCCCGTAGGCATGAGCACAAAACAGTGTTCGCCAGACAGCGTCGTGTTTATAGCTTCCAACTGTCCTGGACGGAATCCTCGCAGACCGAAGCGGCGAATAAGGGCGGTCCTTAGATCTTGTGACCAAGGGAAGTTCATACCAGGATGATTCTTAGCAGGCATATCCAGCTGCTGCTTCTTCGGTGAAGCTTGCTGGGCTGGTTTAGGCTTGGCTTTATTGGTAGAAGTTTCGCGGAACACCTCACGAGATTGTGTAGTGACGTGATTCCCAGCCCGCTCGCCCTTCCAATCAAAACCACCTGGTGCCTGATTCTCAATGTTGGTGATCTCGTGAAGGAAGTCATCATCGTCGTCCGGTCCAAATGCCCCACCAAAATCATCGTCGTCATTGATCTCAATGGGTTGGTGAAGTTCGCCCATGTTGTTGCTGAACAGGGTTTCGTTCTCTTCAAAGTCAAGCTCGCCAAACTCATCTGGTGTGTGTTGCGGAGCTACTGGCCTTGATCGCTTTGGAGAACGTCGGCGCTCTGGCGTCTCAGGCACTCTATGGGATCGCTCTTTTGACTTCGCTTTTTGCTTTCCTGCCATGCCATCATTCGCACGGGCACGGGAGCCTAGGTTTGGGGGCGGTAGTGGGGACGCAGCTACTTGCTCTTCTGCGAAACGGATATGCCGAGTAGGCGTCCACAGTTCCTGAGCGGGAGCCTCGGGTGGCCTACCGTATTGTGTCTGGGGGATGCGATGTGAGCCTGCATCCCTTGACGCTTTTGGGTGTGGGCGGACCGGGCTCGCTTGGGTTGATTGTATGACCACATTACGGCTGATTTTCGTTTCAGTCTTCACAAGAGGTGTTGACTGCTGCTTGATGGCTGCCGCATCCAGTAGGTAAAACATCTGGATCAGAACATCCTCGTTCATCTTGAACAGTCTGCTGAGGGTTTCACCGTCCGCTGCATCAAATTGACCGATGTTCAAGTCATCCTCTAGCTTCTGTTTGACCCTCTGCCGCTGCCCGATTAGTTCCTCGTGTTTGGATTTCAAGGTTATCAATTGCTCGACTGCCTCCTTTCGTGAACGAGCGCGTTCCATCCTTTCTTGTTCGCTTGGATCAGGCTTGCCAAACTCGGAAAGATGTGCTACAAACGCAGCCCTGGCATTATCCCATGCCGAGCTTGCAGCGTTGAGGTGTTTCTGCAATCTTTGGCCTTCAGTGCCCAGGAAGGTATCCATGGATTCTCTGATGGCATCTCTCCTTTCCTTTGGAAGTTCGGAAGAGCTTGGTACGCGTTTTGTGGATGCAGGCACTGGTGTGGGTGTAGGCCTTGCAGCCTTCTTTGGAGACTGAGACTTCGCTGGAGTGGGCATAGAGTCCTGTTCCGGCTGATATGGGCTTGG
>Ga0265798_10008947_pt1 | contig 12650 bp, 7 predicted proteins | sample P3T30metagenome_FD_192430 | JGI IMG/M metagenome (GOLD analysis project Ga0265798, IMG submission 192430) | Plant litter microbial communities from East Loma Ridge, Irvine, California - P3 T30 | ecosystem: Environmental > Terrestrial > Plant litter > Unclassified | place: USA: California...
CACTACCAGCCACACCCCGGCACACAATGTTCCCGCTGTGGCTGCTTCCTTCCGGATCTGACCAGGTTCACGGGTAATCGTTGCGGGGGGACCGGCAGGGTCACCATAACGACACTCGCTTGGTAGCGAGCGGGGGCCATTGTACCGGTCCTGACAGAAGTTACAACCCGTTGCGCTAGATAAAATTTGTAGAGCTGTCAGGGACTTGGCGTGGGCTGATTCGTACGGTGGAGCGTAGGTGCGGATTGCTTGCGCGCAAGACAAGCGACAGCCGTGATGTGAATTGGTAACGTCGCGACATGTCCCCTGCCTGGTGCTTGCGATGAATGTTCTGACGCCCTACCCCGACTTGTCGCCTGCACAGTTGCAGCAATTGATGGATATCGAGATTCGCCCGGAGCAGAAGCAGTATTCCGGGGATGTGGACATGGCGCTGTATACCTTGCTGGGCTGCACCGATGGTGAGATCCAAGGTTTCGCGCTGCTGGTGGATGAGGTGCCGAAAGGATTTCTGCTGCTCAAGCATGGACGATTCGTGCCGGAATGGGCGCATCCGCAGGCGGCGACCTTGCATGCATTGCAGGTGGATCGGCGCATGCAGGGACGTGGGCTGGGGCGGGCTTGTCTGCAGGGCCTGCCTGATGCAGCGCGCGGTGCGTGGCCTGGGGTGCAACAGCTGGAGTTGTCGGTAGATGCTGACAATGTGGCGGGCATTGGGTTGTACAAGGCGTTGGGGTGGGTGGATCGCGGTGAAGCGTACCGTGGACGCATTGGTTATGAGCGCAGGTTCGTGCTTGCGCTTTAGAGGCAGCAGCTCTTTTTGCAGCAGCGCTACCCCGCCTTCGTGGGAGCGGGCTCTGCCCGCGAAGGCGTCTGGATGGGCGGTGCACATTTCGGATGAGGCGGTGAATGTGCGGGCCTATTCGCGGGCAGAGCCCGCTCCCACAGGGGGGGGGCGGGCATCGGCCGGTGTGTCACACCTGCAGGACGTCGTCGGCGCGGCCGCCGGCTTCCTGGACGACGACGTGGATGAAGTGCAGCTTGGCGATCACGGCCGGTGGCAGCACGAAGGGGTAGAAGTCGGGCTGACCCATGGCGCGAGAAAGTTCGTTGAGCATGCCGGCCAGTTCGATCCAGGCGTTGACGAACGCGAGGAATGCAGGGCCGCTGGTGTGGTCCGGGTCGTACAGGGTGGCCAAGGGGAACGGCGTGTAGTCGAGGTCCATTTCCTTGGCGCTCATGCCGAAGCCCAACGCGGTGTCCACCGCGTCCATCATGTGCAGGTAGTGAGCCCAGGTTTCCGCCCAGTCTTCCCATGGGTGCATGGTGGCGTAGGCACTGACGAAGTTCTGTTGCCAATCGGCCGGGGCACCCTGGTCGTAATGGCGCTGCAGCGCGTCGGCGTAGCTTTGGCTTTCATCGCCGAACAGGCGGCGGTAGTCGGCCACCCAGTGAGTGTCGGCGATCAGCCGGTCCCAGTAGTAGTGCCCTACTTCGTGCCGGAAGTGTCCGAGCAGCGTGCGGTACGGTTCGCGCATCTGCACGCGAACCTTTTCCCGGTGGGCGTCGTCGGCTTCCTTGATATCCAGGGTAACCAGGCCATTGGCGTGGCCGGTGGTGGGCGCGTTGCCGTTGAGGTCGGTGCCGATGAAGTCGAATGCCAGGCCGGTGGCTTCGTCTTCGGTCTTGGCGATGACCGGCAGGCCGAGGTTGATCAGTTGGGCGATCAGACGGCGCTTGGCCGTTTCGACCTTGCGCCAGTGTTCGGGGTTTTCCGGAATGCTCAGGTCGGGGATGGTCCGGTTCAGGTTGCAGGCGGTGCACAGGGCTGCGGGCCCCTTCTCTGCCGGTACCAGCCAGTTGCAGGCTGCGGGGGTATCGAGGTTGGCGCAGCGGCGGAACAGGCCTGCGTCGGGGGCGGCATGCAGGCGCCAGCTGCCTGCTTCGGGGCCTGCGTCGAGCGTGGACAGCACGTTCTTGGCCGGCCAGAAACCGAGCAAGGCATTGCATGCCAGGCACTGGCTGTTGCGGAAGAAGATCGACTGCCCGCAGGTGCATTCCCATACCTTGCTGTGACGGTTTTCCGGTTTGGCGAATGGGGCGGTAATTCGGGTGCTGAGTTGTTCGAAAAAACGATACATGGCGATCTCCGGTGGCCTGCCATGACTAGAGCTTGCCGGCGTGGCAAAGGTTTCATTTGCGGTGGAGGTTGGGTGGAAATGCGGATGGGAGGTTGAAGAAGGTCATGTAGCAGCGGCGCGAGCCGCGTCGGGGGATGTCGCAGAACATTGTGGGAGCGGGCTCTGCCCGCGAAGGCGTCTGAATGAGCGGTGCACATTTCGGATGGGGCGGTGAATGTGCGGGCCTCTTCGCGGGCAGAGCCCGCTCCCACAGGGGATCGTGGGTGATACCTTGGATCGTAGTGTCGCAGAACATTGTGGGAGCGGGCTCTGCCCGCGAAGGCGTCTGAATGAGCGGTGCACATTTCGGATGAGGCAGTGAATGTGCGGGCCTCTTCGCGGGCAGAGCCCGCTCCCACAGGGGGCGGCATGATGGGCGTCGCTCCTGCAGGGCCATCGCCCTGGTCGCTGGGGTTGACGCAGGGGTTGGGGATAAGCCTCGATACGTCATGTCATGATGTTACATGTTGGTGAGAAACTTCAGGAACTGCTCTTCGTCGAGGACCTTGATGCCCAGTTCGCTGGCCTTGGCCAATTTGGAGCCGGCGCCGGGGCCTGCCACGACGGTGTGGGTTTTGGCAGAAACCGAGCCGGAGACCTTGGCCCCAAGGGCTTCGAGCTTCTGCTTGGCTTCGTCGCGGCTCATCTGCTCCAGGGAGCCAGTCAGTACCCAGGTCTGTCCCGCCAGGGGCAGGCCTTCGACGACTTTTTTCTCGCTCGCCCAGTGCATGCCGAAGGCTTGCAACTGCGCTTCCACGGCCTTGGCCGTCTCGGCGTTGCGCGGCTCCTTGAAGTACTCGCGCACCGCTTCCGCTTGCCGGGCGTTGAGCGCCTGACGCAGGTCGATGCCGTCGGCGGCGATGATCTGGTCCAGGCTGCCCAGCTTGGCCACCAGCTTCTCGGCGCCAGTCGGCCCTACCGAATTGATCTCCAGCTTGGCGATCATGCCGGCCAGGGTGGTGCTGGCGGCGTACTCGGGGTGTACGTCGCCCTCCTCCTGCAACTGCAGGCCGCGCTCGAGCAATTGCTGGATGACGCTGCGGTTGTGCGGATCTTCGAAGAAGCTGTGGATCTCGAAGGCCACTTCCAGGCCGACGTCCGGCAGATAAGTCAGCACCTGCGGCAGCGCTTCGCTGACGCGCTGCAACGAGCCCAGCGAGCGTGCCAACACCTTGGCCGTTTCCTCGCCCACGTCGGGGATGCCCAAGGCATAGATGAAGCGTGCCAGGCTCGGCTGCTTGCTGTCGGCGATGGCCTTGAGCAGGTTGTTGCTGGACACCTCGGCGAAGCCGTCCAGCTTGACCACGTCGTCGAACTGCAGCGTGTAGAGGTCGGCGGGCGAACTGACCAGGCCTTCGTCGACCAATTGCTCGACGCTCTTTTCACCGAGCCCGTCGATGTCCATCGCCCGCCGCGAGACGAAATGTATGATCGCCTGTTTGAGTTGCGCACCACAGGCCAACCGCCCGACACAGCGATAGACCGCTCCTTCGCTGACGGTCTGCTTGCCCTTGCTGCGTTTGACCAACTGGGTGCGCTCGACATGGGAGCCGCACACCGGGCAGGTTTCCGGCACCTGAACCGCACGGGCGTTGTCTGGCCGACGCTCGACCACCACCTGCATGACCTGGGGAATGACGTCACCGGCGCGACGGATGATCACGGTATCGCCGATCATCAGGCCCAGACGCGCCACTTCGTCCATGTTGTGCAGGGTAGCGTTGGCCACCGTGACGCCGGCCACCTTGACCGGCTTGAGCCGCGCCACGGGTGTAACGGCGCCGGTGCGGCCCACCTGAAATTCCACGTCGAGCAGTTCGGTGAGCTCTTCCATGGCGGGGAATTTATGGGCAATGGCCCAGCGCGGCTCGCGCGCGCGAAAGCCCAGCTCGCGCTGAGAGGCCACGCTGTTGACCTTGAACACCACACCGTCGATTTCATAGGGCAGCTGGGTTCGGCGGGCGCCGATGTCGTGGTAGTACTCCAGGCACTGCTCGATGTTTTCCGCGACCTTGAGTTCGCGACTGATCGGCATGCCCCATTTCTTGAGCTGTTCGAGGTTGCCGGTGTGGGTGGTGGCGATGTCTTCGGTAACTTGGCCGATGCCGTAGCAGCAGAACTCCAGGGGACGGCTGGCGGTGATCTTCGAGTCGAGCTGACGCAGGCTGCCGGCCGCAGCGTTGCGCGGGTTGGCGAAGGTCTTGCCGCCGACTTCCATCTGGCTGGCGTTGAGCCGCTCGAAGCCGGCCTTGGACATGTAAACCTCGCCGCGCACTTCCAGCACCGCTGGCCAGCCACTGCCGTGCAGCTTGAGCGGGATGTTGCGGATGGTGCGCACGTTGACACTGATGTCTTCGCCGGTGGTGCCATCGCCGCGGGTGGCGCCGCGAACCAGGGCGCCGTCCTGATACAGCAGGGAGACAGCCAGGCCGTCGAGCTTGGGTTCGCAGCTGTAGTGGATGGCCGCGCCGCTGCCGAACAGATCACCGGTGGGCAGGTCGAGGCCTTCGGTGACGCGGCGGTCGAATTCACGCAGGTCGACTTCTTCGAAGGCGTTGCCCAGGCTGAGCATGGGGATTTCGTGGCGCACCTGGGAGAACGCGGTCAATGCAGAGTTGCCAACGCGCTGCGTGGGCGAGTCGGGGGTGACCAGCTCGGGGTGGGCGGCTTCGAGCGCTTTCAGTTCATGGAACAGACGGTCGTATTCGGCGTCGGGGATGCTGGGTTCGTCGAGCACGTGGTAACGGTAATTGTGCTGGTCAAGTTCGGCACGCAGTTCGAGGATACGGGTGGCGTCGGTCATGATCGGTTCTCGCTTGAAGCAAAAGAGCAGCCTGGGCTGCTCTTGGGTTGGATCTGGGGGTTCGGCGGCGCTCCGTTCGCGGGCACTGCCCGCTCCTACAAGGGCACGGGCTGCGGCAGTATCGGACTTAGCGCTTGTGAGTCATGGCGCGGCGTTCGAATTCGACGATGCGCTGGCGGTAGTGCTCGATGGTCTGCGCGGTCAGCACGCTGCGCTGGTCGTCCTTCAACTCGCCGTCCAGTTCATGGGCCAGCTTGCGCGCCGCGGCCACCATCACGTCGAAGGCCTGCTTGGGATGACGCGGGCCGGGCAGACCGAGGAAGAAGCTCACGGCACGGGTGCTGAAATGGTCGATATCGTCCAGATCGAAGATGCCCGGCTTGACCGCATTGGCCATGGAGAACAGCACTTCGCCATTGCCAGCCATGCTTTCGTGACGATGGAAAATGTCCATTTCGCCGAAGCGCAGGCCGCTTTCCAGGATGTTCTGCAGCAGCGCAGGGCCGCGGAAGCCGCTCTCGCTGCGCGAGATGACGCTGATCACCAGCACCTCTTCGACCGGTGGCAGTTCTTTCTCCACGGCCGGGGCACCGCTGCTGGAAAAACCCTTGCCCTCGCTGGCGAAATCGTCGTGGGCGTCACGCGCCGCTTTCATCGCAGGCTGCGGTTTGGCCGGCTTGGGCTCGCGTGCAGGCTTGGTCGGCCGGGCCTCGCGGGGCTCCTTGATCTCGTCAGGCTCCACGGCCAGGTTGAGATCAGCGTGGTCGGCCGACGGCTCGCGCTTGGCGCGCTGGTTGCCGCCGTCGCGCTGGGCGCTCATGGACGGCAGGTCATGCTCATCCAGTTGCGGCTCTTTATGAGCATCGAGTACGCGAGGCGGACCGAGCACTTCGGCGCCCGTGTCTTCCTCGGGAAGGTTGTTGATGTTGCGATCCAGGCGAAACTTGAGCTTGCCCTTGCCGCCACGCATCCGGCGCCAGCCGTCGAAAAGAATACCGGCAATGACAATGATGCCGATGAGGATCAGCCACTCGCGCAGACCGATTTCCATGTAATCCCGTGCCTCTATAAAAATGCTGAAAAATAAAGGGTGTGAACCCTCTTTAAGACGTGGCGCCAACTGTATGTTCTGACAGGCGTTTTCCCACGCGTAAACAAGACTTTGGTAAAACTAGCACGACCAGAAACAACTTTACACCGTCTGTCGCATTTGGCTCGATTTTAACGCCATGATAAGGGTTTTTCAGGCCTCGACCATGGCCAATGCCTCTTCCACGTCCACGGCCACCAGTCGCGAGCAACCAGGTTCGTGCATGGTCACCCCCATCAACTGATCGGCCATCTCCATGGCGATCTTGTTGTGGGTGATATAGATGAACTGCACCGTCTGCGACATCTCTTTCACCAACCGCGCGTAACGACCGACGTTAGCGTCGTCCAACGGTGCATCGACTTCGTCGAGCATGCAGAACGGCGCCGGATTCAGTTTGAAGATAGCGAAAACCAGGGCCAGTGCGGTCAAGGCTTTCTCTCCACCGGAGAGCAAATGAATGGTGCTGTTCTTCTTGCCGGGCGGACGCGCCATGATCGTCACCCCTGTATCGAGTAAATCTTCGCCCGTCAGTTCCAGATAAGCACTGCCACCACCGAAAACTTTTGGAAAAAGTGCCTGCAAACCGGCATTGATCTGGTCAAAGGTGTCCTTGAAGCGGCTGCGGGTTTCCTTGTCGATCTTGCGAATGACGTTTTCCAGGGTGTCCAGCGCTTCGGCCAGATCGGCGTTTTGCGCATCCAGATAGCGCTTGCGCTCGGATTGCTGCTGGTATTCGTCGATGGCCGCGAGGTTGATCGCGCCCAGGCGCTGGATGCGCCCGTCGATACGTTGCAGTTCCTCCTCGGCCTCCTGCTCGCTGGCCAACACATCGAGGGTGGCGAGCACGCCGTGCAGGTCGTAGCCGTCGACCTGCAGCTGCTCCTGCAGGGTCTTGCGCCGCACGCTGAGGCCCTGCCACTCCAGGCGGTGCTGTTCCAGCTGGCCGCGCAACAGCTGGCTCTGCTGCTCGGCCTGGGTGCGACGTTTTTCGACCTCGCGCAGCTCGCGATCGGCATCGTCCAGTGCCAGCCGCGCGTGACGCATTTCTTCGTCAACGGCCATGCGCTGCTCGAGCAGGCCTTCGAGGTCCAGGCGCAGTTCTTCGAGCGGGGCTTCGCCCTCCTCCAGGTTCAGACTCAATTGTTCGCGTTTCTCGCCCAAACGCTCGGCCTGCAATTGCAGGCGTTCCAGCGCCTGGCCAGTGGAGTCGTGCTGGGCGCGCAGCGAGCCCAGGCGAACCGCCAACTGATGCGCGCGATCCTTGTGCTGGCGGGCGTCCTGGCGAATGCGCTCCAGGCCTTCGCGCAGGCTGTCGCGCTGGGCCATGAGCTGTTCGCGCTGTTCGGTGTCGGTGACCATGGCGTCGAGCGCGTCCTGCAACTGCAGGCGCGACTCACCGAGCTGCTCGTGTTCCAGGGCGCGCTGCTCGGCCAACTCATCCAGTTCTTCGTCCAGGCGACGGCGACGCAGTGCCAACTGCTCGGCCTTGGCGCGGCTGGCCGAAAGCCTGGCCTTGAGTTCGCCCTGCTGGCGGTTTTCATCCTGGATGCGGCGGCGCAGTTGGTCGCGCAGCTGTTCCTGGGCATCCTGCTGTTCACGGCAGGCCGCAAGCTGTTCCTGCAATTGCTCCAAAGCTGCTTCGCGGGACTCGACGTCCAACTGCAGGGCCTGCAGCTCCTGCCCGCGGGCCAGAACCCCGCGACTGGCGTCGTTGCCGCGGCTGACGCGCAGAAAGTGCCGACCCAGCCAATAGCCGTCCTGGCTGACCAGGCTTTCACCGGTGGCCAGTTGGCTGCGCAGGGCCAGCGCGGTGTCGAGATCGGCGACCGTTCGCACCCCCGCGAGCCAGGGGCTCAGGTCGACCTGGCTGTGAACCTTGTGCAGCAGACTGTCTGGCAAAGCTACGGCGCCCGCAGCCGCGCTGATCAGGCGCAGTTCGCCCTGATCGAAGCCGGCCAGGTCGAGGCCTTGCAGATCATCGACCAGCACTGCCTGCAGATCGGCGCCCAACACGGTTTCCACTGCCAGCTCCCAGCCAGGCTCGACGCGCAGCCCTTCGGCCAGGCGCGGATGGCCGGCCAGCCCCTGTTGATCCAGCCACTGCGCGGTGCCCGTGCCCGGATCCAGCGCGGCCTGCTGCAAAGCCTCGAGGGAAGCCAGGCGGCCGTTGAGCCGCTGCAGCTCGCCCTGGGCCTGTTGCTGGGCCTGGGTCGCCTGTTGCAGTTGCTGACGGGTAGCGTCCAGCTGTTCGGCGTGTTGCCGTTCCTCGGCGGTCCACTCTTCGATGAGCATTTCGCTGCTGGCCAGCTGTTCGGCCAGTTCGAGAATGGCCGCGTCTTCAGGGTCGGCCGCCAGCAGTTCGCGCTCTTCGCTGTGGCGCCGCTGCCGCTCGGCCAGGCGCTGCATCGACAGTTCGAGCTGGGCGATGCGCGCCTGCTGAACTTCGGCCAGGCGCCGTGGCTCGGCCGAGTCAGTGTTGAACCGGTCCCACTGCTCCTGCCAACCGTGCATGCGGGTTTCCGCTTCTTCCAGCGCCGCCGCCGCTTCTTCGGCGGCGGCACTGCTGATTGCCTGCTCGGGCTCGAGCATGTCCAGCTCTTCGCCCAGGGTCGCCAGCAGGGTCTGGTCGTGGCCCAGGTGCGATTCGGTTTCCAGGCGAGCGCGTTCGGCTTCCTTGAAATCGTCCTGCAGTTGGCGCAGGCGCTGCTGGCCGTGCTGGATGTTCTGCTCGACACGGGCGATGTCACCGCCCACGGAATAGAAGCGCGCCTGCACGGTATTAAAGCGTTCGGACAGCTCGTGATGGCCATCGCGCAGGCGCTCGATGCCCGCATCGGCGTTGCGCTGTTCCGCCACCAGCGCTTCGAAGGCCACCTCCTGATCGGCAATGACCGCTTCGCGCTGGCCCACCTGCTCGTTCAGGGTTTGCCAGCGCAAGGCCGACAGCTGCGCCTTGAGCTGGCGTTCCTCGGCTTTGTACTGCTGGTATTTCTCGGCCGCCTGGGCCTGGCGGTGCAGGCGTTCGAGCTGGCGTTCCAGCTCTTCGCGCAGGTCGGTCAGGCGCGCCAGGTTCTCATGGGTACGGCGAATGCGACTTTCGGTCTCGCGGCGGCGCTCCTTGTACTTGGAAATGCCGGCGGCTTCCTCGATGAAGTTGCGCAGGTCTTCGGGCTTGGCCTCGATCAGCTTGGAGATCATGCCCTGCTCGATGATCGAGTAGCTGCGCGGGCCCAGGCCGGTGCCGAGAAAGATGTCGGTGATGTCGCGGCGCCGACACTTGGTGCCGTTCAGGTAATAGGTGTTCTGGCTTTCGCGGGTGACCTTGCGCCGGATCGAGATTTCCGCGTAGGCCGCGTACTCGCCCACCAGAGTGCTGTCGCTGTTGTCGAACACCAGCTCGATGCTGGCCTGGCTGACCGGCTTGCGGCTGGTGGAGCCGTTGAAGATGACGTCGGTCATCGACTCGCCGCGCAGGTTCTTCGCCGAGCTCTCGCCCATGACCCAGCGCACGGCGTCGATGATGTTGGACTTGCCGCAACCGTTGGGCCCGACCACGGCAGCCATGTTGCTGGGGAAGTTGACTGTGGTCGGGTCGACGAACGACTTGAAACCGGCCAGGCGAATACACTTGAGGCGCATGCTCAGCGCGCCGCCAGGGCGCTGAGCACCAGTTCACAGCTGCGCTGGCAGTATTCGCCGAGAACCTTGCGGATGAGTTGCGGATCGCGCGCGGAAACCGCCTGCAGCAGCCGCCCGAACAACGCCAGGTATTCGCTCATCGAGGCCTTGCGCTGCTCCAGGGCCAGGTAGTAGGTGCGGTTCATGGCCGGCTGGAGGTTCTCGATGGTTTCTTGCAGGTACGGGTTGTTGGCGAACGGATAGGCGGCGCGCATGACGTTGAAGCTGTCCTCGACGAAGGCGTTGATGTCCTGGCGCTCGTAGCTGGTCTGCAGGCGTTGCTGGATGACCAGGAACGGTGCGAGATCGGCCTCGGTCTGCCAGCGCTGGGCCACGGCGTCGCCGAGCATGATGTACATCTCGCCCATCAGGGCGCACAGGCTGCGCACCTTGTGCTCGGTGAGTTCGCTGACCTGGGCGCCGCGCCGCGGCAGGATCTCGACCAGGTGGCGGCGCTCGAGAATCAACAGGGCTTCGCGCACCGAGCCGCGGCTGACGTTCAGCGCCTGGGTGACCTTGAGTTCCTGAATGCGCTCGGCCGGCTTGAGCTCACCGCTGATGATGCGCTCGGCCAGATGATGGGCAATTTGCTCGGCGAGGCTGTCCGGCGCCTTGAACGTCATGGGTTTCCTTCGACAATCGGTAATCGGCAAGCTGTGATCAAAGCATGCGGCGCAGTGTACTCCAATTGAACGGCAAAGGCGGCAGTTGGCACGGATGTGGCTTGGCAAAAGCAGGACTGCCGGGGTGCAGGCAACGGGTTCGCGAAACTTCCTGACCCGCAGGTCAGCTAATCGTTGACCGCTTCCCGGCCGCCGCATAGATTCTGCTCAAGGCAGACCCAAGAATCAGGTGTCGTGAGGCCATCCGTGATCCAGTTTCTCTTGAATCAACAGCTGCATACCGAGCATGCCCTGGACCCGAACCTGACCGTGCTCGACTACCTGCGCACCGATCTGGCGCGGCCAGGCACCAAAGAGGGGTGCGCCAGCGGCGATTGCGGTGCGTGCACGGTGGTCATCGGCGAACTGGTAGAAGACGGCGCGCAGGCGCAGATGCGCTATCGCAGCAGCAACGCCTGCCTGACCTTCGTCGCCAGCCTGCACGGCAAGCAACTGATCAGTGTCGAGGACCTCAAGCATCAGGGCCGCCTGCACAGCGTGCAGCAGGCCATGGTCGACTGCCATGGCTCGCAGTGCGGGTTCTGCACCCCTGGCTTCGTCATGTCGCTGTTTGCCCTGCAGAAGAACCAACCCCAGGCGAGCCGCGAGCAGGCCTGCGAAGCACTGGCCGGCAACCTGTGTCGCTGCACCGGCTACCGGCCGATCCTCGACGCCGCGGCCCAGGCCTGCGGCGGACCCACGCTGCCCGATCAGTTCGACAGCCAGCAGGCGCAGACCATCGCCAGGCTGAAAACCATTTCACCGGCGCACACCGACGAACTCCACGGCGGCAACAACCGCTGCCTGGTGCCCTTGACCGTGGCCGATCTGGCCGAGCTGTACAGCGAGCAGCCCGAGGCACGGCTGCTGGCCGGCGGCACCGACCTTGCGCTGGAGGTGAGCCAGGCGCACCGGGTGCTGCCGGTGATGATCTACGTGGGCCACGTGGCCGAGATGAAGCGCATCGAGACGTTCGACGACCGCCTGGAGATCGGCGCGGCTACGCCGCTGACCGACTGCTATCAGGCACTGGCGCACGAATACGCGGATTTTGGCCACCTGCTGCACCGCTTCGCCTCGTTGCAGATCCGCAACCAGGCCACTCTGGGCGGGAACATCGGCAATGCGTCGCCGATCGGTGATACCCCGCCGCTGCTGCTGGCCCTGGGCGCACAGGTGGTACTGCGCAAAGGCTCGCGCAGCCGCACCCTGCCCCTGCAGGACTACTTCATCGACTACCGCATCACCGCTCGCGAAGACGGCGAGTTCATCGAGAAGGTCATCGTGCCCCGCGCCGACCCGCGCCGGGCTTTCCGCGCCTACAAGGTGTCGAAACGACTGGACGATGACATTTCCGCGGTTTGCGCCGCGTTCGACCTGTTGATCGAAGACGGTGTGGTGCACGAGGTGCGCGCCGCCTTTGGCGGCATGGCGGCAATCCCCAAACGCGCTGCGGCCTGCGAATCGGCACTGCTCGGCAAGCCCTGGAACAAGGCCAGCGTCGAGGCCGCCTGTGCCGCCCTGGCCGAGGATTTCACACCGCTGTCGGATTTTCGCGCGAGCAAGCAGTACCGCCTGCTGACCGCACAGAACCTGCTGCGCAAGTGTTTCCTCGAGCTGCAGTCGCCACACATTCAAACGCGGGTGAGCGCCCATGTCTGAGCATCCAGCGCCCGACAGCCAGGCACGCATGGCTGAACTGTTCGCCTAGGGCCTGACCACCGGCGTTGGCCGGGGCGTCAAGCACGACAGCGCCGACAAGCACGTCACCGGTGAGGCGGTGTACATCGACGACCGCCTGGAATTTCCCAACCAGCTGCACGTGTATGCCCGGCTTTCCGACCGTGCCCACGCGCGCATCGTGCGCATCGACACGTCGGCCTGCTACACCATTCCCGGCGTGCGCCTGGCGATCACCCACAAGGACATTCCCGGCCTCAAGGACATCGGCCCGCTGCTGCCGGGCGACCCGCTGCTGGCGATCGACAAGGTCGAGTTCGTTGGCCAGCCGGTGCTGGCCGTGGCGGCGCGCGACCTCGACAGCGCCCGCCGCGGGGCGATGGCCGCCGTGATCGAGTACGAAGATCTGCCGCCGGTGCTGGACGTGGTCGAGGCGCTGCGGCAGAAGCATTTCGTGCTCGACAGCCACACCCACCAGCGCGGTGATTCGGCGACCGCTCTGGCCAGCGCCACCCATCGCCTGCAGGGCAGCCTGCACATCGGTGGCCAGGAGC
>Ga0265798_10008948_pt1 | contig 12648 bp, 11 predicted proteins | sample P3T30metagenome_FD_192430 | JGI IMG/M metagenome (GOLD analysis project Ga0265798, IMG submission 192430) | Plant litter microbial communities from East Loma Ridge, Irvine, California - P3 T30 | ecosystem: Environmental > Terrestrial > Plant litter > Unclassified | place: USA: California...
AAAGGTAACGAATAGTTGAACAGGGTCAGATACCAGCGGGTACCGTACGCGGTGGAGGTAATGCCAAGGTCAATCTATTGAACAGTTTGGTTAGCATGTATGCCAGGACGTCAGCCTCTTCAGTAGTGACTTACTAGCTTCTTCGCGACATCGTCGCCCTGCAGCCAGTTCAGCTCGAAGTCATCTAGAGCGTCCATGAGCCCCTCAAAACCGGCTTCATAAAGCCTCTCCATGCCTCGGAGCTGCCACAGCCGCACTAGCATGACGAAGGCTCTGTCCTCCTCGTAATAGCAAAGAAGCGTTGCGGTAAGTGCCGCCATACCTTGGACGTAGCCCGTCTCGGGGAGGTAAAGTGACATTGCGTGGAGTACGCGGAACAGTAGTCTCTGTCCTCCACGGTATCGCCGCCTGAACATGATATGTCTGTTGATTGTGCGCGGCACGTCTACATCGATCTGCACATCCTCTGCAGAGCTTTCCAGTTGCAGCTCATAGAAACTTTCAATCAGCTCCTCTTCCGTCGGACTGTTCGGGTCGGCTTTGGCGCTGGCAGCAAGGAACGAATACCACGCAGTCGCCCTCCAGCGATCCGGGATGCCCTTCCAGGTGCGAGATATAACTTTGGGGTCTTTGGTATCGAAATCGAATAGCATGCCGCCTTTATCTGCCCCCGTTTTGACGACCTTGGCCATTCTACGCCATTTCTCGTTGCGCTCGATTTCCTTTGCTTTCATCGCCTGGGCAGCTCTTCCTCCTTCTTCCTGTTCCGCAACCTCAGCCAAACCCGGGGGCAGCTTGAGCATATCGCTCGCCTCGTCTCTTAGTCTGCGGTCTCGGTTGTGAGGTAGCCTGTTCGTCGCGTGTCGTAGGGGTTTGTGGTTGCTGTGCGAGTCTGACGTCCGACCCGAAAAGATGGATCTGGCGGGCCTAGAGGACTTGCCAGAAAGTCGCCGCTTGGGTGAGCCTGTGCGTGGGTCTACGGAGCGTGCTCTTGATGCGCTCCGACCTAGGCGCCGCCGCCTGGGCTCCTCAGATAACAGTTGTAGTGTTGTTGTGACCCGGTGCATGCGAGGTTCGTCGGGGCCGTCGGGGCCATCGCCGTTGGATTTCGATTTGGTCTTCTTGGGTATGATGAAGCCATAGCGGTCGACTTCTCCGCCCTCAAGATCCGCCCAGTCTTCGAGTCCACCAGCTGCCTCTGTAGGCTCTTTGACAATGACGCTTCCGTGCCGTGAGCTCATCAGCGAACTTGTGTCCTCGTTGCCCTCCGCGGCCACCGACGAGCCATTAGCCGGAGTGTTGGTAAAGCCGCTGTTGCCCAAGTAGCTGTTCTGGACACTGCTCGTCTCTCCTTCAGGTGTATCCCAATTAACAGCACTCTCATTGCCATGCATATACATGCAGCGGACCTTGCGCGACATTGTCATCTCGTCTGTCGACAGTACCCGATGGCTGGCCGATCGAGTTCGCGTCGAGTAGCGTGAGGTGGATCGCGGTGAGAGGTGTGTTGCGGCGGGAGCGGGTGGTGAGGGGTCGGGTTTGGGTGACTCGTCGGGTTGCGCCTGCTCCTTTTGTCGCGGTGGTGTGCTCGGTGCAGGCGCGCCTTCCACCAGGAGGTCCATCTGTTTACTCCGCCTGTTTGCCTTTTTGCCGCCCAACATCATGCTGCCCCGTTTCGAAAAGGATATCTGCGCGTCCGAGGAGAGGTCGTCGAAGCTGCCAGTAGGGATGTACGTGTCTATACCGGAGAAGTTGGCGTCGTCTTCGCACGTTGCGCCGGCGTAGAGTGACTGCCGCTGTGACGCCTGACTCTTGGTGCCTGAGGCGCGTTCATCCTGCACAACAATAGCAGGCAGACTGGGGGTCTTGCGCAGGCTACTCGGTGAAGGTGGCTCGTTGCTGGTAGTGCCATTTGGCGGTGCTAAGGCCGAGTCTCTGCGGTCGTCGTCTGCACTCAGTAGCGTGCGCTTCAAGGAGAAAGCGCGAGGTCCTGGCGAAGTGCGTGGCCGGCGTACACCGCTGAGCCATGATCGTGACGCGGGGCCCTTGGTCGACGTGATGCTGTGTACATTCGACGGCACCTGTGACAACGGATTCGAGGCCTCGGACGTCTCCACCGCGGCATGGCCAGCGGGATTCACAGCCTCATCACGCATCATGTGAGGCGCAGGCTGGTCCTGGTCATGGACTTGGTCCCCGGGGAGAATAGCGGCTTGCAAAGCGAAATGAAGGGGAAATGAAAGGGATGGGGCGAGACAGCACCTTGCGACTGCGGTCCAGAGTGCAGCGACGAAGGTATTCCCGGGCTATGTTTGAGCAACGTAACAGCGTCAATGCTATGGCAGATGGTGCAATTGAAAAGCAAAGACGTATGCGACGACACTGAGATCAAAAAAGGACCCTGGCATGGCTCGACTTTTCTGGGGAAAAGGGGCGTCGCTATCGACTGGTCGTGGGTCGCATGCCTTCTCCAGACCTCTTGCCGACCGGAGATTGCCCAGCGCGCCCGGTGGGAGGGTGACGCCTGCTCACTTGGCCGGCCCGCAGCTGCCTCAACCACCACAATCTGTGTTTCTTTGTTCCACTCACCGCATCGCCCCAGCGTATTGGATTGCTCTCCTCGTCGCTCCTACGGACTCTTGACGCGTAGATAACCCTTTGGTTACGTTTCATCTCAAGGTGCCCCGCGCTGAATCATGGCACCGTCAGAAAACCCCACAAAATCCAAAACCCGGCGACGATCGCTGTTCCACGCGTCAATAAACCTTCCGGTCATGGTTCCCAAGTGGATTGCGACTAACCAACCCGACGTCATTCTCCAGCTGAACTGACATCGTATCACTTGTCGTACGACTGAGGTTCAACTCGAGCAAGAGCCTCTTCGATACAGAAAGAGCTGCCAGGAGAGCACCTTCTTTCCTCGAGTTGCACAGGCAATTACGCCATTCTCGTGCTTACCACGCCGACGAACGCGCAACGTGTAATCTCGTCCGACACGCCAAGGGCGGTCTCACCGCAGTGGCTTTAACAGGAAGGTGGCTTTGATGTTGATATCTTCCATACTACAGTCCGACGAGTCTCACGGCATATCGCGCGTATCTGTACTTCAGCTTGGACCCTGAGAGACGTGGTTACGGCACTACACGCAAGATCACGTTGCTACCTTGGTGCAGCCCCCAGCTGAAGCGCCAGTTTGCGTCGTGAGGACAAAGTTGAGCCGCTTGTTGAGAGCCTAGAGAGCGCCATGGCTACGGGCTGTGAACGAAGGGTCATGCGCAAACTCTCCTCAGCCTCCGAACCTCTCTCGTACCACCCAGTGGTATCATGTCACAATGATCTCAGACTGCTCTCACAAGTACCCTTCGCGTGTCATACGATGCGATGAAGCCTGGGCAAGAGTCTCAATCCCAAACCATGCCCGACGGGAGGATATTACACTTATCTCTCGAAATCAGAAGAGATGTCTCGCAGGGCGCGTCCGATCTTTGCTACATGTTCAGCTTATCTTGGCATCCCGTCAATTTTTGAGTTTCTTTCCCTGGCCATTACTGTCCACATCCAACATCCGTGCCGACTATCGGACACACAGTAACTCGTTCTTTCTAATTCAAACAATTCTCCGCCCGACCGTTCCATGTACCCATTCCATTCGCCACTGTTCAGCATACATCTGTGGATGCGAGCTTGACTTCATGGTTTAATGGGCCATTGTTCAGTCTGTATGCCCTCAATCGGACCACTAACGGCCTTTGTGTAGCCGCGAGTAGGTGTCGCAGAATTGAAGGCTGACTCAAACTCAAGACATTGCGTTTTCATGATGTAAACAATACGTGATCTCGGTCATCGCAGTCATCATAGACAGATATGCGTCGGCCGCAGCAACGGGGTCTCAGAGCGAGCACATCCTGCTCAACCCCAACCAACCAACTCCGTTAATTTACCCAGCTATGCTAAACGAACGACCGGCTGTGTAAAGAAGCCCCACTTTACCTGTGAACCGTGGGGCATACATCCAGCTACCCCTCATCGCTTCCCTACCCGTCACGAATCAGTGACGATGGTTCTACGTTGACCCGTGGGGAACCTGCGCCAACCAGCACGCGATTAGCACAGAAGATGTACCTTTACAGAGAGTATTGGCTTAAGGGTTCATAAAGACGAATTTCCCCGCCAGACGTGTCTAGGTAGGTCATCCGGCATGGCATCTTCTCTGGATCTGATCAACCAGGCTCCCAATGTAGGCGATTAAGAATTACCGAGACACAACATGGTACTAACAAGTGACCCCAGGGAACCAAGTTATGGGTACGACGCAGTAAAATCTCATTACCAATTACACCATCCTAACACCACAGACATCAGGTTCTGCACCTGGGTACATTAGAGTGTGACGACGGGTGGTTTATCCGAGCAGCAAATGCGTCCTCATCGTCAAACCCAAACCCGACCAACAAACGCCGTAAACTGGTCATGCTCGGCATCCTCATCCAGCACCCAACCGAAGGCCTCATCCTCTACGAGACCGGCGCGGGGGAAAACTATCCCGAAGATGTCGGTCCACCAATCCAAGATATCTTCACCCGCATAGACCACGACCCATCCAAGAACCTGGATGCGCAAATTGCCTTGACCGGCCACAATATAAACGACGTAAAAATGGTTATAATAGGCCACCTCCACCTCGACCATTCTGGTGGTTTGGAACACTTCAAAAGAAAAGACGTACCAGTCTACGTCCACGAGCTGGAATTAAAACACGCCTTCTACAGCGTCGCCACCAAAACAGATCTAGGAGTCTACCTTCCCCACTACCTCACCTTCGACATAAACTGGGTCCCCTTCCACGGGTCGTACTACGAGATCGCCCCTGGAGTTAATCTACATCATGCGCCTGGACACACCCCTGGACTGACCATCATGCAGGTGAATTTGAAAGAGAGTGGGACGTGGATCTTTACGAGCGATCAGTATCATGTCAAGGAGAATTATGCGGACGGCGTACCGCAGGGGTGGTTGGCAAGAGATCACGATGCGTGGGTTAGGAGTCATCAGATGATCAGGGGGTTGCAGAAGAGGACGCATGCGAAGGTTGTGCTGGGGCATTGTTGGGATACGATTAGGGAGTTGGATATCGAGTTTGCGCCTAAGGCTTTTGAGTGAGCAGTGCGCAAGAGAGGCCACGGTGTGTTTAGGTTGGCTTGGGGAATGAGACGAATGTAGAGGTACAAATCTGGTATTAGATCTGACATGGGAATAGGATGGGAAAGCGCGATGTCGATCGATGTAGGAATGAGGATGGCGCGTACATAGTGTGGTGAAACTGGTGCGATGCCACTCAGGCATTGCGTGTGAAGAATTCATGCAACGAGAGGGTGCGGCCGGGATAACTACAGAAGGTAGCACAGAAACGAGTGGAATAAAAACGACAAGCAGCATCCGCTATTTCTATTCTGCGCGTTGCATCACATTTCTGCGGGCATTGGGAGGCCTCGTGCGCGATTCCTCTTTTTGGGTTTAGCGTGCGGCTTTTCCGGCTCTTCATCATGTTCTTATCCGAGCTCTTAACTTCTGACTCCACTTCCTGAACCTTAGCAACAGCCAAGGACGACGAACTGCGAAGCTTCAGCCATGAACGAGAATAATACTCCTCGAACGGCTTCTGCCGACGTGGAGCCGAAGCATGCATCGACTGCTAGATGGACACCCGCCAACGGCATCGAAGCAGTCACGACTGTGACCCCGGCAAGCGCAAGTTCGGATGAACCGAGATCACCACCTGCAAAGAGAAGGAGAGAGGAGCGTGAGAGGAGTAGGGTCAGTAGAGCTTGCGACCGATGTAAGAAGTGAGCTTGTGGAAATTTGGGCGCACATGCGGTGCTGCATAGGTTCTATGGATGCGCTAACGCTCAGAGCAGGAAAAAGGTTAGATGTACCGGAAGATGCCCTTGTGCGCTCTGTCTGCGATCTGGGTTGCCGTGCGAGTTCACTGCGTCGTATACTCGAGGAAGACTGCCTTCTGTCATTGTCGACGATCCCGCGATAGCCTCAGATGCACTAGCCTCAAGACGGAAAGAGAGCTTAGCCTCTGGGACGTCTGCGAAAGAAGAGACTGCGATATCGACAACACAGTTCCCACGCATCTATCCTAGTCCTCTGACTCCTATCGACCCGCAGAGTTATTCGAATCCTGAACACTCCGAATCAAACGCTCTAGGCATGGCTACAGACCAGATCAATCGCCCTTCCTCGCGAGATTCTCCGGTACCTCAGGGCGCCCAACGAGATCAAGAAGGCCACTATGTTGGCTCTTCAAGCGCAGCATCGTTTCTCATCCGTATTCAGAAGCGTCTGCACACGAATTCCTCCTTGTCGCATGACTCTACCATCTTCACCTTTGGCGACGCTCCCCTCCCTGAGTTTGATCTTTCCATCTTCGTTCCACCACCAAAGCCTGATGCGCAGAGGCTTGTGGAGCGATATTTCGACTATGCAGCACCGACTCATCGCTTTCTTCATCGACCAACGATTGAACAGCTGGTCGAGGAGTTCTATGATACCCAAGGCGAGATGAGAAGTAAAGAAGATGGCAAAGCAAAAGTTGCATTATTGATGGTAGTCTTTGCGCAAGCACAAGCATATATGCCACTCGGCAGTACGGTGCAGACTAGCAGGTTTGTCGACGCTGCCGCTGTTGTAGGCTCTGCTAATGTCGAATAGCGCTCGATACTTCCGCGCAGCCGAAGCGCAACTATTGCAAGAACGCGGCGCCGTCAGACTAGCGAGCGTTCAGGCACGACTGCTGCAATGTTTTTACCTTCTGACACAATCCCGTATCAACCACTGCTGGAGTCTCTTCGGCGAACTCTCGCATCTCGCCTTCGCTATCGGCCTGAATCGTGGAAGGAAATGCGATCCTTCGACCAAGGTGGACTATGTGGAGATCGAGAGCCGAAGACGCCTATTTTGGGTGGCATACTCACTAGACAAGTACCTCGCCGCTGCTCTAGGTCGTCCACGGACTTTCAAAGACGAGGATATCGATCAAGTAAGTGTATCTGGCGTCATCAAAGTTGGGGATCACTAACACAATGGGTCCAGGAGCTTCCTACCATCGTCAACGACAACGATCTCCAACCGAACTACATCAACCTACCCTCGCGGCTTACTTATTCCTTAATGACAGCCCCTGTTGAGCACATTAAGTTGACACGCATTGTGTCTCTCGTGCTACGAGACCTTTACTCAATTCGCCCGCCCAGTCTGGCCTTGCGCATCGAGCTGTCGTCGAAATATACATCAGAACTGCACGCGTGGAAGAATTCCCTGTCAGGATTCCTCTCCGGTTCGACCTCGATAGACCGTATCGACAACCAGCTGCTCATACCAGTCTACCAGCGTCAGCGTTCGGTGCTCAATCTGGCGTATCACCATGCGCTGTTGCTTATCCATCGACCCTTCTTACTCCGAGACTTCGCGAGTCTGACCCATATGGGCACCCATCCTAACTGGAGCGCCGGACTTAGCACAACGTATGACGCATCGGCGAATATCACCGCATGCCTAGAGGCCGCCATGTCAATTGTACGCTCGGTAGACGACGTTTTCAAGGCGTCGAACCTCTTCCGCTCTTTCTGGTTCACCCAGTACTACGCCTTCTGTGCGGTGGTAGTGCTATACATCCATCGCATTCAGCAGGGCTTGGGTGTGAAGACCAAAGTAGAATGCGAGGGATATTTCGAGGCTGGTGTCAAATGTCAGAGACAACTGGAGACAGTTAGTGATACCGACTGCCTTGCGCACCGTTATTGTGTCGTATTGGAAGAGCTTAGGACTGAGGCAGTACGCCAGTCAGGCAGACTATCAACACCAGTAGCCGACAATACCAGCTTCCAGGACACATCGCTCCTCTCGTTACCAATGTCGACGCCAAACCCCGATTCCGTCGCGCCTGCGGCGAATCTTCCACCTCTGATGTACAGCAGCAACAACAGTAACATCGACATCTCCGACAGCGCAGCAGTATTCAACAACACTAATAACAACGCGGCCAACCCAACATTCTCGTTTGATCTACTCGACTGGTCCGACTTCGCTAGCTGGGGACAGTTCGAGGGCCTTGTAACGGCCGGCAATGGCTCCTTCGATCCGGTAACGCAGAGTGAAAACGACTTCTGGTTTGGGTCTTGAGCGGGGAATGCATAGGCGGGACAGAACTCAGACCAGTCCTTGGCTTCTCCATGGCCTCTCAACCTCTCTCGCACGTTAAACAAAAATAAACCGAATAGGCCTACAGCCTACATCAACATGGCAGCATACAAGATATGTGACCTAGCGTTGATGTAGGCTCTATACCTGCCCAAGTGTTCAATTTTTCCTTGTACAAGGTGCTCGCTGGAGGCCGGTTTCGATACTATTTGTGTCATTGGATGCGCACCGTCCATGGGTTATGGCGCTGCTGTGAGATGGACTAAATGGAACAAGATTTTGAACTCGCGCATAAGCAGATGAGAGTCAGAGGCCAGATTCGTCGATAAACGATCGGATTCAGCCTGGAACGACGCTCATAGAAGGAGTAAAAGCATAATGATAATTGTCTTCATTCAATCGTGTAAGAAACGCTATGATGCGTCCAGTGGGTATCTCGAAAAGGAAAACAGGCTCTACTATGCATACCCAAGACCGTGAAATCACTTCAATCAAACCATCTTGTATGACGTACTGCTTACCGCCTCAAAAGTCTCTGCCACCTTGACCTAGACGGCTGATCTGGCTGCTGCACGGCCGTATCCACCGGACCCGCAGCCGCAGCCGCAGCATCATTCGCATCCCCACTCTGCTCACCCGTCTGAGGCGTACGATCCTGCAACTCCACTGCAGGCTGAGCCTGCGCTTGAGCCTGAGCATTCGTCCTCGCCTCAACAGCCTGCTGTCTCCTGATCCCACTCCCATGCAAGAAGTACTGCCAATTACTCATAGGCCGCGGCGTAGGTGTCTGATTCGCAGTCCCCGCTTCCAACGCCGCAGGCGTCGCATCGCCGCCTAGCGCTATCCTCTCTTCCTCGTCGTGCTGATCGAGCGCTTCCTTGCTCATGTACATGGAGCGGCATATCGGACAGCTGGTCTTGCGGAGGACGAACCACGAGACGAGGCAGTCGGCGTGGAATTCGTGGCTGCAGACGAGGAGCTTGAGGATGGTTTCGGAGTCGGGGGTGGTAGTGGTGGGTGTTTGGTCGGCGGGATTGGAGGATGAGTTCTGTGGTGAGGGGTCTGTGGATTGGGGAAGCGAGGCGGGTAGGGCCGCGGCATCGGTTATGGGTGTTTCTGGGGAGAGTTTGGCGGGCTCAGGTGGGGCGGGGGCGTGGAGGGTTGAGAGACATATCGCGCTGAGAAGGATGTCAGTTGAGAGTCGCAATGGGTACGGTAGATCTTCTCAACTTACCATTCTCTTTCGAGCACCGAACGTGTCTCTACTACCCCGAGAGCTCCCTCATTGTCGTCGTCCGCGCCATCACGATGTTGCGATGATGAGGATCCAGCAAGACTGACAACCTCGGTGACTTCATTTAACTTCTCCCTCGCTTCCGCACGCCTAAGCGCAGGCTTCTTTGCCTTTGGTAGTGGGCGGCGCACTGGAACAGGGACAGCTTGTCGTTTTCTCCGAATGCAGAATATACACAAACTATATCAATAACAATTAGCTCAATTCTTTCTCCGGCCATCTCAGTCTCATAGACCACATCCATTCCAAGAGTCCAAGTAGAATTCCGAACAAAACTTACAAAGGCGCCACAATAGCAACAACAAACACAGGAATCAAAAAACTAAACGCCGTAGGCGTCATCCCAGACTGGCCAACGGTATCGCGCCATTCGCGCGCTTCCAGACTGCGAACAAAACCGTGGCTCGAAACCGCAGGCATTGTTGTTTCCAAACTTTCGAAAATGCGGAATGCAGCGTTGGCTTGGTTCGACTGACGTGTGTGGGGGAAACGCAGCTCAAGCTTGGTAGCTGGGGGGGAAGGGATGCGTCTCGACCTCGACACTTTTGGTGCGGGGAAAGGCCAAACGTAGGCGTGGTAGGATCTGCGATGACGGGGGAACGACGGGAGAACAGCGCGGGTATACCGGCAAAACCAGCGAGGACGATTGCGCGTACAAATCGCACGTCCTTGCGTCTATCGTATGCGTCTGTCCGTGTCGTGATTTCGATGTAATGAATGATGTGTTTCCGCGGCCGTACAGAAGGTTTCAAGAACACGCAAACAAGATGTGCGTAGCGCTCACTTCTTAACACTTGTTAGCAACCCCCATCTTACCCCGGAGGCCCACTTACCCGAGCGCTGTCGCGCTTCCTATGACACCTGCACCCACGCGCTCAGCCTCCACAGCCACGTCTTTTTTCGCCACTTCTTGATTACGCTCAAGGAAGCTTGGCTCGGCGTTCTAGATGCGTGATGGGGACGGCTGAAAAACGCCGAGCTGCAGCTTATCCATCTTTATCACGGTCCGATAGTCTTGTAGGATGTTGCATGTGTGTGAACTGGTCGGGCTGATTTGCAGCGTCAGCGGTACCGGGGTTGGTAGCGAACGATGATGGAGAGCGCAGACACAAGGACAGCGGGAAACGGGAAAAAGCAACATCAAGCAACAAACCCGATCGTTCCCAACATCGCTGCCCACAGTCCTCCAGTCTCAATCTCCAACAGAGCCCCAGCCTGCGCTTCCCCGATACGCACGCCTCACGATCCCCCAGCCGCTCATCGGCACAACCTTTTTTCGGCCTGCTCAGGCCATTTCCAAGACTACTGCTGGAGCTGCATCCCTGGGCTGACGTACTCCACCAGAGCGCTAAATCCTTGGTGCGGTCTAGGCGCCGAGGTAGGACGCACTGTCTCGGTCTTGGTGTGAGTGGAGCGGAAAGGTTTGGCATGCCATGGCGGAGTGGGCAGCCTGTGGGGATATTGTGGGTCGGGCGGGCTGCGTGTTGCGCAAGCCTCCGAACAGACTTTGAGGGAAGGACGCCTGGAGGACTGTAAGTGACTCGTGCCGAGGCGGATTTGTGGTCGCGCTCGTCTCGTGATAGTTTGACTGCAATTCCTTTGGATTATAGTTTGGGTGGTTGGGTATGTGGTGGTGTGGATGGGCTGGACTCGCGTCGAGGTGCATGTTAGGTGCTGCTGCAGTGACGATACGCTTGAAGATCTAATTGGATGTCAGCATCAAATGCAGGCAAATGTGAAAATGTAGATGTGGATGGTAAAACTTCGTTGTTCAGTTCGTTGTGGTATCTAGATTACTATGTACATGCTGTATGACTATAACAGCCTTTTCATCGCAGCCATGATGGCAAGAGGTATCGCGATCGCGTGCTATGCAAACAACTTCAAACGCCTTATCCAGGACCAAGCCTGGCCCTAAACATTAAGAGCTCTCAAAGAGATTACTCGAAAGATATCATACTTCCTCGTGTCATTTCTTTGCTCATGCACTCGACTTCTTCTCGCCATCCTCGCCGTCAGTGCTGATAGCTGTGCTGAGGTATCGCTCAAAGACGCGCGACTCCAGATCGACGGAGCCCCTCCTGGCAACGCCATTCTTAGCATCGCGCTTCCTGAAGTACACGCGCTTGCCCCACTTCCAGGACTCGATGCCGAGGAAGAACAGGAATGTAGCGACGAAGACGATCGCCCATTCCCAGCTGATACCCTTGTGCCTGAAGACGGTGTCGTTGATGACGGGAATGTACAGGACAGGGAAGATGGTGACGAAAGCGAAGACGATGGAGAAGAAGAGGAACTTGTTGCGCCAGACGTCAATGGCCCATTGCGTGAAGTACTTCTTGGAGTTGGGCTGCATCATGAAGAACGAGCGGCGCATGTCCAACATTTGCCATGCCAGGAAGACGGAGAACCAGGTAAGGCAGGCGAAAGTGGTCGCACGAGCGCGGAAGACAGTGTCGCAAGTGTCGTTGAACGATTCGTTGCAGCCGTTTCCGAGGTTGCCATCTCCGAAGCCAAACATGACCAGGGAGAACGCGCCGAGACAGAGAGCGGCAATCCAAAGACCGTAAACGAACATGTCGAGGATGACCTCGATGGTGAAAACACCGCGCTTGAGCTGCGATTTGTTAGCATAAATGCAAAGAGTCAGTCACAGCAAGGGAAACTTACATTTTGAGGTGGGCGAGTGAGAATGTCTGGTGCAGCGACCTCGAAACCGAGACCCATGTCGGGAAGAGAGGAGGTAATCATGATGATCCACATGACTTCGACGGGAGACACTGGGAAGACTGAGAGTCCGCTCTCATCCTTGAATGCGAGACCAATGAGCAGAACGCAGGCTTGCGCAATGTTCTGAGCGAGTAGATGGAGAATGAACTTTTGGATATTGTCAAACATGCGGCGACCCTCCTCGATAGCGTTCAGGATAGAGGCGAAGTTGTCATCGGTCAAAACAATGTCGGAAGCGTCTTTGGCAACATCGGATCCAGTTCCCATACCGATACCAACATCTGAGCGCTTAAGGGACGGGGAGTCGTTCACACCGTCACCAGTCATACCAGTGAAGGCCTTGCGTCGGTGAAGGGCGTCGATCATGCGGACCTTGGTGTTCGGGGCGCAGCGAGCAATGACAAGAGGAAGTAGGGGAA
>Ga0265798_10008949_pt1 | contig 12646 bp, 8 predicted proteins | sample P3T30metagenome_FD_192430 | JGI IMG/M metagenome (GOLD analysis project Ga0265798, IMG submission 192430) | Plant litter microbial communities from East Loma Ridge, Irvine, California - P3 T30 | ecosystem: Environmental > Terrestrial > Plant litter > Unclassified | place: USA: California...
CGGTTGAATGACGATGACATCTGGCTTCCTCTGATGGACCGCGCACGTGGCGCTGTCAAGGGTTGTCCCAAAAATAAAGCTGGTCCGTATGGGGCCAGCCGGGTTTTTATCAATGCTATACTTTCCTTGAAGCGCACAAGAGAAGCGCTTACAAACAACGTCCCATTCTATCAAATAAGAATAACACCGAGGCCCCAGGCGCACCCCACGCCGCACCCATCCGGCTGGCGCGCATGCAATGCCGCGCCGGGATGGTCGTTGCGGCGCCGGCGAGCGTTTGCCATCCTCGTGCGAACCGAAAATTCAATGAGCCAACTCAAGATTTACAACACGCTGGCGCGTGACAAGCAGGTTTTCGTCCCGAAGGTCGCCGGCAAGGTCGGCATGTATGTCTGCGGCATGACTGTCTACGATTACTGCCACGTTGGCCATGCCCGCATGATGATGGCGTTCGACGTCGTGTACCGCTGGTTGCTCGCGTCCGGCTATGAGGTCGAGTACGTCCGCAACATCACCGACATCGATGACAAGATCATCAAGCGCGCCGTCGAGAATGGCGAAACCATCGGTTCGCTGACGAGTCGCTTCGTCGGGTACATGGATGAAGACACGGCCGCGCTTGGCATCCTGCCGCCGACCGTCGTGCCGCGCGCTACCGAGTACGTCCCGCAGATGCTGTCGATCATCGGCAAGCTCGAGCAAAAAGGCCTGGCTTATCAAACCGCAGACGGCGACGTCAATTACGCTGTGCGCGGCTTCGACGGCTACGGCAAGCTGTCGGGCAAGTCGCTCGACGACCTGCGCGCCGGCGAGCGCGTCGACGTCAACACCGGCAAGCGCGATCCGCTCGACTTCGTGCTGTGGAAAGCCGCCAAGGAATCCGAGCCGCTTGATGCCAAATGGGATTCGCAGTGGGGGCAGGGCCGGCCGGGCTGGCACATCGAATGCTCGGCCATGTCGTGCGCGACGCTGGGCGAACACTTCGACATCCATGGCGGCGGCGCCGATCTGCAGTTTCCGCACCACGAAAACGAGATCGCCCAGTCCGAAGGCGCGTTTGGCGCGCCAATGGTCAACTACTGGATCCACAACGGGTTCGTGCGCGTCGATAACGAAAAGATGTCCAAGTCGCTGGGCAATTTCTTCACGATCCGCGACGTGCTCAAGAAGTACGACGCCGAAGTCGTGCGCTTCTTCATCCTGCGCGCCCACTATCGCAGTCCGCTCAATTATTCCGATGTCCATATCGACGACGCGAAGGCGGCGCTGACCCGCCTGTACACGGCACTGAACGGCATCGAGTTGGGTAATGAGCCGGTTTCCATCGACTGGGACGAAGCCCACGCCCGGCGCGTGCGCGATGCGATGGACGACGACTTCAACACGCCGCTGGCAGTGGCCGCGCTGTTCGATCTGGCCGGCGAAGTCAACCGCACCAGGTCTATCGATGCTGCACGCCAGCTCAAGGCGCTTGCCGCCGTGCTCGGCCTGCTCGAACGGTCACCGCAGGCGTTCCTGCAGGCGGGCAGTCCGGATGCGGGCGAGGGCGGCCTGGATGAAGCGGCGATCCAGGATGCGATCGCACGCCGCGCAGCCGCCAAGGCCGCGCGCGACTTCGCTGGCGCCGATGCCATCCGCAAGGAGTTGACGGAGGCGGGCATCGTCCTGGAAGACAAGGCCGACGGAACGACCTGGCGCCGTACATAATGCCAGCGAACAAGGACAAGTCGGGCAGCGTGGCTGCATTGGCAGGCACGTCGCCGGCGCACGATGCGCTCGCCGTGCCGATCTACTGGGCCGAGGCCAAGCGCGAACTGATGCAGCGCGACCGCATTATGAACAAGCTGATCCCGCAGTTCGGCGACCTGCACCTGCGTGGCCAGCCTGACCCGTTCACGACGCTGGCGCGCTCGATCGTCGGCCAGCAAGTCACGCCGAAAGCGGCCGACCTGGCCTGGGGCAAGCTGCTGGCTGTCTGCCCGACCCTGGGCCCAAGCCAGATCATCAAGCTGGGTGCAGTCCAGTTGTCCGGCTGCGGCCTGTCCAAACGCAAGACCGAATACATTCTCGACCTGGCCGACCACTTCAAGGCCAAGCGGGTGCACGCCGACCTGTGGTCCGAAATGGATGATGAGGCAGTGATCGCCGAGCTGATCCGCATTCGCGGCATCAGCCGCTGGACAGCCGAGATGTTTTTGATATTTAATCTGCTGCGGCCGAACGTCCTGCCACTGGACGATCCCGGCCTGATCCAGGGCATCAGCCAAAACTATTTCTCGGGCGAACCTGTTTCGCGCAGCGATGCGCGTGAGGTGTCGGCCAACTGGGAACCCTGGCGCACGGTGGCGACCTGGTATTTATGGCGCAGCCTGGACCCGGTCGCCCCTGCGGCCTGAGCTCCGATCCGCCCGACACGCCACCGGCTTACGGTAGAATAGCGCCCTGATCCGCCGCGCAGCCTCAGAGCACGGCCAAGACATTACCCGGAGTGACAATGACTAAATTAACTTTCCTCGATTTCGAGCAGCCGATCGCCGAGCTCGATTCCAAGATTGAAGAGCTGCGGTTCGTACAAGATGATTCCGCCGTCGACATCTCCGAGGAGATCGATCGCCTGGACAAGAAGAGCCAGCAGCTCACCAAAGACATCTATGCCAAGCTGACTCCGTGGCAAGTGTCGAAGATTTCGCGTCACCCACAGCGTCCGTACACCATGGACTATGTGAACTCGATCTTCACCGATTTCCATGAACTGCATGGCGACCGCACGTTTGCCGACGACCAGTCGATCATTGGCGGCCTGGCCCGCTTCAATGGCCAGCCTTGCATGGTCATCGGCCACCAGAAGGGCCGCGACACCAAAGAGCGCGCGATGCGCAACTTCGGCATGCCCAAGCCCGAAGGCTACCGCAAGGCCATGCGCCTGATGAAGCTGGCTGAAAAGTTCGGCCTGCCGATTTTTACCTTCGTCGACACCCCGGGCGCATTCCCCGGCATCGAAGCCGAAGAGCGCGGCCAGTCCGAAGCCATCGGTCACAACCTGTACGTGATGGCCGAACTGAAGGTGCCACTGATTGCCACCATCATCGGTGAAGGCGGTTCGGGCGGCGCACTGGCCATCGCGGTTGGCGACGCCGTGCTGATCCTGCAATACGCGACCTATTCGGTGATTTCGCCGGAAGGCTGCGCATCGATCCTGTGGAAGACCTCCGAGCGCGCGGCCGACGCCGCCGACGCACTGGGCCTGACCGCGCACCGCCTGAAGGCGATGGGCCTGGTCGACAAGATCGTCAACGAACCACTGGGTGGCGCGCACCGCGACCCGAAACAGATGGCGCAATTGCTCAAGCGCGCACTGGCCGACACGCTGCGCCAGTTCCAGGGCATGAAGACCAAGGACCTGCTTGAAGCCCGTCACGCCAAGCTGATGGCATACGGTAAATTCAAGGAAACGCCGCCGCGCGAAGAGTAAGCCTGACCAGCGCGTTTTAATCAGCGAGTTTCAAGCAGCGAGTCCCAAGCAGCGAGTCCCTACAGTGAGCAGAACCAATCGCGGGATCGATCCAGCCGGATCGGTCCCGGCAGCATGCAATGAGGCGCTCGCGCGCCTGTCCACCACCTACACGCCCACTTCGATCGCGATCGCCTGCAGCGGCGGGCTCGACTCGATGGTCTTGCTGCACCTGGCCTACGCCTGGTGCGCGCAGCAGGGCATCCCGCTGTTTGCCTTCCATGTCCATCACGGCCTGAGCCCGAACGCCGATGCCTGGCTCACGCACTGCGAACGCAGTTGCGCCGCGCTGGGCATGCCATTCGACCATCGCCGTGTGACGATCCCGGTCGACGGTTCCGGCGTCGAGGCAGCTGCACGCCGCCCACGCTATGCGGCGCTGGGCGCCATGTGCCGTGAGCATGGCGCGACGCTGCTGCTGACCGCGCATCACCTCGACGATCAGGCCGAAACGGTGCTGCTGCAATTGCTGCGCGGCTCGGGGCCGGCCGGTTTGTCCGGCATGGAAGCGGCCAACCGTTCACCTGGCTTACTGGGCGACGACGTGACCGTGATGGCGCGCCCGTTGCTGACGCAGCCGCGCGCGGCGCTCGAGGCCTACGCCGCGACGCACGCTTTGCGCTGGGTCGAGGATGAATCCAATCAGGATGCGCGCTATGCCCGCAACGCGCTGCGCCATCAGGTGATGCCGGCGCTGGCCGCGAACTTCCCCGGCTTCCAGGCGCGGCTGGCGCGCGGCGCCGCGCACGTCGCGTCGGCCCAACGCATGCTCGAAGAGCTGGCGGCGCAGGACTTGGCCGCCTGCCTGGACGGCGATGCGGTCGACCTGGCGGTGCTCGGCGCGCTCAGTGCCGATCGCATCGACAATTGCCTGCGCCACCTGTTCGCGGTACGTGGGCTGGCAATGCCGTCGACCGCGTGGCTCGCCGAGATGGTCTGGCAATTGTTCTCGGCGCGCGACGATGCGCAGCTGAAAGTCACGCATCCCGACTGCCACATCCGCCGCCATCGCGGCAAGCTGTACCTGACGCCGCACTTGCCCGAACTGGCAGGCATGCGCGACCCTGACGATCTTGGCATCTTCGTCAAAGAAGGGCAGCGCTTCCGCTGGCAGGGCGAAGCGTCGATGGCGTTTCCGGCCTACGGCGGCGTACTGCACTTCGCGCCGGCCGCCCGCGGCTTCGACGCCGCCTGGCTGCGCGCGCTGCCGTTGATGATCGATTTCCGCAAGGGCGGCGAGCGCCTCAAGACGGCGGCCAACCGGCCCACGCGCGGCCTGAAGGCGCATTTTCAGGCGCTGGGCGTGCCGGCCTGGGAGCGCGAGCGCCTGCCCACTGTCAGCCGTGGCCGCGAGCTGTTGTTCGCCGCCGGCATCGGGATGGATTGCGCGCATGTGCTGGAAGACGGCGAGGACAGGATCGAATTGCGCTGGGAAGCGAACGCGGCCTGACGGGTCCAGTCGGCTGCGTTGCGAAAAGCATTAGGTTATTTTCTTTTCGTATAGCTTTTACGCCAACGAGCCTTGTGATGCCGCGCTGCACCATGCTAGAGTAAGGGTCCCTTTTTGATCCTTACCCCTAGCTGGAACCCTTCCTGATATGGCTTTAATTGTCCACAAATATGGCGGTACGTCGATGGGATCGACGGACCGTATCAAGAATGTCGCGGCCCGTGTGGCCAAGTGGCACGACGCAGGTCACCAGATCGTCGTTGTGCCGTCCGCCATGTCGGGCGAAACCAATCGCCTGATCGGTCTGGCCAAGCAGATCATGGACCAGCCCGACCCACGCGAACTGGACATGATCGCCTCGACCGGCGAGCAAGTGTCCGTTGGCCTCCTGGCCATGGCGCTGCTGGCCATCGGCAAGGACGCGGTCTCGTACACCGGCTGGCAGGCGGGCATCCGCACCGATTCGTCATTCACGAAGGCGCGCATCCAGTCGATCGACGACACGCGCGTGCTGCGCGACCTGGCCAACGGTAAGATCGTCATCATCACGGGTTTCCAGGGCATGGACGAGGACGGCAATATCTCGACCCTCGGCCGCGGCGGTTCGGACACCTCGGCCGTGGCGATTGCGGCCGCGCTGAAGGCCGACGAATGCCTGATCTACACCGACGTCGATGGCGTCTATACCACCGACCCACGCGTGGTCGACGAGGCGCGCCGCCTGTCGAAGATCACCTTCGAAGAAATGCTCGAGCTGGCCTCGCTGGGCTCGAAAGTGCTGCAAACTCGCTCGGTGGAGTTTGCCGGCAACTACCAGGTGCCGACGCGCGTGCTGTCGTCGCTGACCGATCCCCTGATGCCCCTGGCCGAAGAAGCCAGCTCCGGCACCCTGATTTCGTTTGAGGAAGAAAGCAATATGGAACAAGCCGTCATCTCCGGCATCGCCTTCAATCGCGATGAAGCAAAGATCACCGTCCTGGGCGTGCCGGACAAGCCAGGTGTCGCGTTCCACATCCTGGGCCCGATCGCCGAAGCCAATATCGAAGTCGACATGATCATCCAGAACCAGTCGGTGGACGGCAAGACCGACTTCACCTTCACGGTCTCGCGCAACGACTACGTGCAGGCAATGAAGGTGCTGGAAGACCAGAAGGACATCCTGGGCGCGGCCAAGATCGTCGGCGACGCCAAGGTCTCGAAGGTCTCGGCCGTGGGCGTGGGCATGCGCAGCCACGTCGGCGTGGCCTCGGACATGTTCCGCACGCTGTCGGAAGAGGGCATCAACATCCAGATGATCTCGACGTCGGAGATCAAGATTTCGGTGCTGATCGACGAGAAGTACATGGAACTGGCCGTGCGCGCCCTGCACAAGTCATTTAATCTCGAACAAAGTTAAGCCAGTTTGCAATTTTTTGGGTGTGTTTTCTTGACCAAATGAGCACCAACCCTTAAGATGCTTGCACTCAGCGCTGACGGAAACGTTGGTACTGATTGGAGACGTGGCCGAGTGGCCGAAGGCACATCCCTGCTAAGGATGCATACGGCTTATACCTGTATCGTGGGTTCGAATCCCACCGTCTCCGCCAAGAACGATGAAAAAAGCCACCGCAAGGTGGCTTTTTTCTTTGCGTTCGCATCAACCGAACGACACGCTTGTACAGCCGGGGTCAGGTCTGACATTCAGACACGACCTCAGCCTTGTCCACTTCCAATTACAGCCGGGGTCAGGTCTGACATTCGGACACGACCTCAGCCTTGGCCACTTCCAATGGTGATTTGCCCAGTATCAGGATGGCCCGATTCTAGCTAGTTACGACTGCCGACTGTCGAGATCGTGTCCGAATGTCAGACCTGACCCCCGCTGTTCGTGTGTCAACCATGCGTCGCCGCTGCGGCGTTCGCCATTGCATTACCCATGACATTAGATACCTTGACGCACCCCGACCAACTCCGTGATCAACCCGCCGCCCCGAAGCTGCCACTGACCTCATTGCTGGCGCTGACGATGGTCAGTTTTGTCGTCATCCTCACCGAAGTCCTGCCTGCCGGGCTGCTGCCGCAGCTTGCTGCCAGCCTCGACAGTTCGCAGTCCGTGATGGGCCAGCTGATCAGCATCTACGCATTGGGTTCGGTATTGGCCGCGATCCCGCTGGCGGCCGCCACGCAAGGCGTTGGCCGCCGCACCTTGCTGCTCACGTCGCTGGCCGGCTTCGTGATTGCCAACACGATCACTGCGCTGTCCACCAGCCTGGCGCTGATCTTCGTCGCCCGGTTCCTGGGCGGCGTGGCGGCGGGCCTGGCCTGGGCCATGCTGGTCGGCTACGCGGCGCGGATGGTCGCGCCGCAGCACAAGGGCAGGGCGATCGCCATTGCGATGGCGGGCACGCCGCTGGCGCTGACGGTCGGCATCCCGCTCGGCACCTATGTCGGCAACCTGGTTGGCTGGCGCATCGCGTTCGGCGCGCTCAGTGCGCTGGCGGCGCTGCTGATGCTGTGGATCGTGCTGCGGCTGCCGGCGCTGCGCGCCATTCCCGGCCAACAACGCCAGAGCGTGGCGCAGGTGTTCGCGCTGCCCGGTGTGCGCACCGTGCTGGCGGTGCTGTTGCTGTATGTCGTCACGCACAACCTGTTGTACACGTATATCGCGCCGCTCGTGACGCTGGCCGGGCTCGCGCCGCGCGTGGATTTCCTGCTCGCGCTGTTCGGCGGCGCCGCGTTACTGAGCCTGCTGCTGGTGGGGACGCTGGTCGACCGCTGGCTGCGCCAGCTGGTCATGGCCAGCACGGGTCTGTTCTTGCTGGCCTCCGTCATGCTGGCGCTGTGGCCCGGCGTGCCGGCGGTGGTGTACGTGGCAATTGCGATATGGGGACTGGCGTTCGGCGGGGCGGCGACCTTGTTCGTGACGTCGCTGTCGAATGCATCGGGCCCTGGCCAGGACGTGGCGCAGTCGATGATGACGACGGTGTGGAATCTCGCGATCTTCGCCGGCAGCGTGGTGGGCGGCATGTTGCTGGGCCACTTCGGCGCGGGGTCGTTTGCCTGGGCCGCCACGGCAACGCTGTGCGCAACCCTGCTGATCATCTGGCGCAGCCGCGCGCAGTTCTACTGGCGGGGCGCCGCGGCGCGCGCCCCTGGTGCGTCCGGGTAATCCCTCCCGGTCTATTTGCCCACGCCGTTCTTGATTTCGGGATCCGTGGTGGCAATCAGTTCGAACACGGGCGTGGGCGATTTGCCGGTCGACTGCTTGCTGAACACGAGGATCACGCCGCGCGTGGTGTGGGGAACCACCGGAATGACCATGAACCGGTTGGCGTCGAACAGGCAGGCGCTCGGCAGGGGATCGGCGCTCACCGACAGGGTGCGCGCCACGCCCGCGTACAGGGTGACACTGCGGTCGAGCCGGTCGCCCGTCAGGTGCGTGTGCTGCAGAATGGCCTCGATATCAGGCTGAAACAGCATGACGCCATTGGCGTCGCCCCCGCCACGCCTGGCGTCGAGGTCTTTGGGCGAGATCTTTTCCCAGTATTGCTCGCTGCCAGCCTGCGCGTAATAGAACACGTTTTCCACGCTGCCGTCGTCGGGAATGACGGGCACCACGAAGAAGATGGGGGCACTGCCTGGCACGGATGCGGCAATGGAGACCGGCGCTGCTGTTGTCATGGTGCGATCCTGGTTGAAACTGCGTTAAGAAATGCTGGCGATTGCGGCCGGTAGCCGCCTTGCGTCAGCGTTTGCACATCGGCGCCGGTGATGGCGCCTTCCCCTGCACATGCACGTGCCACCAGCCAGGCTTCGCGCACGAAGCCCGCCTGGCCGGTGTCGATAGCCGGCTGCAAGGCGCTGCGCGCCGCCTTGCACTGCGCAGCCGGATAGGAGTGGGTTGCCGCGCCGGCGTTGGCCTGCAACAGCAGCATGGCGGCCCGTGCCTGCAGCTCCCGGCCCTGCCACAGATACGGGTATTGCGCCATCAGGCCGCGGATGTCCTGGGCCGCGGCGCGCCCTTTGGCGGGGTCGCGTGCCCGCAGCGCTTGCGCGGCGAGCACGAGGCGCGCCTGTACCGCGCTCTGGCGCCACTCGCGCATGGCCTGGCCGGCCTGGTCGTGACCCGCCAGGCGGCGCTGCAATGCGGCCAGCCCGGCGATGACGGGCATGCCGGCATCCGACTGCGCCAGCAGCAGGGCGCTGTCGGCCAGCAGGCTTTCGGCCTGCCAGAAGGCGTTGCTGGCGCCAGCGACCAGCGCCTTGCGCATCCAGTGCGCTGCTGCCTGCCTGGCCGCGATGGCGTCAAGGGGCCGGCCCAGCGCCTGCAGTGCCTCGGCGCGCCGGCTCTCGATGACACCCAGATCGCGCAGCCGCACCGCTTCGCCCGGGCGTGCCTGTTGCAGCCGCTGCTGCACAGTGCGCGCGGTGTCGTACAGCGCCAGCGCGCGCCGGCTGTCACCTTTCAGGTGGGCCAGCTGGCCCAGCCAGGCGCGCGCGCTGGCGACCGCATCCTGCGCATCGACATCATCCGGATGGTCGGCCAGCACCGCCAGCTTGAGCGCGAGCGAGGCCTCGAAGCCGCGCTGCGCATCGGTCCAGCGGCCGCGCCGCATCGCAATCGAACTCAGGCTGCCGAGCGCATAGCCCAGCTCGGCCCTGGCCTGGGGATGCGCCGGCGCAGCGGCCAGCCAGGCCTGGCTGGCCGTGCGATAGCGGTTCATCTGCGTAGTGGCGTCATCCAGGCGGCCGGCGTCATAGGCGATCTGGCCCAGCCAGAACGCGCTGGCGCCCAGCGTCTTGTAGTACTCGCCAGGATCGATGCCCGGCGCCGATCCCATGGCCGCAAGCAGGGCGTAGGCGCGTGCCAGCGCCGTGCCGGCCAGCGCGAGCTGCTGCGTTCCGCGGCTGCTGTTGACTTCGCCGATCACGACGAGCGCCTTGGCGCGCTGCAGGGTGTCGGCCGGCAGTTCGTCCCGCACATCCTGCGGGTTGAGCACCTGCAAGCCTTGTTCCCCGATGCTGCCCAGCAGATCGAGCTTGCCGATCGGCCGCAGCTGGTCGGCAAGCTCGCCCAGCATGAAGGTGGCCAGGCGCCGGCTCTGGTGCTCGCGTGCGGTCACGGTGTCGGCCAGCTGTGCGTTGTGCACGGCCGCCAGGCCGGCGGTCAACGCCAGCGCCAGTGCGCCGACCAGCGCGCCCACGCGCCAGCGCGCCAGCGCCGTGAGACGCGCCTGGGACCGCGTCACGAAGTCGTGCTCGTCGCGCCCGAACAGTTGTGGCGCGGCGCGCACCGCATCCCGTGATTGCCACAGCAACGGCACCCGCGGCAACAGGCATGCCCTGGCGCGGCCACTGTCCAGCCAGCGGCGCACCCACGGCCCCAGCTCGGCGCGGGCGGTCAACGTTGCCCGGTGCTGCGCAATCCAGGCAGTAACCCGTGGCCACCGGCGCAGCAGGGCTTCGTGCGCGACGCGAAAGCCGATTTCCCCGCCGCCGAGGCGGTCGGCCACCAGCAGGCGCGCTTCGATCAGCGCATCGACCAATGCCCGCTCGTGCACGTCGGCCAGGCTAGCGGCGGTGACCGAGCGGCTGCTGGGCGAGGCGCCGTCGGCCGACAGCGTCACCAGGCGCGGCAGCAGGCGCGTCAGCGCCGCCTGCTGGGCGACCGGCAAGGCCGCCAGGATCGCCTCAGCCCGGCTGCCGATGGCGCCTTCCAGGCCGCCGAGTGCATCGTAGGCGGTCCAGGTCAGCTCGTCGCCCGGCGCACGCGCCAGGTACAGGGCCTGCAGCGTGTACTGCAGCAGCGGCAGGGCGTCGCCGGCCTGCATTGCATCGGCGCACAGGCGGTCGTCAAGCCGGTTCAGGCTGCTCGCATCGCTGCCATAGACCAGGTTGGCCGCGCGCGCGGGCAGGCGGATCATCTGCATGATTGCCTGGGCGTCGGGCGGGGCCAGGTCCATGTGCGCGCCGTGCTCCTTGTCGTGCATGAACAGGCGGTGGGACGACAGGCTGGGATAGACATCGTTGCGGCACACGGCCAGCACCAGCGCCAGGCCGCTGCGTACCAGCCGCCCGATACAGTCGAGAAACTCTTGCAGGCCCGCGGCCATGGCCGGGCCGAACAGGCCCTCGAGACGGTCCAGAACCAGCAGCGGCAGGCCCTGGTTACCCGTGCGCCGCGCCTGCAAACCGATCCGCAGCAGCCGGAGCACGTCGTCCGGCTCGGCGCGCAGCATAGTCGCCAGCGAGGCAATGCTGTGGCCCGACAACAGCGCGACATTGTCGATCTCCCAATCGAGCAGGGCGCCGGCCAGCGCGTGCCAGGGGCCGGTCTCGTCGAGCGCGCCCAGATCCAGCACCGTCGCGGTGCAAGCCCGCACGCGCGCATCGCCCGGCGCGGGGGCGGCCAGCATGGCGGGAATGAGGCCGGCCCGTACCAGCGACGTCTTGCCGGAGCCACTGGGGCCCAGCAGCACCACCAGCGCATGGCCCCGCGCCTGCTGCTCGCCAAGACGCCGATGCAGTTGCTTGATGGCCTCATCACGGCCGAAATACACGGCCGCATGTTCGGTGCCGAACGGTTCCAGGCCCCGAAACGGCGATGCGCCGCGCCAGGCGCCGCTCAGGCTGCGCGGTCCGCCATCGGACAATACGCGGATCGGGGCGATCATCCGGTAGCCCTGCTTGCGGATCGTTTCGATGTAGCGGGGGCTGGTGGCCGCGTCCTGCAGCGCCCGGCGCAGGCCGGCAATCACCTTGTGCACCTGGTTGTCGCCCTGCACCTGGCCGGGCCAGCAGGCATCGAGCAGGGTATCGGCCGTCACGACCTCGCCGCTACGGCGGCACAGCTCGGCCAGCACGGCCATCGGCCGCGGCTCCAGTGCGATCACGTCGTCGCCGCGCGCGATCCGGTGCGCCGCCACGTCGATCGTCCAGTCGCCAAGCAGGAACCGGCCACCCTTGATCATCGGGTCGCCCTCGCGCAGCGCACGTAATTCCGGTGATGATGCGTGGTTCAAGATCACTCCCTGGGGGTGGATGAAGCGCATCCCGGTCGGTCGGGGCAGGCGGGACCGGCCTGCCGACTTGAGGCTGTAAATATCTCACGTGAAAGATGGTTTTGTAAACCTGACAATCTTTCGGTTGCACTAATGGTGGTTATCTGGATGGGCGCCGTGCCGCTGGCTGCAGGCGCGGGAGCGGGCAGGGTAGAGCCGCCACTTTACTCAGTCGAATCAGGGACTTGCAGTATGTGCAGGCGCGGGAAGGTAACCGGAAGGCAGCGACGCCCGGCTTGCCATAGGATGCGTCGGCACAGTGCGTACGACGCGCGCCAGAGGAGAGCACGATGAAACCCCCCGCATTGTCACTCATCACCGGAACGCCGGCCGTCGCCAATGCGCCACGGCCATGCTCCGATGACGTCGTCCGCGAGGCCTTGCAACGTGTGGTGACGAGCAAACGATTTGCCAAGGCGCGTCGCTGCACGGCGCTGCTCAGCTATCTGGTCGAGCGCGTGCTGGTGTGCGACGAGACGGCTGCCTCGCCGCCGGAGCACGAGATCGGCGTTGCCGTGTTCGGCCGCGATCCGGCATCGTATCTCCCCGCAGACGATCCCATCGTCCGGGTCCAGGCCGGGCGCCTGCGCCTGCGCCTGACCGCGTATTACGCGGACGAAGGGGCCGCCGATCCCTTGCGCATCA
>Ga0265798_10008950_pt1 | contig 12646 bp, 12 predicted proteins | sample P3T30metagenome_FD_192430 | JGI IMG/M metagenome (GOLD analysis project Ga0265798, IMG submission 192430) | Plant litter microbial communities from East Loma Ridge, Irvine, California - P3 T30 | ecosystem: Environmental > Terrestrial > Plant litter > Unclassified | place: USA: California...
CGCCCGAAGCACGCCACCTGCCCGGCGTACCGGCGAATGCCCTGCACCTGGACCGCGGCATGGCTGTGGTGTCGTCGCTGGCGGCGATCATCGCCACCCTGGCCGGCTGCGCCTTCTGGATCGCCACGGGCTGGCCGTCGGGCGCGGCGATGCCGATGATGGCGGCCGTGATGTCCTGCTTCTTCGCCACCCAGGACGACCCGGTGCCGTTCATCAAGGGCTTCCTGGTGTGGACGATTTATTCGGTGCCGCTGTCGGCGTTTTACCTGCTGGCGGTGCTGCCGGCGATCCACAGCTTCGAGATGCTGGTGCTGGCCTGCGCCCCGGCCTTCCTGGTGCTGGGTGCGCTGATCGCGCGGCCGGCCACCTTCGGGCGCGCCATGCCTTTCCTGTTCGGCATCGGCGGCACGCTGGCCCTGCAGGACACCAACACGGCCGACGCTGCTTCCTTCATCAACTCGACCCTGGCGCAATTGGCCGGGCTGGCGCTGGCGGTGCTGGTGATCGGCGTGTTCCGCAGCGTGAGCGCCGGCTGGACCGCGCGCCGCCTGCTGCGTGCCGGCTGGAAGGAACTTGCCACCATGGGCGATGGGCGCCAGGCGCCGTCGGTGCCGGAATTCTCGGCCCGCATGGTCGACCGCATCGCCCTGCTGACGCCGCGCCTGGCCATGGCCGGCGCCCAGCAGGATTTGCAGGCGGCCGATGCCCTGGTCGATTTACGGATCGGCCTGAACATGACGCAATTGCTGGCCGCGCGCCACGAACTCGGCCGCAGCCAGGCCGCGCTGTGGGCGCTGCTGGAACATTTGTCGCAGCACTTCGATGCGCGCCCGCATGTGGATGCCGAAGAAAACGCACGCCTGCTGGCCTCGATCGACAACGCCTTGCGCTCGGTGAGCGCGGCGCAAACGTCAAGTGCACAGCGCGACGCCCTGGCGGCATTGGCCGGCATCCGCCGCGATCTGTTCCCCGAGGCCCTGCCTTACCAACCCTCGCCCGTTCTAGAAAAGGAGATCCGATGATCGGCGAAGTCAGCCTCTACGGCATCTATGTTCCCCCGCTGCTGCTGCTGGCCCTGCTCGCGCTCGTGGTCTCGCGCCTGTTCAACTGGGTGCTCGCGCGCACCGGCCTGTACCGCCACATCTGGCATCCAGCGCTGTTCGATTTTTCGCTGTTCGTCATCGTGCTCGGCGCCCTGGTGTTCTTTGGTTCCAATCTGTTCTGAATCTGTCCTGAATTTACTTTGATCATGTTCAAGAAATTTTCTCTTCCGGCAGTGGGCCGGGTCGGTATCACCCTGATCGCCGCCGCCGGCGCCGTGTATGCGGGCTGGCAGTTGTGGCGCCATTACGAAGTCGAACCCTGGACCCGCGACGGCCGCGTCAAGGCCTACGTGGTGCAAGTCGCGCCCGACGTCACCGGCCAGGTGACGGAGGTGTACGTGCACGACAACCAGCAGGTGAACGCGGGCGACTTGCTGTTCGAAATCGACCGCGCGCGCTTTGAACTCGCCCTGCGCCAGGCCGAAGCGGCCGAGCAAGCGGCCCAGGCCGCGCTGAACCAGGCCCAACGCGAATCACGCCGCAACGTCCAGCTCGATGACCTGGTGGCGGCGGAGACCCGCGAGCAAGGCCAGTCGCGCGTGGAAACGGCGCGCGCCGCGCTGGCCCAGGCCGTGGTGAACCGCGACACCGCCAGGCTGAACCTGGAACGCACGCAGGTGAAATCGGTGGTGAACGGTTTCGTTACCAACCTCGACTTGCGGCCGGGTGCGTACGTCAGCGCCAGCCATCCGGTGATGGCGCTGGTCGACCGTGGCTCCTTCTATGTCGAAGGCTATTTTGAAGAGACCAAGCTGCCGAAGATCCACCTCGGCGACCGCGTGACCGTGTCGCTGATGGGCGCGCAGCAAAAGCTCGGCGGCCACGTGGAAAGCTTCGCCGAAGGGATTTCGGACCGCGACCGCACCACCGGCACCAATCTGCTGCCGAACATTAACCCGACCTTCAACTGGGTCCGCCTGGCGCAGCGCATTCCGGTGCGCGTGGCGCTCGACCCGGTGCCCGCCAACGTGCGCCTGGTCGCCGGCCAGACCGCCACCGTGCAGGTGCTGCCGGGCGAAGCCAAGCCGGCTCCCCGTGCACAAGCGATGGCGGCGCCAGGTTCGCTGAAAAACTGATGGTGTGATCATGATGGCATATCGAACTTATCCTTTGAAAGCGGCGACGGTCGCGGCGCTGCTGGCCGTGAGCGCCTGCACCACCACCGTCGGCCCCAACTACCATGTGCCCGACGAGGCTGCCGTGAAGCGGCCCGACGCCGCGGCGCCCTTCGTTGGCGCTGCCGAACCGGCCTTCCAATCCGCACCGCTGCCGAAGCAATGGTGGCGCCTGTACCACGACAGCACGCTGGACGGCCTGGTCGATAAAGCCTTTGCCGCGAATACCGACTTGCGCGTGGCCGCCGCCAACCTGGCGCGCGCCCGTGCCGTGCTGTCGGAAGCGGAAGAACTGCGCCGGCCGGAAGCGAGTGTGTCGGCCGCGCCCGCTTACGGCCGCGCATCGGGCGCCGCCAACGGCTTGCCGAACGCGCTGGCCGACCGCGCCACTTACGACACCGGCCTGCACGTGTCTTACCAGCTCGATTTGTTCGGCAAGATCCGTCGCGCCGTGGAAGCGGCCGGCGCCGATACCGAAGTCGCCCAGGCCGCGCTCGACCTGACCCGGGTGACCGTCGCTGCCGACACGGCGCGCGCCTATGCCGAAGCTTGCTCGGCCGGACAGCAGATCGCGATTGCCCAGCAGTCGGTGGACTTGCAGCGCAAGTTTGCCGAGTCCACCGCGCAGCGTGTGAAACTGGGGCGCGGCACGGCGCTCGACAACAGCCGCGCCCTGGGTCAGCTGGAACAATTGCGCGCGGCCCTGCCGCCGCTGGAGGCACAGCGCCGTACGGCCCTGTACCGGCTGGCGGTGCTCACGGGCGAGACGCCGGGCAATTTCCCGAAAGCGGTTGCGCAATGCGTGAAAGTGCCGCAGCTGGCGGCGGCGATTCCTGTGGGCGATGGCGCGGCGCTGTTGCGGCGGCGTCCGGATATCCGCCAGGCCGAGCGTTCGCTGGCGGGCGCGACCGCGCGCATTGGCGTGGCAACGGCGGACCTGTATCCGCAGATCAGTCTCGGGCTGACGGCGGGCAGCACCGGCGGTTTATCCGGCTTTGGCGAAGGCAATACCTTCCGCTACAGCCTGGGACCGCTGATTTCCTGGACGATTCCCTCGACCGGCACGGCGCGCGTGCGCATCGAGCAGGCGGAGGCGAGCACGGCGGCATCGCTGGCGCGTTTCGACGGCGTGGTGCTGAATGCACTGCGCGAGACCGAGACGGCCTTGACGGCGTATGCGCGTGAGCTGGACCGGAACGCGGCCTTGAAGGCGGCGCGGGACCAGAGTGCGCTGGCGTCGCAGCAGGCGGCCAGGCTGTACCGGTTTGGGCGGACGGATTTCCTGACCACGCTGGATGCGGAGCGGACGCTGGCGTCGGCGCAGGCGTCGGTGGCGGCGTCGGATGCGAAGCTGGCCAGTGATCAGGTGGCGTTATTCCTGGCACTGGGTGGTGGCTGGGAAAAGGCCGGAGAGTAAGCAGACAGGTATCGTTTCCGTACGGTGGGCACCCCGTGCCCACGCGGTTACGTGCGTATCCGTGCGGCCGACTGCGGCAAATTGTCGCTCGCGAAACATGCAAACAAGCGCGATGCAAACGCGGGCGACTGGCGGTTATGGCGCGAGCGAAATTTCACCGTTAACGGCCGAAGGAGACGCGCGTAACCGCGTGGGCACGGAGTGCCCACCCTACGGTTGGCTGTGCGGACAGAGCACGGGCCGTCACCATTCACACGCTCGGTTTAGCGAACCACCCTACAGCAATTTATCAAGCGTAATCGGCAAATCACGTATCCGCTTCCCGGTCGCGTGATACACGGCATTTGCCACCGCCGCCGCCACGCCCGTGATGCCGATCTCGCCGATCCCTTTCGCCCCCAGCGGATTGACATGGGGATCGTCTTCGTCCACCACTTCCACCTCGATGCTGCCGATGTCGGCATTCACCGGCACGTGGTATTCGGCCAGGTTGCCGTTCACCGCGCGCCCGTCGCGCAGGTCGAACACCGTCTCTTCGAACAGGGCCATGCCGAGCCCGAAGACAATGCCGCCCATTAGCTGGCTGTGTCCGGTCTTGGCATTCATCAGCTTGCCCACGCCATAGGCGCCGACCACCCGCGGCACGCGCACCGTGCCCAGCGCTTCGTCGACGTGCACTTCGACGAACACCGCGCCAAACGCATGCATCGAATACTTCTTGCTGGCGTCGCCAGGGTCGGCTTCGGCGCGAACTTCGATGTCCGCACCGCCATGGCGCACCACGATGTCGGTCATCGATTCGCCCTTGGCCGGGTCGCTCCGCAGGAACAGCCGGCCGCCGTCGATCTCGACCTCATCCGCCAGCGCACCATGCAGCGGCGAGCGCTCGTCGCCCACGGCGATGCCGACCAGTTTGAGCTTCAGGGCATGCGCCGCCGCCTTCACCGCCGGCGCCACGCTGGCCACCGTGGTCGAGCCGCCCGAGACCGGCGCTTCCGGCAGCCGCGAGTCGCCCAGTTCGAAGCGCACCCGCTCCACCGGCAAGCCCAGCGCCTCGGCCGCCACCTGGGTCATCACGGTGTAGGTGCCGGTACCGAGGTCCTGGGTGCTGGAGCGCACCACCACCATGCCGTCCGCATCGATCGTGGCCGAGGCCGCGCCTTTCGAGCGGTTGGTCGGGTAGGTGCAGGTCGCCATGCCCCAGCCGACCAGCTTGTCGCCTTCGCGCATCGAGCGCGGCTGCGGATTGCGCCGGCTCCAGCCGAAGCGTTCGGCGCCGACTTCATAGCACTGGCGCAGCGACTTGCTCGAAAACGGCAAGTCCTTGCCAGGGTCGCGCTCGGTGTAGTTCTGCAGGCGCAGTTGCAGCGGGTCGATGCCGAGCTCGTAAGCGAGTTCATCCATCGAGGATTCCAATGCAAACGAACCCGAGGCTTCGCCCGGTGCGCGCATGAAGGTCGGCGTGCCCAGGTTCATGCGCGCCAGGCGATGCGTGGTTTCCTCGTTCGGCACCTCGTACATCATGCGCGTCATCAGGCCGCAGGGCTCGATCCAGTCTTCGATCATCGAGGTGTAGGCGACGGTGTCGTGGGCGGTGGCGGTCAACCGGCCGTCGGACATCGCGGCCAAGCGCATGCGCTGGTCGGTGACCGGGCGCGCGCCCACCGGGCCGAACATCTGGTTGCGGTCGAGTACCAGCTTGACCGGGCGGCCCGCGCCTTTCGCGGCCATCGCCGCCAGCACCACGTGCGACCAGACCGAACCCTTGCAGCCGAAGCCGCCGCCCACATACGGGCACAGCGCCGTGACCTTGTCTTCCGGGATGCCGAGCGTGCCGGCCACGGTGCGCTGTACACCCTTCATGTACTGGGTCGAGTCGTACAGCGTCAGATGGTCACCATCCCAGGCAGCGATCGTCGCGTGCGGCTCGATGGGGTTGTGGTTCTCGACCGGCGTGCGGTAGGTGACGTCGATGCGCGCGCTGCCCGACAGCAGGCCGGCCTGCAAGTCGCCACGCTGGGTATCGGGCTTCTGGGTCAGCACCTTTTCCGGCGGGTGGGTGTGCTGCTTCGCTTCCTCGAAGTCGAGCTGGGCCGGCGTGCGTTCGTACTCGATGCGCAGCCGCGCCGCCGCCTCACGTGCCTGCTCGAAGGTCTCGGCCACGACCACGGCAATCGGCTGGTTGTTGTAATGAACCTGGTTATCCTGCAGCAGCGACAGCACGCGGCCGATCGGTGGCGAGACCTTGCCGGCCTTCGTTTCCTGCGGCAGGCGCAAGGCGTTTTCGTGCGTCATGATGTACAGCACGCCCGGCAAGCCCTCGGCCTCGCCCGCATCGATGCGCGTGACGCGCCCGTTCGGCACCGTGCTGGTAACCATGACCGCATGCGCAAGATTGTCGACCGGATGCTCGGCCGAATAACGGGCGCCGCCGCTGACCTTGGCCCAGGCGTCGACTCGATTGATGGGTGCGCCGATGATGCTCATGCCGATTCTCCTACCTGTTCTGTTGCTGACGGTCCCGTGATGCCTGCGGCCACCTGCAATGCCCGCACCACGGCGCGCTGCGCCAGGGCGATCTTGAAGCCGTTGTGGGCCTGTGCCTGGGCGCCGGCAACGGCCAGCTCGCCCGCGCGGCGCAGATTCTCTTCGCTCAGCAACTGGCCGCGCAGGGCATCCTCGGCCTCCTGCGCGCGCCAGGGTTTGTGCGCCACGCCGCCCAGCACCAGGCGCAGGTCGCGCACGATGCCGTCCTGGATATCCAGCGCCGCCGCCACCGATACCAGGGCAAAGGCATAGCTGGCGCGGTCGCGCACCTTCAGGTAGTGCGAATGCGCACTGAAGGGAGAGGCCGGCAAGTCCACCGCCGTGATCAGCTCGCCGTCTTCGATGACGGTGTCGAACTGCGGCGTATCGCCCGGCAAGCGGTGGAAGTCGCCGATCGGCACGCTGCGTTCGCCGTTCGGTCCGGAAAGGCGCACGGTGGCGTCGAGCGCCGCCAGGGCCACCGCCATATCGGACGGGTTGGTGGCGATGCAGTCCGGGCTGGCGCCGAGGATGGCGTGGATGCGGTTGAAGCCGTCGATGGCGGCGCAGCCCGAGCCGGGGTCGCGCTTGTTGCAGCTTTTAAAAGTGGGGTCCGTGAAGTAATAGCAGCGCGTGCGCTGCAACAGGTTACCGCCGACCGTGGCCATGTTACGCAGCTGGGCCGAGGCGCCGTTCAGGATCGCTTCCGACAGCACGCGGTAGCGCCCACGCACCAGCGGGTGGTTGGCGGCGGCGGTGTTGCTGGCCATGGCGCCGATGCGCACGCTGCCATCGGGCAATTCTTCGATGGCATTCAGCGCCAGGCGGCTGACGTCCACCAGCCGCGTCGGGCGTTCGACGCCGCTCTTGTACAGGTCGAGCAGATTGGTGCCGCCGCCGATGAATTTGGTCCCGGGCGCACGCGCCAGCTCGACCGCGTGGGCGACGTCGCGCGCCCGCTCGTAGGAAATCGAATGCATGGCGTCTCCCTCAGTTGACCGGCGCAGCCGCCGCGGTGCGGATCGCGGCCACGATGTTCTGGTAGGCGCCGCAGCGGCACAAATTGCCGCTCATGCGTTCGCGGATCTCGTCCTCGTTCAGTTCTTGCGGGCGTTCGCCGCGGGTGACGGCGCTGGCCTGGCCTTCGGCGATCTCGCGCAGCAGGGCCACGGTCGAACAGACCTGGCCGGGCGTACAGTAGCCGCACTGGAAGCCGTCATGGTCCATGAAGGCTTGCTGCACCGGATGCGGCTGGCCATCCTGGGCAAGGCCCTCGACGGTGGTGATCTCGTGGCCGTCGTGCATCACGGCCAGGGTCAGGCAGGAATTGATGCGCTGGCCATCGACCAGTACCGTGCAGGCGCCGCACTGCCCACGGTCGCAGCCTTTCTTGGTGCCGGTCAGGTGCAGGGTTTCGCGCAGGGCGTCGAGCAGGCTCACGCGCGGCTCGAGGTGCAATTGATGCTCGCTTCCGTTGATGCGCAGCGTCAGCGGCTGCGGTGGAACATACGGCGCCGCCACGGGCGCCGGCTGGGTCAGTTCGTCGTCTGGCATCGTCTACTCTTCGCTAAGGTTATTGGGTGGTTCAGTCCTGGTTCAGCCCTTCACGCACACGATCTGCTTCAGGGTATGCACCACTTCCACGAGTTCGTCCTGGGCCTGCATGACGGCGTCGATGTCCTTGTAGGCCATCGGGATTTCGTCGATCACGCCCTCGTCCTTACGCGACTCCACGCCCTGCGTGGCGCGTTCGACGTCGGCGCGGGTAAAGCGGCGCTTGGCCTCGGTGCGGCTCATGGTGCGTCCTGCGCCATGGCTGCAGCTGTTGAAACTTTCCGGGTTGCCCTTGCCGCGCACAATGAAGCTTTTTGCGCCCATCGACCCAGGAATGATGCCCAGTTCTCCGGCTTTTGCCGAGACCGCACCTTTGCGGGTGATCAGCACATCGCGGCCGAAGTGGCGTTCCTGCTGCACGTAGTTATGGTGGCAATTGACTGCTTCCACATGGGTCTCGAAAGGCTTGGTGATGACGCTGCGTACCGCGTGGATCAGGTTCTGCATCATCACTTCGCGGTTGATGCGCGCGAACTTCTGGGCCCAGCCGACCGCCTCGATGTAGTCCTTGTAGTGCTGCGTGCCTTCTTCGAGGTAGGCCAGGTCCTGGTCGGGCAGGTTCACCATGTGGCGCCGCATGTCCTGCTTGGCCAGTTCGATGAAATGGGTGCCGATGGCATTGCCCACGCCGCGGGAGCCGGAGTGCAGCATCAGCCACACGAAGTTGTCCTCGTCCAGGCAGATCTCCACGAAATGGTTGCCGCTGCCCAGGGTGCCGAGGTGCTTGTAGTTGTTCGTGCCGCGCAGCTTGGGCCACTTGCGGCACAGGGCGTCGAACTCGTCCTTCAGCTTGGCCCAGCCGGCATCGACCGGCGGCGGCGGACGGTCCCAGGAGCCGACATCGCGGCCCCTGGCATTGCGCGTCTTGTGCGACATGCCGTGCGGGATGGCTTGCTCGATGGCGCTGCGCAGCTTGCCGAGGCTGTCGGGCAGGTCGGTGGCGCGCAGCGTGGTCTTGGCCGCCATCATGCCGCAGCCGATGTCGACGCCAACGGCAGCCGGTATCACCGCGCCGAGCGTCGGAATCACGCTGCCAATGGTCGAACCTTTGCCGAGATGCACGTCGGGCATGACGGCGACGTGGTGGTAGATGAAGGGCAATTGCGCAAGCTTACCGAGTTGTTCCTTGGCGGCTTCCTCGACCGGCACGCCGCGGGTCCACATCTTGACCGGCTTGGCGCCGCGGGCTTCCAGCGTTTCGTATTCAGGCTGTTTCATGGATGCGCTGACTGGCGAAATCGACAACGGCTTCATCATCGCCCAAATCGGCGAAGCGGGGAGTTCGGGAGGATTCCACTGCGCAGTTGCAGCGTGCAGAGAGGCCGTTCTATACTGGCTGAGGCGCCGTCCCGCGCCGGACCACGGAACCTTGCATGCGAAAACTTCTTCTCCTGACTCCCCTGCTGCTGGCCGGCTGCGTCGACGACTCGGCCACGTATTACATCGACGGCAACACCCATGCGCTGACGGTGCGCGCGGTGCAGGAGCAGTTCTGGAAGAAGGAAGTCACCGTGGACCTGATCGCGGCGCGCATGCCGGACTGCCAGCGCCGTTTCGCGCTAGGCACCATGCCGATGGCGGATGTGGAACTGGAACTGTTCGGCTCCGGCGACAATGTCTACACCGTACGCGCCGGCAACACGGCATGGCGCTTCGAGACCGGAGGCTGCAGCCAGATGGATGAGCCGGAACAGGTGACCGGGCAACCGCTCGGCCTGTTCCACCTCGACGAGAACAACAAGCTGGTGTTCGAAGAGGCGGAAGCGCCGACCGAATAAGGTCTTACATCAAGGACGCAGCCAGCCTCGGGCAATGGGCTTGGCCAACACGCGGCGGTAGACCACCTGCATCTGCGGCACCACCAGCGCCGCCAGCGCCTGTCCCGTGCGGGTATTCACCAGCAGGGCCCCCACGCTCGACGTGACCAGTGCCCCGGCCATGTCCAACGGCCAATGCACACCCAGGAACACCCGCGCCCAGGCCACCACCACGCCCAGCGCCAGCAAGGCGATACCGAAGCGCCGTGCCTCGCGCAGCGGTCCGAAGGCCAGGGCCAGCGCCACCGAGAACATGCTGGTGCCGTGGTCGCTCGGGAAAGACGAATCCGGTGCGTGGAACATGAAGGTCTGTCCGACCTCGGCCATGAAGGGGCGCGGATGGAACCACGCCAGGCCGATCATCTTGTTGAGCGTCAGCGCAATCACGGCTGCCAGGAAGGCGCGCACTGCCGCTTCGCGCTGGGCGGTATCGCCACCCATCCACATCAGCACCAGGCCGAGCGGCAGGATCATGATGACCCATTCGGCGGCAAACACGGCCCCGTGCAGGCGCCAGCCATCGAGGCCGGGCGCGGAATTGATCAGTGCAAACAGGTACAGGTTCAGTTGGTCGAACATCGGAGCGCCGGCATAAAAGAAAAACAATATCTCCAGCGTAGCTCAGCCGTTCGGCGCGCACGGTTTGAAATCGCAACAGAATGTGACAAAAGCACGGTCTGCAGCGGCCGCTGTTGGTATCAGTTTATACAGTTGGGGCGCATGTATGCCGCACGGCTGGGATTGCCCCCTTCAGCGTGGCCGCATCAGCCGCTGCAGCTGGGCCAGTTCAACGTCGCGCCCGAGCGTGTCGAGCGTCTGCTCGAGCAGCGAGCGCTCGCCGTTGCGCAGCATGGTCCATTGCGTGAAGTATTCGTGCACGGTGCGCCAGGGCGGGAACTCGCGCGGCAAACTGCGCCAGGCGGCGCCCGTGTGCAGGAACCAGAGCACGGCGCAGTACACGTCGTACAAATCGTGCTTGCGCGGACGCGTCTTGCGGCGCGCCGCTTCAAGTGTGTCGCGCACGAGCTCGAACTGCTCGCGGCCAATGTCGCTGGGGAATTCGGGCCGGGCCATGACGTTCGCCCCCTAAACATCCTTTGAGGGCGAAGTTTATGAACAGGTTCCCGGCAGGCCGGGACGGCCTGCAATTTTAGTCGCGTGCCAGCGCCAGGAACTCGGTGCGCAGCGCCAGGTTCGGCTGCAGTTCGCCCAGCATGGCAGAGGTGATGGTTTCCTCGCCCTGGGTGCGGATACCGCGGCTTTCCATGCACATGTGGCGGCACTTGACGACCACGCCCACGGCTTTCGGTTCCAGCACTTCCATCAGCGCATTCGCGATCTGCATCGTCATGCGTTCCTGCACCTGCAGGCGCTTCGAGAAGATGTCGACCAGGCGGGTCAGCTTCGACAGCCCGACGATCTTGCCGTTAGGTACATAGCCGACCGTGGCCTTGCCGAAGAACGGCGCCAAGTGGTGCTCGCAATGGCTGTAGACCGGAATGCCGCGCACCACGATCAGTTCGTTGTACTGCTCCGCGCCATCCTCGAAGGCCTTCAGGACTTCGACCGGGTCCTGGCCGTAGCCGGAGGTCCAGTGTTTCCAGGCCTTGGCAACGCGCGCAGGCGTTTCGTGCAGGCCAGGACGGTTCGGATCTTCACCGAGGCTGGTCAGCAGACGGCGCCAATCCTGTTCGGTAAATGCTTCTTTGTCAGACATGAAATACCCTAAAAATACGATTGCCGCCAGTATATAGAAAATGCGCCGAGCCTTCCGGCGCCTGCCGATTTCTTGAGCAAAACGGACTCTAGTGTTGCGTCGATGCGCTAGCGTGGACAGGTTTTCTTGCTAAAGGGAGGCGCTATGTTCGGCAGCTCGGTACTGGAATTGGCAATTGGCTTGACCTTCTGTTACGGCACCGTGGCGCTGATCGTCGCCACCTTGCAGGAAGCGCTGGCGGCGGCATTCCGGCTGCGCGCCAACACCCTGCTGGCCGGCATCAAGAGCATGCTCAACGACCCGCGTTTCGACGCCCTGGCGCAGATGGTGTACGCGCATCCCCTGGTCAACCCGCACAGCAACGGCACGCCAGTCGACGAGCGCCACCTCGCGGCCCGTCCATCCTACATCGAACCGGCGCAGTTCGCGATTGCGCTGATCGACAGCATCCAGCGCGTCCCCGGCGACTTTGCGCGCCTGGGCGCCGACATCGACAGCATTGCCGATCCGCAGGTGCGGCGCGCCCTGCATGCCTTGTATGCGCGCGCGGGCGGCGACCTGGAGCGCTTCCAGGCGCTGGTGGCAGGCTGGTTCGACAATGCGATGGAACGCGTGTCCGGCGCCTATAAACGGCGCCAGCTGCTGATCTCGCTGCTGCTGTCGCTGCTGCTGGCGATCATGTTCAACATCGACAGCATCTCGCTGTTCCGCACCCTCTGGCAGCAGCCCCAGCTGGCGGCCCATATCGATGCCGTGCCCGGCGCCCTCGACTCCGCCACCCTGAGCAAGCTGTGGGCACTGCCGATCGGCTGGACGAGTTTCCCGCCGGTCTGGGACACCGCCTTTGCCCTGCAGGCGGCCGGCTGGCTGATCACGGCGGCCACCACCCTGTTCGGCGCGCCGTTCTGGTTCGATCTGTTGCAGCGGGCAGTGCAATTGCGCGGGACCGGGGCACGGCCGGAGGAAACGCCGCGTACCTTGCCGGCTTCCGTTCCGGCGAACGCGGCCGTTCCACCCGTGCCGGTACGTACCGCGCCGGCCTTGCCGACCGCGACCGAAAGTTAATCGGTTTTCAGCGCGCTCGAGAAGGCTCCCAGGGCAAGGCGCACCGCCGAAGACAGTACGCCAGTACGGCGAGGTGGTGCAACGCCGCCATGGGGCCTTATCGGGCGCGCTACCGGCCAGGTGGTCGGTGCGCGTCCACCAGCACGCTTGAGACCGAGATGTGCGGCACGCGCTCCGGCCATTCGTCGCCTGGTCCGAACCAGCGCGCCTCGGCGATTTCGCTGGCATCCACGCGGATTTCGCCGCCGGCATAGTCGGCGGTAAAGGCGATC
>Ga0265798_10008951_pt1 | contig 12646 bp, 10 predicted proteins | sample P3T30metagenome_FD_192430 | JGI IMG/M metagenome (GOLD analysis project Ga0265798, IMG submission 192430) | Plant litter microbial communities from East Loma Ridge, Irvine, California - P3 T30 | ecosystem: Environmental > Terrestrial > Plant litter > Unclassified | place: USA: California...
CCAGTAAGAGGAAAGTCGAGGTGTCATGGCGACTGGAAATGCAGGTACGTAGGCCTTTTGATGTGATAATGTCCGCTGGGATAGCAAGAGCCTCGCGGATGCTACGATTGCTGTCGATCTAGACACCCACGTTACACATGGAGCTCGCAATTAGTACTGCGTCAGAATGTCTCTCATGACAGCAAATTTGCTAACTTCAGAATAGCTTCAGGGTGCCCGTGGCGAAACCTGATATCCGTACGATTCTGTTACTGCCCCGCCCCGTGCCGGCCACATACCTCCACGTTTCGACACACTTAGCGGGCCGACCACTCACTGCCAGAGATCCCGCACATACATACATTGTAACATCATAACTCGGGTTCGCTTCTTCCCCACCATATGGCTGGTCGCAGCTCAATGGCCGTCTGAGGCCAACGCGGCCATGGTAACACTGAACGTGTGAGACACGGTCATAGCGCGCACTGCATATCCCCCGGGTGGCATATGATATCTTTTTGACAGGTCGTGGAAACTTAATCTTGCATACAACTTGCATGGGTACGTGGAAGCTGGCGCCCGCCCCCGATGGCTACATAGTCTAGTATTCTACTTCATCACGGGTGGTACGTACCGGCGGCTATGCATTATGCATAACATGTGCGCGGGTATCGCGAAGAAATGATGCGCAGACTCGTAAACTGTCACTGAGATGTCTTAGCACGGCGAGGGGGACAAAGATTGAACGTTGAACAGACGGAGAGGAGTTACAACCATGGCAAGACATCCACAAGAGATGTCGTAGGACTGTCTGGATACATGTTATCAATCTAACACGTAGAATTTCGCTCGAGCTCTAGCCTCTCGTTCTAGGCATCCCCCACGCCCCGACGGCTGCAAGCCTCCGATTGCCTACATCAGATCTTCGCTCTTGCATTACCTGGCAGAAGCAGCTCAACATCCTTCCACGGCAATCCCAGATACTCCCACATGAAGTGGAACCTATATGAAATACCCGTCAGCATGCCCCAAATCTCTCTACCGTACGGTTTCCATGTTTCATGGTTCGCATATACCCGCTTCAAACGCATAGCGGTATCCACTCTCCGCGACACGCTGCTCATCAAAGGCGGATGTACCCGTTAACATCCAGCCTCTCCAGCCGGGATCAAGGGATAAATGAAGCATGGCCAGAAGAGCATGGGGAGATTGCACACAGAATACGTACCTATCGCTTCCGAAGAAAGGCTCTTCTTCTCCTTTGGAGTTCTGTACGAAGAACCACGGGCAGCCAAACGCACCTCGGTCGAGTGCTTCCTTTGTGTTGTCGTTGAGCCGCTGCTTGTATGGCGCGCTGTGTGCGCTTGCCATGACGTTTTGAGCTTCGTCCTGGCTGAATTGCTGTTGCAGTACTTTGGCGAGGACTTCCGGTTTACTTACATCTTCTCCACCCTCCCACATTGCGTGATAGATGTCAAGGAAGGCAGCAACGAGCTTCTCTCGATGGGCCTCCTTTACGCAACACAAAACGCGCTGTGGAAGTAGTGAAAGGATCGGAAAGAAGGACGGCGTTTGGATGTTGGGCACACCAAAGTATCGTTTCGCTCGTGCGCTGTCATACTTGCTGTAGTGGGCTTTTGCCTCGAGGGACCAAGGGGGCTTGTTGCCTGCATCATAGTGTTAGGGCTGGATCGGCATGCTCGGTACCAAACAACCCTCGTACAGTGGGGAAGTAAGGGACACGTACCGCTACCAACATTGATGCCGCCTAAGAATACGGGCACTATACTGTTCTGCGTCAGTGAGCGCTCTTACTTTTTCGAGGCGAAGGTAATCTTGTCGCAAAGATTGCGCATGCTTTGAGTGGCATGGTGATGCAAAAGTTTCAGGGGTGGCTACGGAGATACGCACTCAATTTCCACATGATGAGATTTAAGAGTTTGTCGGTTCTTCTCGAGATATAGCAACGCGAAGTAGGAGTATGGTGATACTAGGCCGTAGTTAGCAGGTGAAACTTGGAAGTCAAAGCATGGGCAGTCGTAACGTACCGCAGTCCAGATAGCACGTGATTTTCCCGGTCATGGTCGTGGTATCGCTATGGCAGAATATGAGAAATCATAAATCACTTTCTTCTGTCATGTCTTATGAGTGGCTGCTGTTGTGCTCTTGGAACCTGGGGAATATCTTGGCTACCTCGGTACGCTAGGATAGCTTCCTGCGCTATCAGTAATCAACGACGACACCTCCACCTCTCATGTCGCGAACAATGCGGAAACCCTGTGGTTTTCCGGCATAACTCCATGCGACACAGGTGCTAATGCTGATGCAGTTGTAGCTGCCGAGGTCCTCCTTCGGAGACTAAACGATACCGATCTCTACATATGAAATGGGCACCGTGTTGTCAGCGGCAACTCTGCCTAGGAAGTAATCTCTAAAGGCAACGCGGACAAGCTATACAACATGACACCATCCAAGAAGAAAGTTGCACTCGTTGTCGGTGCCTCAAGGGGCATTGGCAGACAAATCGCCATTGACCTAGCGAAAGAAGGCTACGCAGGTAAAGCGACGCCCATCCCATGACACATACCCTAAGAAGCCACGGCCATTAACGCGTCGCAGTCATTGTAGCAGCCAAATCCACCTCCGATGCCTCGAAATGTACTCCCTTCCCGCCAGACCCCAACTCCCCCAGCTCCACCATCTCCACCGTCGAGCGCGAAATCCGCGACACCAGCGGCGAGGCCACAGCCATAAGCGTCGATACGCGCGACCTCTCTAGCATAGAGCGCCTGGTCCAACAAACGATTGAGACTTACGGTCGTCTAGACGTACTAGTCTACAACAGCGGCGCGATCTGGTGGGCGAGTGTAGAAAAGACGCCCATGAAGCGGTTCCAGCTCATGCAGCGCGTCAACATCGAAGGCTTGTACGGCGTTGTGCAGGCATGCTTGCCTCATTTTAGGCAGGCAGATGGACAATGGAGAGGCCGCATAATCGTCGTCAGTCCACCCATCTACTCACGCTTTTTCCGCGGAAAGACGGCATACGCAGTGGGTAAAGTGGGTATGAGCGTTCTTACAAAAGGACTCGCCATGGACTTTGCCCGCGAAGGGAAAAGCGAGATGGCTATTACTAGTATCTGGCCCGCAACGGCGATTCAGAGTGCGGCAACACAAAATCTAGCGAAAGAAGAGGCAAAGGATTTGAGGACGGCGGACATCTTCTCCGATGCGGTGCTGGCGATGATTAGGGCCGAGATAAAGGAGGTGAACGGGGAGTTGTTACTTGATGAGGACTTTTTGAGGACGAGGGGCGTGAGCGACTTTGGAAAGTACAGTCTGGTTGAGGGGAGTGAGCCTAGGAGGATTATGCCACAGGAGTTTCCAGATTTGAGGGTTAGGGAGCAGGATGATGAGGGGAAGAGGATGGATAGTGCGGTGTTGAGGACTGCTAAGCTTTGAATTATCAGAACAATATTCGAATCATTGCGTACGATTATTGCCCTCAGATCCACGCGGTCTTGCGGCCTTGCTCTCCTTGTCTTTGCGTTTGTGGTTGTGCAGATTGATTCACTTTCCTTTCCGTTCGCGAAACTATAGACTCATAGCAGATTAGGTCAAATTGCTAGGAAAGGGGGTTTAAAATCGCAAAGTAGAGTCTATCGAAGTTGTCAGACACGTGACTTCGCGTGGTTTTCGAGAACCCCGCCATCGCGACTTTGACACCCCACGAACAATGATGCGCACAACCCAAAATGCGGGTACCCCCACAACTAAAACCTCCCATTTGACATATACAACAACGAGGATGTCGTTATTTGGTGGTAGTGTGCCGATACTCCGATCATCGCACGACTCTGACACTTCGAAGTCCTCTTCGGTACACTCGTCAGCGTCGGTTGTTGAGATTGAAAACCCGTACGACACACCAGAGATACAGACACTCGGGGGTCTTTACCCCCTTGATGCAGAAGAAGAGGACCTGGATACAGATTTACATGCAGAAAGCGAGGAGTCGGATGAAGACGACGAGGATGAAGAGGAGCCGGTGCGCACAAATAAATTTTTAGGGCTGGCGCAAACATGGGACAGCTATACCGAGGCAGACCGTCAAATAGTGGAGTCACTCGAGCAGATGGAGGATACAGATCTGGCTGCACACCTATACAATGCGCATGCGCTCAAGCGACGGCTACGACGACCTGTACAAGACCTAGCGCAGTTGAAGAGTTGGCAAAGTAAAGATAGTTGGCTCAAGACGGGAAAGGACCTAGAGTACACGGATGCAGCAGGGCTCACACATATGGCGTTGGTACCGCCAAAAGAATGGACGGCATGGCCAGTACCTCCCGAAGAGCAACCAAGCTTAGACGATGAGCTGGATAGTGGGCTAGCAGGTGGTCAGGCTGCGGAATGGATCATTGGCAGTGCGAACGATGAACTAACAGAGCTCAAGGAAGAGCTTTTAGCAGTCTTTCTACGTCTGGCAAGGAAGCAATGGGACCAGCGGGAGGCTCCTTTGTCAGAAGCTGATAGTGAAGAGCGTGCGGGGACCTCGCGTAGCCGGTCTCGGGCAGGAAGCACCAAATCTGTAATTTCACGGCCCACATCTCCAGACGACGAGGAAATAGATCTTCATGGTCGCTCGCATGATGAGAAGTGCGATAGAGGATATGAGTCTACGTCTGGGAAGAAGCGTGGCAGGAAAGCTTATGTCAAGACATTGACAGAGCCGACCATACTGGCTGACGACGCAAGGGCGGAGCGGCTTCTAGGATCAACAATTCAGTCCATGATAAGCAGGTTAGACAGGCTTGCGCTGGCGATACTCCGAACGCGGCTCAATCATTTCGGTCGCACATCAGGTGACTCTTCTATGAGCGACTTCACGTCCGGTGCAGAGTCAAGTAGACCCGCTTCAAAGTCTTCATCGAGAGACCGATCGAAGGGTGTCACGAGCGATGAATCAAACATTCGACCCCCTTCGCGTGCCAGATTGACACGAGACGACCATAGAACACTTCAGGGAACAAAGTTGGCCGATGTTGATGGTAGCTCAAGTGAAGCATCCGATCACAGTGCTTCTAAAAACTGCCGTCTACAACGGAAGCGTCGCAGATCCTCAGACAGCTCGACCAAGAGTGATAGTTCGACAGCCGAAGATGAACGTCTCAGAGAAGGCCTCATGGACTGGAGTGAGGTGCTTGGAATTGCAGCCGTTCAAGGTTGGGATCAAGGAGCCATTGCACGCACAGCTCAGCGTTGTGCTACTCTTTTCGGGGAGAGCATGTCATTCATGTCCTTTTCTGAATCGCTAGCAACAAAACCCCCACTTGAGCCAGTAGTATACACACCATCCACCATACCAGCCCCACTCGTTCCATCAATCGCAAGAGGCCCGGTACCCAACCGACCGTTTTTCCAGACTGGAACACTACGTTGTCCACATCTTGACTGCTATGGCTACAAAAAGGACTTTGCAATACCATATCGTACTATTGAGCATTGCATCCGAGTTCACGGTTATGATCCTCGCACTGACAAGTCTTATGACGAGGAGGGGGCGGCCGATGGGTTCTTGCAACCGATTACAGTGAGGCCCGGCTGGTTTGGGAACGGGCGACCGAAGATTGGCCAAGCAAACAAGAGAGCAAAGAGTAGACAGATAGATAGCCGGGCTACATCGGAGGATTATGTTTAGCCCTGAGGAATGTATCAGTAGTTGTGCAATGGAATGGCCTATAAAAGTGAAGTTGGTTCAATTGTAAGGTAGGTTCCGTTTTCAAACGATATTGATTGCAACAGCAGTAGTAGTTCGTATGCGGCTTGTAGCACAGGTTGGGGATTCACGAATTACGCCGGACTGTATACTACGGCTAACTGCGTGTTTACCCCCGATTTCATATTACACGGGACTCGGACTACGTAGTCCGCCGGAGTTCTAGTAAGACGCTGTTGATTGACAGAATACAAGTATTTTGTTGAACGAGATTACACGATATTAGAACAACGCGTCTTAGAAACAGTATTCTAGTAGTGTAAAGAACTCGTGCCTGGCTTATCAATAACCACTTTTTAGGATATAAAAGTAACAGAACAACCAGGAATCTTATCTCATCACCCACGAAACATTCTCCCTTCCTGCCGTTATAGTCACAACTACTATGAAAAATACCAACAATCCCAGTCCAACATCATCATAAAGTGTACGCTCCTTATCCTGCTATATCTATGCTCTTGTAGCTATCAACATTTTGAAGCCTTTACCTTTACTCTTGCTACTGCCATAGCACTTGGTGTCACTTTCCTCCAATTGTTTACTGGATTCGCACTTAATCATGGCTATACATACATCGACAGACTTGCACAAATAGTATGTGTTTTACAAGCCAAGTGCAACTTTATAAACCAGGTCATCAAGTTTAGAGAACCCAAGGCGGAAATCCCCATGCTATTCGGTTAAGCAAGATCTTGTACCTCTATCGAAGCTCAAATGAGGTAATAGGAGCATAGACTTGAACGATTGAATGGAATGTGTCTATGTGTGGCGACAATGACATTGACACTTTACGCACAAGCTGCAATACCTGTAAAATAGCTTGGGGCGACCTTTTCGGAGGTACAATTATCGACAAAACCTGTATTCAGACCACGAAAGGTAGTGGGGTCTGCACAAACTGCGTGGCATTTGGTCTACCATGCTATTCATTGACCACTGACAGTCAAACCCCACTAGAGAGTGGTCAATCTGCTTTGTCTTTTCCACCAGCTGCCCAAATCTTAGGATATATGCAGTTCTTCCAGCCGCAAATGAGGAGCCTCGGAGCTGACAAAAAGGTAGACGACGATGCTCGTAATTGCGAAGACGGCGACCTTGATGGGAGCTACCTTGGTGGCAACGATTACACTTCTCGATGAATACCACAGTTCCTTCGACTTGGTGTTCGACTCACAACTGGTACAGTCTTTTGGTCATCGTTCTTCCGAGTGTAGCAAGAATTTGGGGCACGGCATGTTTTCTTCATTCACTTCCTTGCTGTATCTTTCTATTCGGGTTAGGATGTCAGAACCAAGCCAATAGCGAGTTTCTACGGCTGATATCGATTTCCTTTCCTTGCCCGCTCAACTTTCTTTTTTTGCTAGTTCAGTCTCAGGAGCGGGGCAACGATGAATATGTACTAGTGCAATGAGCTAGTCAGCTCGTCCTGTTGGTACTTTCGCCCATCATCGTTCCCCGACCCCTCGCTCCAGCTGCGGCGCGATTGAGCAATTGCCCCTCATTGGTTGAGTCTGTCCAGAAAAGTCGACCTGTATTATTGTTATCTTAGTAGCATTTTGTTATTCACATAATCCATTAGACAGATCTCACAAGCCATGAGTGAACGCAACCGCGTGTCATGAGTCCGACACTCGTACACACCGGAAGCCCTTCTACCCCGCCTATCATCCTTGTATGCCCCGTATGTGTGACCTTCATTGATTCCAACTGCCGAAGATTAGGTTTCTCATTTACTTTTTCTAGACGGATGTGACATCCACGAGCATGTGCATATAACCCCTCCCCCCACAACGCCCACGCCCACCCTACCACAGTACTTTACGCCTTACACATCGTTACCATACTATCCCCCAGTAGATTATCTGCCTGTCGAATATTCCCAACAAGCATATGTCAACGGCTGGCCGGCTCCAGCTGCGAATAGCCAGAACATGCTGCCCAAGGCCTCACCGAATTCATTCGATGAATCAAAGGCGTTTGCTAGGAAGAGAGCGCTTGATGAGAATTTCGAAGCCGCGCAATACAAGCGATTAAGACCAGACGCGTCGCCAGGACACTCTACCACACGGCGTCAACTACCAAACGATGTTCGGCGGATTGGCGGACCTCATTCGGGTACCCAACATAACCCGTCCGAGATTTCTTCAAGTCCAGAGGAGGCATTAGGGAATGTTATATCCAGATGGACGAGGAATTCGGGGCAGTTCGCACTTCCGGAAGACCTTAGAGATGCTGGATTGTTTGTTCAGGAGCTTGACCCCTACGCGAGAAACAAAAAATACTGCGCGGTTGCCGGTGGAAGAATTCCAGGCATATATACAAAACGGTCTCTGGCTAGGCAGCAAGTACACGGGTATTCTGATTCGTATCACAAGAGTTTCACCAGTAAAGATGAGGCTTGGGAATTTTTGAATGCCAACAGGGAATACGTTGAGACAGCACTCCTGCACCAACAAGCTTTTGATCCTTCCTCACACGAGTCTTCTCCAGAACACGATACACCCCATCAGTCCATACCTACATCACCTCCTCCACCCTACACATATCACGCACACACTCCTCCGGCCCTGTCCTTGGAACGATATGCTCAACCATTAAGGGAGTGTACATCACCAGCAAAGGAGACTACACCATGGACACAGCAGAGTACACCATGGACACAGCAGAGTACACCATCAACACAGCAGAGTGCAACAACTCAAGCATTCAATTACATACCCGAATTTGAACCCACGTTGAGCGCCGAACAGCAAAATGTGGTAGATCGTGTGATGGGGGGGATGAACGTCTTCTACACCGGATCCGCAGGATGCGGAAAGTCTACCATCCTCAAGGTTATAGTCAGACAACTGAGAGAGAAGAAGAAGCGTGTCCGGATCATAGCACCAACCAACCTCGCTGCCCTCAATGTGAGTGGGCAGACAATATGGAACTTTGGTGGATGGACACCTGACTCGATGAAACATCCTTTGGAGGATTTAAAGATGGCTGCTTGTGGAAAGGAGATGTGAGACAGGTTCAACAAGCTTGACGTGCTCATCATTGATGAGATCAGTATGATTGAAAACATCATGTTTGAACGTTTGAGTCAAGTCATGAGGAGTGCTAGAGGAGTGGATCGTGGACCTTTTGGTGGCGTTCAGGTCATAGTAACGGGTGACGTATGGCAGTTTCAATCATTTCCAATCAAGATGTTAACAACTGTTGCAGTTCTTTCAGCTTGCGCCAGTGAAGCCGTTCTCTCGTTGCCTTGGTTGTGGTTGGTTCCTCAAGCATGAACCGAGGGGTGGCGAGCCAAAGTACAAGTGCGAGAACCCCCAATGTCGCTACGACTTTTGGTTGGATACCGATTATTGGGCCTTTTGCAGCGACGCATGGCGGGTATGATGTTTTCCCATTTGCCCCCGTCTCGACGTCATATTAACAGGCACAGGAATGCAACTTCGTGCACATACACTTGACTGAGATTTACAGACAAAACGAAAGGAAATTCATTAGTATCTTGCAAAAGATCCGCATAGGTATTCCAGCCCCTTTTCCAATATTCATGTCAACTTATGGTGTGCTAATGCATCCTAGACGGCACAATTGTTGAACATCACCAAAGGGTCCTCCTCAACCATAGGTCTGATACCAGAGGAGCTGTTAAGCTCTTCTCAAGAGTCGCAGCTGTCGAAAGGGAGAACAAGCAAAACATTGACAAGTTACCTTCACAACCTATTTCCTATGATTGTGTGGACAATTTCAACCGTAGAAACAGGCAAGACGAATCACTGTCGAAATATGGAAGAGAATCAGAGCCTGGCATCTTGCAGCAACTGGTAGGAGAGTTTGTTGATCTTTATGAGTCGTACTGACTATTTCTCAGAGTGGTCATCGCTATGACGTCGTGGTAACGATAAAAAAAGACATGCGAATATTACTCAAAGCAAATATTGATCCTAATTCGGGACTCGTAAATGGTTCCCAAGGCACTATCGTTGGCTTTGAGCCCTTCGACGAGAGCAAGCTGCCCCGTAAATCGGAAGGGTCCCACGCCAAGTATGCCGAACGTCAGATCAAAATCTTCGCCATCCGTAACCAAAGAAAGCCATGGCCAATCGTGGAGTTTGACAATGGCAGAACTCGAACTATCTATGCCGACTGTACCTGCAATGAAGTTGGGGATGAGCCGCCATACAGTGTAATCTCGAGGGCACAGATTCCGCTTGTAGCTGGATATGCCCTTTCGATACACAAGAGTCAGGCGGGTGCTTTATCTTCCATGCTCTGACTTGTCTAACGCATGAACAGGGTATGACGTTGGAACGGGTTATTGTGGATCTCAGCGAGGTGTTTGAGTCAAGTCAGCTCTATGTTGCACGTAAGCACTATTGATGACATGAACAACATGATGAATGTGTGTTTACATATTGGGTAGTCAGTAGAGCTTGCTCACTCCAGGGTCTAAAGGTGGTAGCACTTCCGATGAGAGCCTTACCTGGTACAAACCCACAGGTGAAGGCTTTTTTCCACAAATACCTTGACCAGATGTCGCCCTACTCTTCTCAGATGTCGCCCGCGTCCCAGGTATCTCAGCCAACTCAGCCGTTGCCGCCATCACAGTCGTCACAGTCGTCACGATTGTTGCGGCCGTCGCAGTCTTCTCAAACATAGAATAACCTCTGGAGAAGAAACGGGCCGCAAGTGCCTTCACAGCGGGAGAAGGGTACCAAAAATCTGGACAATAAACAAGACTTTGAGGTCTCATTACTATGTTGATAAGATTATCTTTTCAACGGTATCGTTTTGTACCTGCTCATGAGCAGATTTTTGTCGCAGTGAATGATAACTTATCATTCCTCATCGAACACCATAGCCAAACATTACAACCCCTCACCACACGTACCCCTAAATGTCCGCACTCCTCAACCCCCTCTTGAACCTATCTATCGCTCGAGCCTTTGTCTCCTTCCAATCCACATGCGGCTTCGGGTATCCCAGCTTCTCAAACTCCTGTTTGCTCAACCTTGCATACGGCGCAAACACGGCTTTGCCTTGTACATGCCTCAGTTCCGGGACCCATTTCCTGATGTACTCTCCATCAGGATCGTTCTTCTCGGCCTGCGACACGGGGTTGAAGACGGTGTACGAGGGCTCCCAGCCTTGGGTGTTGTTCGAGAGATCCCAATCGATCAGCGTTTCCGCAAAGTAGCGTTCACCGCGGCGGTAATCGAGCAACAAATTACAATACAAATACGACGAAACGTTCATGCGGAGGCGATTATGCATGTAAGCCTCGGCGTTCAACTGGCGCATTCCCGCGTCAATAAACGGCTCGCCCGTCTGGCCTTTATACCACTTCTCCCAGCCTTCCTCGTCGTCTTCCCACTGCACCGAGTCGAACTTGAGGTTCTGCGGCAAATTCATGGATGTGTGCGGCGTCGTCATTGTGGTCTGGCGGTAGAGTTCCCGGAAGACGATTTCGCGGACCCAGCCGTAGACACCGTTTGAGGCTTTTGCTTCTGTAAAATCCGTGCTGCCGCGGTTGTAGTCGACGACTTTTTGGAGCGTGGAGCGCATGCTGATCATACCCGCGCTGAAGTAGGCTGACATGCGCGATGTGCTGTTTGCGGCCGGATTCGAGCGTGTGGATGCGTAGTGCGAGATTTGCTTGAGGAAGGTGTCCATGCGGGCGGAGGCGGCGTCGTGGCCTGCGGGCCAGAGCTTTCGGATTCTTTTCTTTTCCTCTTCAGAGGAAAATTGCTTGTCGCTTGCTGGCTTGGGCGCGGGCGTGTCAAAGAGGTCTTTGAGGTCTTTTTTCATTGATGAGGGGTTTGCGGCGGGTGGGGGATTGGTATCGAGGAGTTCGGGCTCGGAGCGCAGTTTTGCAAGCCATGCCTTGTGGTAAGGCGTGAAGACCTTCATGGGTGTGCCGGTGCCTGTGAGCATGGTCCCGGGCTCCACGACTGTCTGGTCGTGGTAGAGTGAGACCTGTATAGTTTTGCCGGCCGTCTTGACGAGCTTGAGATCGCGCCGCATCTCATCAATTTCGTACTCGTAGTTGCCAAAGACGTGCGAGACCTGTTGCTTTTTCAGCCATTCCACCGCCGTCTCTACAATCTTCTTGCGATCCTCGCATCCCAAAAAGACTAGTGGTATGTTGAGATCCTTGAGCTCTTTCTGCATGATTTTCAGTCCCTCGCACATGAAGTCTACTCTTGCTGGGCTCGTCCCGTGCCATGATTCGTCGGCTAGGCAGTCGACATATATACACACTAGAGGTTTCTTCGCGCTCTGAGCCAGCTCAGAAGCATGGTGTAGTGCCGTGTTGTCTTGAATGCGAAGGTCTTTTGGGTGGAACCAATGCGCAACTTTCGTTACATCTTTAATCTCATCTTGCGCGCCGAGCGCTTCCTGAAGCTGGTCGTAAGGCAAGTTTTCATCCACCTGCTTTGCGCGTTTGGCCGTGATATGTCCTAGCTCAGACCGTTCATACGATGTTCTCTTTGACATTTTGGGGCTTGAGGGTGATTTCTTGGGCAAAGCTCTACTTTGGAAATGTGTCGCGTGCGTGAACGCGCAGTTCGGTACGCGGCGTAGATTAGTCTTACGGTGACCAATTCGGCTAAAGAGTGTAAGGTGAGAAGAAAGCGGTACAGAAACACGTTTGACAGGCAACATTGACCGCGTAACCAGGTACCTGTGCGTTGTCTTTGTATCTAGCTGATAAACTTCAGACAAAAGAGAACCATGTTGAAAGTGGTGACGTCGGCGGACCACCTAAGCTAGAGCCGATCAGGGCCACACCACGATGTGCAGCGATCGAAGACCAATCGTTGGCATGCGCATCCGTTGTTTCAGATCTAAGATCCGTAGGACCCTTGATCCGCTGTAGATTACAATGTGT
>Ga0265798_10008952_pt1 | contig 12643 bp, 13 predicted proteins | sample P3T30metagenome_FD_192430 | JGI IMG/M metagenome (GOLD analysis project Ga0265798, IMG submission 192430) | Plant litter microbial communities from East Loma Ridge, Irvine, California - P3 T30 | ecosystem: Environmental > Terrestrial > Plant litter > Unclassified | place: USA: California...
TAGAAACAAAAACGCCACCCGGAAGGTGGCGTACTGATGTTGCTGCTCGATTCTTGGTGGCCCGGGGCGGAATCGAACCACCGACACAAAGGATTTCAATCTCTGGTTCTGCCTGGTCTGGCTACTTTCTCAAGGAGTAGATAGGGCATTTGTAGCCTGTAGGACGGCATATGATATTATTTCCATAGAAAAATCTTACTTGTTGATAATCACTAGGCTCGGCTTGATTGGCGACAATTTTTCCTACTAAGAACGTCTCTCCCGCCCCCCCCACAAACAGGTATTTACACGACATGAAAAAAATCCTTACCCTGATTTTCGCCGCATTGATTCTGCAAGGCTGTACGTCAGTCAATGTCAGAAAGGTCGATGCATCTGCTCATGCGATGAAACTAGTTTGCATTGAACAAAATCCAAAGGTGTTGGTAAGCGATATGCTGACGGTGCTGGAAGATGGGTTCCAGCGCCATAATATCCAAACGATCATATACCGCGATAAGGCTCCTGAGCGCTGTAACTACACGCTTTGGTACACAGCGACCCGCGGATGGGACTTGGCACCTTTCATGAATCGTGCCGAACTCCGGTTGCGCCACCGCGACGAGATCATTGCTACCGCCACTTATCATCATGCCGGCGGATTTGCTTTGAACAAATGGGCAGGGACGTCCACCAAGATGACGCCTGTCCTCGACGAATTGCTCTCAGGATTTGATGCCAAGCCAATGAATTAAAGTCAAAGCGTGCTTTCACGATAGCAGCCATCTTGGCTTAATAAAAGCGCCAACCTGTATGGGTTGGCGTTTTGACGAGAGCGGTGAGCATGGTTTCACCGTGCGCCAGCTTTGTTGCCGGTGCGGTGGCGCCCGTCGCGATCGCGCCGGTGGATGTATTCAGGCTGCGCAGCGAGCATGAATAGCTACATGGAAGGGGATACGACATCTGCGGAAGCGGGATGATCCGTCCCCACCTGCTGAGGAAGAGAATAAGATGCTCTTCTTACCAATGTAAGCGGGAAACTCGGAGTGCGAAACTCGCTCATCACTAAAGTAGACCGGACATAGACCGGACACAGGACTGCGGAATCGACAAACAAAAACGCCAACCTGCAAGGGTTGGCGTTTTCTGAATTCTTGGTGGCCCGGGGCGGAATCGAACCACCGACACAAGGATTTTCAATCCTCTGCTCTACCAACTGAGCTACCAGGCCAAGAGCCCGCAATTATAGCAGCGTTTCCGGCGGATACACAATCCGCCCACGACCGCCCTCAGCCCTTCGACGAGATCCGGTTCGCGTGATCGCGCTCCAGCGACAGCCGCGACTCGCGCCGCCCCTTGGCCTCCTCGAAGCGCCGCACCTCGTCCGGCGTGGACGGCGCCAAAGGCGGAATCGCCGCCGGCTTCTTGTCGTCGCCCACCGCGACCATGGTGAAGAAACAGCTGTTCACATGCCGCACCACCTTGCTGCGGATGTCCTCGGCAATCACCTTGATCCCGATCTCCATCGAGCTGCGGCCGGTGTAGTTCACCGCTGCCAGGAAGGTCACCAGCTCACCCACGTGAATCGGCTGGCGGAAAGTCACCTGGTCGACGCTCATCGTCACCACATAGCGCCCGGCATAGCGGCTGGCGCAGGCGTAGGCAGCCTGGTCGAGTAGTTTCAGGATCGTGCCGCCGTGCACATTGCCGGAGAAGTTGGCGGTGTCGGGCGTCATCAGCACCGTCATGCTGAGCTGGTGGGAAGGCAGGTTCATGGTGGTCATCGTTGCAAGATTGAAATCGGTATTGATGGTGCCTTATTAATTCCTGATGAGCAAGGTCGACGGTAGTGATAGCGCTAGAATCCGCACAATCTGCGCCATACAAAACGCGCATATCAAAATGCAAATAAAATCGTAGGCATCGAAATGTGAATCAGATAGGCTCGGCGAATGAACAGCGAATTCCCCCACCACGGCGGCTCGGTGCAATGGCACCTCGGTCCCGTCATCGATGCATTGCGCACCTCGCGCGAATCGACCCATAACATCCGCCACCAGGGCCGGGTGCGCGAACTGCCATCGCGCGACGTGGTGCGCCAGATCGTGGACGGCGTCTCGGCGGCGCTCTTTCCCACCCACTACGGCCGCCCCGACCTGAACGCCGAGAGCATCGACTACTTCGTCGCCGACACCCTCAACATCGCGCTCGACCGCCTGGTCGAGCAGGTGCGGCGCGCGCTGCGCTTCTCGCCCGAGTTCTCCGGCGAGCACGATCAGACTGACGATATCGTGTTGGCCGAGCGCGCCCGCATCATCACGCGCGAGTTCGCGGCGAGCCTGCCGGCCATCCGCGCGCTGCTGGTGTCGGACGTGCAGGCCGCGCTGGCAGGCGACCCGGCCGCGACCTCGGTGGCCGAGATCATGCTGTGCTATCCCGGCACCATCGCCATCCTGTACCACCGCATCGCCCATTGTCTTACGCGTCTCGGCGTGCCGTTCCTGGCGCGCGTCGCGGCCGACATCGGCCATTCGCTGACCGGCATTGACATCCACCCGGGCGCGCAGATCGGCGGCAGCTTCTTCATTGACCATGGCACCGGTGTGGTGATCGGCGAGACCGCGATCCTGGGCGAGCGCGTGCGCCTGTACCAGGCGGTGACGCTGGGCGCCAAGCGCTTCCCGGTGGACGAATCCGGCGCGCTGGTCAAGGGCACGCCGCGCCATCCGATCGTCGAGGACGACGTCGTCATCTACGCTGGCGCCACCATCCTGGGCCGCATCACGATCGGCGCCGGTTCGACCATCGGCGGTAACGTCTGGCTGACCCAAAGCGTCCCGCCAGGCAGCAACGTCTCCCAGGCGCAGATGCGCAATACCTGAGATTTACACGTCTAAATGGCGTGCACCGCGTGCAGGCTGTCGAGGATCGCCGGTTTCAACGGCGACCGCGCCAGCGTGCTGCGTTCGCGTGGCCACGGTGCATCGACCGTGAATTCGGCGCGCACCGGGCCGGGCACACCATCCATCAGGATCACGCGGTCGCTCAGGTAAATCGCCTCGTCGATATCGTGCGTCACCAGCAGCACGGTCAGGCCGCGCTGGCGCGCCGCTTTAGCCAGCAGGTCTTGCAGGCGCATGCGCGTAAACGCGTCGACCGCCGAAAACGGCTCGTCCAGCAGCAGCACATGCGGTTCCAGATACAGGCCGCGTGCGATCGCCGCGCGCTGGGCCTGGCCGCCGGAGAGCTGCTTGGGCAGCGCGTCGCCATAGCCTTTCAATCCGACTTCCTTGAGCAGGGCGTGCGCGCGTTCCAGGTTGGGCCGGTCGCGCCCCCCGAAGACGACGTTCTGCGCCACGGTTAGCCAGGGAAACAGGCGCGGCGCCTGGAATACCAGGCCGACGTCGGCGTCTGGCCCGGACAACACCCGTCCGTCGAGCCGCACCGCGCCCCGGTAGGCGTCGTCGAGGCCCGCCACGATCGACAGCAGCGTGCTCTTGCCGCAGCCGCTGGCGCCGACCAGGCTGACGATTTCGCCCTGGTCCAGGCCCAGGCGCAGGCCGCGCAGCACGGTGCGCGCGCCATGGCGTTTCTCGTCGATCGCGATATCCAGAAAAGCACTCACCGATTATTCCTTTCCACATAGCTGTCGCGCCAGGCCAACCAGCGCCGCTCGAGCGCTTGCATGCCGCTGTCGCTGGCCTTGCCCAACAGGGCCAGCAGCACGATGGCGGCCAGCATGATGTCGGCGCGGCTCGATTCGCGGCCATCGGTCAGCAGGTAACCCAGGCCGCGGCTGGCGGCGATCAGTTCGGCCGCCACCATGAACATCCAGGCCAGGCTCAGGCCATTGCGCAGGCCAGTGAGCACCGACGGCAGCGCCGCCGGCAGCAGCACCCGGCGCGCCAGCGCCAGGGGAGAAAGGCGGTACAGCAGGCCAACCTCGATCAGGGTGCGGTCGACGCCGCGGATGCCCGCCACCACGCCCATATACACCGGGAAGAAGGCGCCGATCGCGATCAGGATGATCTTCGGCGCCTCGTCGATGCCGAACCAGAGCAGCAGCAGCGGTACCCAGGCCAGCGAGGGAATCGCGCGCAGGGCCTGGAAAGTTGGGTCGAACAGGCTTTCGGCGCGGTGGTTCAAGGCGACGATGGCGCCAAGCGGCAGCGCTAGCAGCGCTCCCGCAATGAAGCCGGCCGCCACCCGCAGCGTACTGGCGCCGACGTGGCCGGCCAGGCCATTCTCCAGTAGCCATGACAGCGATTCCAGGATGGCGCTCGGCGGCGGCAGCAGGTTGGCCGGGACCAGGCCGGCCCGCACGCCGACTTCCGCACCAATCAGCGCCAGCGCCGGTAGCAGCAGCCCAAGCGGGAAGCCGAACCGGCGCCGCGCACGCTGTGCGGGCGGCGGCGCTTCGAGGGTGATGGCCTGCTGCTCCATGCTAGGCCTTGGTCAGCTGGCGCGCAAAGCCGGTGTCGACCAGGCCGGCGATCGCCTTGTTCAGGTCCGTGCCGGGCCGCACCAGCGCTTCGTCGCGCAGGATCGGTGCGGCCAGCTGCAATGCGCGCAGGTGTTCGGCGGTTGGCTGGGCATTGCTGAAGTCCGAGCGCAGTTTCACCTGCAGCAGCGCGACCGGCAGCGGCACCTTGGCCTCGGTGGACAGGATCTTGGCTGCTTCCGACGGATTGGCGCGGGTCCAGGCGCGCGCTCTTTCATAGGCCTTGATCACGCGTGCGGTTTCATTGGCGCGGGTGGCAAGGAACTCCTCGCGCACATTCAGGAAGCCATAAGTATTGAAGCCCACGTTCCGGTACAGCAGGCGCGCGCCGCCTTCGAGTTCGGCCGCCGCCATGTGCGGGTCGAGCCCGGCCCAGGCATCGACGCGGCCCTGTTCCAGCGCGGCGCGGCCGTCCGCATGCTGCAGGGCGACGTGCTCGATGTCGCTGCGCTTCAGGCCCACGGTCTGCAGCGCGCGCAGCAGGAACAGATACGGATCGGTGCCCTTGGTGGCGGCGACCTTCTTGCCCTTCAAGTCGACCAGGGTGCGGATCGGGGAGTTCTTCGGCACCACCAGCGCGGTCCACTCGGGCCGCGAGAACAGGTAGGGCGTGCGGATCGGGTTGCCGTTGGCTTTCGCCAGCAGCGCGGCCAGGCCGGCGCTCGAGCCGATGTCGATGCTGTTCGCGTTCAGGTATTCCAGCGCGCGGTTGCTGCCGGCGCTGAACACCCACTTGATGCGCGTGCCGTCGCCATTGAATTCTTCTTCCAGCCAGCCGAAGTGGCGCAGCACCAGGCTGGTGGGAGAATAGTGGGCGTAGTCGAGGCGCAGCTCTTCCAGGGGCGCGGCGCGCGCGGGCAGGGCGGCCAGGGCGGCGCCGCTGGCGGCCAGTTGCAACAGGCTTCTTCGTTTCATGATGGTCCTTTAGTGGTGAATCAAGCTGCGCGGATGTCGGGCAACGGGGAGGCGATGTCGACCTGGTTGCCCGGGTGCTCCGGCGCCAGTCGCGGACCCTGGCCCAGCAGCTGCGCGCGCAGCGTGCCGCCGCCCGGCTCGGCCTCATAGCGGCCGCGCCGCACCAGCTCAGGCACGATGTGCTCGACCACGAGCGCCATGTCCTCGAGCGGCAGCGCGAAGGCGAGGTTGAAGCCGTCGGCGCCGGTCTCGTCGATCCACGATTCGAGCCCGTCGGCCACCTGGCGCGCGTCACCCACGATCACCGGCCCGCGGCCACCCAGGCCGATGAATTCGGCCGCTTCGCGCACGGTCCAGTCGCGGCCCGGGTCGGCGGCGCTGAGCGAAGCCAGCGCCGAGCGGCCGGCGTCGGTGTCGATGTATTCGATGGTGTCGTCCAGGTGGTGGCGCGCGAAGTCCACGCCGGTCCAGCCGGACAGCAGGGTCAGCGCAGCCTGGATGTCGATGTGGCGCCGGTAATCCTCGTAGCGCGCCAGCGCTTCGCGTTCGTTGGCGCCGGTGATCACCAGGGCCTGGGCGTAGACCAGCAGCGCATCGGGATCGCGGCCTTGGGCGCGGGCGGCGGCGCGCACGGCGTCGACGCCGCGTTTGACTACCTGCTTGCTTGGGCCGCTGATGAAGGTCGCTTCGGCGTGGCGCGCAGCGAAACGGGCGCCGCGCGGTGAGGCGCCGGCCTGGTACAGGAAGGGCGTGCGTTGCGGCGACGGTTCGCTCAGGTGAAAGCCCGGCACCTCGTAGTAGCGGCCCTTGTGGTTGATGGGATGCACGCGGTCCGGGTCGGTGTAGACACCGCGTTCCTTGTCGCGCTGGACCGCGCCGTCTTCCCAGCTGCGCTCCCACAGCTTATAGACCACCTCCATGTATTCGTCGGCCAGGTCGTAGCGCTCGTCGTGGCCGAGCTGGCGGTCCAGGCCCAGGTTGCGCGCGGCGCTGTCCAGGTACCCGGTGACGATATTCCAGCCAATCCGGCCGCCGCTCAGGTGGTCGAGCGTCGAAATGCGGCGCGCGAAGGTGTAGGGGTGTTCGTAGGTGAGGGCGGCGGTGACGCCGATGCCCAGGCGCGTGGTGGCATGGGCGATCAGCGGCACCAGCGCCAGCGGATCGTTCAGCGGCACCTGCACGCCGTGGCGCAGCGCGGCGTCCGGCCCCTTGCGGTAGACGTCGTACACGCCCAGCACGTCGGCCAGGAAGATGGCGTCGAAGCCGCCGCGCTCGAGGAGCTGCGCCAGCTCGATCCAATAGCCGGGCGTCAGGTAACGTTCGCTGTCACTGCGTGGATGGGTCCACAGCCCCGGCGACTGGTGGCTCGGGGTGTTCATCTGGAAGGCGTTGAAGCGGATCCGGCGCGCCATCACTTGGCTCCTGCCAGCGCCAACTGGTAATCGGTCTTGGCGTAGTCGGCGAAGTGCTTGTTGGTGATGTCGAGGAAGGCGCGCGATTTGTAGGCTGCAGCCAGGTCGCGCGCGAACGGCTTGTCGCGGTCCACGGCGCGCACCGCCACCAGGTTGGCGTAGGCCGGCGAGATCTTCTCGGTGCGCAGGGCATCGCGCAGTTTGAGGCCCGAGGCCAGCGCGTAATTGCCGTTGACGAAGGCGTAGTCGGCATCCTGCAGGGAGCGTGGTAGCTGGGCTGATTCGAGCGGCAGCAGCTTGATGCCCTTGATGTTGGTGGCCACGTCGCGCTCCGAGGCGCGGATCGGGTCGACGCCGGGGCGCAGCTTGATCCACCCCAGCTGTTCGAGCATGACCAGCGCGCGCGCCTGGTTGGTCGGGTCGTTCGGCAGCGCCACGCTGGCGCCGCTCTTTACATTGTCGAGGCTTTTATGGCGGCGGCTGTAGATGGCGATGGGCGCGGTCGGCACTTTCACTAACTCGGCCAGTGCCAGCTTGTGCTGGGCCGCGAAGCTGTTCAGGTAGGTCACGTGCTGGAATACGTTGGCGTCGAGCGCACCTTCGGCCAGCGCGAAATTGGGCTGGATGTAGTCGTTGAACTCGACGACGCGCACCTTGTAGCCTTGCTTTTCGAGGATCGGCTTGATGCCCAGCCTGACCTGGTCGGCATACGGGCCGGCGCTGGTGCCGATCACGATCTCTTTCGGGTCCTTGGCCTGCGCATTGGTGGCGACGGCGGCGGCGATGGCAAACACCAGTGGGCTGGCAAGCAGGATGCGGCGGGACAAACGCATGGAGGATTTCCTTTCTTGTGAGCGGTTCAGCGCTTGTCGAGACGGCGCGCGATTCTGCCACCGCCGAACTGGATCAGCTGGACCATGGCGATCAGGATCGCGACCGTGATGACCATGATGTCGGTCTCGAAGCGGTAGTAGCCGTAGCGGATCGCCAGGTCGCCGATACCGCCGCCGCCGACCACGCCGGCCACCGCCGAATACGACAGGAAGCTGATCGACAGGACGGTGAGCGCCAGCACCAGGCCGGAACGCGCCTCGACCAGCAGCACCCGGGTGACGATTTGCAGGCGCGTGGCGCCCATCGCCTCGGCGGCCTCGATCACGCCGCGCGGCACGTCGCGCAGCTGCTGCTCGACGAGGCGCGCGAAATACGGGATGGCGGCGATCGACAGCGGCACAGCGGCCGCCAGCGGTCCGATCGAGGTGCCGGCGATGATGCGGGTGAACGGCACTAGCGCCACCATCAGAATGATGAAGGGGAAGGAGCGGATTGTGTTGACCAGCCACCCGAGTAGGCGGCCAATGCCGCGGCCACGATGAGAATCGCCAGAGCTGCTCAGAAACAGGGCCACGCCCAATGGACCGCCGAGCAGCACTGCGGCCGACAGGCCGATGCCCAGCATGAGCAGGGTTTCGCCCAGTGCGCGCCACAATTCGGGCGCCACCGTCAGCAGTTTTTCAAACATGCAGGGCTCCCGGGCGCGCTTCGGCGCTGTAATACACCAGTTCGCGCCCCAGCGAAGTCTTACGCGGCTCGCTGTGGTCGCGCAGGTCGAACAGTTCGGCGATGCGGCCATCCTCGAGTACGGCGGCGCGCTGGCACAGGCTCCCCAGCGCCTGCAGTTCGTGGCTGACGATGACGATCGTCACACCCAGGCGGGCGTTAATGTCGCGCAGCGTATCGAGCACGCTGCGGGTGGTGTCCGGGTCGAGCGCCGACGTCGGCTCGTCGCACAGCAGCACGGTGGGATAGCTGGCCAGTGCGCGCGCGATCGCGACACGCTGTTTCTGGCCGCCCGACAGGCGTGAGGGATAGCTGCCGGCTTTGTCGGCCAGACCGACCAGCTCCAGGCACTCGGTCACGCGCGCCTTCAGGCGCGGTGCGTTCATGGTGCCCTGGATGCGCAGCGGGAAGGCGACGTTCTCGAACACGGTCGCGTTCTGCAGCAGATTGAAATGCTGGTAGATCATGCCGATACGGCGGCGCGCCTCGCGCAACTCGCGCGCACCGAGGGCGGTCAGTTCCTGGCCGGCGACGGCGATGGCGCCGCTGTCGGGCCGCTCGAGCAGGTTCATCATGCGCAGCAGCGTCGACTTGCCGGCGCCGCTGCGACCGACCAGGCCGAAGATCTCGCCCGGCAGGATGTCGAGCGAGATATCGCGTACGGCGTCGAAGTGGCCGCCTTCGGGAAGAGGAAAAGCCTTGCTGGCGTGTTCGACCCGGATCAGCGGGACAGCGGGCGGTGCGGGGTGGCTCATATCAGGAATAAGGCGTCGGATCGGGCACGCGGCCGCTGAGCGCATAGCGCCCCAGGTCGCGCAGCTTGTAGTCGACCGGGTCGTGCAGGGTGTGCACGCGGGCGTTACGCCAGTAGCGGTCGAAGCCGAAGCGGTTTGACGTCGCACGCGCGCCGAGCAGTTCGAACATCTGGTTGCTGATCTCGATCGCCGCGCGGTGCGCCAGCACCTTGGCTTCGGCCACCGCCACGGCCACTTCGCCGCGTTCACGCGCCGTGACCGCATCGCCCTTGCGGAAGGCGACATCGAGCTGGCGCGCGGCTTCGTCGGCCAGCAGCACGGCCGGGCGCAGGATCAGCCACAGCTGGCCGTAGCGGTGCTGGGTGAAGGGATCGTCGATCGCGTCTTCCACGCTCGACGCGAACCAGGGGCGCTGCTGTTCCAGCGTGTAGTCGCGCGCGGCCTCGAAGGCGCCCTGGGCGATGCCCAGATACAGATTGGCCATGATCAGCTGGGCGACCTGGGAGCGCAGCGTCGAGCGTGCGGTCGGCGCCTGGCCCGGCGCCTGCAGCACCAGGGCGGTGGGCAGGTAGACCTTGTCGAAGTGGACGTTGCCGCTGTCGGTCTGGCGCTGGCCGAAGGCGTCCCAGTCGGCTTCCACGTGCACGCCGGCCTGCTCGGTCGGCACCACCGCGATCAGGGCGGCATCAAGCTCCTTGTCCCAGGCCGACACGGTCAGCCAGTCCGAGCCCACCGAGCCCGAAGAGAAGCTCTTGACGCCGTCCAGGATGTAGCCGGCCGGCGTGGCGGTGGCGCGGGTGCGCTTGTCGAGCGGGTTCAGGGCGTTCCCCCAGAATAGCTTCTGGCGCACGGTGGCAGTGAGCAGGCTGCGTTGCTGCAGCTCGGTGCCGTACAGCTGAATGCCGGCCAGCTGCAGGTGGTGGAAGCCGAACAGGTGGGCCAGCGCGCTGTCGGCGCGCGCCAGGATGCGAACGGCGGCCATCACGGTCGACCAGTCGGCGCCCTGGCCACCGAATTCGGTCGGAATCGATAGCGTAAGCAGGCCGGATGCGCGGATCAGTTCACGCTCGGCCTTGGGATGGCCGCCGGCCTGGTCGCGTTCGACGGCAGTGGCGGCCAGGCGTTCGGCCAGTTCGGTGGCGATGGCCAGCGGATCGCGCTTCGAAGCCGGTGCCGGTTCGATGGCAGGGCCGCCGGCGACGTCGTCGAGGTGGTCGGTATCCGGGCGTAGTTGCTGCAAGGTGGAAGGCATGGCGGGCATGGCCGACGGGCGGCGATGTTGGATAAGGCGCCATCTTGCCCCCCAACCTGGGGCCGCGTGAACGAAGAAATCCGGCCTTCCTTATGCACGAAAAGTTAAAACGCCCAGCGCATATCGATGAGCGAAACGATTCGTTGGGATTCGCGCGCGTGCGTTCTACGCTGTGGCGATTGTCATTGTCAGCACAGACAGGAACCGCAGTTAGGGAAAACTATGAGCATTATTTTGCTGGGCGGGAGCCCGTCGTCGCAGTCGTCCTGCAGCCGCCTGCTGCAGCACGTCGGAGAAAAACTCGCGGTCCACGGCTGGCGCACGACGCGCCTCGAGGTGCGCGAGCTGCCCGGTCCGGCCCTGCTGCGCATGGACCTGAACGATCCCGAGCTGGCGCGCGCGCTGGCGCTGGTGGCCGGCGCGGATGCGATCGTGGTGGCGACACCGATCTACAAGGCGGCCTACACCGGCATGCTCAAGCTGTTCCTCGACCTGCTGCCGCAGGACGGGTTGCGCGGCAAGCTGGTGCTGCCGCTGGCAACCGGCGGCAGCCAGTCGCACCTGCTGGCGCTCGACTATGCGCTGCGCCCGGTGCTGGCATCGATGACGCCGCGTTCCATCCTGCCCAGCATCTACGCGACGTCCGAGCAGATCGCCTGGGACAGCGAGCGCGGTACCCGCCTGGCTGCGCCGATCGCCGAGCGCGTGGCCGAAGGTGTCGAGCAGCTGTCATCTGAACTCCAGGCGCGGACGCGCTTCGCGACCGCCGCCGCATAATTTTCAAGGAATCATCATGTCGTCCCCCAGCATTTTCTGGTTCATCCCTACCCACGGCGATAGCCGCTATCTCGGCACCACCAAGGGTGCGCGCGCGGTCGACGCCGACTACATGAAGCAGGTGGCGGTGGCCGCCGATACGCTCGGCTATGAAGGCGTGCTGCTGCCCACCGGACGCTCCTGCGAGGACGCCTGGATCGTCGCCTCGTCGCTGATCCACGCCACCACCAAGCTGAAATTCCTGGTCGCGATCCGTCCGGGACTGTCGACGCCGGGGCTCGCAGTGCGCATGGCCTCGACCTTCGACCGCCTGTCGAACGGGCGCCTGTTGATCAACGTCGTCACCGGCGGCGACCAGGGCGAGCTCGAAGCCGACGGTCTGTTCGCCGACCATAGCAAGCGCTATGAGATCTCGCGCGAATTCTTCAATGTCTGGCGCGCCAGCATGGCGGGCGAGGGCGGCGCGGCCGGCTACGACTTCGAGGGCAAGCATATCCAGGTCAAGGGCGCCAAGACCTTGTATCCGCCGGTGCAGAAACCCTATCCGCCGTTGTACTTCGGCGGCTCGTCCGAGCCGGCGCACGAACTGGCGGCCGAGCAGATGGATGTGTATCTCACCTGGGGCGAGCCGCCGGCGGCGGTGGCCGAGAAGATTGCGGATATCCGCGCACGGGCCGCGAAGCATGGGCGTACCTTACGGTTCGGCATTCGCCTGCACGTGATCGTGCGCGAGACGAATGAAGAAGCCTGGCGCGCGGCCGACGAGTTGATCAGCCACCTGGACGACGAGACGATCTCCAAGGCGCAGGCTGCGTTCGCAAAGATGGACTCGGTCGGCCAGCGCCGCATGGCGGCCCTGCACGGCGGTCGGCGCGATCAGCTGGAAGTCTCGCCCAATCTGTGGGCAGGCGTTGGCCTGGTGCGCGGTGGGGCCGGGACGGCGCTGGTGGGCGACCCGGAGACGGTGGCGGCGCGCATGCGCGAATATGCCGAGCTGGGGATCGAGACCTTCATCCTGTCGGGCTATCCGCACCTGGAAGAATCGTACCGCTTCGCCGAATTGGTGTTTCCGCTGCTGGGCAAGGGGAAGGACAAGGGCGAGCAGTCGATCACCGGACCGTTTGGCGAGATGATGGCCAGCGATATCCTGCCCAAGAAGGCTGCTTGAGACCTGGACCACGCGCCTTTGCTATGATGGTGCGATGACTATTTTGCTGGTTCCCGGCTATATGCTGGATGAGACGTTGTGGGATGAAATGCGCGAGCGGCTGGCGCCTTTTGGCCCGCTGGTGCATGCCGATCTGCGTCACGATGCCACGCTCGAAGATATGGCGCGGCGCGCGCTCGCGGATGCGCCGCCTTCGTTCATCCTGGTCGGTTTTTCGATGGGAGGTTATGTCGCGCGCGAGATCGTGCGCCAGGCGCCCGAGCGGGTGCGGGCGCTGGTGCTGATCGCGACCTCGACCCGTCCCGATTCCGATGCGATCAAGCA
>Ga0265798_10008953_pt1 | contig 12642 bp, 15 predicted proteins | sample P3T30metagenome_FD_192430 | JGI IMG/M metagenome (GOLD analysis project Ga0265798, IMG submission 192430) | Plant litter microbial communities from East Loma Ridge, Irvine, California - P3 T30 | ecosystem: Environmental > Terrestrial > Plant litter > Unclassified | place: USA: California...
TATGTAGGAATGGGTACATCCTGAGACGGAGAGTGAAGCTCCGAATGACGGCTATGGTTGTGCCTTCCTGTCTGCTTCTCACGATCAGGATGTTGGCCATCATCCCGGCTGGGTCTTCGCGAATCGACGCCGCTGTAAACTACGCCGCAGTGAGCTCTTTCCACTGTGAAGAAAACTGCTCATACCTCCTCTTGTATGCGCTGCCGGACCATGCGATGAATGGACTCCAGTTGGGTGATGCATGTCACCGGAAAAGAAAGACCCTCGCGGCGTACTTCGAGGCCGCGTAGTACAAGTGTCCACCTTCGTCTGGGCCTGTGAAGGCACCCAGTATCTGGGGCGGGATCTACTACGAGAACGACGAGAATGGTGGCGTTCGATGGGATCACGAGATGTACGACGACTATGAACACGGTAGGTGTCAACGGAAATCAACCGGGCGGATCGAAGTTGGCTGTCCTCGGAAAACATGTTTCTTCGCGAATTCGATGTAGAGAGTGTGAAGTGTGATAGTGGTGGCGTGATATTTCCGATTACGATCACCAGGAAACAACAAGTGTAAGACAGTGCAAGAAACCCGTCAATGAGACGCTATTTCAGAAGCAGGGGGGATCCGGTGAAAATCGTTACGGAGGCCTTTCGATGAAAGGACGCGCACCTTTCATTACACGGAGGAGGCAGTGCTACGCATTGTGTCATGCTGTCATATCCTTTGACCATGGCCAGAGCCTCTTGGTGACTCCACCTGAAGGGATGAGAATGTCCAGAAGTGGCAAGAGGTCCATTCATTCCGCCCCACCGCAAGAAATGCGAAGCTGAAAGGTACAACTGTGGCTTTGCGGGCAGGCGAAGACGAGGAGAACGGTCGTGTGGTATGACCAGGAGCAGCTGGAATCTTATGGAAGTGATCGGTCAATACCAATCGAGCGGAACCACGGCGGGTCGTGTGGAATCGCCGCCACTCACGTCCAATCCAGCAAGTTTTACACGTTCGATCCACCATGTATAATCATCACTTTGCCTAGCGAATTCAGTAGCTACAGTTCAAGGTCACCCACGAATCACCTCAAAGCCTGGATTATGGACACCCGGTCTATTCGCGATTGAGGAGCGCTCTGTCATAGTCCGAATGACCGGCGCCCCGTCTTTGTGACCTGTGTACTGCTTGTACCATCGCAAGCCGCGCTCATGACCCTGTACAGGCCATGAATCAAAACACCTACACCTACATTTGTCGTGGTCCTCGTGATATCATATTGTTCGGGCCATAGGTTTTTCTCAATTGCCTTCGACATATTTGCATCATACTTATCTGGACTCATCAACTGAAACTACCAACATTCCATAAACAAAAGACCAGGCCATACGAATCGGCGTCCACGACGATAACCTCATTCAATCCATCCGGGCGATTGCGCTCGCATAATACCATACCCACTCGAACGTTCATCCTTGGCATACCTGTCGGGAAGGCTGTCGTATCTTTCAGGAGATCGACGACGGTGCTTTCGCCTGGACTCTTCTCGTCTGGACTTTTCTGGTCTGGCCCCCTCCCTCCGGGACTCTTCCCGCTCAGATACTTCCCATCTAGATCCATCCTCACGCCGTTCGTAACTCTGGTAAGTCCTCTCGCTGTGCCTGCTTTCCGTGTGGCTCGACCTGTGGCTATCCTTGGAAGGATCCTCATAGATACGGGTGCTCCTCTCAGGAAACTCTTGTCTGGGTCTTCGATCGATCTCTTGCGAAATCTGTCGATACTTGCTCGATCGTCCCTTCGTGCGAGGTGGCTCTTCAGCACGTTGGTCTCGGCGTCGGTCTCGGCTGCTTGACCTGGTCTGATAGCTCTTTAACGAAGCACAGATCGCTGGAGCCGATGCGAGTGCGTGTGACCTGGCGGCAGACCCTATGCTGCGGTCCGTAGCGGGGTAATCTCTTACGGGTTTGAAAAATCGAGAGGCCGGTTTGTATCGAAGGTGGTCATCATTGCCAGAGAAGAGACTTGTCGCAGGCTGTTTCGAAAGTCCAGCTGATAAAAGTCAATGTTCGCGCTCTCTCAGTCCCATTATATGCTCACCGTTCTTGAGGATACCCTTCTTCGGAGCAGGTTCAGGGCTGGATGAATACCGGGGCCACTCTTCCTGTATCGACGCTTGATACCGCTGTGATTTTGGTTGTATACTTGGAGGAAAAGCGCTCGGGCTATGAGAGACACGCGTGAAGTTCCCTTCCTCCTCTTCAAACCGCCCTAAACGATCAGCAGGATTGAAACACCTCCCTGACATCAAGCTTACTTGCGTGCATTGCAGGGGTCGCCACGTTTCCATCGATTCTTGCTGCGGTGAGCGCGGCACGTTCTTGTCTCTCCCTCAAGCTCAGATCCCCTTCTGTATCGTCAGTACCAAAGACAGCACATGTAGGGCTTATTGCGATAAACGGCTTACCGTTCCGAGGATAGAGATGAGCAGCAACCGCATCCATCTGCGCTCTTGTTTCTGGTCTCATCCGCTTGAACTCGTCCTCAGTAGGACGGACGTATTTGCCCTCCCGGTTTTTGTCGACCCCAGTCAACATGTCGGATTGATTCCTGTATCCACGGGACTGCAGTGACATTGATCCGAACGCCGGGGATGCGTCTGGAGAAGGCGATCTCGGTCTCGTTGACTGCGCGTGATGTCTGGGCCTTCGGGAAGGACGCGTTGTGATCCTGTCATCAGTCGACTGCCTGTATGGTGCATCGTATCGATCATAAGAAGCCATATTGTTGTAGTGATGTAGATTATGGCGATACGATAAATGGCAAGGAATGGGGGGGAATGGAAAAGTGCTGTGGCGAAGAATTGCAGCCCAGTCATATAAGTATGTCCGTCGTATGACTCTCTGTGGAGCGTTCGTCTCACTCCAAGTGAAAGGATCGACATCACTCAAAACAAGTGAAAGGATAGAAATCGCTCAAATGTGTCAGTGTCCCTGTCACCTAGGTCAAATGTAAAGGGAAGTTACGGGATAGGGGTGCAAGGACTTAATAAGGGGCAAGACCCCAGCAGAAAACGCAAGGACCCGGACGGCCGCGGATTTGGCATTTTCCGGTGGAGTTTAGTGCTTATGTACTGTATGTACAGTAATTGCTGGTCGTCTTGGGGGGCTTCATAGCACAGTCGGGTGGCATGTCCGCTTCTTGAGCCGACACTTGGGGGATCGAACAAGGTATCGATGCGGGCAGGGCTTCAGTCAACCCTTCCTCCCGGGCTTCTCTACCTCTGAGTCGTCAAGCCTCGTATACAAACAAAGCACAGAGTAGATGAGCCATACATAACACTTGCGTCACTGATTGGGCCAATTGGCGATATTCTTTGATAAATGCTTCACACCGTACTTGTGTCGCAAGGCCCTCGTTGCCTCAGGCTCTTGGGTTGCCCTATAAATACTAGCCATATAGTCTGGGCCAGTCTCGATTGCACTGATCGAGGATCTTGACTTTTCCTCTCGAAATTGTTTCGCAATGTCGTAGAATGGCTTGCCGGTCCTCTCGGACATCTGGAAAGCTTCTTTTTGCCCCCTCAGACTGAGGTGTCTCGACATGTATTTTCCGGCTCGATAGTCACCGTCCGCGATCTCCTTCAAGAAGATTTCGCACTTCCTCAGTGTGTAGGCGACATCGGCGGACATTCGCAACGCTACTCCTTTCTCGGACCCAAATTTGGCCCGGACCAAGTCATCTCGTTGAGTTGAATTGAGCTCACTCAAATGCGCTGACAAGGATTAGTCAATTCAGACGTGACGTATACTGTTTCACTCACTCTTCACGAACGGGTAGTGAACATAGGTACCAAGGATATCGAATTGAGCTGTCTTCCTCATCCGGATCCGTTTCGCTTCACTGAATCTCTCCCAGTGGGTCTTGTCGAGCATTTCTATTTCGCATTCCGGGACAGTATATTCTGAATCGGCAGAGAATGGCCGCTCAGTGCCTTCAGCCGCCCGACCAGCAGCCGTAGAGGTCGGCGACACAAAGACCGGCTCTGTCGGTTCTGGCACGTCCAGCTCATCTTCCGGCATAGTTGATCTAGCGGTGTTGCCCCAAAGCGGCGAAGCCTCGTGGCATCCTCCGGCTTGCGTGTCGAAGGCTGACCAAGGCGTATGAGTTTGCGTTGATAATGCAGGTGGAGCTCTTGGTTCACCTTGGCTGGGTACGAAGTAGACCGCCTCGGGCCGACGCTGAGCGCTTGATCTGTATTTAGTCGGACGTGGACCGGTCGGCCTCAGAGGACGCTCCGGCAAATCGTTATGGAGACAAGTAGACGGATGACCGGTGGGAACAGTACGGGGTAGAGCGGAGGTGCCATAGATACTTGAACGCCGGTCATGATGGTCGCCACGCCGACGATGAGAGCGAGATTCCTGTCCATCACTCCGACGGTGAGATCGAGGTTTTTGATCATTACTCTGGTGTCGAAATTCACGATCACCTCTCCGATGTTGAGTTCGAGAACCGCTCGACGGTCTGATTCGTCGCGGCGGAGGAGTTCCTTGATCATCGGCATAGGGGAGTCGACGAGTGCCGCGTGTGTCACGGTCGCGAGGCAAATTGGTGGTTTCTGGGTTGTTTTGATCGAGGAGATGATCGGTACGGCCACGGTGGTAATCGGGATCGTATCGCTTATAGTCGCGACGATTTGCGTAGTCGTCCCTAGAGTGCTGGGTCGTACCTGTGTACCGACCGCCTGACCTCGATCTTGAGGGTACGTGGCGATTCTTCTTTGATGCGTGCGAAGATCCCCAGCACATAGTAGTAGGAATGTTGTGAGAGTGCGACGAAGGAGTTCGAGTCAGTCACTGAAGTGTGTATTGCTGGTCGGGATCGGTGGAGTACTCAAGTGGGTTGGTTGTCCAGGGTTTGTGAGATCGGCCTCGTCATATAGCTAGTATGTCAACGTCAAAAGAATGGGAGGATAGCCAAATTTCGAGCCCAAATAGCCCGGAAAACGGCCAAGTCACCGGCTCCACATACCCTTTGATGGACTGATCTTCGTCGGGCTTCCCTCCCTTTGACTATCACTCAGCGGCCCTGGTCGTTCCTTTCCTAGCCCCACACAGGTCTGCTGCGGCAGCCTGGAGCCTATTCACAACTCCACTTCAGGACTTACCCAGCAGGCTTTGCAATAGGCTCTGGGGCCGAGGGATAAGTGATGTCTACCTTTCATGCCAGGTTCGTAAAGGAGAGTAAGCGGCACGTGTGCGTTCAGACGTGATGTGGCATGAGTGACCATGCATGCAGTGTTGTGATGTCTAGATTTCCATCATGCGCTTCATTAGCTGCCATGTGGCGAATGATATACTGTATATCAGTCACGCGCAGAGATACAGTCAGTACACTTACCTGGTCATGGGAATGACCTTGAGATATCCGATGCTCAGTCCCACAAAGAACCCCCTCCAGCCTTTGGGACCATAGATCGCATTTATAGCATCCCTCCAGCTGACTCCACCTGCGGGAGCAACTCCTCCAACTTGCATCCTCCGCCTAATCACCTCGAAAGGGTAAGATGCCGTCTGACTGACTGCTCCGGCTATAGCTCCACATCCTAGATCACGAACAGTCTTGCGTTCTTCCAAGTACGGAAACCATGTCCCGACGTATCGTTTAAGCGTGCCGTATGTTAGGAAAGATACCCCGGCGTATGGTACCATTCCGATGATTGAGACTGAGAAACCACGATAGAAGGGGTATAGAGGTATTGAACGGGTGAATGCCGAGATAGAGGATGAGGCGGATGTATGAGCTGGAAGTTTGGATTCGCTGTATATTGATTTGACGGCTTGTCGTAGTGTTGTGCGTTCTGAATCGTTTGTTTGAAATGCAAGGCGGACTCGAATGAGCTCCAAGGGGTACGTGAAGAGGACGGACGTGACACCTGACCTGTCAGCTAGTATACATCGACAACCGAGGGATAATCATACCAGAAACGGCACCAGCGACAAAGAATCGCCCAGGCGTCCGCTTGTCAGGCGTAGGTATCAGAACCTAGCTGATCAGCAGCTTCAGAGACCACAGAGGAGAACGTACCGACTCTGCCCAGTCGTAGGTCATGAATTTGACCCCAGCATATGGGAATATACGCAACAAGGTTGCCGAATGTCCTTGAAACAAGCCTCGTAAACCGCCTGTCCGATATATACGCCCCGTAGCATGTACCAAACCCATCGGTGATCCTGGTTGTCAGCCGGTCTCATTGGTTCTGAAGAGTCACATACCTGCATACTTCTGGAATTCGGGGTTCGATGTTTGAAACAAGATCTTCACCCTGTCCAGAGGTGCTATAGCTGTTTTGGCCTGTCGTGTGAGCTTAGAAGAAGTTTACGCGAAAAGCGACCTACAACACATCCAGCTATTCCTCCAGCGACACCACTACTAAGAACTATGCCATCAGCTCTGTCGATGTCCGGCGAGTGGAAGCTAACCATAATCCCAGCTACGTTTATCCGCCTTTGCCCTCTGTCGACTAGCTTGCCATTCTCCAGCTGCAGTCCACCTTTCACTATCCCTCAGCGGTCCCCAATGCTGCTCGTCCAAGTTGTGCTGCTCTGTCGCTTTCCCTTTGCCCTTTAAATCTACCATGTTGCTGTCGAGATGTATGTTATCCAGACAAGTTATTGACCATTAAGATGTATATGTACAGTATGAATTTGCAGTTGTAAGATTGGCTATCCAAGATGCGTCATTCCAATAGACCGGCTAAAAGTTGGGACAGGCTCCGGGGGAGAGAGTGTCAGCCACACTCTGGTAGAAGGTAAATGTCAGGCTGACTATGTAATACTACCGTAATAGGAAATGATTTTCCAGAAATCAATCAGAAGATCAAGACGCGTACTACGGACAGCAGGTGAAGGTAGTCTTCATACATACTCGATACCTATTCCAACCACTGCGCTGTCAGCTTGTTGTCCGACAGCTGACTTAGCGAGCGCAATACCGCTGTGCTCACCTACGTTCTCAAAATCCTAAGCCGACACCGAAACCGCAGGAACCGAATTGGCCTGAGTCCAAGCGTAAACAAAGGAGGTCGACCTTCAATTCTTGCGAGAGACACGAGCATACGCAAGCTCTCTTGACTTGGAGGAGCTAAGAATACTACAGGATTGGGATACTGAGGTCTGCTATCGTACGTTTGTCTCCTCTTGATGCCAAACACCGAAGTTTCATACGAGCATGGGGGATGTCAAGCACACTGTGTCTAATCATGCATCGTCATGCAGACTCAGGTCTTCGATATGCTTTGTGCCCGAAAATTTCCCTCTCCTAAATCAAGCTTCCAGTCTCGAGATCTTGGCCATTGCGGCATGTCCCCTTCAATTCCTTGAAACAAGGTTTCGCGTCTGTGTGTATCTATACCCCTTGTTCCTTTTCTCGCTTCCTCGCCTCTCCCCCCCTTCTGTACAGCAACTGATATACTCAGCACAAAGTCGTCATCGCTTTCGTCACAATCATCATCGTTACTGAATCAACAAGCGCGACATCCGAAAATTGGACGATTCCGTCCTGATAGCCTGTCTCGGACCGGTCTCACCCTCGCCGCAATAGGTCAAGTTTACACGAGACAGACCTGATTCATCAACTGTTCAACTCATCTTACTTCGACCACTATCAGCTTAGCCTGCTCTTCATTCGCCGCCCTTCACACTTACACCTCACCATTCTCCTCCGAAATGAATGAATCTACGTCGAAAGCCGACCCCTCGGTCGCATACACGTTACTAGAGAAGCTCGGGACAGGATCCTTTGGGACAGTATGGAAGGCTTCCCACAATATCACCAAGGAGATCGTCGCTATCAAGATGATTGGTGAGTAGAATCGTCAGAGCTGTGACTGATAGCAGATCTGGAGTCAACCGATGATGACATTTCCGAGATTCAAGCAGAGATTGCACATCTCTCGGCAGTCTCGTCTCCTTATGTTACGAAATACTACGGCTCCTTTGTTCGAGGGTATAGACTGTGGATTGTCATGGAGTACCTAGCGGGAGGAAGTTGTCTCGACTTGGTAAGTCGACCACTTCCCTCTTGATCCAGGCCTGATGAGTGTAGCTCAAGCCGGGAATTTGCACAGAAGCGCAAATCGCCATCATTTGTCGAGAATTGCTTCTTGGTTTGACTTATTTACACGACGAAGGAAAGATTCACCGAGATATCAAAGCGGCAAATGTGCTTTTAGCAGATAATGGGGATGTCAAGCTTGGTACGTCTTCCATCACATCACATCAATTGGGCTACTACTGACTTCACACAGCCGACTTTGGAGTCGCAGCGCAACTGTCATCACATAAGTCCCAACGTCACACATTCGTCGGTACCCCATTCTGGATGGCACCAGAGGTAATCCGTCAAGCAGGATACGACGTCCGAGCCGATATCTGGTCATTAGGAATCACAGCTATCGAGATGGCGAAAGGAGAACCTCCATTGGCAGAATATCACCCTATGAGGGTATTGTTCTTGATTCCCAAGGCCAAAGCGCCTAGGTTGGATGCCGCGGAAGGGTGGAGCGAGGATTTTAGGAGCTTTATTGAGGCTTGTCTACAGAAGGAACCTACGAATGTAAGCTATGGCGACCCGATCATGGCAGAAGCTGACAAGATAGCGAGCCACAGCACGCGAGCTCCTCCAACACAGGTTCATTCGAGGCGCACGCCGTACATCACACTTAGTCGAGCTCGTTACCCGATATCAAAGCTGGAAATCGAAGCAGAAACCGAGCAAGAACAACAGTCCTTCCAAGACATTAAGCAGGCAAGCTGGGAACTACGACGCATCCACTGTAGTGGGCAACGGGACCGTCCGAAGCGAGTGGAACTTTGATGATACCATCCGAGGGACTATTGCTGGCATGCCAATCGAGTTGGATCTAGGTGCACTAGATGATGAGGAGGAAGAATGGGATCTTGAGAATGAAGAGGTGGAGGTATTTGATGGGACGATGAGGATCAAGCAGGGAAGTATCATCGGTGGTGATCTGAATACACTGAATGTAAGGCTACATATCATTAAGTGTAATCAATACTGATGAAAGGCTTCGGCAACGTCGCTACCTATGCTGGATGGCTCGGATCAGCGTACAGCTTCACTTGGATCTTCCCCACAAACTCCATCCGAGAGTCTTCAATCGGGATCACCAACAGCCAGCCCTGCATCTGGTAAATCGACTTGGCGAGAAAGGCAAAATACAAGGGGAACAATCATGAAAGAAGGGGATATAGGTGACGGGTAAGCTTTCTTGTCCCCTAGTTTCAGTATAGCTGATTGGCAGCTTTTCAACAGTCAGACCCGTCAAGAACGTCGACAAGACACGTACATCTCGATTATCCGCTGATTTCATGGGCTCCGGGTCTGTGAGGCGTCAAACTGCGCCTCATGAGATCGTACCGCCTGTGCCGAGACGTCAGCCAGTCAGTGAGAAGGGAAGGGCTGGAGAGGTACTGGTCGAAGAGGTCATTTTGGGTGTATTGGACTCTGTAAGCTGACTTAGCCTCAGATCACTGGATGAAGCTGATTCGTAGACATCTGGAGAAGATCATGATGCCCAAACTCTTGAGGCTCTCAATCTGATCAGGAAAGGATTTGCGGATCTAGGAGCCGCGAATCCCGAACTAGCATATAAGACGGTGATGGATGTTCTTGGTGGTATCAGGTCGTAAGCTTTCGTGTTCTTTTTGAAGTGCAAAGCTGACGAGCAGGAACGACATCGTCCACTCGCACATCCGAAACATGTCAATGGCTCAGCACATCCCCTCCTCCCGCCCGGCAATCAATATTGCAACTCCCTCGTCACCGACATCGACCCGCTCAAGTGAAGAGGATATAAGTCACAAAGTCAAAGAAGATGGACTCATCAACAACAGAAGTCCACTAGCGGATCTGCTGTACTTGAGGTGGTTGGACGGGTTAAAGATGAAATGGTCCCTCTCGTAATTCTCGTCCCACCTCACGACCTAGAACGATGTTTACGACTTCTTGTGATATATACCTATAATTTCTTGGATTCTCTTGGCTGTTTAGATGTGTTAATAGTGTAATCATATAGGCATACATGCATTTGTTGTTTCCCGACTGTATTGAGTAGTGCTTGCCACCCGGATTGAATCGGATAACGATATTCTTACCGGGAATGGTAATTGCAACAATGACGAGAATCAACTGAATTGCTCACCTATACACCTCATTGCATACTCATATAAGCCAAACAAGCAAGCCAACATTGCCATATGACTTAATAAACTACCCGATCAGGGTCCCATCTATCGACTCAGTGATCTCGCTCGAGCTCAATAATCAAGATGTCGCGCCCAAAGCCGGGGATGGGAAGGGAGTTACGCCGGACACTAGGTCAGGCTAAAGCGCATATCCAACCACCTTCTCCTGGGGCCATTCAGCTAGCACCCATCGTCTCGCAATACGCCTCTACCTCCCGCGCTATCTCGACCGCATCATCAACTTCCAACGCCCTCCCCAGTATCGCGGGTGATGAGAGTAATCCTTTCGTCGCGCCTAATGCCCACCTATCACTTATACCCCAATGGGATCCTCCTACCGCTTACTTCGACCCTTTCGCTCCTGCTGCTACTGTTCGCGATGATATCGTTATACCCTATCGACCTGTTCGAAGGATCCCAACTATCCCGCTACCACCCACACGCGCTTCGACAATGCTAGCACCCAAACCTTTCCGCATAACCGATTCCCTCCGTCATCAATCCCAAACACGAAATTACGCTTCTTCTACTGCTCCAGCTCTGAACGCCAACGGGAGTGGAAGCGGGACTATCGATCTCCAAATGCCTTTCCCAGGGATATCAATCCCACCGTCGATATTATCTGATACGTTCTCGTTTACCGATACTCAATCCGCCTGGTCATTCTGGACTTCTTCCCATTCCCAAGCAGAACCTGAAGTAGGATTAGTACCTCAACAGCCACCTTCTCCCGGACCGGGGACTGTGAAAACGAGACAGACGGCGGAACATACTGTGTTCTCGACATCTGCGCCTGCCCAGACAATTTCATCGACATCACATGCTTTGCTCAATCACTACGTCGCTTCTTTTCCGGATCTACGGGATGCTCAAACATTGCATCCCCCACCTGACGCTCAAGCTTCCTCGACATACTCAAGCTCGTTGGAGTTCCGTATAGGCGCTACTGGCCTGGCGAAAGTCAGACCACCACCTACTCCACCTCGTTCGTCTCCTTCCGGTCGAGAGAGACCTCCTCCACCTCGAACATTCCCATTAGAGGATATCAAGGCACCAACGGAATTGTTGTCGGTCCAAGTGGGAGAAGACGCGTACTGCACTCGACCGGATGCTATGTGTATAGCAGACGGTGTAGGAGGCTGGGCGAAATCTGGAAGGGGAGGAGCAAACGCCGCTAGGTGGTCGAGATTATTGACTCATTTCATCAGGGAGGAGATCGATTTATGGTGGAAAGGGGATTCTATCTACACCGAACCAATACCTAGTGGAAATAAAGGGAAGAAATCATGGAGTGAGACTTGGAGGGATAGTAAGACCCACGAGGATGATGGGCTGGGATTGGAAGAGGGGATGAAGAGGAGGAAATTAGATGCTGTCGAAATAATGCAGAGAGGGTTCGAGAAATGTCTGTCGTGTGTCATGTCCGAGGTAAGCTGTTCGTATCGATGTGAGCTCCAAGCTGACAGTCAAGGGAATCAGAGGTTCCTCAACCTGTATACTTGCCTTACTCTACCACTCGACACTGTGTCTAGCGAATCTAGGGGACTGTGCTCTCCTTCTCATTCGGAATGGAGAGGTCATCCTGCGTACAAGCGAAATGCAACATGCTTTCAATCATCCTCTACAGGCAAGTCTGCCCCCCACGTTGCAGCGGAACCGTGTACTAATTGCCCAGGTTGGAACACATTCAAGAGACGAACCAATGAAAGATGCAATGTCATTCCGTATCCCAGTAGAGCGTGAAGATATAGTAGTCCTAGGTTCAGACGGATTAATGGATAATCTAGTAAGCTACTCCTCAATACCATGAACAACGCTGATGGGTAGTACGACGAAGATATCCTAGATGTCCTAGCGGAGTTCGCGCCCCCAACCACAAATACCCCAGCACGCCCCTCACCTCTGCCTACTTTTGATCCACAATCCGTTTCAGAGGCATTATGTGCGAAAGCTAGACAGATTAGTGAGCAGACTGGAGCCGTTAGTCCATTTATGGAGAGGGCTATTGAGGAGGGAATAGATTTCGTAGGTGGGAAAAAAGATGGTATGTCCCTTTTCTCATCTCTCATCTATCATATGTGCGTGTAAAACTGATGAGATAGACATCACTGTCATTGTTGGCGTTGTCGGCGAGAGGGGATTGTGAAGTGCAGTGTCCGCATGCGTTGTAGTAGTATCTCGTCTCCAAACAAAACAAAATGCCACTGTTGTAGCATGAATATCGTGCCAGCCTGAAAGCCTGAAAGTCAAACAGATCCAGGAAGAAAAGAAGAGCCCAGGATGGACCCAGATCCCAGAGTATTTTCACGACTTCTGGATATGCATTTCCCGATTCTACAAGACATATTTTCTTTACTCTACTCAAGCTTTACCAAACCCACCCGTCGACCCAAATCC
>Ga0265798_10008956_pt1 | contig 12640 bp, 11 predicted proteins | sample P3T30metagenome_FD_192430 | JGI IMG/M metagenome (GOLD analysis project Ga0265798, IMG submission 192430) | Plant litter microbial communities from East Loma Ridge, Irvine, California - P3 T30 | ecosystem: Environmental > Terrestrial > Plant litter > Unclassified | place: USA: California...
TACAGCCAAGCTTGAGGTGGCTCAATTTAGGGTCTTAGTGTCCCGTCTGCACAGACTAAGGTTACCCAAAACAGTGATTTTAAGGGTTTTTATGGCGAGCACACGGGAGACAATAGAGCTTCCCGTTCGCTCAGCTGTACTCAAGCAGGATACCGGCGGATTAGTAGTCAGGTGGGTGACCACTGGCGAATACCCGCTGTTGTATGTTTTTGCCGATTTTTTGCGGTGTTGTGTGGGTGAAAGTGGGTCGAGAGCCAGCTAGAGACAAAAATGGCTTCGACACGATCCAAGACTGCTCATTCATACCCTTGTATCAATCAAGAGACGTTTTGGGGGCAGGAATGCATTGCGTGTATTAACACTGAATCTGTATACGATAGTTACTGCACGTTGGAGCATACGACGGAAAGTGGCAACCTTGTCTAGAAACTTGCAAGACCAGGTAGAAGGTTATTTGCGATCCACTCTGTGAGCTCGGTATATGGCAAAAAGTTTATTGAAACTTTGACACGACATCAGCACATCTTGAGCATCTGGAGTGCATGAGCATTAGAACCGCATGGCCATTTTCTCCGCACCCATCTGCAAAGCCTACGCGCCCCGCTAAAAGGGAGCCCAAGGCCACTTGTCTATAGAGAACGCCGCCAGGCACAAAACAAGATAAAGACATGTTGTGATGACCACGCACGAAAGCAATGAAATGATGCAAACGTTCAACGACGTCCTGCAGCCTTTATGCAAAATCTCCCCACGACGCCTCCGTTCGCCGTCCCCATGCGTTTCGTCGTGCCGCTCATACGTCGTGATGCTTACTAGCTAGCTCTGCCCGCCTACTGCGACGCACACTGCACGCGCTCAGCGCCGGGATGCATGTCGTCGTCGTCGTCCTCCATCGCCATGCCTCGCGCACGATTCGCCTCGCGTGTCGGGTCCACGGACTCGAGCGTAAAGTCCTCGGTCATGGCATCTGCTGGCGGCATCGCATCAGCCACCTTGCGCGGCGGCAGGACGGACTCGAGCGCGCGAATCTGCTCTGGCGTCAGGGGTGCACCGTCCTCGCCGCCCAGACGCTCCGGGAACTTGACGTCGAACTGGATGTACAAGTTGCCGTGGTCGTGGTGCCGGTAGGATGGCATGCCCTGGCCGCGAATGACCTTGACCTCGCCCGGGCTGATGCACTCGCCGGGGATGATGTCGACGGTTAACCACCGCTCGTCGAGGTGCTCGATGTGGATCTGGCCGCCAGCAAGCGCCGTCAGCAGGTCGATCTCGGCGTGGTAGAAGATGTCGTCGTCCTTGCGCTGGAAGCGCGTGTGTGGCTTCTGCTCGATCTCGAAGACGACGTCGCCGGGCTCGACGCCAGGCAGCTGGTCGCCCTCGCCGCGGAACTCGATCTTGTGGCCGCTCTTGACGCCGCGGTCGACGTGCACGTGCAGGACCTTGCGCTCGATGATGGTCTTCTTGCCGTTGCACTGCTTGCACCGGTCCTTGTCGCGGATGGTCTCGCCCTCGCCCTGGCAGTCCGGGCACACCGTCTGGAAGCGCTGGATCATGGGCCCCATCTGGCGCATCATGTGCTTCATACCGCGGCCGTCGCAGCCCGCGCACTTCTTGACGGCGCCCTCCTTGCCGCCCACGCCGTGGCACTTGGGGCAGATGACCGACTTTTGGAGGGCGAGCTTGGAGACTTTGCCGCGGTAGATGTCCTCGAGCGACACCTTGTGCACGTGCGAGATTGTGCGCGCCTTCTTGGGGCCCTGCTCGCGCCCGCCGCCCATGCCGCCAAACATACCGCCAAAGGGACCACCACCGCCGCCGCCGCCGAAGAACTGCGCAAACAGGTCCTCCGCTGCCATACCGCCGCCGCCGCCGCCCATGCCGCCTTGCTCGAGGCCCTCCTCGCCATACTGGTCGTAGATCTGACGCTTCTGCGAGTCGGAGAGCACTTCGTATGCGTGTGAGAGGTCCTTGAACTTGTCGGCGGCTTCCGGGTTGTGGGCGTTCTTATCGGGGTGCCACTTCAGCGCGCCCTTCTTGTACGCCGACTTGAGCTGTGCGTCTGAGGCGTCGGGTGAGACCTGTGAATGTTAGCAGGGCGCTTGACTATGTCGTGCTGAGATGTGCGTACCCCGAGGATCTCGTAGAATTTTGTGTCTTTCACCATGGTCGCGGGTGCAGACTGTGTGTGTGGGTGTGGATGCGAGGGGCTGGTGGGGTCGCAGAGGCTGTGTTGAGGGGCGGTCGAGGGAAGAGGATGTGTCTTAAGGGAGCGCGTGAGGCAGTGATTTACTATCTGCAGTCTGCTCTTGTTAGTGCACAAGCTCCTTCACCGCGGTTTGCATATCACCAAGCGTCCCGTTCAGCCTGGTGTGGCAGCGGACTGCACCGTTGCGCCGCCGCAGTTCAATAGATAGCACTCACCGAAGTTCGCCGCAGGAGAGTCAGTGGCCGTGGGGAGTCGGCACACAGAGATTATTGGTAGGTGTTGGGTGGTTGTTATGGTCTTCGCACAGTCGACGGCGAATGGTGGTGGACTTAAAAGTGGTAACCGGGATGTTGCAAATGCACCCACTGCGCCGAGCTACAGAAGTTTCGCTCAGATTCTACGCACTTCCACCGCGCCGCCGCAGCCTGATAGAGTCTGAAGGCACACGTTTGCCTGCTCACACTATCCAACTGCGATTGGTGAATAGATTGGTGTACAAAAAAACCACGAAATTCTCAAGGGAAACTCGTCGATGCTCGAAAATCACCTCTAACCGGCATGCATTTCTTAGGAAGCTTCGAAGAACAACGCCTGGGCCACATGCGCTAGCTGCCCGATTGGCTGCGTTTCTAAAAGCTTATCGCCGTGTAGCCGGTGCTGGACCCTTCGTAGAAACATCCCCACTGTCATCATGTCTTCGCAAGATATCGGGTTCAAAGCAGCCCTGCACGAAGCCCAGCAAGGCAGCAAAGAGGGCGGTGTGCCCATTGGCGCAGCGCTCGTCTCAGTTGAAGGCAAGCTGCTCGGCCAGGGTCATAATATGCGCATCCAGAAGGGCAGTGCTACACTACACATGCGTACAAATCTCAGCCTCGGGCGCACAACTGAGATCTGTTTGACCTGACCCGCAATAGGCGGAGATATCCTGCCTCGAGAATGCTGGACGGCTTCCTGCGTCGGCTTATTGGGGTGCTACCATGTACACCACTCTGAGCCCGTGCGATATGTGCACAGGTTGTTCATACCATCTGTCGACTTAACACAGTTCTGATCAGCATGTAGGCGCGTGTGTCATGTACAAGGTCACAAGAGTCGTCATTGGTGAGAACAAGACGTTCGTAGGCGGCGAGGAGTATCTGAAAAGCAAGGGTATCGAGGTAGTCGTGCTGAACGATCAGGATTGTCAAGACCTGATGAAGAACTTCATCAAAGAGAAGCCAGGCGACTGGTATGAGGACATCGGTGAAGATGAGTGACATTTTGTGTAGTATAGGGTATCATCGTCTACTTTGTAAGCCTGTGGATCTCCTCGAAGTAGAATTTGAGGTCGTCTGGCTTGACAAAGGGGGTTATGCCTAAAAGTGTTAGCCAACCGTCTACCAATTCACAAGTGTCTCGACTTACCATGACCGAGATTTGCTATCCAGCCCTGCTTACCACCACCGAAGCCAGCGACCATGCCCTCTACCACCTTCGTGATCGACTCGTGCGTACCGTACAGCACGCCTGGGTCTGCATTTCCCTGCAGTACCTTGCCCTTCGCCCTTGCCAGCTTGTATGCCTCAGCGGGGTCGTGCAGCCAGTCCAGACCGATTGTGTGATATTTCGTCTCGCAAAGGTCGGGTAGCGCATACCAAGCACCCTTCGCGAAGACAGTCATCGGTACGGGCTGGAGGCCCTTAGACTCAAGACGCGCAGGGAGATTGTCGGCGATGTAGTTGAGGTACGGCAGAGCGAAGGTCTTGAACGAGGAAGGTGAGAGCTCTCCAGCCCATGAGTCGAAGACCTGGATCATCTGCGGCTGTCAGCTATGGCCCGATTAGCAGGAATGGGAAAGTCTACCTGTGCGCCAGCCTGTACCTGGAGGGCCAGATACTCGACACAGAGCTCGGCAATCTTCTGCAGAAGCTTCTTGCTCTCCTCCGGGTACTTGTAAATCCACGTCTTGGTTTGAATGAACATCTTACTGCCACCACCTTCTACCATGTAGCACAGTAGTGTCCAAGGAGCACCACAGAAGCCAATCAGTGGTACACGCCCTGCCAGCTTCTGCCTCGTCATGGTGATGGCCTTGTAGACGTAGTCCAGCGACTCTGCGACGTCCACCTTCCTCTCCATCACCTCGGTGTACTGCTTGTCCTCGGGTGTCTGCAGTGGCTCGGGGAAGTGCGGGCCCTTCTTGTCCACCATTATGACTTCCATACCCATTGCTTGCGGTATGACGAGGATGTCGGAGAAGATGATGGCGGCGTCGATGAGGCCCTCATAGCGCTCGATGGGCTGGAGGGTGAGCGTAGAGGCAATTTCGGGGCTGCGGCAGCACTCAAAGAAGTCGTGCTTTCCTTTCGCCTCGTGGTACTCGGGCAAATAGCGACCGGCTATACAATGTGAGCTGAGAAACTGAGGTGCGATTGCGAAGTTGCATACCTTGTCGCATTACCCATATTGGTGGGCGCTCTACCTTTTCGCCTATCAATGTCAGCTACGTCATGCGATCAGGCGCGGGATTATGCTACACACCTCTTGCTGTCCGTAAAATCAGATCATTCTTCATAGGCTCGAATTCGGGCGCCATATTTGCTGTACAAGAAGGGAAGGGTAAAGAGTGAAGAGCAAGCGAACACATGTGCTCGGAAACTCTGTCAGGAACATATTCCGAGAACCCCGCCTCGGCCAATTACTATGCTGATCCTAACCACTTCCAGACGCGTCCCTGATCTCGCCCAACGCGCCTGCCCACCAAGTGCATTCCGCGCCATCTCCCTCCAGATATGCTACTGCGACATGTCCGGAGCCCGGGGCCTGCTTGTACATCACTCCACTTCCTGACTTCGACAATACTCCGTAGTGCGTACAGCACGTCTGCAGGGACACCATTTCGTGTACCGACGCGAACAAACACGAAAGCACGTGCTTGTCAAGCCACCCATCAAACATGGCACCACAGTCAACGTCGAGGTGCAAAGAGGAGCGCCACGCTGGCACTCGATGATATACCACAGGGCATCATTGAGTCGCCTGCTCTGCCACCACAAGATGACTCCGCACCGGAGTATCCTCCACTGCTGCAGCAGGTTCGCAACAACATGCTCAAGTTCAGCCATTGTGTGGTGGTGACGAGAGTCGGTGGCTTCTACGAAGTATGTGCATGAGCCTGAGCATAGACTGTCCCTAACGACGCCAGCTGTACTTTGAACACGCTGATGAGTTTGCTCCGCTTTTAAATCTGAGAAAGTCCAAAAGGAAGCTCAAAGGGAGCAAGAGGCCCGCGGTGTCAATGGTGAATGCCGTAGCAATCTTTTCGACTATTCGCTGACGCCCCTAGGCCGGCTTTCCAGCCTACCAGCTTGATCGCTACCTTAAAATCCTTGTGCAGGACCTCAACAAACATGTCGCCATCAGCGATGAATTCCTGAACGATGCACCAGAGAGGGCGAAGATGGATTCGCAGTACACTCGAAAGGTATCTCGTATCATAACACCAGGGACTCTCATTGACGAGCATTTCATGGACCCTTGGGAGAACAACTACCTGCTCAGTATTCATGTCAACCCACAAGTGCTCGACGACAACGCAGTCAAAGAGGGTCCAGGCAGCTCCAAGGTGTCCTCGGTCCTCAATCTGCCTCGTACTGAAGTCGGCCTAGCCTGGATCGACTTGTCAAGCGGTGACTTTCTGACTCAAAGTACGGACATAGCATCTTTGCCATCAGCTGTGGCACGCATCAAGCCGCGTGAGATCGTGCTCGATAGCATCTTCCAAGAAGCTGAGCATTCACAGATCGTGTCGATATTGCAGGCCGACGGGCACATCATCACCTTCCAAGAGCCATCGCAGAAGCCTTTGACAGTGAAAGACTGGGTGCCAATGCTTGAAGACGTGGTAGACGATTTCGATACGGCTAACTTTGCGCCTGGCGAAGTCGCTGCTGGGGGCTCATTGCTACACTACGTCAAGCACCAGCTGCTCGGCTCTCGCACGCGACTTCAAGCTCCAGTACGGCACCAAGCTGATGATCACATGAGCATTGACAAGAATAGCTTGAGGGCACTCGAGATCAGAAGCACGATTCGCGATGGGGTATACGAAGGCAGCCTCTTGCACTCATTGAAGAAAACTGTCACCAAGAGTGGCACCCGACTCTTGACCCAACGCTTGTGTATGTTTTGAAAATCACCATCATGCATCTCCTGACTGACCACACCTAGCTGCGCCATCAATGTCGCTGTCCACGATCAATGATAGGCTTGATCTGGTGGAAGAAATAATACAATACCCGCAACTGCGGCAAGATGTCACCAGCCTGCTGGAGCGCACATACGACTCTCTTCGCTTGGTGACCAAGTTTACTTATGGGCGCGGCGATGCCGACGATCTGATGGAGTTGTCCAAAACCGTCGTCACTACCTCCGATATTCTCGAGACGCTACATGAGCATGCAGCCTCGAGAAGAGCAATCACGGAAAGCGTCAATGCAGACGCTTCTGATAAGAGCATAAGGTTGTGCGTTGCTGCACTGGCTCAAAGATTCAGTTTGGAGCAACCACTGCAGTTAGCTCGTCGCATAGAGGATGCCATCGATGAAGACGGACTCTCCGAGTACCATCGACTCGAGGACGAACAGGCTAGCGAGATGTCAGAGTTGGCTCAGGACGTGTTGGGTCGCGAAGCTGGCGAGGAGGACCTCAAAGCTATACCAAAACGCATCCAGCCAAAGCCACATCGTATCGTTGGCACCTTCAAAAGCGCGACGGATGGACGCGAGGATGTGCACATCATGAAGCGAACTGCAAGCACCACTTTGCGACGACTGCATAAGACTCTTGATGCCATGGCTGAAGAGAGGATTGCCCTGGAAGCCAAATTACGTGGGGAGATGGACACTGAAACTTTGACGCTCAAATGGACGCCCACTTATGCCCACGTTGCGCATGTCAGAGGTAAAGATGCTGCACGTACAACCAACCACTATCCCAAGAGTCTAAGCAGCAGTAAGACAACACGAATGTTTCAGATCCCAGAATGGACGCAGCTAGGGGCGCAAATTGACGAAACACGCTTCCGCATACGCAACGAAGAACAGCGCGTGCTAGGCGAGCTGCGCGAGGGCGTGGTGCGAAACTTAGTCAAGCTTCGGCGTAACGCTGCCGTACTCGACGAGCTTGACGTTGCGTGCGCCTTTGCCATGCTCGCTATCGAAAAGAGCTTTGTACGCCCCATACTAAGCTCTGGCACATCACACATTATCGTTGGCGGTCGGCATCCGGTAGTCGAGGCCGGGCTGAACGAACAAGGCCGCCAATTTGCACCAAACGACTGCCTACTTGGTGAACACGAACGCATCTGGCTCATCACAGGCCCAAACATGGCTGGCAAGAGCACGTATCTCCGCCAAAACCCTCTCATCTCAATCTTAGCGCAGACAGGCTCCTTTGTGCCGGCGGAGTATGCGGAGATTGGACTTGTTGACAAGGTCTTCAGCCGCGTTGGCTCGGCCGACAACCTGTACCAGGACCAGTCCACGTTCATGGTGGAGATGTTGGAAACGGCACAGATCCTGAAAGAAGCGACACCACGCTCCTTCGTCATCATGGACGAGGTAGGTCGGGGAACAACGCCCGAGGACGGCATCGCCGTCAGCTACGCGTGTCTGCACCACTTGTACCATGTCAATCAGTGTCGAACGCTGTTCGCTACACACTTCCATGCTCTCACAGACATGACCAAAGATTTCGACAAACTGGGTTGCTATTGCAACGACGTGCTCGAGGAACCTGATGGCAAGTTCTCGTATGTGCATCGTCTGAAGAAGGGGGTCAATCGGGAGAGCCATGCCTTGAAGGTGGCAAGAGTCGCTGGTAACATACGCATGCTCCGAGGTTCGAGTGATTGGGCTAACGTTCTCCAGGACTTCCAGAAGACGCCGTTGCTGTCGCTTCGCAGGTCTTGAAACAGCTAAAGCGGTTCTCTTCTCCACAGCAGCACGGCAAGGTGCGTGTAGCGAACGTGACACTATCAGCAAGCCGGGGTTCAGCCACTGTTAGTTGAGCTGAGCTTTGCTCGTCAGTCGCTTGTGTATACTACCTCCTGCGCATACGGAAGGAACGCGGCTTTCCTTCAAGAAATGCAATGGTGGGTCAAATTAAGTTGAGCTGAACTGTTTTCAGCTGCGTTCGGCCAGAGAGAAACAAGCGCTCCTTGGTATGTACATAGCAGGGCCTGGTGTTCCTTTCACATGCTCTAGGAAGTGTCATGTCTTGTGTCTCGCCACTATCACATCTCTCTACTTACGATACCCAGTCTTGTCAACGTTCTGTATTTGATTGGCTCTTCTAGAGGGGTATCAATTTACATCAACTCCGCTCAGTACGCACGTCTCCACATCTTGCATCAACGCGATCACATGCTGTGCGCCTTAAAACATCGGCTATGTCTCGATTACAGCATTTAGGATACTCGAGTGCGTGTAGTACCCGCGTGGGTACCACGCTTAATGGCCAGGTGACATGGCGCAGTAATGGCTCATCGTAGTCCAGGAACACCCGTGTGCGCAGAAATCCTCTTCCAGAGCCTCAATCGCATTGCAATCGTCGAACCAAGGCAGATTGTTGGGCCAAAAGGCGACTCTGCAATCTTCTCAAGTCATGTGCGTGCGCGAATCCTGCACCATGACGCTACCACCATCATTCAACAAAGTCTACACACGTCCCATGATACGCGAAGCCGCCTCAAGTATCCTTGTCCGTACATCGCACACACAGCACGAGCTCTCTAGTCCTAGCCTAGTGTGCGCGCCCCGTGTAACATCTCTTGCAGATATCGCCACACGCACGGTACCACAGCTCAAGTCGCGTACAACACACTTACCCCACAGAACCTGCCACTCCAGTCTCGCTCGTACACCATTGTCTCTCCTCACTTCAGTCCGGCCTCTGCCTTTCCTCTTGTTTGACGTTGCTCGATTGCCACCATGAGTTCCGAACCGTCTGAAGTCCACGTTACCCCTCCATCGACGCGCGCGTCTACCCCTCCTTTGTTTCCGGAGCCTCAACGGATCTCATCGAGCATCACGTTCCAGGCACCACTTTCACGACGCGGTAAGGGGCCGGGATTGATATTGGTGCTGGATGCGTATGCAAGTGTTGGTAAAAGTGAGAAGTGTCTTGATCCGCCACCGCTGCAAAAATGGGCTGAAGAGGGATTTGCGGTTGTGATGTTGTTGGTGCCTGGGAGACCAGACGATGGTGGGGAATTTCCCTTGGAGAAGGCACTGGAGACATTGAAGGGGTGTGAGGCGTGTGAGTTCGACAAAGGCGTTGGATTGATATCCTATCTCTCTCGCATACCCTTCTACATCGCTCAGTCGTCCTACGTCTCCACGGACATTAAAGCCCTCGTCTCCTACGGCGGCAGGAAATTCACTACACTTGTCGAATTGGCATCGACCTCTATACCACCGCAGCTCATCCACATACCCGGGCCCGACGTCCCCCGTCGCGAATCATTCTCCATCTCGAGAGACTTCCCTGAATCCCAGAACGCCAAGCCCCTGGAGGGCACCATCAAAACATACCAGTACGAAGACGCACGCATGGAGTCAGGCTGGGTGCTGCCTGCCGACGAAGAATACAAAAAGCGCAGCGCCAGCATCGCGCACACACGAAGTCTCGCGTTCCTCAAGAAAGAGCTAGACGGACCCTGGTTCGACCTCGAAGCCGTATGGGAAGAGCACACAAAGTACGAGTTCGGCGAGCGCGACGTCGCAAAGACCATGGCGACAATGGTCGACCAGCCATACGTCAACCACATCCCAACCATGACGTAAGACTGATTCTTTACTCGTCCAGGTATGTAAGAGCTGACGCAGACGGAACTAGGGGCGGCATCGGCAAAGAACGCCTCATAGCCTTTTACACACACCACTTCGTTTTCTCAAACCCACCAGATACATCTCTCAAGCTAGTCAGCCGCACAGTCGGCACCGACCGCGTAATCGACGAATTCGTCTTCAGCCTCACGCACACGCAAATCGTACCGTGGTTGCTACCTGGCATACCACCCACCGGCAAGCCCTTGTCCATTCCGTTCACCAGCGTTGTAGCGATGCGCGGTGATCGGCTGTGCCATGAGCATATTAGCTGGGACCAAGGGACGGTGTTACAGCAGCTTGGCTTACTGCCTGAGTATGTGAAGTTTCCGTACAGTATTGATGGTGAGGAGACGGGTCAGGGCAAGAGGTTTGAGGTTAGGTTGCCGGTTGTTGGGAAGGAGGGGACTGAGAAGTTGGTGGATGAGGGGGTGGGGAAGAGTAATTCGTTGATGGAGGGGAAGTGGAGGGTTGTAGACGATGTTTAGATTGAGGTTGGTAATGGGATGGCAGTGACAGCTTGTGTGCATTGGGCTAGGTGGGAGGCATATATTTGTAATAGTATCCGCGGATATGGCGTGGTGTTGACAAGATTGATACAAGACGGGCCGCAGGTTTCGGTACGTTCAGCGCCCGTTTTGCTTTCCCCTAATTGTCGTGTAATCTATTCAACGCCAGGACCACACTCATGTCTCGTTCAACATCGCCCGCTCCTCCACTTTCCCTCGCTCGTCTACTTCTTCCCATCCTTCGTCTTCTCCTTCTTCGCCACACCCTTCTTCTCGGTTGCCTTCGCCTTAGCCTTCCCCTTACCCACCACCAACTCCATCTCATTCCCATCCCTCTGCGCCTTAGCAAACAACTCCCTCCCAACCCTAACACCCTGCACCCGCCCTTCCCTAATATCAAACCCAACCATCTTCCCCCACCCCCTGCAGCCACCTATTCGCCACGCCACTAACAGGAACCTGCAGAACGCCATTCCAGGTCAGAAACAGAGTGGATATCGTGCTCGTTGGCGCATTGGCGCGCGAGGGGCCAAAGGTATCGACGTCGTAGGTGATGAACAGGTTCCTGCGCTCGAATGCGATGGTGATGATCTTGTTGGAGGGGGCGCGGAAGGTGCCCGTGTAGACTTGGAGGAGCTCGGTGGGTGTACCGTCGCCGATGTAGGGGATGGGCGGGTAGTTTTTTTTCGGGGGGCGCGGGGGCGATGGGTGGGGTGGGGATTGCGGGTGGCATTTTGGGTCTGGAAGTTGGACTTGTGAGGGGCCACTTGAGGGGTGAGATTGAGGCGCGAGCTTGAGGTCGAGGTTAGGGAAGGTTGTGGATACGCGCGAGGTTGAATGGAGGGATTTGTGGATGGAGAGCGAGAGGGCGGGAGGGGGAGAGTATTGTTGAGAGCGCGCAAATTGCAGCAAAGAGAACATGTGGTCACTCATTTAATTTCCACTTTGGGGCGAACGATGATGTGTTTCCATTGAGAAAAATTTCCATTTTCTTCTTCCTCAAGCACCACCAGTATCTGGCGCATACTCAATGGAAAAAAATGGCCTCAATTGACAGAAAAAAATGAGCCAAGCCAGGGCAGTGACTCCGAACGAGCGCGTCATTCTCAGAGTCTTACACCCACGGGGTAGGTGGAGCCATACTTGATCCCGCTACCTCAAGTACGTCGGCAGCATCATCGCGCCGGCGCGATACACTACGTATTATCCACACAAAGAAGTCCAGCCTCTTCATGCTTTCGGGGGTCAACCCGCAAAAAGCCGCTTAGTCTCACTGATGGTGGTGTCACCATCTGCTTGATGTCTTCAGAAGAAGATGTCAAGATTGCTCATCCAAAATGTCCAGCGAGGCATGGCTTGACTGGCAAGTACGCTCGCTGGATCCCAACCATTGCCACGCTGGACGCGACGCATGCCATCAAGACGTCAAAAATAGTTGGGGTGCAACTACTTTGACTCTGATGTGGATGCTGTATTGAGAGTTGAGTGAGTGCTGTTGGGAGCTCAGTTGCACCTGAGCATTTTGCGCGTCGACTCGGATGCCTGCGCCTATGGGCGTTGATCCCTTTGCGCCGCGGTTGAAGGGGCAGTGAGAAGTGTTGTGGATGACGAAGAGAAAGATTGTTGGGAGAGCGGACCGCGGGAATGAGAGTGAGAGGAGTGACACATGCAAGCGTGGCGCCAACGCGTACTAGGTATGCGTTTGTTTGTTTCCCTTCTTCCTCAAGCACGACCAACAAATGGTGAGCACTCAATGAAAAAGTAACCTTATGACACGATGAAGTGAGGGTCTGGTCGTGGGGAACTTTGAGAGTGAACATGTCACAATCACAGTCTAACACCCGCGGGCGTGAGCAGAGCAAACACGTGATCCCGCCTCCTACCGTGCTAATCAACCACATGGTCAAGTCCAGCTTGCGCCATGCTTCTCGAGAGCACCCGCGGAAGTGCTGGCCAGTCTCACCGACAATCACACCGCGAGTTGGACATGGTCCACATCGGTGTATGTCGTCTCCAGGCTCAAAGAACCTGTTCATCCAAGGCGTCAACAAAGTAGA
>Ga0265798_10008959_pt1 | contig 12637 bp, 6 predicted proteins | sample P3T30metagenome_FD_192430 | JGI IMG/M metagenome (GOLD analysis project Ga0265798, IMG submission 192430) | Plant litter microbial communities from East Loma Ridge, Irvine, California - P3 T30 | ecosystem: Environmental > Terrestrial > Plant litter > Unclassified | place: USA: California...
CACCAGCGCCAACGAGCCCAGATACTCGGCCAGCGTCTTGGCGGTGGATTCGCCCACGTGACGGATGCCGAGCGCGAACAGCAGGCGCTCGAGCGGCGGCGCCTTGCTGGCCGCAATCGCTGCCAGCAGGTTATCGGCCCACTTGGTCGGCACCTTGCCCTGCTTGACCGTTTCCGGGGTCGAACCATCGGTTTCGTCAGCCAGGCGCTTCATCTTGAGCAGGTCGTCCTGCGTCAGCTTGTACAGGTCGGCCACGCCGGCCACCAGGCTCGCTTCGACCAGGCTGTCGATGTAGCGGTCGCCCAAGCCTTCGATGTCCATCATGCGCCGGCCGGCGAAGTGACGGATCGCCTCTTTGCGCTGGGCGGCGCAGCTCAAGCCGCCGGAGCAGCGCGCGACGATCTCGCCTTCTTCGCGCACGACGTGCGAACCGCAGACAGGACACTGCGCGGGTAACTGATACACCGCCGGTTCCGGCGTCGGGCGGCGCTCGAGCACCACGCCCAGCACTTCGGGGATCACGTCACCCGCACGGCGCACGATGACCGTGTCGCCGACGCGCACATCCTTGCGCCGCACTTCGTCCTCGTTATGCAAGGTCGCGTTGGTGACGGTGACGCCGCCGACCGACACCGGCACCAGGCGCGCCACCGGCGTGATGGCGCCGGTGCGGCCGACCTGGACTTCGATTGCCTGCACCGTGGTCAAGGCTTCTTCAGCAGGGAATTTATGGGCCAGTGCGAAGCGCGGCGCGCGCGAGACGAAGCCCAGCGCGCGCTGGTCGTCGAGCGAGTCGACCTTGTAGACCACGCCATCGATCTCGTACGGCAGCGACGCGCGGCGCTCGCCGATGTCGCGGTAAAACGCCAGCAGGCCATCGCGGCCGGTGACCACCTGGCGCTCCTTCGCCACGGGCAGGCCGAGCACGCCCAGCCAGTCGAGCATTGCCGAATGGGATTCGGGCAAATCGACGCCGTCGAGCTGCCCGACGCCGTACGCGAAGAAGCGCAGCCGGCGTGCGTTGGTGATGCGCGCGTCGAGCTGGCGCAGGCTGCCGGCGGCGGCATTGCGCGGGTTGGCGAATTCTTTCTGGCCGGCGGCGCGCTGGCGCTCGTTGAGGCTCTCGAAGTCGCGCTTGAACATCAGCACCTCGCCGCGCACTTCAAGCACGGCCGGCACGGCCGGCACGGCGTCGCCATGCAGGCGCATCGGGATCACGCGCACGGTGCGGATATTGGCCGTGACGTCTTCGCCCGTGTAGCCGTCGCCGCGCGTGGCGGCCTGCACGAAGCGGCCGTTCTCATAGCGCAGGCTGATGGCCAGGCCATCGAATTTCAGTTCGGCGTTGTAGGCCACGTCGCGCGTCTCGAGTCCCTCGCGTACGCGGCGGTCAAAGTTGTCGATGTCGTCGTCATGGAATCCGTTGTTCAGCGACAGCATCGGCACGGCGTGCGTGACCTGGTTGAATTCGGGGATCGGGGCGTCACCCACGCGCTGGGTCGGCGAATCGTGCGCGATCGCTTCGGGATGCAGCGTCTCGAGGCCGGCCAGTTCGTGGTACAGGCGATCGTACTCGGCGTCCGGAATCGTCGGCGCGTCGAGCACGTGGTAGTTGTAGCTGGCGCGGTTCAGTTCCGCGACCAGCCAGGCCATCCGGGCCGGGGCGTCGATCTGCTCGGTCACGGGTGCTTCCTCAGCTGAACAGGCGCAGCGCGCGGGTCGAACCGGCGGCGATGTCCGAGGCTTCCATCTCGGCGTAGAACTCGCTCACCTGGCCCTTGATCTCGTCGAGCGCCTCGGCTTCGAGCGGCTGGTTGCCGTCGTCGACGATGGTGGCGTCCAGGCGCTGCGTCAGCGAGCGCGCGGTATCGACCATGCGGCCGAAGGCGTCGCGCGATGGCGCCACGCAGGGCACGTCCAGCAGCAGCGTCAGGCGCGACGTAGTGTCGGCGCCCAGTGTGACGTTGGTCGAGAGCGTAAACAGCACGCTGTTGCCGGCGCCGTTTCCGGTGCTGTCGCGATCCGGCATGGCGAAGCGCCCGTCCGGACGCACGTCGAAGCCCGCGTTCTCGAGCGCGCCAATCAGCGTCGACATGGCCCACGGCGCGCCGTTGGCGGCCAGGTTCACGCTCAGTTGCGCGTCGTGACCGGCGACGAAGCGGTGCAGCGTGCGCGCCTCGCTCATCACCTCGATCATGTCGGGCACTTCCGGCTCGGCGCCGATGTCGTCGCCCACCGCGCGCAGGCGCGTGACGAGCTCGGAGTATTCGAGTTCATTCAGGGCGGTCGTGCGCGTGGCCATCTGCACGCCCGCCTGCAGCTTGGTGTACACGCCGCCATGGACGATCGGTTCCCACTCCCCGCTGACGGCAAAGCCGATGTAGTGGATCGGCTTGTTGCCCACGCGGCGCAGGCCGTGCAGCGTCGGCAGGATCTTGTCGCCGCGAACCGGCGCGTCGAGCGCCAGCGGAATCATGCAGTCGATCAGCGGGTCGACCAGGCATTCAGCCAGTTCGGCCGGCGGCATGCCGGGCCGGGTGCCCGGGAGCGATGCGGCCACGGCGTCTTGCGCTGCGGTGGCGCCGCCGGCGCGGTAGGACGGTGGCGCCACCGGTGCGGCCGGAGCCGCCGGTACTGATGCCGGTGCTGGCGCTGGTGCCAGCGCTGGTGCGGGTGCCGCTGCTGATGCAGGCGCAGCGTCAACGGCAGGGACCGGGATTGCGTCCACGGCCGGCGCCGGTGTCTCTGGCAGCGGCGTTGCATCGAGCTGCGGCTCGGGCTTGGTGTCGGCGACCGTGAAGGCGGCTGCATCGAGCGTCGGCTCGGTCACGTGCTTGTACGTGAATTCGCCCGCTGCAGCAGGCGCCGCCACGGCGGCGGCTGCAGGCGCGGACGGCGGCGTGTCGAGATCGAACATCGGCTCGCTGCGTTCAGCCGCAGGCGCACCCTCGCCGGTGCGCATCAACACGTCGTCGTGGTCCGATGCGAACGCGCGCTCGACGCTTTTCCTGGCCTTGTACTCCTGCCATTTGTTGTAAGTGACGACACCGACGACGAACACGCCGCCGGCTGCGATCAGGCTCATTTGGAGATCAGTCATGCTGCTTGTGCCTCAATAGCGAAATTCGCGCGGGACGCACGGTCCTGGTCTTGTCGCGAACTAGGTAATTCAATCGAAATGCCACGCGTGCGGGCGGTCCCCACGCTGAGTCATGCAATGATACCAACTCCCCCGAGTCGACGCCATTCATTGGGATTCTGACACCGTGCAAGGCCAGAACCGACACTACCGGGTAGCCAGTCACGCGCCGTGCAGCGGTAACGTGACGACGACCTCGCTGCCCTTGCCCTCGCCCCCGCTCGACGCGCCTACCCGCCCGCCATGCAGCTGCACCAGGCGGTGCACGAGCGCCAGTCCGATGCCAAGGCCGCCCTGCGACCGGTCCGGCGTGCGCGTGCCCTGCCGGAACAGCTCGAAAGCGCCAGCGATCAATTCCGGCGCCATGCCAATGCCATTGTCGCGCACGGCAATGCTGACCGCGTCGTGCGCGGCCGCGATGGACACCTCGATATGCCCACCCGGCGGCGTGTACCTGGCCGCGTTCGACAACAGGTTCGAGATGACCTGCACCAGGCGCTTGGCGTCACCCACGACCTGCACACCCGGGGCGCCGTCGGCGATGGCGAGATCGTGCGCGCGCGCGTCGACCAGCGGGCGAACCTGTTCGACCGCCTCATCCACCAGCAGGCGCACGTCGACCACGTGCCGGTCGAGCGAAATCAAGCCGCGCGTGACGCGCGACACGTCGAGAAGGTCGTCGATCAGGCCAGTCATGTGCGCGGCCTGGCGCGCGATGACGCGGCCGATATGCTCGACGCGGGCCGGGTCGCCCTTGGACAGCGGCAGCAGGGCTGCAGCGCTGCTGATCGGCGCCAGCGGATTGCGCAGCTCGTGGCCGAGCATGGCCAGGAATTCGTCCTTGCGCACGTCGGCGTCGCGCAGTGCGTCGGCTGTGAGCTTGTGTTCGTGAATGTCGGTGCAGGTGCCCATCCAGCGCCGGATCACGCCGTCTTCATCCATCACCGGCAGCGCACGGCCGAGCACCCAGCGATAGGCGCCGCTGCGGTGACGCAGCCGGTATTCGATTTCGTAGCGCTCGCCGGTGGCCAGCGAGTGACTCCATTTGGCCCAGGCCTCGGCCTGGTCGTCCGGGTGGAACATGTCGTTCCAGCCTTCGCCGTCGGTGGAGCCATGCGGCACGCCCGTGAAGGCATACCATTGGTCGTTATAGTAGTCGTGAAAACCGTCGGGCAGCGTCGACCAGACCATTTGCGGCATGGCGTTCGTGATCGCGCGAAAACGCGCTTCGCTGGTGGCCAGTGCGCGCTCGTGCGCAGCCTGGCCAGCCTGTACCGGCGCCGCCTGGACCACGCCGAACACCCCGACGATGGCGCCGTCTTCCCGGTACAGCGCCGACAGGGCCACCTGCACCGGCTCGCGCAGCACAAGCGGCGCCGTGGTGGCCTCGAGGCCCGTGTCGAGAATGGCGCGCAGCGCTGCCATCAGCGCGACGGCGTCCGGGAACATGGATGCCAGCGGCGACCAGGCACCAGCTGGCGCCGCGGCGCGATCGAGCAGCGCATGACAGGCCTGATTGAGCGTCGCCTCGCCCGTGTCGGCGCGCACCAGCAGCATGGGCACGGGCGACGTTGCGGCCATGCGCAGCGCAGCCGCCAACGCAAAATCGGCCGGACGATGGGCGGCGGCCTGGTTCATCGTGCCCATTCCATCATGCGGCGACCAGGTCAGCGGCAGCTTCCATGTCCACCGCCACGATGCGCGAAACGCCCTGCTCCTGCATCGTCACGCCGATCAACTGGCTGGCCATCTCCATCGCGATCTTGTTGTGCGAGATGAAGAGGAACTGGGTGTGCTCCGACATGCGCTTGACCATGCGGCAGAAACGCTCGGTGTTGGCGTCGTCGAGCGGCGCGTCGACCTCGTCAAGCAGGCAGAATGGTGCGGGGTTCAGGCGGAACATCGAAAACACCAGCGCCGTGGCGGTCAGGGCTTTCTCGCCGCCCGAGAGCAGGTGGATCGTCGCGTTCTTCTTGCCCGGCGGCTGGGCCATCACCTGCACACCGGCGTCGAGGATCTCGTCGCCGGTCATCACCAGGCGCGCATTGCCGCCGCCGAACAGGATCGGGAACAGTTCCGAGAAGTGGCCATTCACGCGATCGAACGTGTCCTGCAGAAGGTCGCGCGTTTCGCGGTCGATGCGCCCGATCGCGTCTTCCAGCGTGGCGATGGCTTCACTGAGGTCGGCATTCTGCGAATCGAGGAAGTGTTTGCGCTCGCTGGCCTGGGCCAGTTCGTCCACCGCCGCCAGGTTCACGGCGCCCAGGCCCGCGATGGCGTTGGTCAGGCGCGTGACTTCGCCCTGCAGGTATTGGGGCTTTACATCCGGATCGAGCTTGACCGCCAGTTCGGCTTCGATGGCGCCCGTGGCGGCCAGCGCTTCGGCGAACTGCTCCTGGTTCAGGCGCGCGGCTTGCTCCTTCAGTTGCAGTTCGGTGATGCGGTCGCGCTGCGGCTGCAGGTTGCGCTCGGTCTGCATGCGCGATTCTTCGGCCGTGCGCAACTGCTGCGCGACCTGATCGAGTTCGTGGCGGGCGGCGGACAACGCTGCCTCTTGCGTCGTGCGCTGGTCGAGCAGCACTTGCAAGCCCTCGTGGGCGCTGCCGCTTTCCAGTGCCTCGAGTTCCAGGCGCGCTTGCGCCAGGCTGGCGCCCACTTGCTCGGCCTGGGTGGCGGCGGTAGCGATCGTGCGGCGCAATTCGTCGATGCGGCTGCGCTGGGCGCGCTCGGCAAATTGCGCCTCTTGCGCGCCGCGCTCCAGGTCGCGCATGTGTTCGCGCGCGCGGCTGAGCGCCTGTTCGTGATCCTGGAAGGCGGCCTGGCCGTCTTCGCTGGCTTCCTGCAGTTCGGCCAGTTGCAGGGTCAGTTCCTCGAGCGACAGCTCGGCTTCGAGCTGTGCCTGGCGCTGCTCGGATTCCTGGGCGGCGATCTCGGTCAGGTCGGCCGCGATCTGGCCGCTGCGCTGGTTGAAACGCGCCTCGATCTCGCTCTGCTTGAGCACGTCGATCTGCAGCGCATGCACCTCGCGCTGCAACGTGGCCACGCGCGCGCGCGACTCTTGCAGGCGGCGCGCCAGATCGGTAACGGCGACGTCGGCGCGGGCGGCGCGATCACGCGCTTCGTCGGCCAGCAGCGCCTGTGCGCGCAACTGCTTGCCGATGTTGTCGATCTCGTGCTGGCGCGCGAGCATGCCATCCTGCTCGGCATCCGGTGCGTGGAAGCGCACGCTCGAGCGGGTGATCACGTGGCCCTGGCGCGTGACCAGGCTGGCGCCGTGTGGCAGGCGGGCGCGCGCGTCGAACGCTTCCGAGGCATCCTGCGCAATGTACACGCCGTGCAACCAGTCTTCCAGCACGCCGCGTACGCCGGCGTCATTGACGCGCAAGAGGCTCGTGAACGGGCTCAATCCGGCGGGCGCCGGGTCGCGCGCGCCGAACAGCTGCGCGGCGTACAGCGCCAGGCGCGCCGGTGGCGGATCGTTGAAGAAGGCCTTGGTCGCATCGAGGTTCGTCACGTCGAGCGCGCCGGCCCGTTCGCGCAGCACGGCTTCGAGCGCTGTTTCCCACCCCGCTTCGACGTCGAGCTGCTGCCACAGGCGCGGCAAACCTGTCAGCGCGTGTTTCTCCAGCCATGGCTGGACCTTGCCCTTGGTTTGCACGCGGTCCTGCATCTGGCGCAGCGCGTTCAGGCGCGCCTCCAGCTGCGCGTTGGCGGCGCTCTCGCGCTGGACGTCACCATTCGCCTGGCGCCGTTCGGCTTCCACGGCGTCCTGGCGCGCCGCGGCGTCTTCCAGCACCAGGGTCTGCTCTTCAAGGGCCAGTTGCTTTTCTTCGAGCTGCAGGCGCAGGTTGTCGAGCGTGGCGCTATCGGGCAGGTTCAGGGTATTGCGCTCTTGCTGCAGGCGCTCGCGCCGCACGACCAGGTTGGCCAGGATGCCGCCGGCGTTGCGCCCGTGGGCCGCGGCCAGCTCGATGCGCTGCTGGACCGCCGCGATGCGCGCGCGCGCCGCATTGGCCGCGTCCTGGCCGGCGCGCCAGGCCGCTTCGAGTTCAGGCAGGCGCTCGCCGTGGACTTCGACCGCGATCTGGGCGCCCTCGGCGCGCGCGGCCAGTTCCTCGAGCTGCATCTCGGCTTCTTCCTGGCCTTCGCGGTGTTCGTTGGCCTGGGTCGACCACCCGTCACGCTGGGCGCTCAGGGTGACGATCTGGTTTTGCAGGCGTGTGCGCGATTCGACCACGAACTTGATCTGCGCTTCGAGGCTGCCGATTTCCGAGTTCACGCTGTACAGCGCGCCCTGCGCCGTGTGCAGGCGATCGCCCGCGGCGAAGTGCGCTTGGCGCAGGTGTTCGAGGTCGAGCTCCACGCCGCGCAGTTGCGCGGTCTGCGCTTCGAGCCCGGTCTGCGCCTCTTCGACTTCGCGGAAAAACCTGACCTGCTCGGCCTTCGCGTCGTTCTTGCGCAGCAGCCAGAGGAGCTTCTGCTTTTCTTCCTGGTCCGACTGCATCTGGTGAAACCGCAGCGCCACGGCAGCCTGCGCCTCGAGCTTTTCCAGGTTGGCGTTCAGTTCGCGCAGGATGTCTTCGACGCGCAGCAGGTTCTCGCGCGTGTCGGACAGGCGGTTTTCGGTTTCGCGCCGGCGCTCCTTGTACTTCGACACACCCGCCGCCTCTTCGAGAAATACGCGCAGTTCTTCCGGGCGCGACTCGATGATCCGCGAGATCATGCCCTGGCCGATGATGGCGTAGGCGCGTGGGCCCAGGCCCGTGCCGAGGAAGATGTCCTGGATGTCGCGCCGGCGCACCGGCTGGCCGTTGATGTAATAGGTGGACGTGCCGTCGCGCGTGAGCGTGCGCTTGACGGCGATCTCGGCGTACTGGCCCCACTGGCCGGCGGCCTTGCCGGCGCTGTTGTCGAACACCAGTTCGACCGACGAACGCCCGGCGGGCTTGCGATGGGTGGAGCCGTTGAAGATCACGTCCTGCATCGACTCGCCGCGCAGCTCGGACGCTTTCGATTCGCCCAGCACCCAGCGCACGGCGTCGATGATGTTCGACTTGCCGCAGCCGTTCGGACCGACCACGCCGACCAGCTGGCCGGGCACCTGAAAATTGGTGGGATCGACGAACGATTTAAATCCCGACAATTTGATGGAAGAGAGGCGCACGTTGCGTGGGACAGGTAGGTAGCGAAGAAGTGCTCATCATACCATTGCGGGCATGGGGGCCGCCATGGCCGGGCTGACGCTGGCCTGGCCTTATGCGCTGCGGGCTGGCGCGCCTGGCGCCTGGCCTGCCGGCGGGCCGGCGTCGTTGACCGCCTCGCTGCCGACGGCCGCGCCCAGGATGCGGCCGACGACGCCTTCGGCCAGCACGACCCGGATCGCGCCCGCGCGCAGCAGGTCGGCCAGCCGCGCGGCCGGCAGCGAGAATGCTTCCTGGCGCGCGGCGCCCGAGAAGATGTACAACGTGCGCAGCGGGCTGACCCAGGCCAGGCGCACTTTGCGTACGTTGTCGCCCTCGGCCAGTTCGAGGCGCATGCCGCGTTCCAGGCCGGCCAGCGCGTCGGCGTCCGGCCCGTGGCTGGCGTGCTGCTCGTCCTCGGCCTGCGCCTGCTCTTGCGCCACGCGGCGCAGCGCGTCCTGCTGCGCTGCTTCCACCGCCAGTTCGAGCTGGCGTTCGGGCGCAAGCTCGATCGGCGCGCGCACGATCGAGGCATGGCACTCGGCCAGCTCGGCGAAGAACTGCAGCCGCTCGGCGTCCTGCCAGCGCGTGGCATCCAGCCATTTGTTCAGGCTGGCCAGCAACGCGGGCAGGCGCGCGATCAGGGCCTTGCGCTGCTCTTGCGTGGCTTTCGGCTTGACGCTCCAGATCAGGTCTTCCATCGTGCGCGTGGCGTTGTCGATCGCGCCGGGGCGGCTGTCTTCGATCGTGTACGCCAGCGCCAGTGCCGCGCTCCAGCGTTGCTCCAGGAAGCCCGACACCGCCGGCACCAGCTGTTCACCCGCGAGGCGCAGCGCAACGGCGCGCTGCGCCGAGCGTTTGGCGGCGACCTGCTTCTCTTGGCGCGTGGCGTTGGCGATGGGGCCTGCGATGGCCGCCTGCTCGGCGCTGTCGCGCGCGGCCAGGCCGGCTTCGAGTTCGGCCACGGCGGCGGCAAATTCAGGCTGCTCGGCGTCGCGCACCCGCTCGACGCTGCTGCGCATGGCGCGGTAGACCGGGTCGTCCTGGCTTGCTGGCTGTTCCCAGCCGGCTTGCGAGAGCAGGTCGAGCAGGCGCCGCGCGGGATGGGCTTCCTCATAGAAGAAGCTGCGGTCGCGCAGGGCCGCCTTTAATACAGGGACCTGCAGGAACGCCATCAGCTCGCGCGTTTCGGGGGCGACGCCGTCGTCCTGCAGCACGCCTTCGAACACGCGCGAGAGCAGGTCGAGCGTGGTGGCGTCGCCACGCGAGAGTGCGCCCGGCGGCAGGCTGGCGCGCAGGTGCGGGAGGTAGAAGGCGCCGTGCGGGACGCCCGGGACGCCAGCGCTGCCGTCACCACCCTGCCCCGCTCCGGGCGCCCCGGCGCCCATGGCGAACGCCGGCAGATCCGGCATGCCGGGGATCGCGGCGCCGGCGCCGAGACGGCCGAGCAGGTCGATCAGCGGCATCGCGCCAGTCATGGCTCCCGCGCCGCCGCCGCCGTTGGCGAATCCGTGGCCGCCCAGCGGCATGGCGTGGCCGGGCGCGCCGTGTTGAAAACCGGCTGCCGCGACGACAGGCTGCGCGCCGGCTTGCGACCCGGCTTGCGGGCTGGCTTGTGACCCGGCTTGCGGGCTGGCTCGCGGGCTGGCTTGCGGGCTCGTTTGCAGGCTGGCTTGGGGGCTCGCTTGCGGGCTGGCTTCCGGACTGGCTGCAAGGCCGGGGTCCGGTGCAGCGACGCTGAAACCTGACGCAGTGCTGGGTCGCCAGCCGCCGCTGCCCTGCGGCAGATTCGGGATCTCGGGGACGGCCAGCGCCGGGTCGAACAGCTGGCGCAGCTGTTCCGACAGCGATGCTTCGCGCCGTGCACGTTCGGCGCGGCGCGCGGCGCGGTCATCGGTCTTGGCAAAGCGGGTGTCGTCGTCCTTGCCCTTGCGCGCGGCCTTGAGCGCCTCGATCAGCGATTCGTACAGCGGGCCGAGATCGATCATCAGGCCGGGGCGCAGCAGGGACGCCAGCAGGCCATGCGCTTCCGGGTCGGGCTCGAACTCGCACCACGCGGCATGCAGCGCGGCCAGGAACACGGCGGGACGGAACGGGTTGTGGGCGGCGCGCACCAGGTCGCGGCCGAGCAGCAGGCCGAGACGCACGCCGAGGGTGGCCAGCTGCTCCGAATACTGCAGGTCGAACGGGCGGCTGACCGTGTTCAACGCCATCTGCTGGTCGATCTGTTCGAGCGGCACGAGACTCAGTGCCACCGGCCCTGCTTGCGCGCTCGGGGCGCTCGGCACCAGGAGTTCGATGTCGGCCTGCAACGCCGCTTCGAGCGCGCTCGTGGCCAGGTGGACAAAGGCGTAGTCGTTGTCCTTCAGGAGGTTGCCCGATTTGACCCGGCGCATGACGGTGCGGGGATCGGGACCGGCGGCGGTGAGGTCGAGCAGCACCGACACGATGCGCCGCGCCACGTCCGCGAGCTCCGCCCCGGCCTGGCGGCAGGCGATGTCGACCAGCTCGGCGAGTGTCGCCTGCTGGGCGACAGCGGCTTTGCGCGCGGCGTGGGTCTGGGCGGATGGGGTGGCCATGACGGTTCGGCGAAGTGAGGCAGCCTCTATTCTGCCACACTCTTGCCGGACAGCAATGAACAAACACAGTGGGGTGGAGCTGGTGCGACAAAGTACCGTGTCGATCTGCTTGGATTGCCCACGCAACTCTTGTTTTCGTGCGTAGGAGCAGTTCTACAGGCGTGGGGGCCGATGTCCGATTCCAGTTCAACAGTGCGCACATCATGATTGATCTCCCCAGAAACGCACGACGTCATTTCGGGGACACGAGCACGATCTCTTTTGACACTTTTGAAAGGAACTATCATGGTCTCGCAAAACAAATCCGGTTCGCGTACGGGCAACCAGGGCGGCACGCACGAGCAGCATGTCGAAGCCGGACGCCAGAGTCACAAGAACGATGCGGCGCGCCAGTCCGATGCGCTGTCGAATCGGCAATCGAGCTCGGCATCGGGCGCATCACAGCAGTCGGGGCGCCAGGCGACCCCGGCGCAGCAACCCGATACCCGCCTGAATGCGTCGCAGCAATCAGGCTCGCGCGCCGGCGCCGGGGTCCAGGGCGGCACGCCCGAGCAGCATGCGGCGGCGGGACGTCAGAGTCACAAGAACGACAAGAACCGCTAACGGTTCTCCACGCTCCCGGCATGCCGGGGGCGCCGATGTGATCAGCCTGCCCGCGTCACGCGCCGGCAGGCATGTTCATTTGCGCGCTACGGCCGGGCCACAAGCCCGCTTGGTCAACGTCAGACATCGGCTTCAAATGCCAGCTTGAATCGCCAGCTACAAATGCCAGCTTGAATCGCCAGCTTCAAACACCAGCTTCAGATATTACGCAATATCGCGCCCTTGGGTGGCGCAAAGTCAGTCACTTCATGAATCATTCTGGATGCCTTGGCATCGCGCGCCGTCATGTGCAGGTCGCCGTACTGGTGCACGCTCCACTGCTCGGGCGTGAGCTCGATCTCCTTGCGCAGGATCGCCTCGGTACGCGCATCATCGGCGCGCAAGCCCTCGACGATGATATTGAGCGCATCCGGCCGCGAGCCCGGCGACGCCGTCGCATGCGACTTGTGAATCATGAACCGCGCCGTCTCGCTGGCATAGCGGCGCGACCCCGCCAGATATAACACGACCGCGATCGAGGCCACGGCGCCGGCGTTGTACATGACAAACTTGATCGGTGAACTGGCCATGAAGTTATACAGGCACAGCCCGTCGCTGACATAGCCGCCATTCGACTGCAGCAACACGTGGGCGGTATCGATGCCATCTTCTGTCATATTCGCCACCGCCTCGAACATGCGATGCACCATATCACTGTTGACATCGCCTGACAGGGTAAACCACCCCTCTTTCTCCTGAAGCGCTTTTTCTTGATTCATAGTTTGTCCGCCTACAAAGTAAGTGGAACAAGTGTAGCAAATCACGCCAAACGACCCCACCACCCAACACCAATAGTGCGAAGCAATGCTTTAAAGCACTTTCTTACGCCCGTTCACCATTAGGGTCAGAGTAGATTTATTGGGCGATTCCTCAATGTTGTCAAACAATTCGACTCCGACCCCAATTAATTTTCAGAGGTTTAGCGCTAACAAAATCTCGGTTTGATTCCGCTTGTCACCAAGTTTTTTGAACGCATCATTTTTACTGCTGCAGCGGTCAAAATTAATTAGGGTCGGAGTCGACTTATTGGGCAATTGTCGAAAGTTGTCAAACAATTCGACTCTGACCCTAATTGGGAGTGGGTGGGGGGTGGGGCT
>Ga0265798_10008960_pt1 | contig 12635 bp, 6 predicted proteins | sample P3T30metagenome_FD_192430 | JGI IMG/M metagenome (GOLD analysis project Ga0265798, IMG submission 192430) | Plant litter microbial communities from East Loma Ridge, Irvine, California - P3 T30 | ecosystem: Environmental > Terrestrial > Plant litter > Unclassified | place: USA: California...
GGGGCACTGGATGTCCAAGCAGAACTACACCATTGAAGAAGTCCCCGGCGGCGTGTCGGTGAAGATGTGGACCAAGGGCGTGCCGGTCGAAGACAAGGCACGTGAACAGCTTGCCAATGCGGCGCGCCTGCCCATCGTGTTCAAGCACATCGCGGCCATGCCCGACGTGCACCTGGGCATCGGCGCGACCGTTGGCTCAGTCATCCCGACCATCAAGGCGATCATCCCGGCTGCGGTCGGTGTGGACATCGGTTGCGGCATGATGGCCGCCAAGACCACTTTGCGCGCGGAAGACCTGCCCGACAACCTGGGCCCGCTGCGCAGCGCCATCGAGGCCGCCGTGCCGCATGGTTTTTCACCGCAGCGCAATCGTCGCGACCCCGGCAGTTGGGATACCCCGCCGGTGTCGGTGGACCAGGTCTGGGGCACGCTGGTCGATGAATTCGAAGCGCTGTGCGAGCTGCATCCGCGTTTGGAAAAGACCAACAACCGCAAGCACCTGGGCACGCTGGGCACGGGCAATCACTTCATCGAGGTCTGCCTGGATGAAGCAGGCTTCGTGTGGTTCATGCTGCACTCGGGTTCGCGCGGCGTGGGCAATGCCATCGGCACGCATTTCATCGCGCTTGCCAAGAAGGACGCCGAGCGTAACCAGCGCAATCTGCCGGATCAGGACCTGGCATATTTCGAGGAAGGTGCGCAGTACTTCGGCGACTATGTGCGCGGCGTGTCATGGGCGCAGAAGTTTGCGATGCGCAATCGCGAGGTGATGATGGCCAACTTGATCGCGACGGTGCGCAAGGTAATCAAGAAGCCCTTCGAGTCGCATGTGGAAGCGGTGAATTGCCACCACAACTATGTGCAGAAGGAACGCCACTTCGGCGAAGACGTGTTCATCACCCGCAAGGGAGCGGTCAGCGCCAAGCGTGGGGAACTGGGCATCATTCCGGGCAGCATGGGCGCGCGCAGTTACATCGTGCGTGGCCTGGGCAACCCGGAGAGCTTCGAGAGCTGCAGCCACGGTGCGGGCCGCGTGATGAGCCGCACCGCGGCGAAGAAGGCGTTCACCGTGGCGGACCAGATCAAGGCGACGGCTGGGGTGGAGTGCCGCAAGGACGCCAACGTCATCGACGAAATCCCGATGGCCTACAAGGACATCGACGCGGTGATGGCCGCGCAGAAAGACCTGGTTGAAGTGGTGCACACCCTGAAGCAGGTGGTGTGTGTGAAGGGCTGATGATCGTTGAAAAGACACTGCACATGATCGACATCGATGGTTCCGCCGGCGAGGGTGGCGGGCAGATATTGCGTACCTCCCTGGCCCTGTCCATGTGCACGGGCCAGCCCTTCACCTTGACGCGCATCCGGGCAGGGCGCAGCAAGCCGGGCTTGCTGCGTCAGCACCTGACCTGCGTGAATGCCGCCGTCGAGGTCAGCGGCGCCGAGGTGGAAGGCGCACAACTGCATTCGCAGTCCCTGCGCTTCGTGCCCGGCACCCCGCGCGCCGGCAACTACCAGTTCAAGGTCGGCACCGCAGGCAGCTGCACCCTGGTCTTGCAGACCGTGTGGCCTGCGCTGCTGCTGGCCGATGCGCCCAGCACGCTTACGCTGGGTGGCGGTACTCACAATCCCATGGCGCCACCATTTCACTTTCTGGCGCGCAGCTATGCGCCGCTGATGCGCAGGCTTGGCGCGAATGCGGATCTGCGGCTGCGCCGGATGGGTTTCTATCCGGCGGGTGGCGGCGAAATCGAGGCGACGATCTGGCCGGCCGCAGACACGCTGCAACCCTTTGATCTGCTTGCACGCGGCGCGCTACTGGATGCCTATGCCGAGTGCTTTGCGCCGGCCATCTCGCCCCAGGTTGCGCAACGCGAGCTGGACACGATGGGCACCTTGCTGGGATGGCAAGGTGAACAATTGCGCCTGGCGCAGGTGCACGCCAACGAAGGGCCGGGCAATGCGCTGCTGGCCACGCTGGTGTACGAGCAACTGACGGAAGTCTTCACCCAGTTCGGCGAGCGCGGCTTGGCGGCTGAGACGGTGGCTGGCAACCTGGTGCAAGCGGTGCAGGCATACCAGGCGGGCGAGGCCGCAGCGGGCGAATATCTGGCTGACCAATGGGCACTGCCGCTGGCGCTCGCCGTGTGGAAACGCCAGCGTGCGGCCAGCTATACCTGCACCACGCTGAGCGCGCACACAAGCACCAACTTCGACGTGATTGCGCGGTTCCTGCCGGTGAGGTTTTCTTCCGAGCCTGCTGGCGCAGGGTGGACCGTGAAGGTCGAGCCTGCGTGATGGGCGTTCAGGTAATCGCGCTCAGGTAAGTCAAGCCTGTGCGACCGGCGCCCGCCTGAGCTGCGCCGACCAAGGCAGTGCCACGCGCCTGCTCAGCGGCGTGCGATCTTGAGCGTATGCAAGTCGAACAAGGTCAGGTCGCCACGCCCATCCCAGCCGCTGGTGTCGATGAAGAACACATTGCCCAGATTCAGCGGCTTCTGCAGCGGCGTGTGCCCATGGACCAGTGCACGCAACCCACGCACCCGACCGGTATAGCGCGCCTCGATGCGGGCGCGCGACCACAGGCAGCACTGCACGTCTTCGTCGCTAAGCGTGCCAGCCTGCATGGGCACCCAGTCGTCGTAGGGATAGTCGGCATGCACGATGCCGACTGGTCCGTCAGGGGTGTCGATTTCCATGGCCAGCGGCAGGGCCTGAAGACGCTGGCCGATCTCTTGTTGCAGGAACTCCGAACAGGCATCCAGCCACCGGCCGCCGTGAATCCGATGATCCACATCCGGGAAGGGATCGCCCAGTGCGCGTCGCCATGTCAGCAGCTCATGATTGCCACCCACCGCGTGGAACCACGGGTGCGCCAGCCACTGCAGCACCTCGGCGGATTCCGGGCCCCGGTCCACCAGGTCGCCGACCGAGAACAGCCGATCGCGTGTGTCGTCGAAGCGGATTTTTTTCAGCGCGTTGGCCAGTGCCGAGAAGCGACCGTGGATGTCGCCGACGGCAATGTCGCGGCCGAGGGGGTTGCGCGGGTGGTATTGGAGCGTGGGGGTGACCATGACCCCAAGTTTAGTGCTTCGAAAGCGGGGGGCCGCGCGTGCGGGGGCTTGCCGCATAGTTAGGACGCACGCTTGCACGGAACGGCTGCGTAAGGACGACGTCGATTTTGCGTCCCGTCCAGGGAACGGATTTTGATGGACCGCTCTATGAATGAGAATTATTATTGTCTTCCCTGCGTGCAGGCAATGATGCGTTGCGCGCAGTCGACGGCAATCTGCCTATTCGCCTGCCACTATTCGCGACGTCATCGTGTCCACCACACTATCCACGTTCCCTGTCATCGAGGCCCTCTACCGGGCGCATCACCCCTGGTTGCTGGAGCGCCTGCAGCGGCGCCTGTCCAATTCGGCCGATGCCGAAGACGTCAGCGCAGAGACATTCGTCCAAGTCGTGGAGCAGGGCGGCGCAGCCGACATCCGGGAACCGAAGGCTTTCCTGACGACCATCGCCAAGCGGGTCTTGTTCCGCCTGTGGCGACGTCAGGACCTGGAGCGTGCGTATCTGCAGACCCTCATGCACTTGCCCGAGGCGGCTGCGCTGTCCGCGGAAGAATCGGCATTGCTGGTCGAGGCCATCGCGCAGATCGACCGGGCATTGGACAGCTTGCCCCTGCCGGTGAAAAGCGCGTTTCTGTATAGCCGCCTGGATGGCCTGAGCTATCCCGAGATCGCGGTGCAACTGGGCGTGTCGCTGGCCACAGTGGAACGCCATATGAAGCGTGCGCTGCTTCAGTGCCTGGCCGCATCCGCATGAGTGCGGAGGCGGCAGCCGGGCGACCCGTATTCGATGACCGCGTGCTGCACGCCGCCGTCGACTGGCAGGTGCAGTTGGCGTCCGGCACGGCATCCGAGGCTGACCGCCAGGCCTTCGAGCGATGGCGTGCCGCCGATGCACGCCACCAGGCCGCCTGGCGACGCGTGTCGGGCTTGCTGGACAGCCCCCTGGCAGTGGTGCGCGAGCTGGGGACCCGTGCGCCGGAACAGATTCACGCGGCACAGCAAGCTTTGCTGCATACGCGTCGCCGGAACTTGCTGCGCGGTGTGCTGGCCATTGGCGGCATCGCGAGCGGCTCGGCATTGATCGCCGATCGCATCACGCCGCTCGGGCAGCTTACGGCCGACTTGCACACCGGGACAGGCGAGCGCCGCCGCGTGGCCTTGCGTGACGGCAGCGACGTGCTGCTGAACGCCCGGTCTGCGGTGGATGTGGCGTTCGATGATTCGACGCGCGTGCTGCGGCTGCGGGCAGGGGCGCTGATCGCCACCGTGGCGCCCGATGTGCGGCGGCCTTTCTTGGTGCAGACCATGCACGGCGAAGCGCGTGCGCTCGGCACCCGTTTCCTGACCACGCTACGCGACGATCACACCCAGGTGGTGGTGTTGGAACACCGCGTCGAGATCGCCACCCGCAGCGGCCAGCGCACGACTTTGCAGGCGGGCGAGGGGGCGAGCTTCACCACTGAGCGCATCAGCGCCATGGGTGGCCCTGTGCGGCAGGCGGCCGTCTGGTCGGACGGCATGCTGGCGGTGGAGGATTCACCCTTGTCCGAGGTCGTGGAAGACCTGCGGCCTTATCACCGTGGGTTCATCCGGCTGTCTGCGGCTGCAGCCCGGCTGCGGGTATTCGGCGTGTTCCCGTTGAGTGATACCGAACAGATATGGCAGGCGCTGGCCCACACGCTGCCCGTGCGCGTGCAGCGCTATGGCGGCTGGATGATCACCATCGATGTCAGGCAGGCGTGAAAAAATTTCAGAAGTCGTGAGGGGTTTTTCGGGCTCGTGGCACATGGGTAGTGGAAGCCTCATGAAAGGAACCCGCTCCATGCATCACGACACGCCATTGCGTCTGCCTTTTTCCGTCACTGCCGTCACCATCGCCGTCGCGATGCTGGCTGCGCCGTTCAGCCTGACGGCCCATGCCGCCAACGCTTTGCCCGCTGTGACGGCAACGGCAGCCACTGCGCTGGATATCCCGGCTGGGCCGCTGGCGATCACGCTGACGCGCATCGGCCAGCAACAAGGTCGGGTGATCGTGGCTGACCCTGCGATGCTCGTCGGCCGTCAAGCCCCTGCGATCAAGGGTGTGTTGGCTGCCGATGATGCTGTGCGCCAGGCGCTGACCGGCAGTGACTTGACGGTAGACGTATCCGCCAGCGGCGCGCTGGGTATTCGCCGCGTGACGGCGGAAGATGTTGCGCCTGCTGCATCCCCTGTTGCGTCGCCTGCCCCCACCAGCACCTTGCCCACCGTGAACGTGACCGACCAGCGCATCGGCGGCGAACTGATGCAGCCTACCCGCCAGGTCACCGTCATCGAAGAACAGGAACTGGACGCGCTGCGCGCGACCTCGCCAAACCTGGCGACCATGTTGACCAAGAGCGTGCCGGGCCTGTCGGATTCCAGCCGCAACCTGACCGACTTCGGTCAGACCCTGCGCGGACGCAATGTGCTGGTGCTGGTCGATGGCATCCCGCTCAATACCAACCGGGATTCGTCCCGCAACCTGATCAACATCGAACCCGGCCGCATCCAGCGCATCGAGGTCTTGCGCGGCAGCAACGCGATCTATGGCAGCGGCGCCAGCGGCGGCATCGTCTCGGTCACGACGCGCCCGGTGGGCGGCGAGCCGGTGGCGGAAACCACGGTGTCGATGGATGCTGCGTTGTCGAAGCTGAGCCGCGAAGGTCTGGGTGGCCAGGTGCAGCAATACTTCTCGGGCCGGGGCGAGGTGGTGGACTACGAAGTCGACGCGTCTTATCGCCGCATTGGCGGCTCGTTCGACGCTCATGGCGATCGTGTCGCACCGGACGCCAGCCAGGGCGACCTGTTCGATTCCAACACCTACAGCATCGGCGGCAAGATCGGCTTGCGGATCGACACCAACCAGCGTCTGCAATTCGCCGCCAGCTACCTGCGCGCCCGTCAGCAGACCGACTACGCCAGCGACCCGACAGTATCGGCCACGCCGTTGGGCAGCACGGCGGCGCGCGCCATCAAGGGCCTGGATCTGGCCAGGCAGAACGAGGTGGAAAACACCTTGCTGAGCGTCAATTACGACCACAAGGATTGGCTGGGGAGCTCGCTGTCGGTATTGGCCTATGCGCGTGACAACAGCACGCGCTTTGCGCCCTCGGATTCGCGCACCAACACCAACCGCGGTGCCAACGTCGACCAGGTCTTGCAGAACAACAAGGTCTTCGGTGGCCGGGTGACGGTAGACACCCCTTTCGGCGCGGATCGCGATACCCGCCTGGTGTGGGGCACGGACCTCATCCAGGAGCGCAGCAACATGCCGCTGGATGTGTTCGACCCGGCAGTCTATGACGCCAGTCGTGGCCTGGTATTCCGCACGGTCAGGCAGCAGACCTATCTGCCGTGGACCACCACGCGCAGCCTCGGTGCGTTCAGCCAGTTGCAGCACAAGTTCAACGACATGTGGTCGGCCGAAGGCGGGCTGCGATACGAGCGCGCCAGCGCGTCCTTCGACACATTCCAGCCCTTGTCGCAATCCAGGCGCGCAAATCCCGTCAGTGTGCAAGGCGGCGAGGTCAGCTACGGCGCCACCATGTTCAACGCTGGCCTGGCATTCAAACCGGTGGCGGGTCATGAGGTCTACACCTCGTTCAGCCAGGGTTTCGACCTGCCCGACGTGGGCTTGCAACTGCGCAATGCGCAGGCAGGCTTCAGCATCAATTCCTCGCAGCTCGAACCGGTCAAGACCAATAACTACGAGCTTGGCTGGCGCGGCCGTTTTGCCAACACCATGGGCTCGCTGGCGGTCTTCCGATCCACTTCTGATCTGGGCGCAGTGCAGTCCTTCAACAACGGCCTGACGCTGACCCGCACCCAGGAACGCATCCATGGCGTGGAAGCCACGGTCGACTACTACGGCGACAACGACGTCTGGGCCACCGGCGGGACCTTGACATGGATGCAAGGCCGCGAAACGCCGCAGGGGGCCACGCAAGACCGCATCATGACCGGCTACCGGATTCCGCCGCTGAAACTCACCGGCTACGTGCAATACCAGCCTGACGACCGCTGGAGCACACGCATGCAGGTGACCTGGTTCGGTGCGCGCGACTATCGCCTGGCTGACGGCAGGACGCAGTTTGCCCGCGCCGATGTGAAAAGCTATTACACGGTCGATCTGGTCACCCGCTACAAGCTGAACAAGAGCGACACGGTGACGGTCGGCGTGCAGAACCTGTTCAATCGCTACTACCTGCCGCTGTACAGCCAGCTGCTGCGCAGCGGCAACAACAACAGCCGCCTGCCGGCTGCGGGTGCCGTGTTGACCGCCAGCTATACCCATCGCTGGTAAGCGGCCGTGCATCGGTGATCGGTGAGCCGTGATGGCGCGCAAATACTGGGTGGCTTGCCACCGGTACGCCGGTCTGCTGGTGATGGGGCTGCTGCTCGTGAATGCACTCACGGGCAGCGTGCTTGCGTTCGCGCACGAGATCGACGCTTGGCTCAATCCCGGCCTGATGCGCACCAGGCACGTGTTGCCCGCGTTGCCGGTGGACGCGTTGATCGACCGGGTCGAAATCGAAAATCCGCGCCTTCGCGTAAGCCAGGTTCCGCTGGATGTCGACGCGGGCGAATCGGCGGAATTGCGGGTGGTACCTCGCATCGATCCCGGAACCGGCCAACCTCATCTGCTGGGCTTCGATCGTATCTTCGTCGATCCGGCCACGGGTGCAGTGCTGGGGCAGCGGCAGTGGGGCGCTTTGAAGATCGATCGCGTCCACCTGATGACTTTTCTGGACGTGTTGCATCGCAAGTTCCACCTGCCTGGCCAGTGGGGCATGTGGCTGACCGGCGGCATGGCGATCATCTGGCTGCTGCTGTCCCTGGTCGGCGCCTGGCTGACCCTGCCGAAACTGTCGACCTGGCGCAGCGGCTTCTGGCGCCGCTGGGGCCCCGCCTGGCAGATCAAGCGCGGTGCGTCGCTGGTGCGCACCACCTTCGACCTGCATCGCGCAGCGGGCTTGTGGAGCCTGCCCGTGGCGATCGTGTTGGCGACGTCAGGCATCTACTTCAACCTGGGCAACGAGGTCTTCCGGCCAGTGGTGCAATGGTTTTCGCCGATCACGCCGCATCCGGTGCAAAGCCTGCCCAAGCGTGCGGGGTCGCCGATGCCGCCTGCATTTTCCACCCAAGCGGCAGTGGATCGCGCCCGGGGATACTTGCCGCTCGACGCGCAGTCTTTCGTGCCCTGGTATGCCAGCCACATTCCTCAATTGGGCAGTTATCGCATCGCCTTCAAGCAAGACGGCATGCGTGAACGCGTGCTGCGGCTGCGCTACGAGCAGATCTTCATCGATGACCGGACGGGCGAGTTGCAGGGCATGACGGGCTATGACAGCGGCAGTGCGGCTGATCGGTTTCTGATCTGGCAGTACCCGCTGCACACGGGTCGCATATTGGGGTGGTGGGGGCGGTTGTTGGTGTGTGTTGCCGGGGTGATCACGGCGTTGTTGTGTTTGACGGGAATGTTGGTTTGGTGGCACAGGCGACGCGCCAGCTGAGGCGAACCCACTTGTGAAGTGGCCGGCTTTTTCCTGTGCTGTGACGCAATACCATCCAGACGCAAAAAAACCGTCCAGCAAAATAATCAGTCGTTCTGCCAAAACACTGGTTACAGGAAGTCACAGTAAACCGATATCGAGCCCAGCTCGTCCGTGCAGCCAATGTTGGGCACGGTGTCGTTCGGAATACTGACTCATGCAGAACCCTCTCCCTGGCGACGATGCAATCGTCACATTCGGTGCGTCCAACAAGGCGCCGGTCTTCGACAATCTGAAGTACGAGCGGATCGTCCTGAATACCGAACTCGCCAAGCTTCCTCAAACCAATATGCCGCTCGTCAAGGGCGCCGACGGTTCCCTGTACCTGGCCTACCAAAGCGACGACGGCTTGGTTGTGGCGCACCAGGACGGCGGTGTATGGAAGACGATTCCCTTCGAGCTTTTTGCGGCGGGTAGAGAAGTGCAGATGCTTACGGACAGGCAGGGCGTGCCGTATGTATCTTTCACGTACACCCTCGATCCTGGTGGCGACAACCAAAGGGATGTGGTCGCCTTACTGAGATTGCAGGACGGCGCATGGAAGACCGTCGGTGAGGAACCGTGGCTCGAGATCAAGAACCTGTACGCACCGCATTTCGCCTTTGGCCCTGACAATTCCCTTTACCTTGCCTACGACAACGCTGGCGACACGACACTGCGCCGTTTCGTCAATGGTGAGTGGGAATTCTTGGGCACGCAGTCCATCCCGGGTTTGCAAGCAGAGCGCCTCAAGCTCCTCATCGGCGCCAACAGCGAGCCATACATTGCTTTTGTGGATTCGAACGACCGTTCGCTGAAAGTGATGCGTTTCGATGGCGCCACCTGGGCCGCGACGGCTGAACCGCAGTACGCGGCCGCCGGTCTCGATCAGATTGCGCTCACAGCAAGCACCGATGGCCTGTACGTCTCCTACGGTGGCCATGATCGAGAACTGTACGTGGCGCATTTCGACGGCACGGCCTGGACGACGCTGCCTTCGCCGCGCAGCACCGGCGTGTTTGGTTCATCTCCGCTTCCCCTCGATATCGCCGTTGGCAACGATGGCGCAGTCTATTTGCTGGCGATTGCGCATTACGCGCGCTCGGATTTCAGTGTGATGCGTTATGCCGATGGCGCATGGACTGTCATTGCGGATGGCATTCAAGGCGCAGGCAGAACCGCGGTTTCCCTGGGAAACGATGGCCAGGTGTACGTGACGTCCATCGACGGGGAAACCCGTGCCGCCGTCGTGCACGAAATCGACCCGGTCGCCCAGGCGACTGCCGTGACTACGGGCACTACCGTCAAGATGGGGGCCCACGACCCGGATGGCGACGCGCTGGCCTACACGATCACCGGCGGCCCAAATCAAGCCTTGTTCAACGTGACGGAAAGCGGCCTCCAGTTCAAGGAAAAGCCCGCTGGCGCCGGCACGTATTCGGTCCAGATCACCATCGACGACGGCGTCACCCACGTGACGCGCATGGTCAGCGTCACTGTTACCGTGCCGCCCAACAGCGCGCCGGTGCTGGATGCTGCCGCGTCGCCCAAGCTGCCCGACGCCCAGCTCGGCGGGCTTGCGCCAACAGGCGCAGTCGGTGTGCTGGTGTCGAATTTGCTGGGCAGCAGCGTGAGCGACATCGACGGCAATGCTGTCGGCATGTTGGTCACGGGCGTCCATGGCGGCACCTTGCATTACTCGGTGAACGGCGGCAACACCTGGGTGGCTGTTACTGACACGGTCGACGCTGCGCATGCATTGACGTTGAGCGCAGATACGCGGATTTATTTCGAAGCGGCCGCAGCGAGCTCCGGCACCATCAACGATGCGCTCAGTTTCCGCGCCTGGGATGGGACGAAAGGCAAGAGCGGCGATCGGATGAATGTGGGCGGGGCTGCCCAGATCGCCAACACGACCGCTGTCACGGACGCAACAGGTGTTGCGGCATTCAACGGTTACCTCGTCAGTGTCGGCCAGGCGGGCCTGGGCGTCATCGACGCTGCCCATATGGATACGCCGGCAGGCGGTGCAAGCAATGGAATGACGGGCCTGAGCGGTGTTGCGGTGGCGGGGAACTTCGCTTATTCCATCAGAAACGACAGCACAACCGGTGATAACTATGTGGTCACGGTCCCGCTGGCAACGCCCGGACAACCGACCGTCGTAAGTTCGTCCCTTTATCTGGCGCCGGAAGAGCTGACATATCCCGCTGACATCGCGGCTTACGGTGACACAGTAGTGGTGGCGGGGTATCCGACCGGCGTACTGGTGCTCATACCCGATCCCTATTCGAACCTGTTCGTCGACTATTCTGTGTTGACCAAGAATGCCACTGCCGTCGCCCTTGATGGCAGCCGCATCGTGATCGGAAATGGCAACAACGGCTTGCTGGTTGTCGATCGCTCGGATAAAAGCGTCAAACCACTGGCCTTTACGGACCTGCCGGGCCTGGGACCAGCGTCTGCCACGGACGTGGTCATTCAGGGGAAGTACGCCTATGTCACAGTGAAAGGCGCAGGCCTGGTTATCGCCGACATCAGCAATCCCGCAGCCCCTTCCTGGGTGGGCAAGGTGAGCTTCCCAAGCTCTGCCACTCAGGTCGCTGTCATGGGCGACCAAGCCTATGTGGTGACGCGCGACGATGTGCAGGTCGTTGACGTGTCGGATCCGGCGGCGCTCAAGCTGGGCACTCCGATTCCGATCAAACACGCTGTGGGCATTACGCAAGTGGGCGACAAGCTGGCAGTCACCTCTGTAGATCAGATTTCTTTGATCTCCACAGGTTTGATTCCTGACAATGTGTCCCAGAACAGCGACACCATTGCAGTCGACATCCGCGCGCTATCCGTTCCCCCGATTGTTACTCCGATTGTTACCCCCACCACCCCTGCGACGCCCGTCGATGGCGTACCGGTGGAGGTGAGCACGGGCAGCGACGGGCAGCAGCAGATCAAGATTCCCGTTGTCACGGACACTCGCCAGGAAGACAGCAGCACGCCCAACGGCAAGCTTGCGGACATCACGCTGGTCAAGAATGCAGCGGGTAGCCCGCTGCTCAGCCTGGGTGTGCCGGTGGGCACCGGCCTGACTGCCAATGGTCCTGGCACGCCGGCATCGGGCAATACTGCGCAGGCGGCGCTGGACAGCCGCATTGATGCGGTCCAGGCCACGCCCGAACAAAAATCCGCAGCGCACGATTTCCTGGCATCACTTCAGGCGGGCGCTCCCGTTGTCGTGCAGACCATCACGGTGACGGGGCAGTCGGCCAATGGCGAGCCGTTGGTCATCGGCGCAGGTAACCCGAGTGACGGTCACAAGACGGCGCTTGTCGTCGACACCCGCGCTCTGCCCGCCGGGGCCACGATCAACCTGGCAAACGTCGACTTTGCGATCATCGTCGGCGACGCGCGCGTGGTGGGCGGTGCCGGCGCGAACGTGGTCTATGGCGATAATCTCAACCAGTTCATCGTGCTGGGCGAAGGCGACGACGTGCTGCACGGTCAGGGCGGCAACGACACCGTAGGCAGCCTGCGTGGCAAGGATCAGACCTTCGGAGACGATGGCAACGACGTGGTCTACGGCGGCACCGGCAACGACACGCTGCATGGTGGTGCCGGCAACGACCGGATGAACGGTGGCTTCGGCCTCGACACCGGTGTGCAGTCGGGGGTGCTTGGCGACTACACCGTGACGGTCGACGGCCGTGCGGTGGTGCTTACGCACAAGACGTCTGCAGACGTTGACCGCTTCATCGATGTCGAGCACATCACCTTCGACAGCGGTACGTCGCTGATCGTGGCGCATGAGGCCGGCGATGTGGCGGCGCTGAAGGCGCAGTTCACTGGTGCGCAGCTGATCGAGTTGAATGCCAATCGCGCGGTGGGCGGCACGGCAGCCAGCGACGAGATCACGCCCGAACTCGGCATGGCGCTGAACATCGACCTGGGCACCGGCGTGGACATCGTCCGTATCGCGGGCGCGCGCGCCGACGTGCACATCGACGTGGAA
>Ga0265798_10008962_pt1 | contig 12629 bp, 12 predicted proteins | sample P3T30metagenome_FD_192430 | JGI IMG/M metagenome (GOLD analysis project Ga0265798, IMG submission 192430) | Plant litter microbial communities from East Loma Ridge, Irvine, California - P3 T30 | ecosystem: Environmental > Terrestrial > Plant litter > Unclassified | place: USA: California...
CGCACCCGGCCGCCACTTCACGTTTGGACGCGCGGCTGCCTGATGCGCTGACGCCCAAGCTATCCCTTGCCCGCCTGACCCAATTTTTTCCCGAGACCATCATGAACATTTTCATTGCAGGTTTTCAACACGAGACCAATACCTTTGCCCCCAGCCCCGCTGACTGGGCCGCCTTCAACAGCGGCGCCGCCATGCCGGCGTTCGTGCGCGGCGCGGAAATGGTCGAGCGCTTCAGCGGCAAGAACATGCCCATCGGCGGCTTCATCGACGCCGCACGTGAAGAAGGCTGGAAGCTGTTGCCGTCCGTGTGGGCGGGTGCCGCGCCCTCGGCCCATGTGACGCGCGATGCCTTCGAGCGCATCACCGGCCCGCTGATCGAAGACCTGAAAGCGGCGATGGAACTCGGCGTGGATGCGGTCTACCTGGACCTGCATGGCGCAGCCGTTGCCGAACACATCGACGACCCGGAAGGCGAGGTGATCGCCATGGTGCGCGCCATCGTCGGCCCGGCCACACCCATTGTTGCCAGCCTGGACCTGCACGCCAACGTCACGCAAGGCATGCTCGACGGCCCGGACGCGATCGTGGCGTATCGCACCTACCCGCACGTGGACATGGCCGACACTGGCCGCCTGGCGGCAGAATTGCTCAAGCGCCGCATTGCACGCGGTTCGCGCGAAGTGATCCACATGATGCGCCTGCCGTTCCTGCTGCCGCTGAATGTGCAATCGACCATGATCGAACCGGCCGCTTCCGTCTATGACTACCTGCGCGATCTCGACCTGCGCTATGGCACGGTGCTCAGCTTCGCCACCGGCTTCCCCGCCGCCGACTTCCCCGAATGCGGTCCGGTGGTGTGGGGCTACGGCGATGCCGCCCTGGAAGCCGTGCAAGCCTTGTACGCCCGCGTCGACCAGCCGCGCTCGCAATGGGCACTCGACCTGTTCGAACCGCGCGAGGCAGTGGCGCTGGCACTTAGCCTGGCCGAGAAAGCAGATCGCCCCATCGTCATCGCCGACACGCAGGACAACCCCGGTGCGGGTGGCGACAGCAACACCACCGGCATGCTGCACGCCTTGCTGGCCGAGGGTGCCGGCAAGCGGTTCCCGGGCAAGGTGGCGCTTGGCCTGATGCACGATGCGGCCGCTGCCGCCGCTGCACATGCAGCCGGTGTCGGTGCCGAGATCGAGATCGACCTGGGCACGCAGGTGCCCACCTGGGGTGGCCAGCACAGCGACGTGCCGGTGCACGGCAAGTTCAAGGTGCTGGCGCTGGCCGATGGCCCCGTCACCATCCTCGGGCCGATGATGCATGGCGTGAAGATGCAGGTGGGCAAGAGCGCCTGCCTGGAAATCGAGGGCGTGCGTGTGGCGGTGTCCACCGGCAAGAGCCAGATGCTGGACCGCGAGCTGTACCGCTTCGTCGGCATCGAACCGGAACAGATGAAGCTGCTGGTCAACAAGAGCTCGGTGCATTTCCGCGCCGACTTCACGCCGATTGCACACCGCATTCTGATTGCCAAGGCGCCGGGCCCGATGGCCGCCGATCCGGCGGAACTGCCGTTCACCCGTCTGCCCGCCGACATGGCCTTGCAGCCCTGATAGCGTCCAGACCACGCACCGAACCCGTCCCGACTTCAGAGAAAACAACGACATGCCGACCGATCCGCAAAAGTATCTCGCCTTCATGAAGCAACACGCCGACGAGTTTCTCGCCGTGCGCCACACCATTCACCAGAACCCGGAACTTGGCTTCGAGGAATTCGGCACCAGCGAACTGGTGGCAAAAAAGCTGGCCAGCTGGGGTTACGAGGTCGAGCGCGGCATTGGTGAAACGGGCGTGGTGGGCCGCCTGCAACGCGGCGACGGCAGCCGCAGCATCGGCCTGCGCGCCGACATGGACGCGTTGCCGATTCTGGAAGGCACCGGCCTGCCCTACGCCAGCAACAAGCCTGGCGTGATGCATGCCTGCGGCCACGACGGCCACACCACCATGCTGCTGGGCGCCGCCAAATACCTGGCCGAGGAAGGCAACTTTTCCGGCACCGTGAACCTGATCTTCCAACCCGCCGAAGAAGGTCGCGGCGGTGCACTGAAAATGTTGGAACACGGCCTGTTCGAGAAGTACCCGTGCGACGCCGTCTTCGGCATGCACAACCTGCCCGGCTACCCGCAGGGCAAGCTGATGTTCCGCGACGGCCCCACCATGGCCTCGGCCGACAAGGTCGTCATCACACTGACCGGCGTTGCCGGCCACGGCGCCATGCCGCACAAAAGCGTCGACCCCATCGTTGCCGCCGCCAGCCTGGTGATGGCGCTGCAGACCATCGTGTCGCGCAACGTCGACCCGCAGAGCATGGCGATCGTCACGGTCGGCATGCTGAACGCCGGCCAAGCCAACAACATCATTCCTGACAAGGCCGTGATGGAACTGACCGTGCGCACGCTGGACCGCGACGTACGCAACCAGGTGGAAAAACGCATTCGTGCGATCACCGCCGCACAGGCCGAGAGCTTCGGCTGCGAGGCCCACATCGTCTACGACCGCGCCTTCGCGGTGCTGGTCAACACACCCGACGAAACCGCACTGGCCCGCAGCCTGGGGCGCGAGCTGCTGGGCGAGCAAGGCATCGACCCGGCGTTTGTTGCGCAAACCGCCAGCGAGGACTTTTCCTACATGCTGGAAAAACGCCCGGGCAACTACTGCTACATCGGCAACGGCGTGGGCCAGGAACACGGCTCGTGCAACGTGCACAACCCCGGCTACGACTTCAACGACGCCAACCTGCCGATCGGCTCGGCCTACTTCGCGCTGCTGGCCGAGCGCTTCCTGGCAGGCCAGGCAGGCAGCAAATCGTCTGAAGCGGTTCCCGCATGAGCCTGCCCGACACGCAACTCGTCGACGCCGATGCCGTCACGCTGTCCGGCTGGATCCACGGCCGCAACGTGTCCTGCCGCGACGTCATGCAGACCTACTTGGCGCACATCGACCGCGTCAACCCGGCGGTCAACGCCATCGTCGCCCGGCGCGACCCGGACGAGCTGCTGCGCGAAGCGGAAGCCAGCGACGCTGCGCTTGCGCGCGGTGACAGCATCGGCCGGATGCACGGCTTCCCGCAGGCGCCCAAGGACCTGGCCGCCGTGCGCGGCATGGTCACCAGCCAAGGCGCATCCTTCCTGGCGCAGGATGTGCCCGCGGAAGACGCCATCGCCATCGCCCGCATGCGCGATGCCGGGTCCATCTTCATCGGCCGCACCAACACGCCGGAATTCGGACTGGGTTCGCAAAGCTACAACCCCGTCTACGGCACCACCGGCAACGCCTACGACCCGTCATTGACGGGTGGCGGCAGCAGCGGCGGCGCAGCCGTCGCGCTGGCCCTGCGCATGCTGCCCGTGGCCGATGGCAGCGACATGATGGGCTCGCTGCGCAACCCGGCTGCCTTCAACAACGTCTTCGGCTTCCGGCCCACCTACGGCCTGGTGCCCAGCGCCAGCCCGGAACGCTTCCTGTCGCAGCTGAGCACCGACGGCCCCATGGCGCGCACCGTGCGCGATCTGGCCATGCTGCTGAGCGTACAAGCCGGCCGCGACGCCCGCGCGCCCTCCTCGCTGGATGCCGACCCCACGCAGTTCACGCAGGAACTGTCCGTCGATTGCGCCGGCAAACGCATAGGCTGGCTGGGTGACCTCGACGGCCACCTGGCTACTGAACCCGGGGTACTCGACCTGTGCCGTGCAGGCCTGACGGCTTTCGGCGACATCGGCTGCCACGTCGAAGACACCAGCCTGGGCTTCTCCGCCGACCGCCTGTGGGACACCTGGGTCACCCTGCGACACTTCCTGGTCGCCGGCCGCCTGGGCGGCTTCTACGCCGACCCGGCCAAGCGCGCGCAGCTCAAGCCCGAAGCCATCTGGGAAATCGAAAACGGCCTGGCGCTCAGCGGCAAGGACGTCTTCGCCGCGTCCGTGGAACGCAGCGCCTGGTACGCCCACCTGATCGCCTTGTTCGAACGCTACGACTACCTCGTGCTGCCCTCGGCCCAGGTGTTTGCCTTCGATGCGAAACAGCACTGGCCTTCAGAGATCGCCGGCAAGCAGATGGACACCTATCACCGCTGGATGGAAGTCGTGGTCCCCGCCGCGCTGGGCGGCATCCCGGCGATCAGCGTGCCGGTGGGCTTCGACGACCAAGGCCGCGCGATGGGCATGCAGATTCTGGCCAAGCCGCGTGATGATCTTGCGCTGCTGCAGTTGGCGCATGCGTATGACCTGGCGACGGGGTGGGTGAAGAAGCGGTTGCCGGCGGCCTTGACGGCGGGCTGAAGCACGGGAGGGATTGGCAAGGTCTGGCGCAGCCGCCGGACCTTGCGCCAAGCGTCAGGGGCGACTCAGCGCCTCGATGACGGCGTTGGGATTGTGGTCAATGACATTGAGCAATACCAGCGACGGACCATGGGGCATTCGGTCGCCGCGCTCCCAATGACGAAGCGTGGCAGTAGAAAAGCCAAAGCGCGCAGCAAACTGCGCCTGCGTCATCCCCACCTTGGCACGCAGCGCCTTCACATCGATTTCACGCGGGCGATGCACCCGCGTTTCGGGCAAGCGTCCCTCTGCGTGCTCGATGGCCTCGAGCAAGCCCGCTTTGATGCTGTCGAATGCGGTACTCATGGCATTCCCCTTTTCCATGTCTGAACCAGCAGCGCAGCCAGCCCCGCCATCTGATTTCGCTCGGCTTTGCTCAAATTCGCACGATCGCCCTTGGCGAACAAAGTCAGCAGATAAAGCGGCACCGTTTCATCGTAGAAATAGTAGATGACACGTACGCCGCCGCGCTTTCCCTGCGCTCCCCGCCCCCACCGCAACTTGCGAACGCCGCCGGTTCCCTCCAGCAAGTCACCGCTTTTGGGATGCGCAGACAGATAATGGATAAGCTCGGTGCGCTCATCCTCACTTAGTAACTTCTCGGCAGTTCGAATGTAGTGCGGTAGTTCGGCAATGGTGAGCAAGAATATTGTAATCCACTGGGACGGTTACGAGTTTTGCATTGCCACCCCGGCCTATGGGGATGCACATGCCTTACATCGTCGGATGACTATCCCAGATCCTGCCAGTGCGACCTGCGCTGCGCGCTCGGGTCAGCAGCGAAATGTCCCAGTGTCTTTCCCCAATCCCACCAAAAACCGACGCAATATTCCCACCGCATACACACTCGCGACCCGCTGCAAAAACGCCCTGAAATCCACCGAGGCCGTGGTGTCGGCGCGATCGGAAATCGTGCGGATCACGGCGCAGGGCATGGCGTATTCGTGGCAGATCTGGGCGACGGCGGCGCCTTCCATTTCCACGCACAAGACATCCGGCAAGGCATCGAGCAGCGATGCCGCCATGCCGGCGGCATGCACGAAGGTGTCGCCGCTGGCGATCAGGCCCTCGTGCACCGTGGGCACGTCGATGCCGAAGTCGGCACGGGTCGCGGCGTCGATGTCACCGGACAATTGCTCAAGGACGTAGGCCTGCGCGCTGTTCCGCAGCCTGGTGTTCAAAGCTGCGTCGGTGTCGAAGTACGCACGGTCGAGCAAGGGGATTTCATGGCGCGGGAAGATCGGTCGCGCGTCCATGTCGTGTTGCACCAGTGATGTACCAACCACCACGTCGCCCACGCGCACGCCGTGGCCGATGCCGCCAGCCAGCCCGGTGAACACGATGGCATCAACATTGAATTCGCGGATCAGCGTGACGGTGGTGGCCGCGGCCGCTACCTTGCCGATGCGGGCCAGCACCAGTACGCAGGGCTGGCCGTAGAGTTCGCCCACGTGGTAGTCGCGCAGGCCGATCCGGTGCACGGTGGCGTCCGGCGCCATCTGGGCCAGCAGGCCGGCCAGTTCATCGTGCATGGCGGCGAGGATGCCGAGGCGGCGTGGGGCGTGGTGAGAGGACATGGCGTAGCAGCAGGCTGATTCGTGACGCCGGATTATCGAGCAAGCGCTGGCCGATGTCCCGGGCTCATGTCCTGCGTCCATACAGTGAACCATTTCACTGAGCTCACGCACCTCGGACGCTGGCCACCCAATGCCGCGACCTTGCCAGTACATCCCGCCCAGCCTTTCCCCACACGGTCCACCTTCCGGCACCTGCATCACTCGCTGGCCCGGATATCCGGTGCGCTTGCACAACGTACCGGCAGGTTTTGGTCGAACGGACCGCGCACCGGGTCTACCATTGAGGAAATAAGCAAATATTCAGGATGACAGCGTGACCGAACGCAAACGCCACACGGGTGGCGAACCGCTGCAAGCCAAGCGGAAGGAAGCCGAGCCGGACCTTGAAAATGTCTCTTCCAACTCGGCGTCCCCCCACCCGGTGAACGGCTGGCGGCAAAACATGAAAGCCCGTGCATGGGGCTTGTCCGCCCCCTGGCTGATGGTGATCGCGACCTTCATGTTCGCCACCATGAGCGTCTGCGTGAAGCTGGCCTCTGCCGACTATTCCACCGGCGAGATCATGTTCTACCGCAGCGTGATCGGCATCGTGATGATGGTGTTCCTGTCCCGGTCACAAGGTATCAGCCTGGCCACGCGGGTGCCGGTCAACCACTTCTGGCGCAGCGTGACGGGCGTCGTGTCGATGTACATGTGGTTCTACAGCGTGGGCGGCCTGCCGGTGGCCACGGCCATGACGCTGAACTACATGTCCTCGGTGTGGATGGCGGTGTTCATGATCGGGGGCGCGTTGCTGTTCGGCACCAGCAAGGTCGACAAGCGCATGGTGGTGTCGGTGCTGCTGGGCTTTGTCGGCGTGGCACTGGTGCTGCAGCCCACCATGGACCAGAACCAGTGGTGGTACGGCCTGGTCGGTCTGCTGTCGGGCATGATCTCGGCGACTGCTTACCTGCAGGTGGGCGCGCTTGCACGGGCCGGCGAACCTGTGACCCGCATCGTGTTCTATTTCTCGATTGCGGGCATGGTGCTCGGCTTCATCACCGCCTTGCCGGCCGGCCTGCACTCATTGACCTTCAAGGGTGTCTTGCTGCATTTGGCAGTGGGCGTGCTGGCGGGCTTTGCGCAGATTCTGCTGACCCGCGCCTATGCGATCGGCCGCAACCTGGTCAATGCCAGCCTGCAGTACCTGGGCATTGCCTTTGCCGCGATCTACGGCGTGGTGCTGTTTTCCGATCCGATGAGCATGACCTTGTTCGCCGGCATGGTGATGATCGTCGGCGCCGGCATGTTCGCGGTCTTGCTGAAGAGCAAACCGGTGAGCACCAAGGGCTGATCGGCGCAGCGATGTCGGGTCGCTGCTCGACCCGATCCACCATCAAGCCGCAAGCGGCAACTGCGCGTGCACGGCGTTTAGCGTGCGCTGCTGCGCAAGGCTTGCGGCCTCTGCGCCGAAGGCCATGCCTTCCACCGAGAAAAAGCGCAGATCGCGCAGACCGATGGTGGCAAGAATGGCCTTCAGGTAAGGCGTCAGAAAGTCCGGCTGGCGTGCGGCGTCCCCGCTGTACAAGCCACCCGAGGCCACCGCCACCAGCACCGGACGATCACGCAATCGCCCCACCTTGCCTTCCCGCGTGATGTCGAAGGTCCGGTTCACCCGCACCACATGGTCGATCCAGGCCTTCAGCACCGAAGGCACGGTGAAGTTGTGCATGGGCGTGCCGATCACCACGTAGTCCGCGCGCTCCAGTTCGAAAATCAGTTGCTCTGACTGCGCAAGCGAGCCCCTGGACAGCACCTCGTCTGACGGCGTTTGCCGCGAGCCGAGCGCATGACTGTAGTCGCCGTCAACATGCGGCAATTGCGATGCGGCCAAGTCACGCGCGTTCACCTGCGCCTCGGGATGCAGATGACACAGGCGATCGACGATGGCCTGCGACAGGCGTGTGCTTTCCGAGTCGGCGCCACGCGGGCTGCAGGTCAGGTGAAGAATGTTCATGGTGAGTCCGATCCAGAAGAGGCTTGGGCACCACGTGCAGGGGTAGATCTCCTGCCTGTCGGTGCAAACAGTAGATGCCACTTTACCGGCGGGATGCCTCGGTCGGCAGATCCAAAAATCGCACAAACCACCAGGCCATGAGGCGCAGGCAGGCGCACAAAAAACTACCAGTCCAAGCGTGAAAAGCCGTTACAGCGATGGCCCACGAACGTCTGATGACGATACGCTGGCCTCCCTTCAACCATTGATGCAGTAAGGCATCCTGGAGACGCGTCGATGAGCTATGACTTGATGGTGTTCGAACCTGCTTCAGCGCCTGCAGAACGCAAAGCGTTTCTCGCCTGGTACGAAGGCCAGGCCGAATGGGAAGAGGACCACGAGTACGACGATCCGAAGGTCAGCAGTCCGGCGCTGAAGGCATTTTTCCTGGATCTCATCCAGCAGTACCCCCCGATGAACGGACCTTATGCCGCGGAGGACCTGGATGAAGAAGAGGACGAGGTTCGGTTGACCGACTACACGATCGGCGCCACCTTGATCTACATCGCCTTTGCATGGAGCCAGGCGGAAGACGCGTATGCCGAGGTATCGCGCTTGGCGGCCAAACATCAGGTCGGTTTCTTCGACGCGAGCGCCGAACAGGCCGCAGTCTGGCTGCCCGATGGCAAAGGCGGACTGGCAGTCGCGCATACGGATTGAGTAGCATGATCGGGCAGGCGGCCGCGATTGGTCTGCCCACCTCACCCCACAGGAAGCGACCTTGCCGTACGCCATCGATCTTTCTCACCACCCACGTGTTGCCTTGCTGGACGGCCCCACGCCCCTGCAATATCTTGCCCGGCTGAGCGCCCATGTCGGCGGCGTGCACATCCATGTGAAACGCGACGACATGACGGGCCTGGGCGGCGGCGGCAACAAGCTGCGCAAGCTCGAATTCCTGTTGGGTGAAGCCGTACAGCAAGGCGCGGACACCATCGTCACGGTCGGTGCACGCCAGTCCAACCATGCCCGGTTGACCGCAGCAGTCGCGGCGCGTGCCGGGCTGAAGTGCGAGCTGGTACTGATGCGCATGGTCAAGCGCTATGACGACGATTACCTCAACAACGGCAATGTGATCCTGAACCAGTTGCTGGGCGCCACGGTGCACGATCTGCCCGCAGGCAGCGACGCCGTAACCTTCGCCACCAACCGCGTTGCGGCATTGGCCCAGGCAGGACGACACGCATATTTCTGCCCGCTTGGCGGCTCCAGCCCGGTCGGCTGCCTGGGCTATGCAGAAGGTGCGGCAGAACTCATGCGGCAAACCACCGGCCAGAAGATCGATGCCGTCGTGGTGCCCAACGGCAGTGGCGGCATGCAAGCCGGGCTCGCGGCCGGCATGGCGGCACTGGGGCCGGATACCCCGCCGATCATCGCGCATTCGGTGCTGGCCGACGCCGCACAGGCCCGTGAGAAAACATGGCGCAACGCGCAGGACACCGCGCGCTTGATCGATCCCGCTTTGGTGATCGACCCTGCCCGCATCCATGTCGATGACGCGCAGATCGGCGAGGGATATGGCATTCCGACGCAGGCCATGCTGGACGCCGTGCGCCTGATGGCCACGCAGGAAGGCCTGCTGCTGGACCCTGTGTATGGGGGCAAGGCATTTGCGGGCCTGCTGCATGCCATCAAGACGGGCAGGTTCCAGCCGGGTCAGCATGTGGTGTTCGTGATGACCGGCGGCACGCCGGGGATCTTTGCATACCGCCCGGCCTTCGATACCGTCTGAACATTTCCCCGTCGATTTTGCACAAAGGCTTGCCATGCAACACCCTCCCGTCGCCCTGGTCACCGGGTCCACCTCCGGCATCGGCGCCGCCGTTGCGCGCCGGCTGTCTCGCGACGGTTATGCCGTCGTGCTGCACTCGCGCAGCTCGGTCGACATCGGTCGCGCGATGGCGGCCGAGCTTGGCTTGGCCGCGTATGTGCAGGCCGACCTGGCGATCGATGCGGATCGCGTCAGGCTGGTGCGGGAAGCCATCGCGGTCTGGGGCCGGCTGGATGTGCTGGTCAACAACGCCGGCATCAGCCGCGTCATTGCCCACGGCGATCTGGCAGCGGCCACCCCTGACATCTGGCACGAACTGCACGAGGTCAACGTCGTGGCGCCCTTTCGCCTGATCGCCGAGGCCGAAGCTGCGCTGCGCGACACCTCGCATCGGGGCCGGCCCGGCAGCGTGGTCAACGTCAGTTCGCATGCCGGCGTGCGCCCCAAGGGCGCGTCCATCCCCTACGCGGTGACCAAGGCGGCGCTCAACCATATGACGAAGCTGCTGGCGCTGAGCCTGGGCCCGGACATTCGCGTGAATGCCGTGGCGCCCGGGCTGGTCGACACGCCCATGACGGCGGACTGGACTGCTGCGCAAACCCTGTGGCGCGAGCGCTCGCCGATGCACCGGGCGGCCAGCCCGGACGACATTGCGCATGTGGTGGCCATGCTGGTGTCGTCTGATTATCTGACCGGCGAAATCGTGATGTCGGACGGTGGTTTGAACCTGACTTGAGGCGCGGGATGCCAGTCATCCCTGACAAGGTTTTTATCCGTCCACCCAAGGGCTGATCCGGGGTGTCTTCCACGCGGCCTTGCGGCCTAGAATCCTGAAAACGGCCGGCCATGCAGACAACATGGCCGGCCGCGACGATCGCCAACAGAATGATCGCAAAACCAGGAGATGGACAGCATGGCAAGCACCCCCCGTTTGCAGGCAGGCCGATACGCGGCCGCCTTGTCCCTGTGCATCGGACTGGGCGCAGCTGCCCTGCCGGCGCAGGCCCAGGAAGCGCCGGCCAAAAGCCCCCGCATCGAGGCCATCAAGAAAGCCGGCGCCCTGCGCGTGGGTGTGCTGTCCAACCCGCCCTGGCTGGTCGAGAACACTACTGGCGGCGGCGAAGCCTGGGCCGGACCGGCCTGGACGCTGTCCAAGGAATACGCCAAGTTGCTGGGCGTGAAGCTGCAGCCGGTGCTGGTCTCGCACGAGACCAAGGTGCCGGTGCTGGCATCCAACCAGGTCGACATGACCATCTCGCCGCTGTCGGCCACGCCGGCCCGCAACAAGGTGGTCGACTTCGTGCTGTATTCGCGCACCAGCCTGTGCGTGTTCGGCCGCGCCGACAATCCCAAGGTCAGCGGCGCGAAGTCCATCGACGACTTCAACAAACCCGACATCACCGTGGCTTACTTCACCGGCGGCGGTGAAGAGGCCTGGGTGAAGGAACGCTTCCCCAACGCCAAGCTTCGCGCGGTCACCAGCGGCACGGCTGCCCCGGTGGAAGAGATCATGGCCAAGCGCGCGGACGTCACGCCGATCAACCGCATCCCGTGGCAAGCGCTCAATCGCAAGGTCAAGGGCCTGGCTGCGCTGCCGCGTGAAAACGGCTGCCAGGACAGCCCGGAGATGGCGTCCGACATCGGCCTGGCGATCGACAAGAACCAGCCCGAATATCTGGAATGGCTGCGCGCTGTCGAAAAGCGCCTGCACGCCGACCTGGAAAAAGAAGAGCAAGCCATCATCCAGAAGATGTAAGCCACCGGGGCCGGCCGCTGCCCGCTTCCACGCGGTGCGCCGGCCTCGCGCAACGGAGTTCCCATGGAATTCGATTTCTCGGCGGTGATCGAGAGCTGGCGCTTCCTGCTGGGCGGCTTCGGCATCACGGTGCTGCTGTCGCTGTGCACGGTGATCTGCGGCAGCCTGCTGGGCGGCGTGCTCGGCATGGCGCGTATCTACGGTCCCGTGTGGCTGCGCGCCATCATCGTGTTCTACATCGATTCGATGCGTGCCATTCCGGTACTGGTGATCCTGGTGTGGGTGTACTTCGCCGTGCCCATCCTCACCGGCTGGAGCCTTGCGCCCTTCTGGTCGGCGCTGATGGCCTTGAGCCTGCACCTGGCGGCATATGTGGCGGAAGTGCTGCGTGCCGGCATCGAGTCGATCCGCCCCGGCCAGACCCGCGCCGGCCTGGCACTGGGCATGTCGCAGGTGCAGCTGATCCGCAAGGTGATCATGCCGCAAGCGCTGGTGCGGATGATGCCGGACTTCGGGTCGATCCTGTCGCGCACCATCAAGGACACGGCGATCGCCACGGTGATTGCCGTGCCCGAACTGATGCGCCGCGCCGATTCCATTGCCGCACAAAGCTATCGGCCGATCGAGGTCTTCACGGTGGCGCTGGTTGCCTACTTCCTGCTGATCTTCCCGCTTACCCGCCTGGTCGACGTGATGTACCGGCGCTTCGCACACCTGGGGCGCTCATGAACCTCGACTGGTCGGTGGTCTCGGACAACTGGCAGGCGCTCGCGCACGGCGCGATGCTGACGATCTTGCTGACCGTGCTGACGATGCTGGCCGCCATTCCCGGCGGCATCATGCTGGCCTTGATGCGCCTGTCACGCTTCAAGATCTTGGCGCTGGCTGCCACCTGCTTCGTCGAATTTTTTCGCAACGTGCCCATCATCTTGCTGGTGTTCTGGGCCTTCTACGTGATGCCGGTGCTGCTGGACATCAGCTTCTCGCCCTTTGCCACCGGGCTGATTGCGCTGGCCTTGAACAACGCCGCCTACAACTCCGAGACCTTCCGCGGCGGCATCAACTCCATCCGCAAGGGACAGCGCGAAGCCGGCCTGGTATTGGGCATTAGCAACTTCCAGGCGTT
>Ga0265798_10008963_pt1 | contig 12629 bp, 21 predicted proteins | sample P3T30metagenome_FD_192430 | JGI IMG/M metagenome (GOLD analysis project Ga0265798, IMG submission 192430) | Plant litter microbial communities from East Loma Ridge, Irvine, California - P3 T30 | ecosystem: Environmental > Terrestrial > Plant litter > Unclassified | place: USA: California...
AGTTGGGAACATACCAAGAGGTATATCTTCGGATCCAACCAGCTCTTTGCCAACTTCAATATCACCACATACCAAAGCAGCAGCTGCTCCAGGTAGCCCGTTCCTGATCAGGATGGGCTCAATCAACTTGGTGATAGCAATCGCGCATCTGCAATCAGCTTCTCCATGGAACAAGTAAGATGGACATACAGAGGGGTAGTTGGACTTGGTTTCCAGATAGTAGAATTACCAGCTGCAAGGGCGATACAGAAGTTCCAGCCGAATACTGCGACCTTGTCATTAGCTTAACTCGTCAGTGCTCCGGGGGTGTTGGGGCTTACAGGGAAATTGAAAGCAGTCAGAATACCTACTACGCCCAGAGGATTTGGGACTGCACATTAGTCTTCGCTCCCTGCTGGAATTGGAGGAGCGTACTCTCGTAGATCACATGTTCTGGTCTCTCGGATGGGAGGACACGTCCAGCCATGGACCTCGATAAACCAGTCGCGTAGTCACACTATGATCAGCCAATCACAGAATCGAGAGCTTTGTAGCTCACAATATCGATGAACTATCATGTCAGCTATGAGCTTTTGTATCATACTAAAGAGTAACTCACCTCCTGAACCTCGCCTTTTCCCTCACTCTTGATTTTGCCCATCTCAAGGCTGACTAAATCACCTAATGCCCCGACCTTTGCATCCATCGCCTCGCGGATTTGACGGATTATCTCGCCTCGTTTTGGACCGGGCATTTTACGGACTAGGAGAGAAGCTTCTTTTGAAGCGGTTATCGCTGCTTGGGTCTCTGCGGGGGTTCCCTGATATCAGCCATCTACTATTCGCTAGCTATTCGTCGCATTCGCGAGAGGAACGGCAAGGGGAGTGCAGAGCCGGGATAGAGAACTCACAGTCCTAATCCTCCCAATCACCTCGCCAGTAGCAGGACATTTGCTCTCGACAACCTCCCCAGAACCCTTCCATTGTCCATCATAGACCCCCGGAATGACCGAATCAATAGGTAGATCAAGGGCAGAGAGTACTCTCGAAGCTCGAGTCGAGAGACTTCTGTACAGGAATGTCTGCCTTGTGATCTGAGCTCGTAGTAGTCTGATTGCGGTCATGGTTGTTGATGATTGATACTTGTCGAAAGGGTCGCGACCTCCTTTAGTTGAATTGGAACGGTTGTAAGCGCTACGCGCGCTTATCGCTTCGAGATCCGACAAGCTCCGCCCGGTACGCGTCGGTCGATAGGATGGATATGCTCATGATACATATCACCTGTATGGATCCGGTCGGTACCGACTACTAGGCGTACACCATTCGCGTACCCTTTGAGTCGAGCGAGAGCAATGCTTAGATGTTAGATAGCTCAGTGGAGAGGAAAGAAGTGACATATCGGTGCCACGTGACATCCACGCGCAACTCCACCCAATATCTGTGACGTCAACGAGCTATCTAATCACCGCTTCCCATTGAGCCTCCTCTCAGTCATTCGCACCAATGTCAGAGAAACAACAGCTACCTCAGGCTGTACGGCTGCTACTAGCCCTATCAGCTCTCGCAGCGACACATGACGCCTCTTCGACTCGCTCTTTCCAGAGCAAGAAATGGTATAAAGATCAATCTACCCAGTGGCTCCGATCAATCTGCAAATTAGTTCAGATCCCCCACGCATCCCTCCCGCCATCAATCACTAGTGAAGCCGTCCGTGAATCAGCTTCGGATCAAATCTCAGAATGGTCGAAAGAAGAACAGGAATGTATAGCCGCTGTGTTGGTGGAAGCTAGTTTGGCTGGGGACCCGGACAAGGACGACAAGGAGAAGGCAAAAGAAGAGAATGCTTTGAAATATACTCCACTTGCCAAGGGGCTGAGTCATAAGACTCTGGAATACTTGGGCTTGGACGCAGGGAGATTGTTGGGTGATGCCGAGAGGAATCTGGCGGGGACATTGTTTGAGGCGCTTAAAGCCGCTCAGGAGGGATCCAGCGCGAAAGTAGAGGAGAGTAGGCAGAAGCAAGCACAAGGATGGGGTGGGTCTCTTGGACGCAAGTTGGGTATGTCTTTCCGCATACTGAGAGACGTTGCTGATTTGTAGCGACCGGTGCTGGAGTTGTTGCCGGTGGTGTCCTGATCGGAGTGACAGGTGGATTAGCAGCACCAGCCATAGCGGCTCTCCTTGCTCCACTCGGTATCGGCGGTCTTTTGGCAGGTGGGGCAGCTCCAGTCGTCCTGGGTACACTATTCGGCGTTGGTGGTGGTGGGTTGGCAGGAAGGAGAGTAAGGGAGAGATGGAGGGGGGTTGAGGAATTCGGATTCGTAGAGATTGGAGCTGGGACGAAAGCTACCAGCGAGGAGGTTGAGGATCTCAAACAAGCTAGAGAGAGGTATCAAGCTAGAAAGAAGAAGGGCGAGGCCGAGGCTGCTGCTGCTGCTGCTGCTGCTGCTGCTGACGGTGCCGACAAGGATGGAGGGAAGACAGGCGAAGAAGGCGGAGAGAAAGGGGAGAAGACCGAAGACGAGGTCTCTGCAGAAGTCGAGAAGGATCGATTGAAACTCGAAGAGAAACTCCTCGGTTTATCCCTCAGCTCCACCAACACTTTACCCGAATCACCTCGACAATCTCTAGACTCGGCGCCTACTGAGAAAGATATTGCCAAGAACGATAAACCACCTTCCCTCACCGCTACTATCGTTGTCCCAGGTTTACTGACCGTCTCCAAGACCGAAGGTATTACTGCTTGGCGAGCTATCTGTGCTCCAGAGGGAGAGGGTATTCTGCCTACTGGTACCGAAGCTGAGAAGGATGACAGATTGGGCGCTTGGAAAGATGGTCGGGATGTTTACCTACTGCGATTTGAGACTGCCACGATGCTAAAGTCGGGCAGAGACATCGACCATTGGGGTATGTTTAAATAAAAGAAAAAAAAACTGATGACAGTCACTGGTAAATTGAAGTCTAAACTCAAAGGCGAAATCATCAAACGAACTGTTCTCAGCGCATACTTTGCAGCGGTCTCTTTACCCATGTACGTCTTCTTACCATCTACGTAACCTCAGTGACTGATGATAGGACGGCATACTCCTTAGCATCAATGGGCCTGGATAATACCTGGATGCAAGCCCAGGATCGAGCCAAGAAAGCCGGTCGACTTCTAGGTGAAGTACTGGAAAAGAAGGTCCAGGGTGAAAGACCCGTGATCCTAGTTGGAACCTCGCTCGGGGCATTGACGATCTTGACTGCCTTGCAGTATTTGGCTTCTTTACCTGGAGGAGATGTCCCTGGATACGTGGAGAGTGCGTATCTGATCAGTTTACCCGCTGCTCCCACCCCGGAGGAGTGGGTCAACGTCAGGAAGGTGGTGGCGAGGAGGGTTGTGAATGCGTATAGCGAGTCTGACTGGGTCTTGGCTGGTGTTGTTAGGTGTGTATCAATGAACTATGGGGGCGTAGCTAATAGCAGGCTACACGAAGTAGTCACCCGAGCGGCGACCTTGTCGAGCGGAATCAAGGTAGCTGGCCTGGGACCGGTGAATCAGCCTGGCGTAGAGGACGTGGATGTCTCTTCGACTTTGAAAGGACATATGGAGATTCAGACCAAGTTATCTGATATCCTCAAAGTCATTAACGTCGATGGCTAGTGGATGTGTGCATGCACAGTTGTATGGTACCTTCTGTACCAAGAGTCCCCTTGCATCACTGTTACAAAAATAGATAAATCGCTCATGTCCGCCACTTTCAACGAAGCGGGCGAACTATGATGCGTTTCTCTTGATTCCAGCCATCCATTCATTCACCTTGAGGCATATACGCTCTGTACACTGCTTTACACGCCTGGATACAGTCCTTTGTCTACCCAGAATTCCCGACTACGATCGCTACAATGAGATAGTGCATTGTCCACCTAATTGCATCCCCTCGAACACCACTTGAGCTCACACGACCACAACTGCGACAATGCCAATCCCTCGAAGTCGGACATGGCTCCTTTTGGCGGGCACTCTCGTGCTTCAAATCGCCATTATCCGCTCAGCAGTAGCTCTAAAGCGAGGTCTGGTGATACATGATGGAACATACGATCCAAGCGGTGTATACAAACGCGATACAACCACCAAGACCTTGATTACACTCCCTTATTCAGACTGGTATAACGATTCCTCCGACCATACCAAACCATTCATCGCATTCGGCTACCTCTTGCTACTATCTTTCTTATTCTTTTTCATTGGAATAGTCGCTTCCGACTTCTTCTGTCCGAACTTATCGACTATTGCGACGTATCTTGGACTTAGCGAGACTACGGCTGGAGTTACATTTTTGGCATTTGGAAATGGAAGTCCGGATGTCTTTTCGACGTTCTCGGCTATGAATCAGGGAACTTTTAGCTTGGCCATTGGGGAATTGATCGGGGCAGCTACCTTTAGTAAGTGAAGTGTGCTCTATATTGGCCTTCATATGATGAAGCCTTGAAGGGACGGCACTAACGGCAGTCACGTCCGTGGTAGTCGGCTCAATAGCTATCATTCGACCTTTCTACGTTCCCAAAACCGCTTTCATTCGAGACGTCTCATTCTTCACGGCTGCAGTAATCGTCCTCGTCGTGGTGCTACACGACGGTCACCTCACATTAGTGGAATCGACAGCCATGGTCGCCCTCTACCTCCTGTACGTGGTGGTAGTAATCATCATGAACGTCATGGCAAAGGAGAAACGACATACGACTTCCAACCACGCCAAGACACCAGAAGAGAATGGATGGAAATCACTACCGAACAGTGGAGGATTTGGAGCTGTTTCACCTGTAGCATCGAGGCCTGCTAGTTTACAATTACCGTCACCTGGATTTGGACCTGTTAGGGATGAAGATGGGGCATCGGAGGGGAGCATAACGCCAACGGGACCTACAAGGCCAGCAGCAAGACGCGGCTCGAATCCCAATTCCCACTTTCACCTCGATTTCAGCAATCTACGCAATACGCCCGACTACCCCGAAACGCCTCGAGCTAACTTCTCGTTACTCGGAGCTATCGAATTTAGGGATGTTGTCAACTCGTTAAAGAGGGAAGGGGCCTCACGAACCCCAAGCCCAGGGAGGTCACCCCATGCAACGGTGGAACGGACCGATTATTTCACAGCTGGACACCGACGATCAGTATCTCACGCTCCCCTCAGGCGTTCCTCTGCCAACACGCATTCGCATCCATCCTCCAGTGGTCCAGCTAGATCAAGAGCGATCTCACATGTAGTCCAACCAGGAAGTATGGCAACTTTCACCATGACCCCGACCGAGATTTCACCTTCGAAAAGAATAAAATTGGATAGAACGAGGACGGCTCCTACTCTCCACACCAAGCCACCAACGAGTCAAGGGGATGATGAAGTGGAAGAACTCTTGAGCCCAGTAGTTTCGGAATCTTCGTTGCTAAATCCGTGGAAAGATCAACATGGCAATCCACCTGCTAAACCGGTCTTGCCGAAACTCGCAATACCCGAACCTAAACCTTACAAGAAAGGGCACGGGGGTACACCCTCGATATCAATCGTGGATCCATCAGGTCATGTGGAAGAACCAATCTTTTCACCTCCTAATGAACCCTCGACACCTTTTGTCAAGCACGCCCCACAAGAGACCAGGTTCCGATTCCGACATCGTATACGAATGATCTTGAACGTCTTGTTCCCATCCCTCCAATCTTTCAAACACAAGTCTATAATCGGAATGATCTTATCAGTATTCTCTATCCCTGCCATCCTTGTCCTCACCTTGACATTACCGGTAGTGGACGATGGCGATAGGGAAGGTGGAATCGCATTACCCGAATCGGATCAGGAGCCACTAGCAGCCGACTTGGAGGGACAATTAGAGGAGAGAGATTACGGAGATGGTCTGCTTAGGGCAGATATTGGAGAAGGACTGCATCATCTCGTAGACGGCCATTTCTCTGCCCTTCATAGTCCGCTTGGAAGGATACATTCGTCCAGAAGGACTCCGGAGGAGTATGAAGAGGAGGGAGAGGATGACGGACAGAGGGGGCAGGAATTGATGGAGGCTCTAGAAAGGGAAGAATCGTTTGGGTTCAATAAAAATCTGACCGCCGCTCAGTGTATCTTTGGACCGACTTTCTGCGCCTACGTTATCTTTGGTACGTGCTCAATTTCTCCTCCTTTTCAGTTCCCATTCTGGTCTGAGTTGAGCTGATGATAGGCGAAATGGAGTATATGTGGTATATTCTCATTGCGTGCCTCGTTGCTGGGTCAATAGCCGCCATTGCAGTCATATACACTGCTATTGATGGAAGTCATACTACCTGGAGGATGGTTCGATGTTTCGGAGGATTCACCTGTAGTATGGTCTGGATCGCTGCTATCGCCGACGAGGTCGTTAGTGTCCTACAAGTGAGTCCGAGCGCTGGAGGCACAAGGTCGAGCCGAGAGCCGAATTACACTCGATCGCTCGACCTCCTGGTGGGGATTAAAGAAGAAAGATGCTGACTTTCAGTCGATTGGGGAGTTGATGGGGTTGAGTGATGCCATTATTGGCCTGACTAGTCAGTCAAAGCTTTCCTCAGATCTGTTCATGACTGATATTGGCAGTCTTTGCGATCGGAAATTCCATGGCGGACTTGGTGGCCAATATCACGGTCGCTCAATTTGCTCCAGCGATGGCATATGCTGCTTGTTTCGTATGTCCCTTCCACTATTTTGCATGCATCAAAGCTGACCGAACAGGGAGGACCGTACGTTTCATTCCCCCTCGTTTTGGTCGAAAACTGATGACAGAATGCTAAATCTCCTCCTTGGAGTAGGTGGCTCTGGAACCTATCACCTCCTCTTCCATCCCCACGAACCCGTCAAACTCCATTTCTCCCCCACACTGTGGGTTTCAGCCACAGGCCTAATTATTATCCTCTTGACCACCGCTATAGTGGTCCCAATGAATGGGTATCTGATAGATCGAAGATGGGCGACATGTTTGATGGTGGCTTATGGTGGATTGATGATTGCTAATATCGTCGTGGAGGTCAAGACTGGGAGAGCGTAAGGGAGGTGATGGAAGGGCAAAGAGCCGGCAGGCTTTGTAATATCAGTACCATTGTTTATATTGTATTTCTGGGCTTATATTGTCATACACGAATGCATTTCTTGCTCATGATCCGATCTTTCACTTAGTCCTTTATGATCGACTTTGCTGTTGATAATCCAGTCAAGATAGATTATAGCTTGGAATGAGGTCGCTTATTCAGTCGGCGCTTCAATGGTACCCAATGAGCAGACCGGCTCGTACATGTGAATATATCAGTCTGTCTAACAGCCCTCTTTACCAAAGTCGGAGGTGATGACTCCCGATGTTCCAGCTTTCGTCGTATCCCCTCCTTCATCCTCCCCTTGACCATGAACGTGGATCTTCACTTCTCTTACTTCCCGCCTTGCGCTAATGATTGCGTCTCTGACTCTCCATTCGACCGCATGAGAGTCTCTAACGGTCATGTTGGCAGGTACCGATATTGTCAAATCTAAATGAGTTTGACCTGATCGTGAGCTCTACATCAAAGGACAGAGAGAATGGGGCATACCACCAGATTTGACACCCCTCACATTCCTTACACCTAGCAAGTCCTTGCCGTCGACTAAACCCTCTACCAACAACTCGATCTTCTTTTGTGTTGGTTTATCCACACCCGCATCTAGGAGTTCTAGCATTGCTACTTTTGACAAAGAAAGGCCTTGTTGGAGGATAAAGAAAGATACTGCCAATCCGCCTAAAGGGTCAAGGAAAGTATATCCACCGAAGGATGAGCCCAAGATGGAAGTAAGGGCGACGACGGAGGTGAGAGCGTCGGCTCGATGACTGGCATCAGCCATCTGTTGGCATAGGGGAAAGCTTACTGTAAGGCGTTTGCTTTTAGCACAGGGGAGTGTTCCTCCGCAGCGACTCTAGCAGTGAGTCGGTACAACCACTCCTTGATGATAACACTAGCTAGGGCAAACCATGCGGCGTGGGGATTCAGGATCGCATGAGCGACCTCGGTAGTTCCGACAGGAGAATGGGAATGGGAATGAGAATGGCCTTCAGCTACGCCGTGAACATGGTCGGTAGCTGATGGACCGTGGGAGTGGAACATTTCCAGCAACGGAGATGGGACACCGTGAGGTAGGTAATTTGCCAATTGAGCTAATGTCGTGCCGGGCGGTAATGATTCCAGGTAGGGTAGTAATGTTTGTAGTAACAGCTATCCGTCGTCAGCATCTCTGCCCTTTGAACGGAATGAAAAGGAGAGGGGAGACATACATGATATGAATGCAATCCGATTCCAATAGCTCCACCGACTAGAATGATACTAACGCTCAAAGTTCCGAACGTCTCGAATTTACTATATCCCCAAGGGAAAGTATCGCTGGGCTGTTTCCGCGATATCCGCCAGGTAGCAAGCGTGACGAAGTCCTACTTATTAGTCTATGATATGTCGAACTCGAAGCTGACTCACGCCCAAGAGGTCTGAAAGGGAATGTCCAGCTTCGGCAAGGAGGGAAGCTGAGTTCATCCATAATCCAGCTAATCCCTTCGATATCGTTAGGCCGACATTACTAGCCAGTCCTGACTGTCAGTCACCGCCCAGTAGGTGGAAGTGTAAGGACTGACCCAAGAGGGTGATCCTAGTCCCACGATCTAATGTCCCTTTCGACAATGCGGTCATTATCTGCTCAGCGCCTTCCGAGTGATCGTGGGCGTGAGAGTGAAAGATCCCAGAATGGCTATGGTCATGTCCATCATGACTATGTCCATGGTCGTGATTCACATGTGAATGTGCATGAGAGTCTACTGAGCTTGATGGCTTTGAGCTTGGACCCGGACTTGACGCAGAAGCATGTCTCCGAGATAGAGATGACATGGCTATGGTGATAACCTGCTGATTTCGTTTCCTAGAGATATATGCGAATGCCGTCGGCCTGTCGGACCTGGAGTGGAGGGATCGGAACCGTAACCCGGGAATGACGGTACTGGCTCGACTCAGAGTGGACGACGATAATGACAATGACCGTTCGGCAGCTAGCGATAGCATACCAGCTTGTCACTGGAAGGTATGGTGTACGTGTACTGACAAGTAGTTAGAGAGTCAGTTGCCGGTAAGCGCACACACGCCCTGACGTGTGTGTGTGCAACAGTTCATAATGCCACCAGGGCATCTTCGATATCCACGACCATAGAATCTAGAAAATTCCGCATCCCGTCCGATCTGCGCAGACAACCTGGATATCGCCCAGTTAGTAGCAAGGTGGGGGACCACTTGCGAATCCTGTTAGGTGTTGTGGTTCATATCTTTTTGCCCCGGGTTACGGGGGAGATCAGGCAGACGAGACTCCCACTAATTTTCGGAGCGTCCTTTCTGCTTCTACTTTGTGATGCTAGGAGCTCACCACTTACCCGCTGCCAGCCCGGAGACGCCCTCTCGTCCTCGCGCTGTGATGTATGCCTGGTCTATACTCAGGGTTCATTGATCATCCTGTTCCTGAGTTCGATCTTTGATCGACTAAGCTGGTCGCGTCTTAGTAATTCACCGTTTCACCTATCTTTCTCGCTGCAGGATCCCGTGCTAGCAACACACCCTCTAGCTCTCCTAGTCGATGGTGCACGGCGGATCTGCTGGAGCCCGTTCGAGATCATCATCGGTCTCGACGACTTCCTCATCAGCTGCTTTACCGACATTTGAGTCTTTAGCTCCTATTCGACCTCCTACCACCGCAGTAGCGGAGGAAACTGTATTGGAGATCCCATATTTGGATAAGGATGTCAAGTTGAAGGTAGATGCTGGACCAGGATGTGGTGGAATCGCCTGGCCCTCTGGAATTGTACGTCCTCCTTGGAGTTGCGTATGCTGATGGAAGGTTCTATCGAGGTATCTAGCTTGGAGACATAGTCATTCCCCTTCATACTTGAAGAATAAAACGATAGTCGAACTAGGAAGCGGAACTGGACTGGTTGGGATAGTCGCTGCTCTACTGGAACCAAACGCGAACGTTTGGGCTACAGACCAAGCGTAAGTGATCTTTGGAAAGTGTTAGGTGCCTAGCTGATCTCAGATGCCTTTTGAAATTGATGGAGGAAAATGCAGTACTGAATGTATCGACTCCGAATCTGCGCATAGCGGAATATGATTGGGGTGAGATGCCTAGAGAAGTACCGGTAGCAGAGGCGGATGTGATTCTAGCTGCCGATTGTGTATACTTTGAGGTATGTCTATGCTCCGCCTGATTTAAGGCTCCTATAGCTCGTATAGCTGATAAAATAGCCCGCATTCCCACTTCTAGTCAAAACGCTTTGCGACCTAGCGCCTCTAGGGAAAGAAGTCGAAATCCTCTTCTGCTGGAAGAAACGAAGAAAGGTCAGTCCCCTACCCTAGTATGACTGATATCAGGCGGACAAGAGGTTTTTCACGATGCTGAAAAAACACTTCGATTCAGAAATAGTCGAAGATGATAAAGAGGGAGAGAGGGAGAGATATCAGAAAGAAGGAGTTACGTTGCTTAGGCTCAAAAGGAGGAAATAGAGGTTTTTGTATCGCCTTGCAGCGGCTAGCTGCTTTGGATGAATGGACGACTGACTTCAATGCTCCTTTCACGAGGAGACCGTCACCAATGAGGAGGATGTTACAGGTCCCATTGAGCAGTTGTCATCAGAGAAAGCTGATCCTTTCAGTTATCGACTTTGAACCCCCGAGGGCGAGAGGTCAGTTTCAATCCTTGCCCCATGCAAGACGGGCGAGGATGCTGCTGGAAGGGCGGCAATACCTGTAACATTGACCCGGGGATGAGGGAGCTGAATGACAGGTCCAGCGAGCAACCTCTCTACGACCATTCCTCAAACTCAGGCTCACCTCCGGCCAGTTCCGCTTCTACCTAACCAACTCACTGCTAACCTCCACAGAACGTCCCCCGAAAACCACTGCAGCCGTGGTCGTCATTGTCAACAGATCACGACTCACAGTGAACCTAATGCTGCGTAAGTGCCCGTGATCAAACAGCTGATCTGCATGGCTATTGACATCTGGCATCGTGGGGCAAGGGGAGAGGAATTCGTCGTCCTTTGAGCGTAAGGGAGAGCAGTGTTTTGATCAAGGGTGCGTACTAAAGGGATGTTTCAATACGGTGCTGTGTATCCTGACTTCAGTGGACTGGTAGTCGCTGTTACATACACCACTTGTACTCCACTATACACTGCTGGACATACCACTATTCGTCACAACATGCCTCGAAGTCTCGATCACGCCACAGATGCCAAACGACCAATCAGCAGGATCCCAAGTGGGATGAGGAGCGGAAAGGAATCGCCGACCCCAACGTCAGATCTTGGCTCAACGGCGACTGGCCCAGCCGACTCTTCGGCTTTCGACAAGGAGCTCAGCGCCATCACTGCACCAAGCCATGCATCTTGTGGCAGTGCCCGCTCAGCACGAGTGAAGGCGAACATCTAGAGCCCGTTGATCCTGCGACATCGGGATTACCTCTCAAAGCGCAGAAAGGAGGAGCTGGGAGAAGGATCCGCCAGATCGCCGTCTTCGTCGACTACTACTGGCTACGAGATAAGAGCCTTCACTACAAGGGAAGGAGGATCTGGCGGCTTCGATGTTCTGCTCCGCTCTTGAATACCAACCAACGTCACGAACCGAAGACTGCACCCAATTCTCCACAGACCTGTCTCTTCGAAAATATCCCAAACAACATACATCCCTTAGCAACGGCGAGGAATAAGGAATAATAGTGAAGATTAGCTCCAATAAACGATGACGCGGTAGGGAAAGATGCTGGCCTTTAGGAAAGAAGGATGCGGCACAAATCATGGTAGGAAGATTACGAGGAGACAGGGATATTCGGGTGCTGTACATGTATTGTTGATAACCGAGGAGTACCGCCAAGCTCGTCCGGTCAGTGGTGGACAGCACTTATCATTCAAAACCAATCGTCCATGCGCAGGCGAAGTGCCGTACGTAGCATTGAAACGAGCCAAGCATAGAGCTATCTTTTCGGCCAGAAAGCCGAGACTTGTTGGTTTAGAACCAAGAATCTGCGAGGGAGCCTTTGACTGGCTCGCCATCCGCAAATTTCATGAGCTCTGAGCACGCACTTCGCCTCCATGCTCCTCCTTCATGTCGCCGATGACACAACACAAAGGAGCAGTGGAGCCACTGGACATGTTCCGCCCGGACCTATCTTGAGTATCCCGGCATGAACGGGCGGCGAGAAAAGACATAAAGGGGTTGTAAACGTCCAGATTGCAGTAATATTGAATCAAACTCTTGCCACGCATAACCATGTCTCCATATGAGCATATCCCTCGATCCATCGAGGCCGGATACCTTGACGATGAAACTGAATCATACCAGTACGACTTCGATTCTGATTCAGACGACGCCGCGTTCGCCGACGATATCGACGGTGCCCCTTTCATCAGAGAAGACAGTGCGCACCACTCGGAGGAAGACAGAAACGCCCTACCGAGCGAAAGAGATCATCAGTCCACTCAGTGCCCGCCGGACATCGACGGCCAGCCTCACTTACCTCAGACCGGCTTGCGATCCTTCAATACCTGGAGATCACCGGTATCCTTGATTGGGCAGCAACTCATGAGCAGTCCGTCTTCAGAGTGGTCTCT